>Ga0075423_10002049_pt1 | contig 18092 bp, 13 predicted proteins | sample SoiMethybrSBSTD2_FD_80114 | JGI IMG/M metagenome (GOLD analysis project Ga0075423, IMG submission 80114) | Bulk soil microbial communities from a Populus tree surrounding site in Tennessee, USA - Soil MetaG P. TD hybrid SBSTD2 | ecosystem: Environmental > Terrestrial > Soil > Tree plantation...
CACTCATGACCGCGCCTCCCGATGATCTAGCGAGCGTGACGTCACCTACATACGCGGAGCCGCCGATTTGACGATCTGATTTGCCGCTGGTTTCTGGATGACTTCGTAACATGGTGAGACGCAAGATCTTGAAGGTCGATCTGACTGGTGTTCGGGGAGTGACCGATCTACACTTCGCTTGCACTTGCGACCGGACCGGGCCATGGAAGTCTCCCCGACGAAATCAGGCGTCATCCGCTTTGGTACTTTCGAGCTCGACCAGTCATCTGGTGAACTTCGAAAACGAGGAGTGAGGATTAAGCTCGCGGATCAACCGCTGCAGATCTTGCGCGTCCTCCTCGACCGGCCTGGGGAAGTAGTGACCCGTCAGGATCTTCGGCAACAGCTCTGGGACGCCGAGACTTTCGTCGACTTCGACGTGGGTCTCAACAGCGCGATTCGAAAGCTTCGCGACGCGCTGGACGATTCTGCAGACAACCCGCGCTTCATCGAAACACTTCCACGTCGAGGCTACCGCTTCATTGGGTCGGTACAACCCGCGGCGGCTCCACAGATCACGGACGGTGCTTCAGAAGGCACCGCCGCCGCGCGAAGCCCTCGTCGTCTGTGGCGGGCCGTCGGTGCGCTGGTACTCGCGATTGGGACGATTGGCACACTGCTTTTTGCCGTTGAGCGTCAACGACATCACCAGGCGGCCGCGGCAATCGCGCACCAGCCAACGGCAGTTCCACAGGGGATCAAGCCGGAAGCGTACGACGCGTACTTGAAGGGCGTCCTCGCTTCGGGTCGCCTGAATTACGAAGGTTTTCAAACCGGAGTCGAGTACTTCGAGAGCGCAGTCAAAAGTCAGCCCGACTTCGCTGCCGCCTACGCAGCTCTGGCCGACGCGCAGCTCCAATTCCTGTTCACCGGTCCGCTCGCACCACGCGAGGTAATCCCGAAAGCGGAGGCGGCGGCACGCAAAGCCCTGCTCCTCGACGACGGCCTCGCGAACGCTCACCGTGTCCTCGCGATAATTCTGCAGATGTTCCACTGGCGCTGGGAGGAAGGAGACCGAGAGTTTCAACGGGCACGAGAACTCGGCGCAGACCCAAGCGCGTCAGTTGTATCTCTGATCCGAAAGCGGCAATACGACGAGGCGATTGCCGAGGCAGAACGAGCGTGCAAGCAGGATCCGCTTTCATTTGGCGCGCAAGTCAACCTCGGTCTGGCTCATCATGCCGCGGGCGATTATGACGGCGCGGCCGCAGTCCTCCGGCGCGCGGTCGACGGCCAACCGTCGCAACCGCGTGGCCATTTTCAACTGGGAATGACGTTCGTGGCGATGGGACGACTTCGCGAAGGAATCTCCGAACTCGAAACCGCGGTGGCATCGAGCCGTGGCCGGACGTCAAGATTCGACGCCTTTCTGGGATACGCGTACGCGATCGCCGGCCGGCGCGGGGACGCGCGAGTCATCCTGACTGAAATGGACCTGCGTGCTCAGCGAGAGTACGTGTCCGCGTATGGCAAAGCGATGATTCTCGATGCGTTGGGCGAGAAGGAAGCGGCGTTGGCTGCGCTCAACCGCGCCTATGAAGACCGGGCGATGGAATTCGCGCAGGCCGCACAATACCCGCCGTTCAAGACGATCGCGCACGATCCGGGATACGAAAAGATCATGCGTCGGGTGGGACTGCCCGAGGCGAAAAACAATCCGTCAGTTCGGACCGCCGATCACAGATGAAAGTTGCGGGCGCCGCCGTGACTCAACCGCAGCTGCCAGCCAGCCCCAGCTTTACTCGGCCGTCCCGGCCGCCCTCGGAAGTTCAGAGGCGTCGCAGGCCAGACCGCGTGGAACGACGGCATGCCGCTGCTCCGCATGGGCGGGGAGCGGATCATGCGTGCGCCCTATACCTAATCGACTACATCCGCGTGTATCAGAAGCCGTGAGAGATCTGTCGCTTCTTGGTGTTCGCGGAGCTCGTCGCGACGGGCACGTTGCCGGTTGTCGGCGAGGGGTTATCTGCGCGATGGCATTCGTCGCGATCTTCACCGGATACCGCGACTCTCCCGGCGTCTCTTCGAGGGCCGCGCCTCCCGACTACGACATCATTTTCGCTGCGGCGCGGGTTGTCGACGGCACGGGAGCCCCGTGGTTCCGCGCCGACGTCGGCGTCAAGGGGGACCGAATTGCCGCCATAGGCAACCTCGCCGACGCGTCAGCCGTCCGGAGGATCGACGTCCGGGATCACGTGATTGCGCCAGGATTCATCGATCTCCTCGGCCAGTCCGAAATGAATCTTCTGATCGATAACCGCGGCGAGTCGAAGATCCGCCAAGGCATCACCACCGAGCTCACGGGCGAGCTCTACTCTGCCGCGCCCCTTCGCGCGAGGTTCGCGCCAAGCGTCGTCAGTTGGTTTGCGATCGAGCAGTTCAAGGTATCGCACGATTGGGCCGACTTCGCCGGCTATTTCGCGCGGCTCGAGCGCGGGAAGACGGCAATGAATCTCGGAAGCTTCGTCGGCGTCGCCAGTGTTCGTGCGGCCGTGATCGGCCTCGAGGACGTCCAGCCGACACCAGCGCAACTCCTGGAGATGCAGGGATTGGTGGATGACGCCATGCGGCAGGGGGCGTTCGGCGTGTCGACTTCGCTCGGCTACCCGCCTGCGCGGTACGCGCAGACAGCCGAGCTGACGGCGCTGGCATCCATCTCTGCACGGCACGGTGGCATCTACGCGACCCACATGCGCAGCTACGGAAAGAAATACGTCGAATCTCTCGACGAGGTGTTCACGATCGCGAGGACCGCGCACCTGCCCGTTGAGATCTGGCATCTCGGTTTGACGGATGAAGCGGTCTGGGGCCGCGCTGGCGATTTCCTGGCCGCGATTGAGCGGGCGCGATCGGAGGGACTGGATATCACCGCCGACGCCTATCCATACGACGCCGGACAGAATGCGCTCGATTCACAGCTTCCCGATTGGGCGCATGCGGGCGGCGTGGACCAGATGATCGCGCGTTTCCACGATCCCGCAATGCGGTCGCGGATTATCCATGATTGGATCGCGGGCGATCCTCCGGACGTTGTCACGAAATACGCGCACGAGACGATGGTCGCGTCATGCGCGAATCCGGCGCTGCAACGATATGTGGGCCTGCGGCTCGACGAGATCGCGCGCACGCTGGGAAAATCGATTGCCGACGCGCTGCTCGACTTCATTGAGCAAGATCACGGCAACACCACTCAGGTCATCTTCGTGAAGCGTGAAGACGATGTCCGCGCCTTCATGACCGCGCCGTGGGTGGCTCTCGGCGTCGACAGCGCCGCGCAAGCGATCGACGGCCCGTTCGCGGGTTTCGGGACGCATCCACGCGCGTTCGGAGCCGCGGCCCGTCTCCTCGGACCCTACGTTCGGGACCTGAAGCTGCTATCTCTCGAAGAGGCCGTTCGGAAGATGACGTCACTCCCTGCACGGAGGATCGGACTGACTGATCGTGGAATCCTCCGGCCCGGTATGCTTGCCGACTTGGTGGTGTTCGACCCCGCGACGATCCGGGACGTGGCCACCTATACGCAGCCGCTACAGTACGCCGTGGGCGTCGAATTCGTTGCTGTGAACGGCCGACTCGTCCTGGACAACGGGAAGATGACTGACGCGAGGCCGGGCCGCGTCCTGCGTCACAAGGGATAGCTACCGGAAGAAACCGAACGGCGAAGCGTCACTCCGATTGGCGAACTCACGAACTCGCCACGATCGAACACGGTCTGACCTCTGAGGATCGTCGTCACCACGCCTCCCCGCAGACGGCGGCCGTCATAAGGCGTGATCGGATGCCGATGCTGGAGGGACCCCGCGTCGACGATCGTTTCTTTCTCAGGATCCCACACGACCAGGTCGGCATCGCGGCCGGCGGCAATCGCGCCCTTCGTGGCGAGGCCGGCGAGCTTCGCCGGACGTTCGGCCAGCCATGCCACGACGCGCTCGACCGGAATGCCTCGCTCGGCGGCACCAGTCCACACAATCGACAATCCGAGCTGCAACGAGGCGATGCCGCCCCACGCGCGCACGAAATCGCCGTCGTCGAGATGCTTCAGGGCTGGAGGCGCGGGTGAATGATCCGTGGCGATCAGGTCGATGTCACCTGCGGTCAGCGCGTCCCACAAACGCTCGCGATTGTCCCGCGAGCGAATGGGCGGCGCGCATTTGAACGGCGTGGCGCCCTCGCCGATGTCCTCCGCGGCGAACGTCAGGTAATGCGGGCAGGTCTCGACGGACAGCGCGGCACCGGCGGCGCGTGCGGAGCGAATCGCCGGTAACGCGGTCGCGGTCGCAAGGTGGACGATGTGGATACGCGCCCCGAACTCCGCGGCCAGCCGCGCGAGCATCTCGATCGCGCCGCACTCGCTCGCGTCAGGCCGGCTGTTCAGCCACGTCGAATACCGGCGGGGATCCCTCGCGATCCCATCAACCGGTACCAGCGGATCCTCGAGCAGCGCCGGAAGCTCGGCGTGTGCCAGGAGTGGAAGGTGAAGGGCCGCCACGATCGGGAGTGCCTCGCGGAGGTCCGCCTCGCTGACGTGGCCGAATTCTTCGACGCCGGACGGCGTCAGAAAACACTTGAACCCGAAGACCCCAGCGGCGGCAAGTGGTGCCAGATCGAAAGCGTTTCCGGGTACCACACCTCCCCAGAACCCCACATCCACGTAGCATCGACCTCGCGCCGCCTGTCGCTTCTTCTCCAGGCCGGCAACGTTCGTCGTCGACGGAATGCTGTTGAGCGGCATGTCGACGAGCGTTGTCACGCCGCCAGCGGCGGCAGCACGAGTGGCGTGTTCGAATCCTTCCCACTCAGCGCGCCCAGGATCATTGATGTGCACGTGCGTGTCGACCAGTCCCGGCATCACGACCTGCGCGCCGACATCCATCTCTCGCGCGCCCGCGAGCCTCTCACCGTACTCCTGGACGGCGGCGATACGTCCGTCGCGCACCACGATCGTCGCCGGACGAACACCTTGCGGCAGCACCACACGTTCGCTACGGATAGCTTGGAGCATTCATCTCACTATCGTCGCCTCGATCAACCCGTAGGGTTCCTCAGTAGGCACGAAGATCTCGTTGCGGTTCTCGAGGCCCAGGCGCGACAGGTCGACGGGGAGGTGGTGCTTGTTCGGCATGACGAGACGGACGGCCGTGACCGCCTCGACGTTGTCGAGAACGGCCCGCCCCATGTCGTGGAGGGTGTGCTGTACCGATCGGCTGTCGTGCTCCGCGAAGGCCTCGAGCAACGCGTCCCGGACGGCGCGCCAGGTCAGATTGAAGTCGAGATCCACGGTTCGATACCGCCATGTTGCCGTCAGCGCCGTCGCCAGGATACGGTCGGCGACATCAGGCAGGGTCGTATACTCGTCCCTGAGAAACCCGGTAAATGCCGAGTGCGACGACTTGAGGATGACGAGATCGCTCACTCCGGCGCCGATCGTGAACTGATCGCCCTTGCCCTGCACGGTCGCCGTACGCGACTCGGTCCCATGACGAACGAACGCCTGACCGTGCTCTCGCGCCTTGACGGCGATTCTCCCCCACTGATGTTCCGTGAGATCGATCCGCACGCGCCGCAGTCGTGGATTGCGTTCCAGAAAGTGTTCCGCCAACAGGCGCCCGAACGCCTCGGGCTCCTCGACCGGATGACGTGCGGCCAACGCGTACACCGTGTTCTTCATCGTGTCGGTCGGCAACACGCCGCTATTGTCGCCATCCGTGTAGGATTGGTCGTACTCGCCCTCGAACCTGATGGCGACGGTGAAGTCCTTCAGGTCGTGCCGATCGCCGTGGCGTGACACCTGAACGAGTCTGACGCTCGATTTTCCGTAGGCCGCTTCAGCGAGCATGTAGAGGTCACCGATATCAGTGGTCGCCGATCATAACACCGGCTCTTCGCCGCCCTCGTTCACGGCCCTCGCCGATCTGGCGTCCGCCCGAGTTGGCGCGCGGGCGGTTGCCGCAAAGGACGAGTTCTTCGCGCCGAAGTCGAATCTCGTGAAGCCCGAACCAGCCATTTTCGTCCCGGGCAAATTCACCGCGCGCGGCAAATGGATGGACGGCTGGGAAACGCGACGCCGGCGCATCCCGGGACACGACTGGTGTGTGGTCGTGCTAGGGATGCGAGGGGTGATTCGCGGTGTCAACGTCGATACGAAGCATTTCAGCGGCAACCACCCGTCACACTGTTCGATCGAGGCGCTCGATAGCGTCCGGCAGCCAACGCCGGCCTTGTGCGCCGCGGACGGCCAGCCGTGGGTGACGTTGCTGGCAAAGTCGCCGCTGCGAGGGGACAGCGACAACTTTTTGCAAGTCACTGACAGTCGGCCATGGACGCACGTCAGACTCAACATCTTTCCTGACGGCGGCGTGGCGAGGCTGCGGGTCTATGGCGACGTGTCGGTGGACTGGCTGCGGATGTCCCGGCGGCGGAGCCCCATCGAGTTTGCGTCGATCACGAATGGGGGACTGGTGATCGCCGCGAGCGACATGCACTTCGGCGCCAAAGACAACATGATCATGCCCGGACGTGCCGCGAACATGGGCGACGGATGGGAGACGCGGCGGCGCCGAGGGCCGGGACACGACTGGGCCATCGTTCGATTGGGTACGACCGCCATCGTCTCGAAAGTCGAGATCGATACGAACCACTTCAAGGGGAACTATCCAGAGAGTGCATCACTCGAGGGCTGCGCCGCGACGTCTCCTCTTGACGATCCCGGCTCTGCGTCGTGGTTTGAAATGTTGCCGCGCACACCGCTCGAGGCGGACCATCGTCATGTGTTTACCAGCGAGCTAGTGAAGGTGGGGCCCGTTTCCCACGTCCGGCTCAACATCTTTCCGGACGGCGGCATCAGCCGGCTTCGAGTCTATGGACGCGTGGCAGGGCATTGATCAGGCGGCGCCAGAGGAGGCCAGGCGCCTGCTCGCACAAGCCTGCGGGTCGTCGCGGTGGATCGACCGCATGATGGCCAGTCGGCCGTTCGGCAGCCGCGACGCGCTGCTGGCCGCCGCGCAGGAGGAGTGGGACAGGCTCACGGAGAACGACTGGCGCGAAGCGTTCACGCATCACCCGAAGATCGGAGACCGCAGCGCGCTGCGAGAGCGGTTCCCTGCGACCCACGCGCTGTCCGCTCGTGAGCAAGTCGGCGTCGACGGAGCGTCGGATGCGGTGCTGGAAGCGCTCGCGGATGGAAATCGACGGTATGAGGAGAGGTTCGGCTACATCTTCATCGTCTGTGCATCCGGAAGGACCGCCGCCGAGATGCTGGCGATGCTGACCGCTCGATTGGGGAACGACCCGGCGCGCGAGATACACATCGCCGCCGCGGAGCTGGCAAAGATCACCGCGCTGCGACTCGTCTGATCTTCGGCGCTTGCGCGCGACAACCGCTATCCTCTATCTTCTGGCCATCGTGATCGACCCCGAAGAGATCTGGCGCGAGAAGCCGGACGAGGATTTGGTCGAAGCCGGTGAACGTCTGTTCGAGTTCACCGCAGAGGGCGAACGGATCATCCGTGCGGAACTTCGCCGTCGTGGGCTGCCCGATCCTCCCGCGCCGGTGGACTACTGCTGGAAGTGCGGCCGGGGCATCTACGCCGCCGGATCCGCGGATGCCTGCGACAGCTGCGGCGAACCCTTCGCCGAGCCGCTCCGCACCAGACTCGCGGAGACGGGCGAGCCGCTGATCACCGAGGTTGTTTATCGGAGCCGCTTTGCGCACGAGATCGAGCTGGTCATCGCGGAACTCGAAGACGCCGGCATAGTGGTTGCGCGGGCCGCCGGCAGATTCGGCGCTGATGCAAGCGACGTGGGCCTTCGCTACCTCGAAAATCCCGCGCTCAACCTCTCCACCTACACCGTGGTTGTTGCCGCCCGCGACGCGATGCGAGCCCGGGAGATCATCGAGGGCCTGCCCGTGTCCCATGGCGACGACGAAGGGACGCCGCCCGCTCCTCAGTTCGACGAGCCATAACCGCCCTACGACGCCGTCACGGCGCTGACGCCGTAGCGCAGCCCGGCAGTAGGAAGGTCTGGGGGGCCCGGAGTACGCCAGGCAACCTCGGGTCCAACCGTGCAAGTATTCCTTCCAGATCTCCGCGACCGAAGGCGCCGTATGTCTGCCGAACGACGTCGACGTTTTGCTCTTCACTCATATATCCCCCCGCTTTGCTTTCAATTCGATCCCTTCGCCGGCTGAAATTCCTTGTGCCCCGTCTGCCACAACATGAACGCAAACTGGCCGGCGAAATTCTTAAAGGTGACGATCTTCTCCTCGGTGAAGTGTCCGTTGTCGTAGTTCACTTTCAGCAGCACCGGCTTGCCTGACGTGCTCGCTGTCTGCATCGCAGCCACGAACTTTCCCGGCTGCCACGGCACGACGCGCGGATCATTCCAACCGGCTACACCGAGCACTGCGGGATATTTGACGCCGGCTTTGACGTGCTGGACACCATCCATCTCGTACAACGCTTGCGCTTCGGTTGCATCCTGCACGGTACCGAACTCCGGTGTGTTGACCGGACCGTTCGGGCTGAACTCCGCCCGCAGCGCATTCGCGACGCCGACATTGCAGACAATGGCGCCGAAGAGATCCGGCCGCTCCGTTACTGCGCGGCTGATCAGAATTCCTCCCGCGCTTGTTCCGGTGCCGGCCAGTTTGCCCGCACTGGTGTATCCCTTCTTGATCAAATAGTCGGCCGATGAAATGAAGTCCTTCCACGTGTTTGGCTTCGTGGTCTTGTAGCCGGCCTTGTACCAAGCCTCACCTTTTTCACTGCCGCCGCGCACGTGCGCGTACGCGAGGACCACACCGTGCAAGGCAATCGACCGCCGCACGCTGAATGCCGGCGTCATGCTGATTCCGTAGGCGCCGTAGCCCTCAAGGATCGCACTCGCGCTGCCATCGAGCTTCAGATCTTTCCGATGGATGATCGATAGCGGGACCATCGTGCCGTCGTGTCCGGGAACTTCGACTTCTTCGGTGACGAGGTTCTCGAACCCCGGATAGGAAACGGCCGTGTTGAAGATGCTCTTCACGAAGGTGTCCTTGTCACCACTGAAATCATAGAGGGTCGTCGGTTGCGTCCACGACGTCGTGAACACGATGCATTGATCGGTGCGAAAGTCGGGACAGGTAATGTCGATCGTGCCTGAGGCTGGCAGCTTGACTTCGGACGCCTTACCGCTGCCGAGCGAGTACTTCACCAACCGGCCGACGATTCCATTCGAGTAGACGACGAACATGAAGCTCTTGCTGTGAGTGATGTACTGGATCGAGTCTTTGGCTTCTGGCACGATCGTTTCAGCCGTTTTCCAATCCGGATGTGTCACCGATGTCCGGATGATTTTGTACTTCGGCGCACCGGCATGCGTGATCGCGTAGACATGGTCTTTGTCGAACACCATGCCACGGACAAGGTTGTCCGATGGCAACGCAAGCACGGACCACTTCATCTTGCTGGGTGACATCATCTGCGCCGTCGGCGCGATGAAGAGACGCATTTCGTTCTGCACCGTCCCGACGTTTCCGACGACATAGTCAGGGTACGATTCGTCGATAAATGCCATCGGGAATTCCTTGGGGGAAATCTCGAGGTCGGGGTAGCTTTCGTTGCTGAAAAAGTCGACGTCCGACGCGACGTCGGTGCCGAGGGTGTGCAGACGCGTCTTCCGGTTCAACTCGATCTCGGGGCTCTTGATGTCGCTGACTTTACCCGCATCATAAAGGAACGACTTGTTATCCATCGTCCAGCTGAGCGCCCCGTAAGATGGATAGATCGTCTCGGACCCGAGTTTCCGGCCGGCGACTTCCAGCGGACGCAATTCGGAATACTCGGCGCCGGCGGCGGACAGCGCAAGCACGACGTGCCGTCCATCGGGTGATGGCGTATAGCTCACGATCGTCGCGACGTCGCCAGGCTTGGCACCCTTAGGAGTGAAGCCGGCCGGATCGAACAGGAGCTGTTCTGTGCCCTTCCATCCCTCGCGGAAATAGAGTTTGCCAACGTTCTCGCCTCCAAGCGTTTTCTTGTAAAACACCCGACCGTTCTCGTACGTAATCTGGGAATAGCTGGCGGGCTTGAGTTTGTCGAGCGCCATCCATTCGTTCGCCAGTGCATCACGCGCCGGGATTTTTGCGAGTAGTCCGTCCGTGAGATCGGCCTGCGCCTTGAACCAGGCCTCGACGTCCTTGTCTTTGAGGTTCTCGAGCGACCGGTAGGGATCCTTGTAGGTCTTTCCGAAATACGTGTCCGTTGCATCACCCGTTTTGGTGGGCGGATAGCTCCACGGAGCTGGAGCCTGGGCGAGCATCGCAAATATCGCGAGGGACAGGAAGGTACGGGTCATGGCACGTTCCTCCAATAAAGCGTGGTGCGGTAGCTTACACCCTCGCGACAGAACTCGCGAAGCGTCCGGATCAAGGACCCTCGAGAGAGGACGCGCAGGCTATCCACTCCGGCTGCCGTTCGCGGACGAACGTGTCCCCGAAGAAGACGCACGCCTCGTACTGATTGTGCGCCCGGCAGCGCAGCTGGATATTGTCCGCTGTAGCTGCTCCTCCCGCCGAGTACGGCGCGACATGGTGAAACTCAAGGAACGCTGTCTCGCGGCAACGGCCCATGCGCCCGACAAACGCGCAGCGTCCCTCGTCGCGCTGCCACACAGCGCGCCTAACAGCCGCGGCTATGTGGCGTCCCGATCCTGTACCTTCGTCGCCACTGGGTCGGGGGGAAGCCGCAGCCGCAAACCTGCGACGCTCCAGACGATCGATCAGCAGCGTCAGTGCTCGATCGAGGATCGAGCCGATATCTCCATCCGGAATCGTATGTCGAGCGAGCGTCTGCGCACGCCGTAGCTTTTCGTGCGTCTCCCGTGTCAACGTCACCTGCAGCAGGTAGCGTTCCGGTGAGAGTGGAGTCACGACGGCAACGCGACGGATGATCGTCGCAACCGCCGGTCGAGGGTTCAGTGACGCAATCAGCTCCTGAATCTCCTGCCTGCTCCGGTGGCGTGCCGCCTGCAACACCTCGTCGTGATTTGCAGCTGTCAAATAAGGCGCGAGCAGGCGGACGGCAGTAAGCGTCACGTCACCACACTCGAGAGCTTCGAGCACTCTCGGATAGCGACGCGCTGCTCGCGCTGTTTCGATGCGGTTGTACGCCGAGGCTTCCGAAAGATGGAGCACTTGGGTGCAGTAAGTAAAGAGAGAGGAACAGCCTTCACGGAGATACAGTCTGCGCGCGTCGAATTCCACCAGCGAGCGGATGAGCGCCACAGATGCACGCCGCTCGCCTGCGGCGAGATCTTTCACCCGTTCAACGAGTTCATTGTCTGACAGGTCGGCGAGGGCGCCGTCGTCGTGGGAAACTATTGAGGTTGGCTCCATGGAAGTACAGTAGCGCGACCGAGTGACAGGGTAGGTCAACCTGTCGACCGGGAAAATTAAGCGCCTCAGACGGCATTGACGGAGGAACGTGGCAGTGGCGCAAGAATCACGCCTGTTCCGGAACGAGTGTCTCGGGCGCCTTACAGTTTTCATCCTTCGGATACAAGTTTGAGCACGGAGAGAACCGGAGCGATTCTGTCGGCCGCCGTTTCGGACTGTCGGAAGAATGCGTGACTATTGCATATGCTTCGCCCCTTCGTAATCGCTGTGGCGCTCGTGATGGCACTCACGGCCTCGATCGGGGCGGAAGGCGCTCAGGACACCAGACCTGAGGATCGCGTCCTTGGAACGCGGGCGGAGATGCGGCTGCCAGCGAGCACGAATGCGCTGGCCGAGACGCTGGCGTCGGTCGCGCGGGACTCAGGTGTCCTGATCGGATTCGAGACCAAGCTCGACGTCGGGTCGCGAGCAAGAGGATCGAAAATCGGCCGATCGCTGCGAGGCAAGACAGTCGGTGAGGCGCTTGACGCGCTCATGGAGATTTACAAAGGGTACGAGTGGCGCAGCGTCAATGGCGTCATTCACGTGCGGCCGCAACAAGCCTTCGGCGATTTCAATCACTTCCTCAATCAGGCGATCGGTCCGCTCGAGCTGACCGACGCGTTGCCGTTGCACGCCACGTTCGAAGTACATCGAGTGTTCGTCCCCGATTGCGTGATTACCCATCCGATCTACACCGATCAGCGTGACGGGTTCCTCGAGACTGAAGAACCAGCCATGCGCCAGCCGTTGACTCTCTCGTTCAATGGGGGAACGGTTCTCGATCTGCTCGACGCCGTGATCAAGGCGCACGGGTCGCTTTACTGGAATGTGACGTATCAAGTGCCGCCCGAACGGTTGCAGGACGCGACGCCCAGCTACGAATACGCGGTGTTCGCGTTCGCGCCGTACCCGCAGATTGGCGGCTGGTGGCGCATGTGCGCAGGACGGCACGAAGATCGAGTCGGTGAGATCGCGGACGCGGCCCCGCCGCCGAGGATCCTGAAATCGCCTGGCAAGTTCACCGCGGTACGACTGAGTCGACCACCGGTGATTGACGGACGAGAGTGGTTTGCTGCCAAGGTGGAGACGACTTCAGAGCCCGGCAAAGTCCCGGTACCGACGCAGGCGTTCTCTCTCACACTGGCAGACTGCGGCGATCACAACGGCGATTTCGAGCGCTGCCAGTTGTTGTTCCAGCGCGGACGTGCTGCCCCTGTGCGAATTGACTTGACCGGCTGGGTATTCGTGACGCCAGACGGCCGTTACATCGTGACCGAGCCGTTGTCCGTGCTCGACGTGCTCGAATGGAAGCAGTATGAGTTGTCTGAAACGTTGGGAATCCCGAATTACACGAATATCGAGGGTATCTCGCGCGACCGGACGCGTCTGTTTCTCTCGCGACGAGACTGCGCCATGGATTGCAAAGGGGATGTGAACGTCGAGTACTACGAGCTCACGCTGCCGCGATAGCTACTGAGGTCGCGCTGTCGCGGCGTAGAGCTCATATCGCCGGGTCGCTTGGAAGCCCAGGTTCTTCAGTAACGACTCGGGGATCTCGGTCGGGTGGACCTTGGGAAGCACGAACGGGCCGGCGCCGGTCCGAGACAGAAGTAATTTCAGGCGCGCACCGCCGTCGTCGACCAAAGAATCCAACCTCAGGATTTCACCAGGCTGTACATAAAGGATATAAGCCTCGATTTGCTCGTCAGTGGCGACCGCGAGTCCGGCTATGGCGTCCTTCCTCGCGGTGAGTGTTTCGACCGAGCGCTCCCAGCAAACCTGCGGCTGCCCTTCTCCGAACAGGCCATTCGCGATGAGATCGTTGACTGTGACGGGAATGACAAACCTCCCCGCGATCTCGCCCGCATCTCTACGTTCACCATCGAACACGTAGTCTGTCAGTACGGCTTCCTGGACGTAGCCGCAGGCCTGAAACAGCGAGCACGCGGATGTCACCAGTTCCGGGACTTCAGCGACGATCCTCGGCGGGCCGAGAATCGCGAGCTTTGAGCTGAGCGACGTGAGCAGGTGACGTCCATGACCCTGTCGCACATGTTCTGGATGGACGGCGATCCTGTGAATGAGTGTCGCCGAAGACCGCTTGGCGCCAATCAGGATCGCGATTGGATCGGAGCCCGAGAAGGCGACCATACAACTGCTGCACCAGATCTGAAGATCGCGGATCGAGCGCTTGAATGCAGCCGCCGTCATCGGCGGCTCGTCGGGAACGTACGGCGCCCAGCAGCGATTCAGCGCGTCAACGAGGAGTCCGATGTCGTCGGTACGGCAGAAGCGGTAGGCGCTCAATAGACGCGGACCATTTTCAGAAGACTGCGCACAAAGATGTCACGCTCACGGACCGTAGGATAACCGGCTTCGTCTGTCGTGATACCAATCGATCGGTTGAATTCGATAATCCTCGTCATTGCGGTATTCAAGCGTGAGACGTCCAGGCCGAGCGCGAGGAGAGTCAGTGCCGCAATGCCATCACACTTCAACTCGATCGTTTGGCGGCTCGCAGCTGGCAAAGTATCTCTCCGTTCGTATTCCGACCAGAAGTACTCGTGGCCAATTTCGTGTGCGACCGCAGCCTGCAGTTCCCCTGCGGAGAGCAGCCGTAGCGCCAGACGAGACACGAGCAGGACTGCACGCTGATGGATAGCAATCCCAGCGTACGGGAGGTCGACGACTTTGATTTCCATGTTCGACCGTTCGTGATACTTCAGGACGGCCTCCAGCGTGGCCAGTTTGCGGCGTTCGACACCGTTCGGCTCGAGTTCGCCTTTTTTCGGTAGCGACGCCAATGCGCGGGCGCGCTCGGCGGGGCTGATTTGCGGCGGGCGCAGCGAACGCAGCGCCGCGCCGATGTCTCCGTGCGGCACGCCTGCGAAGAAGTTCAAAGCGACGGTCGTCGGGGCATCGGTCTCTTGTGCACTGACCCCAGTCTCACTGATAAAGGCGCTGAACAATGCTAGCGCCAGGCCAAGTCCTCCGCGTTCCACCATGACCGCACCTCCCTGGTGCGGCGACGCTGGCAGCAGGGAAGTTGGGAAACCATGGTGAGAAGCCGATACGTGACCGAAACGGGGCTGACGCGATAACCACCGAGGGCACAGACAGTTCTGAAGACGCCCGAAGTGGGGCGTGCTAGAATCCGCTCCGCCGCGTTAGATCCATTTCAGGAACTGGTCATGACGCTCCGGACCGGAGCCGGCTCAATCGTTCGGTTCAGTGTGTTTGAACTCGATCTTCGCTCCGGCGAGCTCCGCAAGAACGGGGCGCGCGTGTCCCTCCAAGGTCAACCTCTCGAGATCCTCAAAGCGCTTCTCGAGCGACCGGGTGACCTGATTACGCGCGACGAATTGCGACAGCGCCTGTGGCGCGACGACACGTTCGTTGATTTCGAGGACGGAATGAACGCGGCCATCCGCCGACTGCGTGACGCGCTTGGCGACCACGCGGCAACGCCACAGTTCGTGGAAACTCTGCCGCGCCGCGGCTATCGCTTCATTGCACCGCTCGTGGGTGAGACGAGCGTGCCGTTGGAACAAGCAACGCCGGTCCAAGGGTCGTCGCGGGGCATCATCACGAAACTCTCTAGGACATCCTGGGCCCACGCACTTCCCTGGGTGCTGTTAGGAATCGTGGTCGCCTGGACAGTGACGGGGCGGCTCGCCCGTCGCGAGACGCAGCAGCAACTCCCAACGCTTCGATTCGAAATTCGCACACCGCCTTTGGCAGTTTTCGGACCTAGTCCGGCAGTGGCGCTGTCGCCGGACGGTAAGGACCTCGCGTACGGGATAAGCGATGCTCTCATGGGGCAGTTGTACCTCCGCCACTTGAACTCGCTTGATGAAGCCCAGGTCGTCGCTGGCGCCGACAAGGCGCAGGGACCCTTTTTCTCGCCTGATGGTAAATACCTGGCCTTCTTCACCCGAGGCACTCTCCGGAAAGTGTCGGTCGCTGGTGGTTCAGCCGCCACAGTTTGTTCGCTACCGACGATCTATGCCGACGAAGTTCACGGCGGGTCCTGGGGCGACGACGGCAACATCGTGTTCGAGAGCGGCAGCAAGTTATGGCGGGTCTCAGAGCAGGGCGGCGTCCCACAAAAGATCCCGATGCCGGACGATGCCGCTGCCTTTTTCCCTGAAGTGCTTCCGGGTAGTCGGGCAATCGTATTCGCGGGCACGCGACTGACGCCATCGCAACAGTCGGGGGTGTGGGTGCTGCCTCTGAACGATGGCCAGCCTCGACTGCTGATGGAAGGTGGCGAGATGGCCCGATATCTCCGTTCGGGCCACCTGATTTACTCGGCGAAGGGTGCTCTGGTGGCTGCGCCGCTCGATATCGAAACACTCACACTCACCGGTTCTTCAGTAGCCGTCATCAAAGATTTAAGGAATGACATTTCTAATCCTCCGAGGGTATGGGTCGCCGACACTGTTGCGCACTTCAGCGTTTCGCAGACCGGTACACTCGCATACGTTTCGGGTCCGACCGTTCCTCCTAAGCTGAGGACGCTCGTGTGGACCGATCGCGAAGGGAATGAGCAGGCTTTGCCCGAACCAGCACGTCATTACTCCTGGCCTCGGCTGTCGCGCGACGGTTCGCGGCTGGCGGTGGGTGTATTCGACGGTGATGATGCACCGGGAAACGTCAGGATATATGACTTCGCCCGTCATGCCTGGACACTGTTGACGTCGCATCCGGCTGCGGACGGCCGACCACTTTGGACACCCGACGGCTCGAGGGTGGTGTTCACTTCGCACCGTGAGGGAACATCGCAGCTATTCTGGCAATCGGCGAATGGGAGGGACCAGGCGGTCCGGCTGACCGACGGGGTGAACCCGGATCGAACTGCCTGGTCTTTCTCGCCGGATGGCAAGGAGCTGGTTTACAGCGAGTTCTTTGAACCCAGCAACGATCTGCAAATATTGAAACTTGGCACCGGCAGTCGGAGAACGGTGCCACGGACGCTCTTCTTTAAGGGCAGCCCAGCCATTTCGCCGAACGGACGCTGGATTGCGTATCGCTCCGACGAATCAGGTCACGACGAGGTCTATGTGCGTCCGTTCCCGGATTGGGACAGGTCACGAACGCAAGTCTCGACGAGCGGAGGGCGTGCGCCCACATGGTCGGCCGACGGACACGAACTGTTCTTTCTGGATTTGACTGGCACCATGACGGCGGTCCCGGTGAAAACCTCGGCTGATTTCACCGCAGGCGCGCCGAAGCGGTTGTTCAAAGGACAGTACAATCAGGGCTCCGGAGGCGCCAGAAACTACGATGTGGCTCCTGACGGCAAGCGATTCCTCATGATTAAGCTTGTGGTCCCCAACACGGAGCCACCTCCTCGCGACAAATTAGTTGTCGTCTTCAACTGGGCCGACGAAGTGCGTCAGGCACTGAATACGGCAAAGTAACGCGCCTGCTCACACCTCGCGACGTTCGTCAGATGCACTCCGCGCCGTGATCTGGCTGACCTCATTGAGGTAGCCGCGGCCGTTGCCGCTACCATTACTGACTGCTGGCGTCGTCGCGGCGGCCGGTTTCGCGTCGGCGGATGGCGGACCCGAGTAGGTCGCGATCATCTCGGCCATCATCTTCTTGCCGATCTCGATCCCATCCTCCACCAGCGCCAGATCGATCGTCGTCGCCGCGCGCTCCCGTGCGAGCTCCTCGATCCGCTCCTGTGTCTTGTTGCGCATGAACCCCGCCGGCACTCGCATGATTCTCTGAGTGGCGTCGTTGGTCCACTCGAACGTCGAGATCAACGGATTCTTCTTATCGTCGCGGGCGACGAGCTTCGCCTCCATCGCCGCGATCGCAGGGCTGCTCTGAATGTCGAGAGGGGCTCCCGTCTCTTCTTCGATCACCTGTCGCGCGAAGTCGAGCGTAATCGCATCGAGCTTCATCATGCGCGCGCGCTTTTCGACCCGCGCCTTCACGCGGCGGCGCTGATACGCGTTCTTCATCGTCCAGAGGCCCTTTCTCGCCTCCTCGGACCATCGAAGCTTGCGGCCGTCGTAGGTGGTCTCTTCTTCCAGACCCCCCTCCACCTCGGCGATCTTTTCGATCATCTCCCGGGAGATGACTTCGAAATCCGTGGCGCCGCAGACGGTGCACTTGACAGCGTCGCTCTGCGTCGCGACGACGCCGCACGATCGGCACATCGAGACCGGACCTGACTTCGCGCGTTCCAGGGCCACCGCTTCGGCCAGCGCCTTGGTTCGAGCCGAAGCGCTCTTCGGCATGAAACGATCCATCGCGTCATCGATCACCGCGCTGGTAATGACCGAGTGCCCCTTCTCCAGGGCCAGTCGAAGAACGCCGGTGCGTGCGATTCCTTTAACCTGTTCGGGGACGTGCTTCATCCGTTCTTCGGCTTCAGGCGTCCATCGAACCGTCTCTTCGGCGCGCACGTCGAGGCGTGGCACTTCGAGGCGGGTAGAGAGGAGGACATCGCAGGACGCAGCGCGGAGAATGTTCTCGACGTTGCTGCCCAGGCCCGCCTCGTCCTTCGGACTGTGTACACCGATTCGCCCCAGGACGATGAGCCAGGGGTTCGTCTTACGCGCATGGTCGAGGATCTTCTGGAATGGCTTGCCGTCGAGCAGCGTCTTCTTGATCGCAA
>Ga0075423_10002050_pt1 | contig 18087 bp, 13 predicted proteins | sample SoiMethybrSBSTD2_FD_80114 | JGI IMG/M metagenome (GOLD analysis project Ga0075423, IMG submission 80114) | Bulk soil microbial communities from a Populus tree surrounding site in Tennessee, USA - Soil MetaG P. TD hybrid SBSTD2 | ecosystem: Environmental > Terrestrial > Soil > Tree plantation...
GCTGCATGGCCTTTACGCGGTGGAAATCGATGGCAAACAAGTGATCGTCGAATACGAACCAGATCCTGAATTGCGCGACACGGAGCAGATACCGTTATTGGAACCCGGTGGCATTGAAGTTTTTTTCCGTCGCGAGGTCTTGCCTCACGTGCCGGACGCCTGGACTGACAGTGACTCAAGGAAAGTTGGTTATGAGATCTCCTTCACTCGCTACTTCTACAAGCCACAGCCGCTCCGGACGCTCGAAGAAATCCGTGCCGATATCCTGGCGCTGGAGAAGGAGACCGAAGGACTACTCTCCGAGATCGCTGGCGGAGGTGCCTGACTCATGTCCACCCTGCGCTATTCCGTCACCCCACACCCCATCGAGACGCTGCTCACCTGGGTCAAGTCGGGTGAGATCGCCATCCCGGAGATCCAGCGCCCGTTTGTCTGGGACGCGACCAAGGTCCGCAATCTCCTCGACTCGCTCTATCAGGGCTACCCGGTCGGTTACCTGATCGCTTGGCGTAACCCGACGGTGAAGCTTAAGGACGGTACTCCGTCGGCCGGCAAACGTATCCTGATCGACGGTCAGCAGCGGGTCACCGCGCTCATGGCGGCGTTGCTCGGCCGTGAAGTGCTCACGAAGGACTACGAGACGGTCCGCATCCGGATCGCCTTCCACCCGCAGGAGGAGCGGTTCGAAGTCGCGAACCCCGCCATCCGAAAGGACGTGGCCTGGCTCGATGACGTGGCGGAGGTCTTCGCGCCCGAAACCAGCTTGACCGAGCTGACCGACACCTACGCCGAGAAGAACCCAGCCGCCGATCGCAGGCGCGTCTCACGCGTGCTTGAGAAGCTTCGCAAGATCATCAACAACCACGTGGGCGTGATCGAGCTGGCCGAAGACCTCGACATCGAGACCGTTACCGAGATCTTCATCCGGGTGAACTCCGCCGGGGCCGAGCTTTCGCAGGCCGACTTCGCCATGTCGAAGATCGCCGTGAACGAGACCTACGGCGGCAACCTCCTGCGCAAGGCCATTGACTACTTCTGCCACCTGGCCGTGGCGCCGGAGTTCCTCTCGCGGATCGAGAAGGGCGACAAGGCCTTCGGCGCCTCCGAGTTCTTCCCGCAGATGCGCTGGCTCAAAGACGTCAACGATGATCTCTACGACCCGACCTACACCGACCTGCTTCGGGTGGCGTTCACCTCGGAGTTCCGGCGCGGCAGGCTCCAAGACCTCGTGGCGCTCCTCTCGGGCCGCAACTTCGAGACTAAGCAGTACGAAGAGGTGATCGTGGAGCAGTCGTTCAAACAGCTCAAGAAGGGTATTCTGGCGTTCATTAACAAGACGCACTTCGACCGCTTCACGATGATCATCCGCTCGGCCGGCTTCGTGACGCGCGACCTTATCGGCGGCCAGAACGCGGTCAACTTCGCCTACATCCTCTACCTGCGAGGGCGGGCCGAGAACATGCCGCCGGCCGATCTCGAACGGCTGGTGCGGCACTGGTACGCCATGTCGATCCTGGGCGGGCGCTACACGGGGAGCCCCGAGACCGCCTTCGACTTCGACATCCGCCAGGTCGAGGCGCGCAGCCTCGCGACCTACGCCGACGCGGTGATCCAGGCCGAGCTGCCCGAGAGTTTCTGGACCGGAATGCTTCCGCAGCTCATGGACACTTCGTCCTCGAACAGCCCCTACTTCCTCGCCTACCAGGCGGCGCAGGTGAAGCTCGGCGACAAGGGCTTCCTCTCGCGGGACATCGCGGTGCTCGACCTGCTCATGAATCGCAGCGACGTGCACCACGTCTACCCGCGCAACCACCTCAAGAAGCAGGGCCTCGCGCGCGGCCGCTACAACCAGATCGCTAACTTCGTGCTAGCGCAAAGCGAGATCAACATCGCCATCGGCGACAAGCCTCCGGACGTCTACTTCAAGGAGTTGGCTGAGCAGTGCGCGGGCGGCAAGAAGAAGTATGGTGGGATCACGGATCGGGATGAGCTGCGCGCTAACCTGCGCATGAGCTGTCTGCCCGAGTCGCTGCTCGACGGCGAGATCCCGACCTACGACGAGTTTCTCGAGGGGCGGCGCAAGCTCATGGCGCAGAAGATCAAGAGTTGGTTCGAGGCGCTCTGAGATGATTCACGACCTCAAGCCCTATCCTGCCTATAAGGACTCCGGCTTGCCGTGGCTGGGGCAGGTGCCCAAGCACTGGGAAATGGAACGCGCAAAATTAATGTTTCGAAAGATGGATCGGCCGGTTCGAGACATCGACGAAGTAGTTACATGCTTCCGTGATGGTGTCGTCACTCTTAGGAGGAACCGGCGTGTTCGTGGCTTCACCGAATCGCTCAAGGAGATTGGCTATCAAGGCATTCGGCGCGGCGACCTGGTGATTCACGCGATGGATGCGTTCGCCGGCGCAGTTGGTGTTGCTGACTCTGACGGCAAGGGCACACCGGTTTACTCCGTGTGCGAGCCCGCAACAGGCACGAACTCCCACTATTACGCTTATACCGTTCGCGAGATGGCCAGGAGCCAATGGATCTTGGCGCTCGCTAAGGGCATTCGAGAGCGGTCAACCGACTTTCGGTTCGATGGCTTTGCATCGCAGCTTGTACCGCTCCCACCCCTCCCCGAGCAATCCGCTATCGTCCGCTTCCTCGACCACGTGGACCGGCGGATCCGGCGCTACATCGGTGCCAAGCAGAAGTTGATCAAGCTGCTGGAGGAGCAGAAGCAGGTCATTATCCACCGCGCTGTCACCCGCGGCCTCGACCCCAACGTCCGCCTCAAGCCTTCCGGCATCGAATGGCTGGGGGAAGTGCCGGAACATTGGAGGGTGCTGCCGATCAAACGAGCATTCGTCTCGATGGACTACGGAATTTCAGAGTCCGCTATCGACGCCGGCACAATCCGACTTCTGACTATGGGGAACATCAACGATGGGCGAGTAACGATCCCGGAGACGGGCGGTGTCGCTGCGGTCGATGCATCGTTTCTCCTCGAGGTTGGTGACCTCTTGTTCAATCGGACGAACAGCTCCGAACTCGTTGGCAAAGTTGGATTGTATACCGGGGCGGACTTGCCTGTGACTTTCGCTTCCTATCTGGTTCGGCTGCGTCCGCGCCGCGAGCATGACCCGGAATACCTGAATGCCATCCTCAATGATGTATCAGTGCTATCAATAGCTCGTCGCGAAGCGATCCCGAGCCTTCACCAGTCGAATCTCAATCCGACGAGATATGGAAGACTGCAAGTTTCTTTACCTCCTCTCGAAGAGCAGCGAGGGATCCTTCAATATCTGAAGTCAGAGACTTCTGATCTCGATAGGGCGATCGCGGCAGCCCACCAGGAGATCTCCCTTCTCCGTGAATACCGCACCCGCCTGATCGCCGACGTGGTGACAGGTAAGCTGGATGTACGTGAGGCAGCGCCAAACCTGCCCGACGAACCACATGAGATGGAGTCGCTGGAACAAGCAGAGGCGTTGACCGAGAACGGCGAGGAATCCGATGTGGACGATGTGACAATCAATGCTGGAGAGGTTGAGGCCTGAGGATGGCGCAGCCTCCCGCTCAGCCTAAGATCTATCACATTGTGCACGTCGACAGGTTGGCCTCGATTGTCGCGGATGGCTTCTTATCCTGTGACGCCGCGATGGCGAAGCGCGCGAACGCGGGTACCACGATTGGGATGAGCATCATCAAAGAACGACGTCTAACTTTGGAGATCAAGTGTCATCCTGGGCTTCATGTTGGCGAATGCGTCCCGTTCTACTTCTGCCCTCGCTCGGTCATGTTGTTTCTGATTGACTGTGCCAATCACCCAGACCTGGCATATCTTGGCGGGCAGGAACCGATCATTCACCTGGAGGCCGATCTACGAGCGGCTGTTGATTGGGCACAGCAGAAGGGAAAGCGATGGGCATTTACCCTCTCGAATGCAGGTGCGCGTTACTTCGAGGAGCGGTGTGACCTCGGCCAATTACACGAAATCAACTGGGACGCGGTCGGTGCTACTAAATGGTCTGGCCCAGGAATTTCGACGTTGATCAAAGAAGGGAAACAAGCGGAGTTTTTGCTTGAAGGACGCTTTCCTTGGAGCCTAGTCGAGCGCATCGGCGTTCTTTCACACGGGATCGCGCAGCAGGCCGCGAGTATCATGAGTAGAGCAGCACACCGACCGAGGATCGAAATTAAGGTTGATTGGTATTATTAGAGAAGAAGGAGGACACGGGGATGATCGAGTTCAGAACCGGGGATATCCTCAAGACTGACGCAGAAGCCTTGGTCAACACGGTTAACTGTGTCGGTATCATGGGGCGCGGGATCGCGCTCCAGTTCAAGAATGCTTTTCCCGAAAACTTCAAGGCCTACGAAGTGGCATGTGCCCGTGGGGAGGTGCAGCCAGGTCGGATGCTGGTCTTCGAAACTGGTTATGTGACGAAGCCCAAATACATCATCAATTTCCCTACAAAGCGGCATTGGCGCGGTAAAAGCCGGATCGAGGACATCGAGGCCGGTCTTGAGGCACTACTGACTGAAATCCGCAAGCGCCGAATTCGCCAGATCGCGATCCCACCTTTGGGCAGTGGTCTTGGCGGCCTTGACTGGCGTGAGGTACGAGAGAAGATCGAGGCCGCCCTGCAGAACCTCGATGACGTTCAGGTCATTGTGTTCGAACCGAATGGCGGCACTAATCGGCACAAGACGTGGCGTTCGGGCAAGGTACCGAAGATTACTACTGGCCGCGCGGGGCTCGTGCTGCTCATGCGTCGATATCTAGCCGGCCTCATGGATCCATTTGTCACCCTACTCGAGGTGCACAAGCTCCTGTACTTTATGCAGGAGGCTGGTCAGCCCCTACGACTGCGTTACAAAAAGGCGCCTTACGGACCCTACGCAGAGAACCTTCGACACGTGCTCCATGCGGTCGAAGGCTATCTCGTCTCCGGCTATGCAAACGGGGGCGATGCACCTAACAGGCAACTCGAGCTGGTGCCAGGCGCCGTCGCGGATGCAGAAGCGTTCTTGAAGAACGACGTTACCACTCGTGCACGCTTCGATCGCGTCGCTGATCTAGTGGAGGGTTTCGAGTCGCCATTCGGCCTCGAACTGCTGTCGTCTGTTCACTGGGTTGCAGCCCATGAAGGAGCAACTCAAGTCGAGACCACAATCGAACGCATGTACACATGGAACGAACGGAAGAAACGCTTCTCCCGCCGTCAGATCGGTCTCGCGTTTGACTTGCTGGCAAGCAAGGGCTGGCTCGATACCTCGAAAGTCGAACGGAAGTATGAAGACTGACACCAGCGAAAAGGGACTTGAGAGTCTCATTGTCGCTGCACTGACGGGACACGATGATGAATCGGCTCCCGAGCCAGACAAAGTTCGCTATCAGGCTCGAGGGTATGGAGGTGCCGGTTACGTTCAGGGTGACCCTCGTGACTACGACCGGAATCATGCGGTCGACTTGGTGAAGCTACTGTCCTTTTTGGAGGATATCCAGCCCGAAACCGTCGAAACACTTGCGATCGGCCAGGATGGTTCCAAACGGCGCCAATTCCTGGCCCGCTTGGAAGGCGAGATTGCGAAGTTTGGTGTGGTTCACGTTCTTCGCCATGGCATTAAGCAAGGGCCCGCCACCGTCTCCCTCTTCTTCGGAACTCCCAGCCCCGGAAACAAGAAGGCTGAGGAGCTCTATCGTTCGAACATTTCTAGCGCCACCCGGCAGCTTTGTTACAGCCGAGACGAGACTCAGCTTGCCCTTGATCTTTGTCTCTTCATAAACGGCCTGCCCGTTGCCACGTTCGAGTTGAAAAATCGGCTTACCAAACAGACGGTGGAGGATGCAGTCCAGCAGTACAAACGCGACCGCGATGCCAAGGAGCTGCTGTTTCAGTTTGGACGCTGCGTTGTCCACTTTGCCGTGGACGACCAGGAAGTCCGCATGTGCACCCACTTGAAAGGCAAAGATTCCTGGTTTCTGCCGTTCAACAAGGGGTGGAGTGACGGAGCCGGTAATCCGCCCAATGCTCAAGGTCTGAAGACGGACTACCTCTGGCAGGAAATGCTTACGCGTGAAGGGCTCACCGACATCCTGGAGAACTATGCTCAAATTGTCGAGTCGAAAGATGAGAAGACTGGCAGGAAGAAGAAAGACCAAGTCTTCCCGCGCTTCCACCAACTGGATGTTGTCCATAAGCTGCTGGCAGATGCAGCTGCCAAAGAGGTAGGAAGGAGATATCTGATCCAGCACTCGGCCGGAAGTGGGAAGTCCAACTCCATCGCCTGGCTTTCGCATCAGCTCATCGGCCTGAAGAAAAACGGGAAGCCGGTCTTCGACTCCATCGTCGTCGTCACCGACCGGCGAATCCTTGACAGGCAGATTCGCGATACAGTCAAGCAATTTGCCCAGGTCTCAGCCACAGTGGGACATGCGGAGCATTCGGCCGATTTGCGTCGGTTCCTGGAAGAAGGCAAGAAGATCATTATTACAACGGTCCAGAAATTTCCAATCATTCTCGACGAAATCGGAGACCAACATCGCGGAAGCAGATTTGCCATCATCCTGGACGAGGCGCACTCCAGCCAGGGCGGTCGCACATCGGCCAAGATGAATATCGCACTCTCTGAGCACGGAGGTGAAGAAGAGGAGGAAACCGTCGAAGATGCCATCAACCGAATCATGGAGTCGCGCAAGATGCTGCCTAATGCCAGCTATTTCGCCTTCACTGCCACACCCAAGAACAAGACGCTTGAGATTTTCGGCGAACCCTACCCCGAAGGGGACAAGGTCAAGCATCGCCCGTTTCATAGTTACACCATGAAACAGGCCATTCAGGAAGGGTTCATACTGGATGTTCTGAAGAGCTACACGCCTGTTTCGAGCTACTATCGTCTGATGAAGACGGTTGAGGATGATCCTGAGTTCGACACCAACAAAGCCAGAAAGAAGCTGCGTCGCTATGTCGAATGCCACGAACATGCCATCCGTGAGAAGGCCGAGATTATGGTCGATCACTTTCACGAACAGGAGATTGCCCGCCAGAAAATCGGTGGCAAAGCTAGGGCTATGGTGGTGACAAGCGGAATTGAGCGTGCCATTCAATACTTCCATGCCTTTGTTGACTATCTTCGGGAGCGGAAGAGCCCGTTTAAGGCCATTGTGGCCTTTTCAGGGGAGCACGAGTACGGCGGAAAGAAGGTCACTGAAGCCTCCCTGAACGGGTTCCCCAGCAGCCTTATCCCAGATAGGTTTAAGGAGGACCCCTACCGATTTCTGATTGTGGCCGAGAAGTTTCAGACCGGCTATGACGAACCCCTGTTACACACCATGTATGTGGACAAGCAGCTTGCGGGTATCAAGGCCGTACAGACGCTTTCCAGACTCAACCGGGCACATCCTCAGAAGCACGATACTTTCGTGCTGGACTTCATGAACGATGCGGACACGATTCAGAAAGCATTTGAACCGTACTATCGGACAACGATCCTCAGCGAGGAGACTGATCCAAACAAGCTTCATGACCTGAAGGCAGACCTGGACGGTTATCAGGTCTATGCATGGGAGCAAGTGGAGCAATTAGCTGAGTTGTACGTAACCGGAGCAGAACGAAATCGGCTGGACCCAATCCTTGATGCCTGTGTCGCCACATACGCCCAGGAACTCGACGAAGACCGCCAGGTTGACTTCAAGGGGAAGGCCAAGACTTTCGTGAGAACCTACAACTTTCTGGCTTCCATCCTGCCGTACTCAATTGCTCAATGGGAAAAGCTCTCGATTTTTCTGAACTTCCTTATCCCGAAACTGCCGGCTCCCAAGGATGAGGATCTCTCAAAGGGCGTCCTCGAAGCGATCGACATGGACAGCTATCGCGCCGAGGTGAAGGCCTCACTATCCATCGCGTTAGCCGATCAAGATGGGGAGATTGGCCCGGTGCCAACGAGTGGCGGTGGCCGAATGCCCGAGCCAGAATTGGATCTCCTCAGCAACATCGTCAAGGTGTTTAACGATCAGTTTGGAAATATCGAGTGGAAGGACGTGGATAAGATACGGAAAGTCATCAGCGAGGAGATACCCGCCAAGGTTGCGGCCGACAAGGCCTACCAGAATGCCAAAAAGTATTCTGACCAACAGAACGCCCGCATCGAGCACGACAAGGCTCTGCAGCGCGTGATGACGGACCTGCTTTCAGATCATACAGAACTCTTCAAACAATTCAGCGACAACCCATCGTTCCGAAAGTGGTTGACGGATACGATATTCACGGTGACGTATGCTCAGCTGCCTGAACTTTGATAAGGGAAGGATTTATGTCTAAGATGAACAGAAGAGTCTTTATCAAATCTCTTACCGCGACCGTGACTGCTCCCTCAGCGTTACTGGCTTCCAAGAAGGAAAAGCGGATGCCGATCTCATTCTCGACCCTGGGATGTCCCAAATGGGACTGGAACACGATTCTGAAGAATGCCTCCCAGTGGGGCTATGCAGCCGTCGAATTGCGAGGAATACTAGGCGAACTGGACCTGACCAAGCGTCCTGAGTTCAGCGGTTCGCGCCTGAAACAGAGCCTGCGCGATCTGAAAGCGCTCGATCTGCACCTCTCTGACCTCGGAGCCTCTACTCGACTTCACGAATTTGATGCGATGAAACGCAAGGAACAGCTGGACGAAGCAAAACGATTCATTGATTTGGCTCATCAACTAAAATGTCCTTATGTTCGCGTTTTTGGGGACAAGATTGCAGTTGACCGTCCTAAACAGGACACCATTGCCCAGGTGGTGGCGGGGTTGAGAGAATTGGGCGAGTATGCGAAGGGCAGCCAGGTGACGGTCATCCTGGAATCTCACGGCGACTTCTATGATTCACCAACACTGCTGCAGGTGATGAAAGGAGCAGAGATGCCGACAGTGGCTCTGCTTTGGGATGCGTACCACACTTGCACCGCAGGCAAAGAATCTCCAGAAACGACATTTAAGCAGTTAGGCTCGTACGTTCGACATACCCATCTGAAGGATTCGAAATCCATCGGTGGGAAGGAACAATACGTCCTGACGGGAACCGGCACCGTGCCGGTTCGCGAGACCGTACGAGTGCTTGTGGCCGGGGGCTACAAGGGGTACTACAACTTTGAGTGGGAAAAGTTGTGGCAGCCGGAGATCGACGAGCCTGAAATCGCCATTCCTCACTTCGCGAAAGTCATTCACGAGTATCTTACTGAGGCGGGATTGAAGGCCTGAAGGGTATCGGCAAGTTCATTGCAACTAGGAGCTGCGTCGCCACGCCGCACAAGAGTCAAGCTAAGACTGTGGGCGGCGCGCTCCGCGCGGCGATCAGCACAAATTTTAACTCCGCGAGACTCGCATCTAGACTGATCGCCGTTCTGAGAACGCTTTTCGCACGTTAGCCACCACGAATCACAACATCCAACGGGTCGTGGCCGTGCTCCTGTTACCGTTAGCCTATCTCAAGCTAAGGCGGTTTGTCCCGGCATTGCCACAGGAACCGTCGGCAGGTTGCCTTTCCAGCTCAGCTGTGTGGGCATTAAGTCCTGCAGAGAGTTCAAGGCCTGCTCCCAAGTGACGGCCTGGCCGGTATAGGCTGCCATCCGTCCCATAATCGCCGTCAAGGTTGACTCAGCAATCGCCTTCAGCTCATTAACGGGCTTGCCGCTGCGAATGGATTCGATCAGGTCTGTGTGCTCCTGAAGGTACGGGTCATTGTCTTTGCCTTTGAATCGCCACGATCTCTCCCCTTTAATGTTATAGCGGTTCACCTGACAGAATCCCTTGGTACCCACCAACGCTTCGGAGACGTTGTTTTCGCAATGTTCCATCTGGCGAGCCATGCTCATCATGTGGACATCATTCTCATACTCGTAGTCGATTCCGAAATGGTCATAAATGTTGCCGTACTCAGGGCCGGTCCGAACCTGACGGCCACCCACACCGACAGCTCGGATCGGATGGGAGTTCATTGCCCAGTTGACCACATCGAGGTTGTGAACATGCTGCTCGACGATATGATCGCCGCAAAGCCAGGTGAAGTAATACCAATTGCGCATCTGGTATTCCATGTCGCTCCACTCAGGCTGGCGTTTTTTCACCCAGATTGGACCCTGGTTCCAGTAGGCTCGCGCAGCTACAATCTGCCCAATGGCGCCATCATGAATCTGCTTGAGAGTCTCCAGGTATCCCGTCTGGTGGTGACGCTGAGTGCCGGCACCAATGAAAAGTCCCTTGGCCTTGGCTTCTTCGTAAACCGCAAAACAGGTTCTGATACCCGGGCCGTCAACGGCTACAGGCTTTTCGGTGAAGATGTTCTTGCCGGCGGCAACGGCCGCCTTGAGGTGGGTGGGCCGAAATCCAGGTGGGGTAGCTAAGATCACATAATTGACATCGCTGCTCAGGACCTTCTGGCAGGCATCAAATCCGACAAAGCAACGATCCGGAGGAACATCAACCTTATTCCCGTGCTGTTTAATGAGTCCCTCCCTGCTTTCATCCAGCCGGTCCTTGAAGGCGTCCCCCATGGCAATCAGTTTCACGTTGGGTGCTCCCCTGAGCGCCTGCTCCGCAGCCCCGGAACCACGTGCCCCGCATCCTATCAGGCCAACCTTGATCATGTCGCTGCCGGCGGCGTGCACGTAGGGAACATTCCCGAGGCGCGAGACGACCGTACTGGCAAAAGCCGCGGCAGTAGAGGTCTTTAGAAAGTTACGACGAGTGGAAATCGATTCCTTTGAGTCTGTTTTTTTCATACTGATCTCCTTCCATGTTTAGTGTTTGAGGTTGATTCAAGCGTGAATCATGCAGATCGAAAATTTCAAATGGGTTCGGAAAATTGTTCATCAATTCTGTCAACAGGATTCCTCTCCAACTACCTCTTAACGACCTTTGACTTCAGTCCTCTGAGGTTCTCTTGCTCCTCCAAGGCACGGACGATGCGGAAGCCCACGAAGGTTGCATTGGTATGCCACCAGATGCTCTTGGGTTGTTGAGGGTCAAGCATGCTCCAGTCTTCTTCTGAGCTCCGGCGAGCCGCACTACGCAACAAGGGTGCGTCGTCATCCCAAGACCCCCCCCGAACCACGTGCGGATATTTTCGCTCTGTCGGGAGTAGGACTGGAAACAGAGCCGGGGTACCGCTGTTGAAGCTCGAGTAGAAGGTCTTATCATAATGGTCGAGACACCATTCGGCTGCATTCCCATGCATGTCACATAAACCCCAGGCATTCGGTTTCTTCTGAGCTACGGGATGGGGTTTGCCGTCTGAATTATCGACGTACCAGGCATAGTCTCCGAGTAGCTTGAGATCATCGCCGAAAGAGTAGGCGGTCTTGGACCCGGCGCGGCAAGCGTACTCCCACTCCGCTTCAGTGGGCAGGCGGTAGACCTTCCCGGTCCTGGCTGAGAGCCAACGGCAATACTCCATCGCAGCGTGATGGGTGATGCAGATCACCGGCTGTTTGTGGCGTCCTAAGCCGAAAGTCGGGTCCGCGTAGGGCGGCGTCGGACGGGTGACTGCATCAGCAGTCTGCCCCCCGGACTTCTGCTCGCTACTGGCCTCCTTCTGTGGAATCTCTTTCCCAAAAGCGAAGAGATCATACTCGTCCCAGGTGACCTCCGTTTTAGCCATCCAGAACGGACGCAGCGTAACCTTATGTTGGGGACCTTCGTCCTCGGAACGCTTAGATTCACTGGAAGGACTGCCCATGGTGTAAGTCCCTCCCGGAATAGGCAACATCTCAAACTGGACTTCGGTTCCCGGAATCGTCTCCGTATATGACTTCATCTCGGCCATAGCGCCCTGAGTGCTTTCGCCCCACAAAGATGATGTAGAGAACGCTATCAGCACTGATATGAAGCCAGCGGAAATGAGCCATCGGGACGAGATTTGTTTTGCCAATCTGCCCTCTTGCTTTCAGAATTTCAACCTACAAAGCAGAGCCGTCGTGAAATAATGCAGTCATGAGACGGCAAAGACAACCAAATCGTTACCACGCAACTGGCACATCCCGGTCTGTCAGGTTCTTCGTTGCGGCCCTCTTAGTTCTACTGCAAGCACCAATAAGCCAGAGCGGTTCCCGAAATGGACCTCTAACACGCTTCGAGTTTACGGAGCCGCACATGGGGACGCTCTTCCGGATTGTCTGTTACGCGGGGGAGGTCAACATTGCCAGATCAGCTGCCAACGCCGCTTTCTCTCGCATTGCAGAGTTGGATGATATCATGAGCGACTATAGTCCGACCAGCGAATTGACGCGGCTTAGCCAGGGGGCAGGCGGCCCGCCTCAAGAAGTAAGCCCCGATTTGTTCTACGTCCTCTGCAAAGCCCAGCAGATGGCCAGAATGACCGACGGGGCTTTTGACGTGACGGTAGGACCGATCGTGAGACTTTGGCGTCGTGCCCGTCGCCAGCATGAATTACCAAAGTCGGACCGTCTGACTCAGGCCTTGGAGCGTATCGGTTTCAGGAAGCTCCAGCTGGACGAGGCAACTCATAGCGTCCAGCTTTCTGAGTCTGGAATGGTTCTGGATCTTGGCGGTATAGCCAAGGGTTATGCGGCCGACGAAGCCTTGAAGGTTTTGGTGCGGTCCGGGATGAGTAGTTCGTTGGTCGCCGCCGGTGGAGATATTGCCGTAGCCAGCCCGCCACCTGACAGTGACGGTTGGACAGTTGCAATCAGCCCGCTTGATGCGACTGACAATCAAATGAGACATTTGCTCCTTAAGGAAGCGGCTGTTTCAACGTCGGGAGATGCTGAGCAGTTCGTGGAAGTCCAGGGCAAGCGCTACTCTCATATCGTCGACCCAAGAACCGGCGTTGGTTTGGTGGGGCACCAGGTCGTGACAGTGGTTGCACCCAATGGCATCACCTCGGACAGCCTGGCCACGGCGGTCTCTGTAATGGGTTCGTCCCGGGGCTTGGAGCTTGTCGACTCGCTGAAGAACGTAGCGGCCCTATTCGTGGAGTCTACAGGGAATGGCGTTCGAACCTACCGATCAAAAACGTGGAAGGAGAGGAATTGACAATTGCAGATTGCCGATTGGGGGTGGGCAGCAAGTGACGTGATGCTGTTGATGGAAATCGACAATCGGCAATCTCCAATCACTTCGTTCCTTGGCCTTCAATGACAACGGTATAGCGGTCGACTGGAATGTCCGTGAAACGCTCCACTTTTCCGCTGGGCCCAGGCCACTTGATTTCGAGCCAATCCAGTCTGGTTGCGGAACCCAAACCGAGAATATCCCGCGGGTCGTGGGAGGAGAGATAACTCCCACCTGAGTTCTTCAAGCGGGTCGATTTCACGCCTCCCACGGACCAGGTCAGCCGGGCTCCGAGCCCATCGCGATTGCAGGCAGATCCGACCAGGCGCAGCCCAACCCAGTGGTTGGTCCCTGCCGCTCGATTATGCAGTAGCAGAGGCGGTTCGCCGTTATTTGCGACTAGAACGTCCAGGGCCCCGTCATTGTCGTAATCACCCAGAGCCAGGCCTCGAGCTGGAACGTGGCGGGTAAAGGCAGGACCAGCTTCCGCGGAAATATCGCGAAACTTCTTGTTTTCTTGCCGGAATAGAAGGAGCGGTTCCTTGTAGGTCACCTTGGTCATATTGATCTCAACCATATCGTCCGGATGGCCATTGGCCAGGAAGAGGTCCATCTGACCGTCGTTATCGAAATCGAAGAATTTCAGTCCCCAGCCGCTCAGTAAGAGAGTCGCCTGGCCGATTCCTGTGACCATGGCTTGGTCGCGAAAAGTTTCGTCCCGATTATTTTGATAAATGGAAAACTTTTCTTGGTCGACATTGGCTACAAACAGATCAGCCCATCCGTCGCCGTTAAAATCGGCTGAGTCCACACCCATTCCTGAGCGGGGCCGACCGTCCTCGCTGTATGCGACCTCCGCCATTAGTCCGATCTCCTCAAACTTCCCCTCACCCCGATTCACAAACAGGAAATTCTGAACCGTGTCATTAGCGACAAAAAGATCCATCCATCCATCGTTGTTAATGTCCGTGGCTACCACACCCAGAGATTTGCCCAAAGCCTTCGAGATTCCACTGGCCTTGCTGACGTCAGTGAAGGTGCCGTCGCCGTTGCTGTGAAAAAGGTAGCTCGGAGTGGGGTTAAAGACACGAGGAATACAGTAGTAGGCTCGGCCCAGTTTGTTATCTCCGCAGAATATGTGGCGGCTTAAGCCGTACTCCACAAAACTGCAAAGGAAGAGATCGAGGTGTCCGTCATTATCGTAATCCAGCCAGACGCCGCTTGTGGTCCAGCTATGCGTGAGAATACCTGCTTTGCTGCTGGCATCACTGAAAGTGCCGTCGCCATTGTTGCGGTAGAGAATGGGGTTGTGATCGTACGCAGTTACGAGTAAATCGGACCAGCCATCATTATCGTAATCACCCACCACAGCTCCCATGCCAAAAATGTCGGCTGCAACTCCGGCTTTTTCGGTTACGTCAGCAAATGTGCCGTCTCGATTGTTCCGATAGAGCGCGCTGTGCAGAGGCTTTGGCGGCTTGAAAAAGTCGCTGGGACCGTAGTTCACGAAATAGATATCCATCCAACCATCATTGTCATAGTCCAGAAATGCTGCTCCAGGCCCCAAGGTTTCCGGCAAGTAGCGTTTCTCGGAGCGTGCATTGTCATGTGCCCAGGTGATGCCGCTCCGGGCCGATGGAATTTCTTCAAAAAGCGATTTCTGCGAATTGGCCCATGGTTGGGCAAGCCAGAACCCAGCTAGTATGAAGCTGGTCAGGAAAATTTTGAGAAAACCGCGTCGAAAGTTGTTCACGAAGGCAAGGATACCACAGTTCTCAGAGGATCAGCTGGTCTCGAGAACTCGTTGACCGGAGCTTAGCGCTCGAAGAGAAGACACTAATGCGCTACCGGGCAGCTTCGTGGAGTCCTCACTCGGCTACCAGTTCGTTGTTTCCCCTAGCGTGGTTTTGAACGCTTGATTTCTGCTCTACCTGGACTTGTTGCAAGCCAGCTGCTATGTCAAACTGGTTACATTGGCGACATGAAGGATAATCACCAAAGTTAAGGGCGTTGTACCGAATTTTTCGAACCTCTTGGTATGTCCCGCAAGGCGGCTTGGATTCTCTTCGCAACTATGTTGTTGATTGAAGCCTATCTTGGACGCGGCGCTCACTTGTTTGCGAACGACGAGTTCCTGGGTTCGCAGAAGTGCGCCTCCTGCCATAGCGACATTGCCTCTGTGCAGTTAACGAGTGAGCACGCCCGGACCCTCCGCAAAATGAAAGCGGTTCCAGAGTTACTCAAGGCGTTACCGTTGCATTTTTCGGACAGAGCAAAAGCCGTCGAATACCGACTTGAGAAGTCTACTCTGGACGCGTCAGGGCTGGACTTGGTCGCGTCTAAAGATGGGTCAACCGAAAGGCTTCAACTCATTTGGGCTTTCGGAGCTGGGAGAAAAGGGATGACTTTTGTAGGCCGAAGTTCGTCTGGGGAGTATGGCCAAGGTCGGGTGAGCTGGTACGAAAGAATCAATGCGCTTGACATCACCACCGGCGGGGATCAAGAGCCTGTTAGGGTCGCTCATGACGCATTAGGCCAGTGGCTGTCCCAGAAGGAGCGAGAAGAATGTTTCGGATGTCATGTGACCCGTCAGGCTGAAGCTCTGCCTGAACTGATTGAGGAGAGTAATGCAGGAGTCCAGTGCGAGCGCTGCCATGGCCCGGGGCAAAAACATGTCGAAGCCATCACTCTGGGAAAAACACAACAAGGGTTGGCCATTCGAAATCCAGGCAAGTTTGGGGCTGCCGAGCAACTCGAGTTCTGTGGAGTTTGCCATCGAGCCCCGCTGGCCAATCTCTCGGAGGCTGTTCCTGACAGCCGAACGATTCGTTTCCCGGCCCAGCGACTGGTTCTCAGCCTCTGCTACGATGAAAGCGATGGGAAACTGAAATGTACGACCTGCCATAACCCGCACGAAAACCTACAAGAATCCCCCGCTTATTATGATCAAAAGTGCCAATCCTGCCATGCCGGGAGTCGCTCAATGGGAAGTCGCTGCCCCGTGTCCGGCAAGGATTGCGTTACCTGCCACATGCCTCGCGTGCCACTCATGAAGCACTCAGATTTTGCCGACCACTGGATTCGAAAAATTAAGCCTGCAGCTCGATGAAAGTCAGGAGTGACTTAGTCCGTAGGGAGAGGAAGAGCCCAGGTCTGAATCGGAATTTCAAGCACGGGATAGCGGCGGCGAAGAGCGTCGACTCGCTGGGCATATTCAGATTTCGGGAATTCACGCCACTTTAGCTGATCTCGGAGTCGGCGAATCTCGTAGAGGTAAAGCGTCACGAGGGCTTCGCGAACGGTTTCAGGAGGAGTTGCTTTGGTGGGGCGGAGGCCGTGCCCGGCGAGTTCTCTCAGGACGTCCTCGCGGTATCGATATTGGGAGCGTAAACCCATTGCGGATTGCGGATTGCGGATTGAACTGCAGTTCGGACGCTTAGGTCGCTAGACACGTTTCACAAAATGAGTACTCTTCGTCACAAGAGAGGGTTGCAAAATACCGGAACGAGCAGAGCCCAAAGTCTTCTGCTGCTAACAGGCCTGAGGTTCTTAAGGAAGCCGTAATCGGCAATCGACAATTCGAAATCTGCAATCCGCAATCTCCTCATCCCTTCTCCACTCCGCAGATGGCATAGATCTCGGCCGGCTTTCCGGGAAAAAGATTCTTACCATAAAACATCCGAATGAATTCGCGTTGCGTCGTAAATCCGTATTTCGCCACCATTGCTTCAGCGTGAGGGTTAACCTGCTGCAAAACGTCCAGGAACAAAGACTGGCCGGCCAACGCATTCAGAGCGGCCTTGAAGAGCTCTTCTGCGGCGGAAGGCTCTTTGGCGATCCACGGCCCGATTTGAAAGGCCATCTGACCCGGTCGCGCGAAAAGGTACCCAACGATTTCCGACGAGCCGGACTTGTTGGCGACAAAACTCAACGAAGGGTTCTCTTCGAAGAGCCTCTCCAACAGCCCCTGACGGCTGACGCCGAAGAAGCCGATGTCGAGTTGAACCACTTCCCATAGATCCACCGGTCGCATCCTGCGTACACTCTCAGAAATTTGGCAGCTGGCCGAACCCTGCATTCTTTTGAGCCTGTACTCATCGACATATCCCAGTGTGTCGTAAAGCTTCTTTCCCAATGGAGTGGCGTCGAGCTTGATGACTTCGACGCGCTCTGCTTCACAATAGTCCATGGCTGCCTTCAAAAGCTCGGTTCCATAACCCTTGCGGCGTTCCTCGGGAGAGACTAACACCATCCCAATCCAGGCCAGGCGTTTTTCGTACAACGTCGTGGTTACGGTGCCCACCGGCACACCGTCGCTCTCTAGTACAAAACAACCCTCCGGTTCCAGGCGCATGAGCCGTTTCCAATCCGCGGGAAGTTGGTTCCAGCCGGCGGCAGCTTTGAGCCTTATGCCAAAATCGATGTCGCCGTCCGTCATTCGTCGCAGTTGATGAGATAGCATGATGATTTCACATCAGCCACAGAAACACGCATAGGGCCGGAACACACAACCGGAAACGTGAAGGAGGGACTTCCCCTACACTCCCACTCAAAGGGGGAATCCCACCCTCTTCGCTCTCCTCTACGGTTGAATTCCGATGATTCCTAGGTTGCCCTTTCAGTGTGTTCCCACAGCTCACTCTAGTCCACTTGGCTTTCAGCCAGGATCTGACGGTAAGCTTTGCGAGCGCGTTCGTAGGCCTTCTCAGCCTCGCCACGCTCTTGGGCAGAGATTTTGGCCACTTTCTGACTCCAGCACTGATCTACCGCTTTTAGGCACCATTCGGTGCTTTTACGGGAAGCTCGAATCGGCTTGTGACCTATAACGATGAAGACAGGATTCGTATGGGATGAAGGCAGAATTCGCAGAGCGACCCAGCTACTTTGAGTGAGGGGCACGTCAAACGTTACGTCTCGCACTTTCCCATCGGCAACGACATTCTTCTTGGCCACGGCTTTGCCGTTCACCACGACTTCGACGGCCACCTCCCGTGAAACCCCGAGACGGGCACGTTCGATGTCCCAATAAGGCTTCTGGTCGTA
>Ga0075423_10002051_pt1 | contig 18086 bp, 17 predicted proteins | sample SoiMethybrSBSTD2_FD_80114 | JGI IMG/M metagenome (GOLD analysis project Ga0075423, IMG submission 80114) | Bulk soil microbial communities from a Populus tree surrounding site in Tennessee, USA - Soil MetaG P. TD hybrid SBSTD2 | ecosystem: Environmental > Terrestrial > Soil > Tree plantation...
CGGTAGGAAGCCTAAGACTTCAGATAATAGTAAATCTTGTCCGCGTGCACGTTGTTGCTGCTCTTGTCGGCCCGTCCGCCGAGCGTGAGCATCAACCGGTCGTTCATGGTCAGGAACTCATCCTGGGCGAAGATACCGAGCCCGCGCGCGTGTTCGCGATACTGCTGCACGGCGATGACGGTCCCGCTCTGCACGTTGTACTGACCGCCGACCAGATTGTTCGCCAGGCTGTTGTTTCGGTCGAAATCTCCTACCTCGTACTGGATACCACCCTGGGTGGTGGCCCTCGAGCCGCCGCTCAAGTTGTACGTCCAAACGACATTGCCATTCACGTTGAAGCTCTGGCTCTGACCGAATCCGGTCGCCGACGTACCGGGAATTCCGCGTGTCTGCTCGAACTGCATTTCGGGTGGCGAGTAGACCGAATTCTTCTGCGTGAAGATGTCGCCGCCGCCGTTCGCCGAGAGCCGAAGCGTGTTTTTCGTACTTGTCAGCACGTTGTAGTCGAGGTGGCCCGTCATGATCGACCGCCACACCACCTCCTTGTTCAGCAGCAAGGCGACCGTTTGGAACGGATTGCTGAAGGCATACGGCGCCGTGGACGGCCACGTCGCTCCCGCGCAGGGATTGGCCGGATCGGTGACGCGCGAGCCGTTCGGACAAGTGCCGCGATAATCGATGAAGCTCGGCATCGATGAATAGGCGGCCTGCGGCGGCGAGCCATTGTTCTCGTTGTTCGAGAGTCCGCGGTCGTTGTCGTTGTGGAGGATGTCGCCGCCGAGCGTGAGGATCATCTTGGAGCCGACATTTTGGTCCAGACCGAGTCGGAGACCGTGTTTGGCCGCGTACGTTCGCGGCATGATCCCGTTCTCGCGCTTGAGCAAGAGCGACGCGAAGACCTTGGTATTGTCGTTTCCGGCGCTCACATTGCCCGAGGTTTCCCACGCCGGCGCGGCGCCCCCATAGAGCTCATCCTCGAAGTCGTGGCATGCGCCGTTGGCGGCCGTCCACTGCGCGCCCGCGCTGCCGCCGAAGACCGCCTGCGCCTCCTCCGCGCTCTTGAAGCACCGGGTGCCGTATTCGTTGCTCATCCACGAGGCACCAACGCGCTGCATCACGGAGAATTGCGCCGGGCCCGCTCGCCCGCGCTTGGTGGAAATCAGAATGACGCCGTTGGCCGCCTTGGATCCATAGATTGCCGACGCGGACGCACCCTTCAACACTTCGACGTTCTCGATATCGTTGGGGTTTATGTCGGCGATGCGGTTGATCGCGTTGTCCTGGTTGTCCACGGTGGGCACGATGCCCTGCGACGTGAAAGCCCGGGTGAGCAGGTTGGTCCCGCGGCCGATCTCGGCGTTGGAGACGATGACGCCATCCACTACGTAGAGCGGCTGGAAGGTTCCGATCACCGATGTCACGCCGCGCATCCGGACGATGTTGCCACCGCCGGGTGCTCCATTGTTCTGGCCGATGTCGGCACCGGTAATCTTCCCCTGCAGTGCCGTCTCGACACTGGCTGTCGGTGTGGATACCAGCTGGTCCGCGCTCACTGTCGCCACGGCAGTCGCGAGATTTTGCCGTTCGACGGCAGTTGCCTGTCCGGTCACCACGACGGCCTCGAGTCGGAAATTGTCCTTCGCCAGACGGAATTGGACCGTATTCACGGTCTCCGCCACATTGAGCGCCTTGCTCTTGAAACCGATGCTGCGCACGAGCAGGACCACGGCCCGATCGGGAACCGTGATGCTGAACGTGCCATCGCTTCTGATACCGACCGCGATGACTGCCCCTTGGACCGACACTTGGCCACTCGTGACTCCCTGGTTGGTTACCGAGTCGGTCACATTGCCGGTGATGATCCGCGTCTGCGCCGACGCGAATTGCGTCCCCAGGAATAGCAGGGCCGCCGTGAACACTGCGAGACGAGTTCTCATTTGAATCGACCTCCGGTTGGCGGTGGGAAGACGACCTCGGGAGTACTCCTTCGTGAATCGCGTGGCGCCAGCGTGCGCTTCACGTGTGTCGCGGGGAGTGTCGAAGCGCGCGGGCACGGTTCGCCTAACGCGAACAGGTCGGCGCAGTGGTCCATCGCGGGGTGGCCCGCGACCTGCGCGGGCGCCATGTACGCCAGCGTGCCGAACGCCGCTCCGACCTCGGTCGGCGTGTGCGCGGCATGCGGGTGCTGAAGTCTTGCCGCGAGCCGGACCTCGCGCTCGATGCCCCATGCCGGGCCGAGCGCGCCTTCGAGTCGCTCCTGCAGCCGTGCCGGCTCAGTCCCCACCCTGCGGGCCTCGCGAACTTCGGCTTGGCGAAATTACGGCCAGGCGGTCGCGCGGAACAGATGCGGACCGGCAACTCCGGCGCCGACGCCGGTTCCGTCTGTGAAAGCCGGCAAGTTGTTGGGTTATAACACTACGGTTGATGCCGGCTCGCGCTCGCTAACGGCCGCGTCCCCTTGGAAGAGAGAGTACGCCACGATCTCGTCGCGGGGCGGTTCAGTGAACTCCCCCGCTCGATCGAGCGTATCCCGGCGGATGCTCACGCTCGGCGGATTTGCGCGCGGTGGGCTCGGTAGGCCTGCTGACACGCCGGCGGCTGGCAACCGCATCCGGGTCGATCACAATGGCTCGAGCTCGAATGTCACGCTCACCGAGGCCGTGATGCCGATCTGGCCTAACGCGATGGCGTCGCCGACCAGCTCGCCCGCGTTGCCGGCCGCCTGGACGGATACCTGGTTCATCCCGGCGCCGCCATAGCGCGTCCCGGACCACGTGTTGTTGTACGAGTGCCAGGGAGCGCCCGAACCGTAATCGTTGATGGTGATCACCTTGCCGACGCGCGCGTTGAGCTCGCGCGCGAGCGCCACCGCTTTCTCTCGTGCTGCCTGAATGGCTCGAGCTCTCGCCTCGTCGCGGTGCTTTCGAAGCTCCGTATTGAGGAACTGGACGCCAATGACGTGACTGGCCCCGGCCTCGAGCGCACCACTTAACAGGTTCTCGAACTTCGAAACGTCTGTGAGCGTGACCGACACCGTTTTCCGAACGATGTAGTACTCCAGAACCGGAGCATGATTCACCTCGTCATAGTTCGGTTCGACCTGGATGTAATCAGTCTGGATGTCTTTCGTCGCGACACCGAGTGACCGCGTGGATTGTACGACAGCCTGCACCCGCTTGTCGTTCTCCTGTTTTGCCGCAGGGAGCGCCTTGTTGCGCGTCTCCACCCCGAAAATGATGTTCACCTGCGACGGCGCCACTCGAACCTCGGCCTGGCCAGTCACGGAGATCGAACGGGCTGGCGATTGAGCTGCTGAGGAAATCCAGGGAACGAACGACACCAGGATGGCGCGGCCTGCGCGGAGGAGGGGAAGCGGCATGGTTGTGTCCTCGAGGTGAAGTGCGCGGCGAGAGGTTAACGATTTGATACCCGCCGTGGCCTCGATTGTGACAGAGCGATCCGCAGTGCACGGTTTTCGCGACTATTGACCGGCTAGCGCTTGGCCACCACTGTGGTGGCGTGCAGCGCGCCGCGGAATATCGGTGAGATGGCCGGATCGGTCTGGCGAGGACAGGTCGCGCTGGTTGGCTCGTTAGGCGTCTACTTCATCCCGCTCGTCGGCCCCCACGGGGTGTGGTTCGTTGGCGAGTCGCTCGTCGCAAGCGCCAGGGGCGATCGATCTCCTGCGTGGATGGCAGCCTACGTCGCGGTGGCGCTCGCGTCACAGATTGCAGCCGCGCTTGCCCTCTACTGGTCACTCGGCGGCAGCTGGGCCCGCAAGATTATCTGGCTAGGGATCGTCCCGCTGACGATCGCGCTGAACGTCGCGTATCTGTCAGCTAGCCCGGCGTTCTTCCTGATCGAAGCAGATACGGCAAGCGAGATGAACACCTGGGCTGAGCACTGCTTCGTTCGAGGAGTGGGCCTTCGGGCGATACGCTCGGCCGCCGTACAAACACGGCAGGGTGCTCATATGTGGTGGACGGCTCGTTCGCCCGACGGACGGGACGCTCTCCTCCGCGTGCCGGAGTGCCTGACGACCGATGCCGTGCTGCCCACGGCAGGAAAGAGTGCCGAGGGGTATCTGGACTTCTTCATCAGCCTTCAGTTCGCCTCACCCGATGGAGCCGCCGTCGTCGAGCAGGTTGACAGACGCAGCAGCCAGAGAATCTGGTGGATCCTCACCAATCCTACAGCCCCGCTGCAGCGTTTGGCCGAGTCGAGCGACGCATTCGGGAATCCCCCAATCCTCTCGCGACGCGGCGACGCGGTGGCTTACATGACAACCGTTCCCGGTTCTGGCCCTCCGGTGCTCAACCACGTCCTGGTGCGGAAGGCCGTGCCTCGATCGGCGGTCTCCGAGACCGAAATCGACCTGGCACCTTTCGGCCCGGCTTCGTACGAGGCGCTGGACGTTGACACCGAGGCGCGAGAGGTCCTGTTGTGGCGCGACGGCGGTCCGCTCATCGTCAGCTTCGATGGACAAACGCGGCCCGTGTCGTTTGAACCGGGAGACATCCGCGCGCAGAGCTCGACCTACATCCGTGTCGGCGAGGGATGGGTGGCATGGGATGCGTACAAGGAGGATGGCCCGTATCAAATTGGGTGGTCGCTCGGCGGCCGGTCGGGCCGACATCGCACGAACAGGGGACGCTCGGTGACATCGGCGGCGGTCGATCCGACAGGCTCATACATCGCCATCAGTGAGACGACTACGCTCTCGATCGGGAAGGCCAGGGACGTCGTCTACGTGCTGCGCACCGACAACGGCGCAGATGTGTTCCGCCGCTATCTACCTCGCTATTCGAGAAGCCAGGTGGTGTTCTTCGACGGCGGCTTCTTCGGTTATTCGGATCTTGACGGTACGCACATCCTGAAGATCCCGACGCAATAGTCGTCGTTTTTCGTTAGGGCAAGCTCAGAATCCGCCGCAGACTGGTGCTCGATGGAGAGCGCACAGATACAGAATCCTCTAATAACTCAGCGCATGTGACGCTGCGCGCCGCGGGAGTAATGCGGATGCTCGTTATGCAGGTGACAGGGGGTCCGGCGGCACCGTCTATCCACTGAGCGCCGACGTCGGAAGCTCGCCGACCAACTCACCGAGGAACACGGTAATGCCTCCACTGACTCCGATGGTGTCGCTGGGGATCGAAGTGGCGTGCGGTTATCTCGCTGACGTGCTCGCGGCGGAGGCTGCGATCGACGCTCTACCCGTCGCGTCCCGAGACCTCGAGGAGGCCGTTCGGCAGTTGGCGCGGGCTGCCTACCGAGCGAACCTGTCCGAGGTCGCCGTGGTCAAATGGCTGGGGGTTGCGAGCACGGCGGCGCTCGGCGGAGCGCCGGCCGGAGTCGCGCTGACCCGCCAACTGCACGCGTGGGCGGCCGATGAGTTCGCCGCTGCGTCGATCGCGCTCGGCCGGCCGCGGGTCGCCTAACGCCAGTCGAGTCCGCGCGAGCGGATCGGGTCGGCCTGCAGACCGTCCGACGTGGCGGGGCTGATACTCGTTAGGGCTTGCGAATCGTATCGACGCGCTCGCGCCCGAGCGCGTCCTTGCGTTTGAGCAGGAAGAGCGGCGCGCCGGTGATCGAGTCGAGCTTTGCCCGCTGCGCTGGCGACAGAATCGAGGCCAGCTCGCGATTCGCGGAATCGGCTATGGACGAGAGACGCAGGGCGAGCTCCCGCATCGCGACTTCCGAGCTCGGACGCCTCCGCGCAAGAATCGACTCAGCGGCAACACGTTGCTCGCGAGAGAGGCGTAGCTGGTCGAGCAGGTCGTTCGACCGCAGCATCACTCGCGTGCCCGCCTGGCGGCGGGACACGAGCGCGCGGTCGCCGGCAATCCCCGCCAATGCGCCTGCGACAAAGACCATGCCGAGCAGAATGATCCCACGCCTGCGCCCGTCGTTCATCGCTCGACGCCGGCGAACGTGGCGATGAGCTCACCGTTGCTCGGAACATGGCCGGACTGCGCCCATTCCAGGAGCCGCGATCGAAGCTGCTCGGCTGATGCATCGCCCTCGGGGCCTCGCGTCGTCGAGATCGTGATTCCCGCGACCGTCGCGATGACCGAAGCGGCGGCCAGCGTCGGCCGCCAGAGTGCAGCGACGTCGCCGAGCAGGTGACGCCGTTCGACGGCCGGCTGAGCGGCCCTGATGCGTGCCATCGCGAGAGCGACGATTCGATCCTCCCGTGTCGGGTCGGGGAAGAGGTCGATCGCGCTCAGGTCGATGGGCGTATGATCGCGTTCGTCACTCACTCGATTCCTCCCGATGCTGCTCGTGGGCGAGCCGTTTCCGTAGCGCTTTGCGCGCCGCGCTCAGGTGCTGGCGTGACATGAGCTCCGAGATGCCAAGCTTCGCTGCGATCTCCGCGTGCTTGCAGCCTTCCAAGTCGTGCATAACGATGACCTCGTACGGCATGATGTCGAGGTCGCGCAGCGCCGAACGGAGGACGCGTGCGCGTTCCTTGCGATCGAGATCCCCGACGGGATCCGAGGGTGCCGCCAGATCGGCAAGTGAATCGACCGGCGGCCCAGCGCGCACCTCGAGGTACTCGCGATGGTTGTGCGCCGTGTTCCGTACCGCGCGAAGGAGCCACGACCTGAATTTCGACGGTTCGCGACACTCACCAATACGCTCCCAGCAGCGAACGAACGCGTCCTGACAGGCGTCTTCGGCATCGCTTGGTTCCTCGAGCTGCGACATGGCCACGAGGAACGCGCTGCGAAAATGCCGCCGCAGCAGCGTTTCAAACGCGGCCGTGTCGCCGCGCTGGGCCCGGATGACCAGCGCGGCATCAGCGTCGATCAGTTTTGAGCCCCCACGGGAAGCAGACGCGAACGGATGAACCGTGCGACCGTCGTAGCCGCAGGTGGATCGTAGTTGGAGAGCACGACCATTATGTCGCCTGGCGGGAAGATCGAGAACTCTGCGTTCGTGCCCGGCCCGCCGCCGTTCGCGCGGAAATCCACGCCTCGCGCGTACCGATCGCCGAGAAGCGCCGTCGTACGCGCGCTGTCGAGCAGCTTCCGGTCGAGAATCGCGCGGGCAAGCTTGACGAAGTCGCCAACGGTCGAATAGTGATCGCCGGCAGGGCCGCTCAGTCCGGGCTGGATGCTCGCGTTAGGCTGGCGTGTCCGCGCCTCCAACGCCGCGTCAGGAGTAGTACCGGCGCGAGGTGCGTAACCCGGGCGCTGACCACCCGGACCCGCGAGGCGCCGATCCCCTGTCATCGGACGTGCAAGCGGCTGGAAGGTATAACCGATCGCCGCGTTCGAGCGAAGCGATCGCCGGTCGTACGGCATCGTTTCCGTCATTCCCGCCGGGCCGAAGACGTGCTCGCGCAGGTAGTCATGGTATGACTTGCCGCTCACGCGCTCGATGATGGCGCCGAGGATCACGTACCCGCCGTTGCTGTACGCTTCGCCCGTTCCGGGCTCGAAGAGGAGGGAATCGTCCTGGAACAGCGCGATGTAGTCATTCACGCTTCGGATGTCGGGTAGAGTTGCGAGGAACCGCTGGTTCCAGAACGAGCCGACTCCCGATCGATGCTTGAGCAGCTGCTCGACCGTGACCTTACTCCGCACCGTCGCGTTGTGGTACTCGGGCAGGAACTTTCCGACCGTGTCCGAGAGCGAGAGCTTCCCGGCTTGCTCGAGCTGACGAATGGCGATGTTGGTGAAGAGCTTCGTGGTCGAGGCGATCTGGATCTTCGTGTCGATGTTGATCGCTGAGCCCGTTTCGCGATTGGCGAGGCCGGTCGATCGCTCATAGGCGCGGCCCTTCGGGGGGACGAACATGACGGCGCCGGAGAACGAGTCGGCTGCCGCAAGGCGGGAAATGAGCGAGTCGAGCGCCGGCTGGAGGTCAGCGGCGCCATTCTGAGACTGGAGTGGGCTCGCCACGACGACGGCGAGCAGGGCGAGCCATGCAACAACGACGCGGCGCATCAACCGTCTCCTGAATTGGGTCTCTCAGAAGACAGGTGAGGGCACGAAAGTGTGAGGGATTCAGGATTCGGCGGTCAGACTCCGCTCAATCGACGCCTCGCCTAACGTGGACGACGGCGCGGCGACGTTCGGCTCGGCGCGGGTCCGCGGCGACTCGACATCCGCGACGCCTTCCCACTCGGCTGCGAGTTGCAACAGGTCGGCTATCTCGAACGGTTTGCTCAGAATCCTGCACCCGAGCTTCGCGAGCCGCTCGCGTGCCTCGGCGTCCGCGCTCCCAGTGACGAACGCGCAGCGTACCGCGAGGCTCGGGCGCTGGACAGCGATCCACTCGCAGAGGTCGATGCCGCTGCCATCCCGAAGCCGGATGTCGATCAGCGCTCCCTTGAGGTCGTCGCGCTCCACGACCGCGGCTTTCGCCGCAGCCACGCCTTCGGCGGGGACGACCGAAAAGCCGTTGGCTTCCAGCGCGCGCTTGACGACCTCGCGGATCACGGCCTGGTCCTCGACGTGAAGAATTGCCATTCGACCGTTCCATCGCTTGGGACGAGAAACATGTGTATAGCACGCCGCGTGCCCGCGCTACACGATCCTACGGCCGATACGCGATGCAGTCGATTTCGACGCGCAGCCCTTCGCCGGGCAGCTTGGAGACCTCGACCGTTGTACGAGCCGGGCGATTATCGCCGAACGTCCGCGCGTACACGCCATTCATCTCCGCAAAATCCTTCATGTCGACGAGAAAGACGCCGCAGCGGAGGACGAACTGAAGATCGGAGCCAGCGGCGCGCAGGATCGCTTGCACGTTCCGCAGACACTGCGCCGTCTGCGTGGCCGTGTCGGGGCCGGCGAGCTTACCCGTTGGGTCGGTCCCGACCTGGCCGGACACGAAGATCAACCGCTCGAACTGCATGCCCGGCGAGAATGGACCAACTGGTGTTGGAAGATCGGGTGCAACGACGGGTCGATGGGTCATGGTGGTTTCGGTTGGTTTCACGGAGAAGGTAGGTTCTTCGTCGGCATCGTCTCTCCCGTACCATAAACAATCGAGACTCGATGTCCTGGGATCCCGGTTTCGCCGCAGAACCAGCACAAGGGGTTCACTCGACGAAGCTCACTCAACCGAGGACACAAGCCACCATGCTGACTCTTACACCGCGAGCCGGCCACCGGCCGCTCGCGCTTTCATTCTTCGCACTCGTCGCGCTCGGCGCCTGCGCCGACGAGCCACCACCGGTCACCGGGCCGTCCGTATCAGCGTCGGCGCAGCAGGGGCGGAACCTCGCCGGGAGCGTCGTCATGGTGACCAACGCCCTCGGCAACGGCGCGTTCGGATCGCTGCAGTGGGCGACCACCCTGGTGGCGAACCCCGGCGACACGATCCGCTTCGACCCGTCGATCGCGGGCGACACGATCTTCATGGAGAACACGCTCTTCGTGCCGCATTACGTAGTGATCGAGGGCCCAAGGGACAAGGGCATCACGATCAGCGGCCGCAAGTCGGTGCGCGTGATGGACATCCGCCAAGGCGCACGGCTCCGCAATCTCGACATCATCGACGGCCGCCACGCGTCGCACGGCGCGGGCATTGTCGCCACGGGGCCGCTGGACCTCGAGCACACGGCGGTCTTCGGCAACGAGTCGCCCGCCGGTGCGGCGCTCTTCGTCACCGATGCGGTCCTCACCAACAGCACGATCTCTCAGAATTTCGGGAACGGCAACGGCGCCGTCATCAGCTATGACTACGCTGGCGGGCTCGTGCTCAACAACAGCACGGTTGCGCTCAACGGAAACGATGGTTCGTCGGGATCGATGATCGCACCGCACGGCGTGCGGGACCGCGTCCCGTCCGTCACAGTGCGCAACTCTATCATCGCCGACAACACCTGGTTGCTCGAGTACCCGCGGATTCCGAATTGCTACGATGCGATCGGTTTCAAGTACGCGGGGCGGAACCTCGCCGACGACAACTCGTGCGGGGACGATCCCACGAATCCGACCATGATCTATGCTGAAGAGCCCTGGGTGCGGCTCATCGACAACAACGGCGGTCCGACCGAGACCGTCAGGCTCATGATCGGGAGTCAGGCCATCAACCACGGTAAGGACTGCACGGTCACGGTGGACCAGCGCTACGTGGCGCGCGACGGGAAGTGCGACATCGGCGCCTACGAGTTCACCGCCTTCACCACCGCCACCCTCGGCGTCAACGCGACCGTGAACGTCGACCCGGCGACGGGTTTCGCGTTCCTCACCGGCACGACGAAGTGCTCCGCCAACAGCATCCAGAGCACACCGAACTCCATGGTGCTGCGGGTCAAGCTCACCCAGGAGCAGAAGGGCCGAGGGGCGCCGCCGACTACGGTGTACGCCTCGACGAGCGTCAGCGTTCAGTGCGGCCTAACGACCAGCGGGTGGAGCGTGCCGCTCATGGCGTTCCCGTACGACAAGCAGTGGAAGGACGGCGCCGCGCTGGCCGAGATCGAGACTGACACCGAAGGCACGCCGGAGTGGATCAAGCCCGCGTCGCTTTCGGCGAACGTGAAGGTCGTTCGGCCCCGGAAGTAATGTCGCCGCGCTCCCGCCGACCCGGTCGTACAGATCGGTGTTGTAGAACGAGATAGGACACGGCCTCGGGCTGCATGCCCGGGGCCGTTTGACTTGCAGGAAGCAAGCGGAAAGCCGACGGACGAGACGCGCGTGACAAGCAGACGTACCACGAGCTCCGGCTCGAAGCGCGATTCGTTAGGCTCCGCGGCGAGGAACAACATCGCCTCGAGCAACACCGCTGCGAGAACCCGGTTTGGTCCGTAGAAGTCTTGGGGCTCAACCCGTTCTCGCGTTTCCAGGCCGCGAGCACCGTCGCGTTTGCGGCGTTGCACGGTCTCCCGCTGACTGTGGGTCGCTCGCCTCGCTCTTGCGCCAAGAAACCCGCGCTCGCCGACGCGGGCGATCCGCCGTAGTATCTCGACCGTGGACGCCATCACACAAATGAACGTCGGCCTGGCCGGCCGATACAGGATCGAGCGGGAGATCGGAGCCGGCGGAATGGCGACGGTCTTTCTCGCGCGCGACCTGCGACACGACCGCAATGTCGCGCTCAAGGTGCTCAAGCAGGAGCTCGCCGCCCTGCTCGGCGCCGAGCGTTTCCTGAGCGAGATCCGCGTCATGGCGAATCTCCAGCATCCGAATCTCCTGCCTCTCTTCGATTCCGGCGAGAGCGACGGACGGCTGTTCTACGTGATGCCGTACATCGAGGGCGAAAGCCTTCGCCAGCGACTCGACCGCGAGAAACAGCTCCCGGTGGATGAGGCCATCCGGCTCGCGGTGGCAATTTGCGGCGCGCTCGACTACGCACACAGGCACGGCGTCATTCATCGGGACCTCAAGCCCGAGAATGTGTTACTTGCCGGGGACCCACGCGAAGCGTGGGTGGCCCAGCCGCTCGTGGCCGATTTCGGCATTGCGCTGGCGATCTCGAATGCCGGCGGGGCGCGAATCACGCAGACCGGCATCTCCCTCGGCACGCCGCAATACATGTCGCCCGAACAAGCGACTGGGGAGCCCAGTCTCGATGCCCGCACCGACATCTACTCCGTGGGCGCGCTCGCCTACGAGATGCTCACGGGTGAGCCGCCGCACACGGGCCCCACCGCGCAGGCGATCATTGCCAAGTTGCTGACCGAGGATGCTCGGCCGGTGGTTTCGCTCCGCCGGTCGGTGCCACCGACTCTTGCCGCAGCGGTGCAGCGCGCGCTGGAAAAGCTGCCGGCCGACCGATTCTCCACCGCGCGAGCCTTCGCCGAGGCGCTAAGCGGGAAGGTGACGGTCGCGGTTTCGCGAGACGTCACGTCATCTCGCTCGCTCCGAAGCTGGAAGCTCGCAACGGCCGCGCTGGCAGTGGTCTCGATAGCGGCCGTGGCGCGGGCGGTCGTCCATCGGCCATCCATCCTGCCGACACCGCACCTGCAATTCTCCCTGGGGCTACCCGATAGCGCAGCGATCGACCTCGTGACGTTCCATCGCTCCGTCGACCTCTCGCCCGATGGAACGATGGTGACCTACATCGGGGAAAGTGGAGTTTTCCTTCGGCCGCTGAACGAGCTCACGCCGCGGCGACTGACCGGGGAGCCGGCGCGCGACCCGCGCTTTTCTCCGGACGGTGCGTGGGTCGCGTACGTGTCGAACGACGTGCTTCGCAAGGTACCGGTCGAAGGCGGTCCACCGACAACGATAGTCGATTCTGTCGGGCGATTTGGCTGGGGCCCGGACGGGACGATCGTGTTCACGCGGAGTGGCCCGGCCGTGCCTGACCTCTGGCGCGTCGGCGCGAACGGCGGTCGGCCGCGGCAATTCGTGCATCGTCGACGGCCTAACGACATTGCGTATGGCAGCCCCACGATCCTGCCTGACGGTGACGCCTTCCTCGTACCGCTGGCGACGTCGGGCAGCAACTCCACGGAGATTGTTGCGTACAGGTTTTCCGACGACCGCATGTCCTACCTCGGTGTCCGGGGCGCCCACCCGCTTTATGCCGGGGGCGGTCTGCTTCTGTATGTCGCGAGCGATGGCGGGGTGTACGCCGATTCGCTGGACGCGCGCTCGCTACGCGTTCGGGGAACGCCCATGCGGGTCTTTCAGGCAGTCTTGACCAAGGAATCGTCGGCGGAATTGGCGGTATCGAGCAACGGCACGATGTTGTACGTGCCTGCCCCGGGCCCAGTCTCCCTCGTGGAGATCGACCGCACGGCTCGCCAGCACGAGCTCCAACTGCCGGTCGGATCATACTGGAGTCCCCGATACTCGCCGGATGGGCGTCGCTTCGTGGTGGGTGTTCGCGGGGAGCGGTCGACGGATGTGGTGGTCTACGACTTTGCCACGTTGACCCCAAGGCGACTCGCGAGCAACGGACGCGCGGGCGCGCCCGAGTGGACGCGCGACGGACGCCGTGTTGGTTGGACCGAGGCCCAGAGTGCGATCGGCGGGCGTGCGGCCGAGCTCAACGCCGCGGCCATATTCTGGCGTGCCGCCGACGGCAGCGACACGGCGGCTGTCGTGGTCCCCGACGGATTGGGACTGTCGTTCAGCCCGGCGCAGGATGCGGGTGTGGTCATCGTTAGGCGTGGCCCGGTTCCCGAGCTCGACCTCGTCCAGCTTTCAGCCAAACCCCGGTTTACGAAGATCATGGACCTCGGCGGAGTCCCGATACTGGCGCGCATCTCTCCGGACGGGAGGTGGCTCGCATACCAGTCAACCGCTACCGGAAGACCGGAGGTGTACGTTCGCCGGCTTCCCAATGGGCCGCAGTATTCCATCTCGGTCGGGGGCGCGACGGAACCGATGTGGAACCCGCGTGGCGGGGAGCTCTTCTATCGGTCGGGGGCTCGGCTCATCTCGGCGAGGCTCGCGCTCGGGTCCGACCAACCGAAGCTTGGGGTCGATACCCTTCCGGTCAGACTCACCACGCCGACCGGCGGTCCCTGGGCGACGTATGACGTCTCACCCGATGGGCAGCGATTCCTGACCTCCAAAGCCCCAGCCGCGCTCGATCAGCCCATCGTGATCACCGGGTGGTTGGAGGAGGTCCGCGAGAAGCTCAAGGCGCGCGGGCGGCGATGACGACCGACCGATCTCGCACACCTAACGAGCATCACGACGTCCTCGTCATCGGTGCCGGCCTGTCGGGCATCGGCGCGGCGTGGCATCTGCAGACGCTCTGCCCGGACCGCAGGTACGCGATCCTCGAGGGGCGCGACGCGATCGGCGGAACGTGGGACCTGTTCCGGTACCCGGGCATCCGCTCGGACTCCGACATGTACACCATGGGCTACCGCTTCCGCCCGTGGCGCAACCCGAAGGCCATTGCGGATGGCCCGTCCATCAAGGCGTACATCGAGGAGACTGCCCGCGAGCTCGACATCGACCGGATGATTCGTTTCCGGCACCGCGTCGTTCGCGCCGAGTGGTCGTCCGGGGACGCGCGCTGGATCGTGGACGCGGAGGTCGGGCCGGAGCGGACGCCGGCGCGGTTCTCGTGCAGCTTCCTCTACACCTGCACCGGCTATTACAGCTACGACCGAGGCTACATGCCGGAGTGGCCTAACGTGGCGGCGTACCGTGGCCGTCTCGTGCACCCACAGCACTGGCCGGAGGACCTCGACCATTCGGGCAAGCGCGTCGTCGTCATCGGTAGCGGCGCCACAGCCGTGACGCTGGTTCCGGCGATGGCCGACGGCCTGCGGCGCGCGGCGCACGTGACGATGCTCCAGCGCTCGCCGACGTATGTCGCGAGGCAGCCCTCGCGCGACGCAATCGCGAACGCGATGGAGCGTGTGTTGCCTGCGCGCGCTGCGTATGCCATCGGGCGATGGAAGAACGTTCTGCGCGCCATGTTCTACTACAAGCTCGCGCGGCGTCGTCCGGCCGTCTTCAAACGATTGCTTCGCAAAGGAGTGCAGCTCGAGCTCGGGCGCGATTACGATCTCGACACCCATTTCAAGCCGGCCTACGAGCCGTGGGACCAGCGCCTCTGCATCGCGCCCGACGGCGACCTCTTCCGAGTTATTCGCGACGGTCGCGCCTCGGTCGTGACCGACACAATCGAGCGGTTCACGGAGGCAGGAATCCGTCTTCGGTCGGGCGCGCACCTCGACGCGGATATCGTAATCGCCGCTACCGGGTTGAACCTCGAGCTGCTGAGCGGGATCACGCTCGTCGTCGACGGGCAGGTCGTCGACCTCGCCCGCACATTGGCGTACAAGGGGATGATGTACAGCGATGTGCCTAACGTCGCGTCCGCGTTCGGCTATACGAATGCGTCGTGGACCCTCAAGGCGGATCTCGTGGCCGAGCACGTGTGCCGGCTGCTGAACCACATGCGCCGGCACGGCTATCTGCAGGTTACGCCGCGCCGCAACGACCCGTCGGTCACCGAGCAGCCGGTGCTCGACTTCACGTCGGGCTACGTGCAGCGCGCACTGCATTCGCTGCCCATGCAGGGCTCGAAGGCGCCGTGGCGTCTGCACCAGAACTACGTGAAGGACCTCATCGCGCTCCGCCTCGGCCGCGTCGATGACCCGGCGTTGGAGTTCCGACGGGCCGACGCGGCTTCCAAGAGAACGACCATGCCGCCACAGTCGGCACCGACCGGGGCCGCGGTCCCTTCGCCGAGCTGATCAACCCACCCGCGCGCTCATCCCTTTTTCGCTTTCCAGGCCGCGAGCACCGTCGCTTCCTGCTCAGGGCTGAGCGCGAAACGCGGCGCATTACGGCGCGCCTCCGGCACGGTAGGCCACCAGGCAAGCGTGTCGCGAATCGTCGTGGCGATCGGACGGAAGCCGAGCCCCGCGGCTTTCGCTCGCGCGTTGCTGATCGCCGTGTGGCCGAAGTTGTTCCCTGTCGGAATGACCCACGGTACCATGCTGAAGATCTTGTTCTCGGTGAGGAAGTCGTAGTCGTCCACCTGCGTGAACGTGACCTTCGCGTCGAGCGCGCGCGCCGCCTCCTCCACGAACGCGCGGATGGTGATCGGATCCCGCGGGCCGGCTGCGTTGAGGGGTCCGGAGCGCTTGTCCTCCACGAGCTTCAGCATGAACTCTGCGAGGTCGCGCACGTCGATGAACTGCGCCGAGTCGTCGCGTTTTCCGGGGACGAGCACCTCGCCACCGCGCGCGAGGCGCACCGGCCAATACGGGAAGCGGTCCGTCGTGTCGCCGGGGCCCGCGATATACGACGGCCGCACGACGATGCCACCTTCGCCGAAGGTGTCGAGCACGATCTTCTCGCATTGCGCCTTCGCCGTGCCGAACGCTGCCGACCCGTCCTTCTGGTCCCCCTCGAGCAGCGGCGGCGTCGACTCTTCGAGCCCCTTCTTGAGGTACGGGTAGTAGACGCCGGTGGACGACGTGAAGGAGTACTGAGCGACGTTGCCCTTGAGCAGCATCGCGGACTGGCGTACCCAATCGGGGTTGGTGGCCGAATCATCGAAGACCGCGTCCCACTTCTTTCCCTCGAGCGCACCGAGCTGCCCGTTGCGGTCCCCGACGAGGCGCTCGACCTCGGCCGGCAGCATGCTGTCGTCGCTTCGGCCGCGTGTGAAGATGGATACCTTGTGCCCGCGCGCGACGGCGTGCTTCACGAGGTGAGGTCCGATGAACCCCGTGCCACCAAGGATGAGGATGCGCATGGGAGCGCGCGCTCTCTCGGGCGCCGCTGCGGCGAGGAGGCTGGGCGCGGCGGCGCCGACGAGTAGTGAGCCGCCGACGGCGGCGGAGGTCTTCAAGAAGTCGCGTCTGTTGGGCATCTGCGGGGCGGGCGAGGCGGTTTGGTGGGGCCGAATCACCCGACGTAACACCCAATTCGCTGCCTGCGCCAGCGAGAGGGACGAAATGATGAAGCGAAGGCCGTCGATCCACCCACGCGATTGTAGCCTAACGAAAAGCCGCGGACCCATTCTTGGGGACGCGGCTTGTTTCAACTCATGAGCGCGAGGTACGAATCAGCCAAACACGCCGTCGACCGCTATGGCGATGAGCACGTAGGCGAGGAACGCGGCCACCACGATCACCGCGAGGACGCCGATCGCGCCGACGACGTTCCACGCCAGGTCGCCGGCCTTCCACCACCACCGCTTGAGCCGGCTGGGCATGAGGCTCTGGGCGAAATCGGCCGGGCGCTTGGCCGAGCGTAAGACGTCCCTGACGACCGCGACTGATTGGGTCACGGCGCGCGTCGACTGGGTCAGGGCGCGGTGCCCCACCGCGCCCTTGCGGTGCGCGACGGGAGCCGCGGGCTCGGTCCCTCGCGTCGGGTGGACATAGCGTCCCATCGGGCCGGTCATGCTTAATCGACGAAGGAGACGCCGGCCGGGTCACCCCGGGAGCACTCCCGCTCTTCAATCAGCGCACCACCGGCAACACGAGCCGCGAGAGGTAGGCCGTCGAGTGATGTACGGTGTTCTTTGCCTTTCTCCAGGTGGTCTCGTCGTAATTCTTCCCGCCGGTATTCAGGTTCCGATCGAAGCGTGGAAAGCTCGAGCTCGAGACCTGAACACGCAGTCGATGCCCCGGCGGCAGATACCACGATGTCGCATGCACATCGACCGGCACCTCGTACACTTTCCCCGCCTGCATCATCACCGGCTTGGCGTATGACTCGCGATATCGCACGCGGGTGATCCCCTCGACCATGTTCATAGACCGCCCGTCGGGGAACACATCGAGCAGCTTCACGGTGAGGTCGGTGTCTGGTGCATCGGAGCTCAGATACATGACGGCGGAGATCGGGCCAGTGAGCTCGAGGCCTTCGCGCAGCTCGTCGGTGGTGTACACAAGGACATCCGGTCGTTGCTCGATGTCCTTGTTGTCGTAGGAGCCCGGCTGGTCCTTCGGGTTGCCCGTGCAGCAGATGGACCCACCGCGTGACGGAACGGGATCGCCCGGGTCGTATGTGAACGTGTCCGAACGCTCGCTCGCCGACGGCTTCTCGGTCGTTAGGCGCCCATTGCCGCCCGCCGTGTTCGCCTGACCATCGCTCCGCAGATAGTAGGGGGTCGCACGCATGCCGCTCACCGGCCACGTGTCCGACGTCCGCCACTCGTTCCGGCCGATCACGTAGTACTGGATCCGTGGCAGCGAATCGATCGCGTGCGCGTTCTCGCGGAGCCATCGGTCGTACCAGGCGAGATACGTATCCCAATAGCGAAGCCGAGCGTCGCCGACCACGAGATCCCCGACCTTGGTCTGACTGTTCGCCCCCATGAAGGCGCAGTGCACCGTGGGCGCGATGATGGCGTACTGCCCGTTTCGGGCTCGATCGTTGAGCGCGTTCTTCCTGAACAGGGCAGCCTCCTCGAGCGCTTCCCCCGCCATGTCGAACCACGACGAGATGTGGAGCGCAGCGACGCTGACGCTGTCGTCGGGCGCGAGATAGCCCTGCCTGTCCCACCATGGATCGTCGGGCGACCGCTCGAGGAAGTTCCGCCAATCCCACGACGGCGAGCCCGCACGGTCCGTCATGTCGATGAGCGGGAGGGTGCGCAGGAAGGTTCCGAAGTCCACGTTAGGCGGCTTCCGCTGCCCCTTGTCCGTCGACGCCCACACGGGCATCCACCCGAAGTTGATCGAGACGGCGAAC
>Ga0075423_10002052_pt1 | contig 18079 bp, 12 predicted proteins | sample SoiMethybrSBSTD2_FD_80114 | JGI IMG/M metagenome (GOLD analysis project Ga0075423, IMG submission 80114) | Bulk soil microbial communities from a Populus tree surrounding site in Tennessee, USA - Soil MetaG P. TD hybrid SBSTD2 | ecosystem: Environmental > Terrestrial > Soil > Tree plantation...
GAAGGCGTTGCCTTCCCCGATTCGAGGGCGGCGATGGCCATCACGATCTTGAACACCGAGCCCGGCGCGAACTTGCTCTGAATGGCCCGGTTCTGCAGAGGGTGCGTCTCGGAGTTGATGAGCTCCTTCCACTCCTCCACGGAAAACCTGCGCGCGAACACATTGGGATCGAAAGACGGCTTGCTGATGATTGCCAGGATTTCTCCCGTATCGGGATCCAGAAAGACGGCGGAGCCCATCTTGTCTGCGAAAGCCGCCTCCAGCGCTTCCTGAAGATCCAGATCGAGGGTCAACCGCAGCGCATTGCCCGGGAGCGGGCGTTTGCCGACGGGCAAGGAGCGGATCTCCCTCCCCAGGCTGTTCACGATCACCTGCTTCCAGCCCTTTTCTCCCGCCAGGTCGTTGTCGTAATAGCTTTCCAGACCCGCCTTTCCTACCACGTCGCCCAGCTGGTAGCCGGCGAAGCGGGGCTTCCCCAGCTGAGTCTCGGAAATTTCCCCCACGTACCCCAGCGCATGGGCCGCCAGATCGTGGTCCTCGTAACTGCGCTTCGGCTCGATGGCCACCGAAACCTCGGGCAGCTCCAGCCTGCGGGACTCCAGGTAGGCCGCTTCCGCCAGATCCACATCCTCCTTCACGATGACCGGTTCGAAGGTGGGCCGGTTGCGGTACCGCTCGATTCGCTCCCGCACCGTCCCCTCGGGGAGGTTGAGGATCTTGGAGAGTGATTGAACCGTGCCATCGAGGCGGCCGATCTTCTCCCGATCCAGCAGAACGTTGAAAGCGATTCGGTTTCGGACGATGGGTCTCCCGTCGCGATCCAGGATGAGCCCCCGGAGAGGATTTTCCACCACCTGGCGCAGGCGGTTGTTGTCGGCCAGCCGCCGATAGTTGTCCCCGTTGACCACCTGCAGGTACCACAGATTGAACAGGTAGGACAGGAACAGGCCGGCCAGCAGGACGAAGATGAAGCTGATCCGGCGCTGCAAGCGGCGCTCTTCATAGTAATCTTTGAAGTCCTTGCTGCTTCGGTAGTCCCAGGCCACCACCCTACTCCAGCTTCGACACCATCCAGTAGATGAAAATCCCCACCAGACCGTTCCCCATTCCCAAGCGGATCAAATCACCGGCCGACGGGAGCACGAGGTGCTGACCGAGCACCAGGACCAGGCCGGCCTCCGTCAAAGCCTCCAGCACGGTTGCGAGGAACAGTATCCCAAACCGGGGAAGCGGCTGGCTAAGCATGAAAAAGGAGCCCAGCGCCCCCATGACATAACCCACCAGGGTCTTCTTGAACGCATTCATGCCGAGGACCGTATGGGTCAGCAGGTCCTCCACCAGCCCCGCGGTGGTTCCCATGAACATCACCGCGACCCTGCGGCGGGATACAGCATAATAAAGGACCAGAATCGTGTAGAAATCCACCATTTTCCCCGCCGCCGGAAAATAGCGTGACAGCAGGACCTGCCCGCCCGCCGCCAGGACCAGCGCGAGGGTGCCCCTCCAGACCGGCCTCATGGTGAGAGATCGGCATGCCCCGCCGCCTCCTGGCTGGTCAACAGCACCAGGACCTCCTCCAGATGGCGGAAATCCACCTCGGGCCGGATGAAGATGTTCTTGGTGAGCTGATCCCCTTCCGCAACGGAAAAGACCACGCCGACGGTGACCCCTTTGGGGTAGATCTCATCCAGTCCCGAAGTCACCACGACATCTCCCACCGCCACGTCCTCGAGGTCCGAAACATAGTCCATCCGACAGCCGTGATCCCCGACTCCCACCACCATCCCCTGGCCCCGGGTCCTCTGGAAAACTCCGGCGACCCCGCTGTTGGGATCGATGAGCAGCTGCACCTTCGCCATCCCGCTGCCGACCGCGATGACTCTACCCACCACTCCCTTCCTGCTGATCACCGGCATGTCGCGCTTCACGCCATCCTTGCTGCCGCGATTGATGAGCGCGGTGCGCGCCTGCGAGGAAACCCCCAGAGAAACCACCTCCGCCGCCAAGGAAGGGAATTCCAGGCTTTTCTGAAGCTCCAGCAAATCCCGCAGCCGCAGGTTTTCGCGCCGGAACTCCTCTCCGACCCTCCCCACTTCCTCCATCTTTTCCAGGTTCGCCTTGAGCGCGAGATTCTCCCGCCGCGCACCACGCAGGTCCACGTACCCCTGCCATAGTCCGGCGAGCAACCCCACACCTCCCGAGGCTCCCTTCACTAGGGGAGCCGAGACGTTGAGCAAACTGTCTTCCAGGAGTGTGTTGCCGCGCCGGCTCCGGACTTGATAGGACATGAGGATGAGCAGCGAAGCGAGGATGAGGACCAGGAGGAAGAAAGGCCTGCGCTCCGGGAAGGACCTATTCATGGCCATGATTGGAACGTGGTTCCCGCGGCAAGCGGATTCGACCCAGGTTTTCAGTCGATGGAGATCTTCCGAAGAAGATTGAAGTCATTCAGCATCTTGCCCGTCCCCAGCACCACCGAAGCGAGGGGATCATCAGCCATGGAGACCGGCAGGCCGGTTTCCTCCCTCAGGCGCTTGTCCAGATTCTTCAGCAGCGAGCCGCCTCCCGTGAGCACGATGCCCTTGTCCACGATGTCGGCGGAGAGCTCCGGCGGTGTCTGCTCGAGAGCCACCCGGACCGCCTCGATGATGTTGGAGACGGTTTCGGAAAGAGCTTCGCGGATCTCTTCATCGGAGATGACCAGGGTTTTTGGAATTCCCTCGACCAAGTCCCGGCCCTTGATTTCCATGGTCAGCTCCTCTTCAAGTGGGAAGGCGGAGCCGATATTGATCTTGATTTCCTCCGCCGTCCTCTCCCCTACGAGCAGGTTGTACTTGCGCTTGATGTACTGGACGATGTCCTCGTCCATCTTGTTACCCGCGATGCGCACCGAGCGGCTGTAGACGATTCCCGCCATGGAAATCACCGCCACATCCGTGGTTCCGCCCCCGATGTCGACCACCATGTTTCCCGTGGGCTCGGTGACCGGGAGTCCGGCTCCCACCGCGGCCACCATGGCCTGCTCCACCAGATAGACCTCCGAAGCTTTCGCCCTGTAGGCGCTGTCCTTCACGGCCCGCTTTTCGACTTGAGTGATTTCCGAAGGCACTCCGATGACGATGCGCGGGCGCACACCCAGCGAGCGGTTGTGGGCTTTCTTGATGAAGTGATCGAGCATTTTTTCGGTGTGCTCGAAATCTGCGATGACGCCGTCTTTCATGGGCCGGATGGCGATGATGTTGCCGGGGGTCCGCCCCAGCATCTCCTTGGCCTCCTTGCCCACTGCTTCCACCTTGCCGGTCTTCTGGTTGACCGCGATGATGGACGGTTCGCAGACGACGATCCCCTTGCCCTTGGCATAGACGAGGGTATTGGCAGTGCCTAAATCGATGGCCAAATCGTTGGAGAAAAGGCTCAGGATCGATCGCGGGCTCCAGCCCATTCCGTTCTTCGCCATCACGCTGCGCTGACCTCTGTTGTAACCGGCTCGAAACAAAACCGCTTGCCGTCCGGTGGACCCAATATAGGTTCCGCTACCGCCCTTGTCAATCATCCGTCATCGCGCTTCGGCGATGGCGTTCTTTCCACTCCCCTTTACCCGGTACATGGCCTCGTCGGCTTTCTGGATCAATCCCTTTTCGCTGTCGGTGTGATCCGGGAACGTGGCGACCCCGAAACTGGCCGTGAGGCGCACCGCGAGCGAGAAAGTCTCCAGGAACACCGTTTCTTCCAACCGGCAGCGGATCCGGTCGGCGATGATTCGCGCCCCCTCGGGTCCGGTTTGCGGAAGAATCACGGTGAATTCGTCTCCGCCAAAGCGGCAGACCAGGTCGATCTCCCGCACCATGTTGCGAATCACCGCTCCCACCTCTACCAGGGCCCGGCTCCCGGCCAGGTGACCGTGCTGATCGTTGACATTCTTGAACCCGTCCAGGTCGAGAAAGATCAGCGAAACCTGTGAGCGATATCGTCTGGCCCGGTGCACCTCTCGCAACAGACAGGAATTGAGAAACCTCGAGTTGTAGAGCTTTGTCAGATCGTCGGTGACGGAGAGCTCCTCGGAGTGCTTCAGGAGCTGCACATTCTCCAGGCACACCGCCACCGGCTCCAGCATCAGCCCCAGCACGCGTACGTCCCGTCGTCTAAACGGACGGGCTGTACCGGAACGAATCAGCTCCACGGCCCCGATAGCCCTGCCGCGGCTCATCAGGGGTAGTGCCAGAACCTCCCGCCATTCGAGGCCGGCAGGAATTTCCGGCAGCCCCGCTCCCGAAGCCCGGCTGATCAGCACCGGTGAGCGAGACCGCATGGCTTTTCCGGCGGCCCCCTCCCCCATTCCCAGTCGCTGGCCGTCCCTGGAATGCATCTGGGGACCGCCGCAGGCCTGGAAAACCAGACAACTCTTCTCCGCATCCACCAGAAGCACCGACCAGGAGTCCACCGGGCAGAGGCGCTGAATCGGCGCCAGGGCCGCCTCGATGATGCCCTTGGGCTCCGTCTCGGCGCTGCACAGGCGGAGCAGCTCTCCCACGGTTTTCAGGTGGCGCGACAGCTGACCCGCCACCCTGCGGGAGCGCCTGGATGCCTCCTCCAGCTCCTCGCAGCGACGCCCGAGCTTCAGCAGGGACGCCAGCACCCTCAGGTCCACCGGCGCGGCAAGATGAAGATCCGCCCAGGCCGCACGCCGCTGGGACTCGACGCGGCCCGGACGTCTGTCCAGCGAAACCCTGGCTACCCCCGGCGGTACCTTCCGCAGCAGCGCCTCACGGCGTCGGCGATCGGTGGCAGAATCGCAGGGCTCGAACACCACCGCACGCAGATCCCGGCCCTCGAAATCTTCACCCCGGACCCGATCCCACCGGAGTACGCGAAGTCTCGCCGGGGCGGCCCCCGACGAGCGCACCATCTCGGCGGGCCTTACCTCACCCTCCACGAGGAGCAGAATCTCCGGAAGCGGCGCCATCCTAGAAAGTCTCCACGTACACGCTCTTCTTGAGGCGGGTTTCATTGCCCGAGGCGTCCTGCGCGACGATTTCGAGGGTGTTGGGCCCGTCGTGCTTCATTTTCACCACGGCGGTGAATCCTCCGTCATCCTCGACATCCACCATCTGTCCATCGATCGCCACGCTGGCGGCCGCCTCCGTGCGCCCCCGGATGATCACCAGGGCCCCGCTGGGAAGGAAATCAACCAGCTGCAGCGCCGGGGGCACGCGATCCTCGGGACCGCGATCGTGCTCCGAGCCGATGCGGAACTTACGGATTTCGGAGAAGGCCCCTTCGCTTCCCCTCGCATCCTTCGCGCTGACCCGCCAGTAATAGCTGCCTCCGGAAAGGTCGGGCAGCACGACCGAGGTCGAGTTGATGTCGGATTTGTCCAGCAGGAGGAGCCCAAACAGGGGTTGCTGCGAGATCTGCAGCCGGTAAATAGCCGCCCCGGGGACCCCTTCCCATCGCAGGGTGGTCGTGGAAGGCTCGTTCTCCTTGAACATGAAGACTCGCTGGTCGATCGGGTCGTCGAGGGCCGGGGAGGCCAGAATGGTTTCCTTGGGGGCCATCTGCATCGTGCGATGGACCGTCACCGATTGCAGCGATCCCAGCTTGACGGTCTTCTCGCCGGCGGTGACTTCGGCTTCCCCGCTTTCCACCGAGGTGCGCGTCGTCTTGGCATTCTGGTCGTACTCCATGGACATCAGGGCCCGATCCTGGGTCCTGGTCACCGTCGTCTCGGTGGAGACTTCGTGGAACGATCCCGTCGCGTTCCCGCCTTGCGTGACCGCCTGGACGCCTCCGAAATTCAACCGCTCCCGCACCTTCCGGACTTTCGTGGCGGGGTCTTCGAAGAGCTCCCGGATCTCCAGGAGCGATCCCGGCTTGATCGTGGTGATGGTGCCGTCGAAATAGACAATCTGGGCGCTGCCGTTGGAAGACGTCTTGATCTGGTCTCCGACCTTCAGAGCCACGTTGCCGGTGATGTTCTCCCAGACGAATTGCTTGACCCTTTTGATTTTTACGTCCCCCTCGAAGCGGTAGATCTTGGCCGTGAAGCTGCTATCGGAAGAAGTTGACTCCAGGATTTTTCGCGAGAAGCTCTGTGATTGGAGCGAAAGCGACTTGCTCTCCGGGTAATTGCGATCCCGATAGGCGTGCCGCGCCGATTCCAACAGCCGTCCCGACTGGTTGATGACGTGCGAGGATTGCTCATCGTGGGCGGAGGACTCGGCTTCCGAGAACATCCGCTCGGCCCGAGTCAGCTCGCGCAGAGCTCCGCCTTCCGGCGTGTCGCCGGTCGCAGCCCTCAAGTACATGAAAAGAAAGACGGCGCCGCCGGCGCCCACCAGGAAGACGAAGGCCAGCACGATGCTCCGATAGGAGACCGTGAACCAGTCCATGAGGATATTGCCTGAAGTTGCCTGTCGGCTGGATGGCACTTCCCTAGCCCCTTTCGTGCGGCGACTGGACAAAAAAGCCGGGACGGGCTCGACCAGGCAGGAGCCTCCCGACACCCGGTCAAATATAGGAACAATCCTCAGAGGCGCAACCCCTTTGAAATAAAAGGAGAACCCAAGCTGCACCGGCGCCCGCAGCCTTGATCGGACAGTCCTCTTTTGGCTAGAATGCTTTTTCACCCCTCAGCGGAATGTCCTCCCCGGGGAAACCGGGAGACCCTCTGGGCCCCCGACGGAAGCTGGAGACGCGGACGATGTTGAATGTTTTTCGGGAAAATCTCAGACACCTCAAGTGGATTCTTCTCCTGGTGGTCTTCTCCTTCATCCTCACCATCTACGCGGTGTGGGGAGGAGGAGTGAGCCGCAATGATTCTTCGCAGAATAACCCCCAGGCGTGGGCCGCACGCGTCGACGGGGAAGTGATCAGCGTCCAGGAATTCCAGACCGAAGCCCGCAACCTGGACGCCAGCTACCGCCAGCTGCTGGGCGCGCAGTACGATCAGCAGCGAGCCTTTCTGAGGGTGGGTCAAACCGCCATCGACCGGCTGATCAACGAGAGCCTCCTGGAGAAAGAGGCCGGCCGGGCGGGCTTGAGCGTCACGGAGCAGGAAATCGCCGACGCGATCATCAAGGACCCGTCCCTGCAGCAGAACGGCGCCTTCATCGGCCGCGAGCGGTATGAAAAGCTGTACCAGTCCAATCCGGTGATGTTCGAGAGCTATGAGGTGGCGGTGCGGCGGCAGGTTCTGCAGAACAAGCTGCGGTACCTGCTGGAGGACTCCGTCAGCGTCACTGAGGCGGAGATGCAGGACGCCTACCGACAACAGAACGAAAAGGCCGCCTTTGACTACCTCGTACTGGACGCTTCCAAGCTTCCCTCGGCCCAGCCCTCGCAATCCGCCATCGAGAGCTTCTATCAGGCGCACCTGGCCGACTACCAGAGCGGTGAGGGACGATCGGGACGCTATGTGCTGTTCAGCGTCAAGGACATCGCCGCAGGAATCGACGTGCCGGAATCGGAGATTCGCTCGCAATTCCTGCAGGATCAAAAAACCCTGTACAGCACGCCAGAGAAGCGCCGGGCCAGCCACATCCTGATTAAGCTCTCCTCCGACGCCTCCCCCGCCCAGGTCAAAGCCGCCGAAGCCAAGATCCAGGTGGCGTTGAAGCGGGTCCGCTCCGGAGAGGACTTCGCCAAGGTGGCCAAAGAGGTTTCCGAGGACTCTACCGCTTCGTCCGGGGGAGATCTCAACTATTTCACCCATGATCAGATGGTTCGTGAATTCGCCGACGCCACCTGGGCCTTGAAAGTGGGGGAGATTTCCCAGCCGGTGCGCTCCCCTTTCGGGTTGCACGTCATCCTGCTCACCGACGTGCAGGCCGCCCGGGAGTTGACGCTCGAGGAGGCGCGGTCGCAAATCGTCGCATCTTTGAAGGAGGCCAGGGCGCGGGATGAGGCCCAACGCCGCGCCGCTGAATTCTCGACCAAGCTGAAAGCGGCGGGCGTTGACTTTGCCAAGGCCGCCGGTGACTCCGCGGTCGTCCCCAAAGAGTTCAAGGGTATTCATCCCGGCGAGCCGTTCGCGGACTTAGGGCTGCAGCCGGCGCTCACGGCAGGCTTGTTTGCGCTGAAGCCCGGCGAAGCCGGAAATCCGGTGCCGGTGGGCGCGGGAGTGGTCGTGGTGCAGTTCTCGGAATCGACCCCTGGCGCCGCCCTCCCCCTGGACAAAGTCCGGGAGCGCGTGGCCGCGGATGTGCTCCGTCAGATGCGTGTGGATGCGGCACGCAAGATGTTCGACGCAGCCGGCGGAGGTTCAGACCTGGCGCTGACCGCCAAGCGACTCAAAATCGAGCTCAAGAAGACCGGCCCCGTTCCACAGACGGGCCCTGCGGGCGATCTGGGCAGCGACCCCAAGGTCCTGACGCAGATTTTCTCCCTCAAGGTGGGTGAGACCTCTCCTCCCGAGGCGCTGCCATCCGGATCTGTCGCTCTCGTGAAGATGGTGGACCGGCCCGATCCGATGCAGGGATATGCCGCACAGAAAGCCTCCCTGCGCAACAGTCTTCTATCCGCGAAAAAGGACCGGCTGTTCCGGGCTTACGTAGACCGCCTCCGCGCGGAGCATCCGGCCGAAATTAATACGGCGCTGGTCGAGCAGATCGACCGAACCTGACTCAATATTCCTTCGGGGCAAACCCTCCCGGCTCCTTACAGGGTCGTGATCCCTCTCAGGTTGACCGCCTGACCGGCGGGCTTATATTCGCTGAAGACCCTTTGATTTGAGCGGACCGCGAACCCTGGGGGATATCCAAGCATGAGCAATGTCGTTGCCGAGAAGAGCTACACCAAGGGCGTTGAGTCGGTCGCCAAGGGCGATTTCCTCTCCGGACTCGCCTACTTTGAGGCCGCCATCGAGCTGGCCAAGAAAGTGGAAAAAATCGCACCGCCTCCCAAGTATCTTTCTTACTATGGACTGTGTCTGGCCATGGTCTCCACCAAGTCCCAGACGGCCCTCGAGCTGTGCGAGAGCGCTGTGGCCGTGGAATTCTACAACCCCGATCTGTTCCACAACCTGGCCCGCGTGCACTTGAGGATGGGCCGCCGGGACCGCGCCTATCCCGTGCTGCTCAGGGGACTGCAGCTGCATCCCAGTCATCGGGGGATCCTGGGGGATGTGCACTCGCTGGGAATTCGCCGCCGGCCGATCCTGCCGTTTCTGGCCCGGGGCAATCCCGTGAACCGGCTCCTGGGAGCCATGTTCAGGGACGAGCGACAGCAGGCCCTCGAAGTCTGACCCTGTCGTGCTGCAAGAAAAAGCCCCCGCTCCGGAGTTCCCGGAGCGGGGGCTTTCTTTTTCAATCCTCCCGGTTGCGCCGGGATGGCTTTACAGCACCGTGATCGGCTCTGTGTCGGAGCCCCCCTGGCTCGAAGTCACCGTGACGGATCCCGGGTTGTTGACATTGTTCCTGGTAAGCGTGTAGCGGTTGTTGGCGCTGTCGTAAGTCATGGTGCCGAACCCGACCACTGTCAGCACCGGTGTCGGGGCCAGGGTGCTGGTGGCCCAGACCGTCAGCTTCTTACCCTGCGTCTTCCATTCAGCCTTGGTGATGACCACGGTATCGCTCTGGCAGGCAGGGTCCTGGGCATCGGTCAGGTTGTTGCAGTTGTCGTCGAAGCCGTTGGAGCAATTTTCAGTGGCATTGGGCCGAATGGCTGCGTTGTTGTCGTTGCAATCGCCACCGCAGGTGGTGAAGCCGTCCCCATCGACATCGAACCCTTCATCGATGCCGCCTGCGCAGTTGTCGTCGATGCCGTTGCACACTTCCACGACGCCGGGGTGCACGGCCGCGCTGGCGTCATTGCAATCACCGCCGCAGGTGGTGTACCCGTCCGCGTCGGCGTCGAAGCCCTCGTCGGTGCCGCCGGCGCAGTTGTCGTCGATGCCGTTGCACACTTCCGTCCTGCCCGGGTTGACCGCGGCATTGGCGTCGTTGCAGTCCCCGCCGCAGGCCGCCCAGCCGTCGGCATCCACGTCGGGGAATCCATCGTCCCGAACCCCATCGCAGTTCTGATCGACTCCGTCGCACACCTCGGTCGCCCCGGGGTGGATGGAGGCATTGTTGTCGTTGCAGTCCACGCTGCTGTTGTAGCCGTCCGAGTCGGCGTCGAGCAGTGCATTCCCGCTGATCTTCAGATCATAGGAACCGTAAACGCCCAGATCAGTCGCATGGAAGGAGCGCACGTAGAGGATGCCGCTGCTCGAAGGGGTGTAGTTGATCAGCGACGTGAAATCCGACGGCGTGCGGTCATTGTTGGACGCCAGGACCGTGGTTCCGTTGCTCGCCAGCAGCTCCAGGGAGGTGTTCGCGTCTCCCCAGAGATTCAGGGTCTCGATCGTATAGGCGGTTCCGGCGGTGGCGTTGAAGGAGAAAAAGTCGTTGTCAGTCTCGCCGATTCCGTCGCCGTTGGAGTCGGCGAAGTAGGAAAGGTGCACCAGATTCCCCGTGCCGGAATTCGGCATGGCGGTCGCCGCGGTGTTATTCGGCTCACTGGCGTCCTGGAAGAACTCGGCGTTGGTGAGGTCGAATGTCGACTCCATACTCGACTTGAGACCCTTGCCCCGCACGAACCAGCCGTCCCAGAAGTCCTCCAGGCTCTTGTTCGTCGACGAGGGGATGTAGTTCTTGTGGACGTCCCAGCTGTCCGAGTCGGGGCTGGCGAGCGTGTCGTCGTCCACTCCCGGCGTGCCGTCCGCCGTTGCGGCAGCATCATTGATGTCCCAGAGGGAGGATTGCACCGCCACCTCGCTGGCCGCACCGTCGCAGTAATAAGGGGTCTCGGACTCGATGTTGAAATAGAAGTCGAGATTTCCCGGTCCCGGGGCCCCGGTGGTCTTCACGTAGAGATCGGGGCGCGACAGGGCGTAGAACCGGCGCACCGATTGGCCGAACCAGGTAGCCCGGCCCTCCTCGAACGCCAGCCGGAGGTCCATGTTGCAATCGGTCAGATGGTGGATGCCGCCAGGAGAGTCATTGGCCGAGTTGAGATGGAACGCATAGTGGCCCGTCTCGTGCTGGATCACGGTGTCGTTGTAGCTGGAAGGATCGCCCACGTGAACCCGCTTGTTTCCGAAGTCGTAGTCGGAAACCGTATTGCCCGAGAACGGCTCCCACTCCAGCGTTAGGAGATTGGACGAGCCCGGCCGGACCCCGCCGTTCAGGGACGCGATGTAGTCCACCGACCTCACGGCCACATCGTAGATGTTGAACGCCTCGCCGCCGGATCCGATGCCCGCCGTCACGGTGCCGAAATTGACGTTGGTATTCGGAGTGTGGTTCGCGACGTTCGAGCTGGAGACGGCGTAAGTACTCTTGGGGGTCAGCACGGTCTCGACCCTAAGGTAAAGTGTAGCCACCGCAGTGGAGGCGGAGACCACCCGCACGTAGACGGTGCGCGTCTTGGTGTCGGTAACGGCGATGCTGAAATTGCCGTTCACATCGGTGGACCCGGTAGCCAGAAGGGCCTTGGAGCCGCTGGCGTTGAAATCCCGCACTTCGACGTTTGCCAGGCGGATGGGCAACGAAGGGGTCGCGCCGGTGAAGCCGTTCTGATCGAACTCGCGATCCACGTATCGGAAGGTCCCGGTCGCGGTCCAGTTGGCGTAGGCCATCCCGGAAGCGGCCCAGAGGAGGGTCAAAAGCGTCGCGGTTTTGAGGGCGCGCATCTCTAGTTACCTCCGCCGGGCACGCCCTGATACTCGATCGCACCGTCTTTGACGGAGGGCAGCTTTTCCTGCGCACCCACGAGAAGCTTGTAGGACATTCCTCTGCGCACCGGCTTCCCCTGGGAAGTGGTCCCGGAGGCCTCGATGGCCACGTTGTACTTGCCGTCCTTTCCGACGATGAGATCTTTCGGCAGGTCAAAAGTGGCTCCGGCGGAAAGATTGACGGTCTGGGTGTACACCCGGCTCCCGTCGGCGAACGTGATGTCCTGCGGCAAGGTCACGGTGAGAGTCACCTCCTGGAGGTCCACCGAAGCCAAAGCGTCCAGCGCCACCGAAGCGACTCCCCCGTTGGAGTTCTTCTGAAGATTCACCAGCCGAACTTCGAGCGCCAGCGGCGGCCCGGGCTCGACCTCGTGGGCCGAGCTGGCAGCGCGCTGTTTGGACGGTTTGGAGCTCGGGTTCCCGCCTGCCATGACGGCCGGCACTACGCCAATTGCCATCGCGATTCCCAACAACCAAGCCTTCCTGGACCTACCTCTTTTCATGATGCCTCCCACACCATTGCCCCGGGAGACCACCCAAAGCGAACCGTACTGCGCTCGCCCCGAATAGCATCCGGAAGCCTGGGTTGATTAGGAACCGCGAGTGGTTGAATTGTGCAGATAGACGGCCCCCCACCGCCATGCAGACGGATTATCATGCTCTTAATACCGTCAAAATGCTGCTTGTCAACGTCCAAATGCCTTCAGAATCGTAACGGAGGCAGGGCCGTCCCTCTAGGGACAGGCTGGAGACAGCGCCTCCCAGGGGCGAGTTGTCCCGTCGCTTCGGGAGCCCAGGGACCCCAGGCCCGACGTGTTTTTCCCTGCAACCAGGTAAAACCATCCGTCTGTTTCCGGCGGGTTTTGGACATCGACGGACGGCGGGGTCGATCCCACCCAATTGCACCCCCCATAGCTCCCGGTTGAGAGACTCGAGAGATTTCCCCGGAACACCTGGTAGCCGGCGAAGACGGGAAGAGTACTCCAAGTGAGCTGTGAGTCATCGAGGAATTCGAGTCCGGTTACTTCCGGAAGGAAAAAGGCGGATAGATCCACCGACACCAGGGCATGGGCCGACCGATCCACCGCCAGAAGCATGGCCTCGGCCGGGCTGAGGCCCACCCCCCCTGCATCACCGACTCCCAGATTGCTCCAGGGAGTCGCCTGAACGGGATTCCCCCCGGGACCCGAAATCAGCAGTCCCGAGACAGGATCGCTGGAGAAAACGTTGGCGCTGGTGGGATCCTGGTCGACCCCTCTGGGCGCCGTGGCCCCCGCTGGCGTGAGGTCGATGCTCCCCAGGTACATGAGTGACAGATTGGTCCAGTAGAGACGGACCGTGGCTTCATCCACCCACCCGACCTTCCCGGTGACCTGATTCAGGGCAATCCCCTTCGGTGAGGTGCTGCCGAACAAGGCGGTGGAAATCCAGGTCGAGGAATCATCGGCGTTGCCGAAATTGCCGTCCGGACCCGGAGTGATGGCATAGAGGCGCTGCAGGACCTGGTCCACGGCGTACAGTGTAGAGGCGGAGGCGAGCCAGGCGACTCCCGAGGGAGAGCGCACGCCGTAGGGTTGCAGCGAGATCTGGCTCAAAGCCGCGCCCGATCGCGACAGAAAAATGGCCGCATCCTGGACCGGTTCGTCAACCATTCGATGCAGCGTGGCAGGCTCGACCCAGACCCCGGTGGCGCCCGAGAGACGCAAGTGCGAGGGAACGCCCGGGTATTTCACCAGAAGGGCGCCGGCGCGTGAAAAAACGATAAAAGAGCCGGAGCTGTCACTGACGATCAGGCGGTCACCGGCGGGATCCACCGCCAGGTCGGTCGGCCAGGGAGCTGAGGGAGCGGTCGAAAATGAAGCCACGAAATCTCCGCTGCTGGATATTTCCGTGACCCTGGCCGTTTGCCCGTCCACCACGAAAAAATGATCGCGGCTCGCGTCGTAGGCGATTCCCACCGGGTCGTTGCACAAGGGCTCACTCTGGGGTTTGTGCTTGAAAGGTGAGGTGGAGAAGCTCCCGATCTGCGCCCCGGTGGAGGAGATATGAAAGACTTTTTTTGCCACGTTGTCGGTGAGATAGAACGAAGCTCCCCCGGGAAAGGGGGCGATCCCCGTCGGTGAGGTACTCCCCGCCGCGCCCGTGTCGAAGCTGGAGACGACGACGCCCTGAGGGTTGACCCGATAGACCCGGTCCTGGAGCCCATCCACGACATAGCGATCCACACCCGGTGAATCCACGGCGATACCCGCCGGGGCGACACTTCCGAACGAGCTCGTCCATTCCTGCTGATGTAGGTAGATGCCGCTCACGACTCCGTTGCCGTCGGCCGGCTCAGGCTGGAAGCGGATCATTTTTCTCTCGCCGGAGACGGCAAGGAGCGTGGAAGTGGAAGCATCCCAGGCGACCCCCTGTGGGGAGAGTGTCCCGAAGGGCGCCGTTTCCCGCTTGCTGAGCGCCGTGCCCGTGGCGGAAAACGTCAGTAACTTGCGACCCGCATCCGCCAGGTGGAGCTTGCTCCCGGGAGTCTCCCAGCTCAATCCGGTCACCGAACCGCCCGCGTACGCCCCGGTGTCGAACGATGCCACGAGCGAGCCCGAGGCGGAGAGCTCGAAAACTCGATCCAGGGCCGGGTCGGAAACGAACAGATGCCCGGATGCGGGATCCAGCGCGAGGCCCATAGGATTGTCGGAGCCTAAAGGAATGGTTGAGAAGGAATCGAGGAGTGTCGCGCCGTCGGGGGCCCCGTCGGTGTCGGCGTCAGTCAATCGCAAATGGAAGATGGCCCGCTGGGTGGGATCGGCGACGTAAAGGCTTCCGTCGCGGGGATCCCAGGCGAGATCCGCCGGATCGGTGATTCCAAGTGGGGCCGTGCTGAAAGATCCCGCCGGATTTCCCGCCGGGTCCACCCAGACAATGCGCTGATAGTCGGGATCGCTGATGAACACATGTCCGACACCGGTCGGCTGCAGCGCGATTCCCGATATCCGACCTCCGGCGTATTTTGACGCGGCGAACGTGGAGATGGGCGAGCCGTCCTGTTCCATGTGGGCAACACGGGGAAGATACTGGTCCGCCACCCAAAGGGTCTGGTCCCGCGGGTCCCATTCGACAGAGACGGGAGTGAAGATCACCAGGGTCGGAACCGAATCCAGGGGAATAGCGGGCGTGGCCAGGACCGGGGAGGCGGCGAAGCTGCAAAGGAGAAGCGCCGACGCAGCAACTCTCTTCCGGCCCGGCGCCGGCGCACTCGAGATTTTCATTCCCGACCCCTCTCAGGGCTACCTGGTCCCCCTTCATATACCGATCATTCGACTTCCCGTCAATGCTCTTGTTGTGCCGCAAGGGTTCTGAAAGGAGCACGCTTCGAGGCTGCTATAATTCGCCTCGACTGCGAAAGGAAGCATCGATGTCCTCCATTTATCTGGATAACTCCACCACGACGCGCCCCGATCCCCGCATCCTGCCGGGCATGTTGAGGTGCCTCACCGAGGAGTACGCGCATCCGAGCTCGCCCCACTCGCCGGGTCGTCGGGCCCGTGAAGATCTCGAGAAAGCGCGTCAGGAGGTGGCCGCGCTGGTGGGATGCCGCAGCGAGGAGATCATCTTCACTTCCTCGGCCACCGAGGCCAACAACCTCGCTGTGAAGGGGGTCTTCCGCGCACTGGGGCGCCGTTCCCCGCGCATCATCGTGTCGGCCGTGGAGCACGTCTCGGTGCTCCACTCCGCCGCCGCCTTGGCGAGCGAAGGCGGGGACTTCGTGCAGGCGCAGGTGAGCCCCCAGGGAAGAGTCGATCTGGATCATCTCTCCGCGGCACTATGCGACGGGGCCGCGCTGGTGTCGGTGCAGCATGGCAATGGCGAGATGGGAACCGTGCAGCCGATGACTGAGGTTGTCCGCCTGGCCCGGGAGCGGGGTGCCGTCGTGCACTCGGACGCCACCCTGACTGCAGGGCTCTACCCGGGCCTGTGGCGGAATCTCGAGGTGGACTTGATGACTCTGAGTCCGCACCTGTTCCACGGGCCGAAGGGAATCGGCGCTTTAGTGGTTCGTGCCGGAACGCGACTGCGGCCGCAGATCGAGGGTGGGATCCAGGAGGAGGGGTTGCGGGCGGGCACCCCCAGCGTGGCGCTGGCGGTTGGATTCGGAGAGGCCGCCCGTCTGGCCGCGGAGGAGTCGCCTTTCCGGGTGCGCAATCTCACGCGTCTGGCGGCCGGGTTGAGGGCGCGCCTGGAAGAGGAGATCGGGGACTGGGTTCTCACCGGCGATCCGATTCATCGGATTCCCGGTCATCTGAGCCTTTGTTTTCGCTACGTGGAGGGAGAGGCGGTCCTGGGTCTGCTGGATGATGCCGGGATCGTCGCGGGAAGCGGATCCGCCTGTACTCTGGGAGCGGGTAAGGTCTCTCACGTGCTGACGGCGATGGGAGTGGACCCGATCCTGGCGCGCGGGTCGATGGAGTTTTGCTATGGAATCTTCAATACCGAGCAGGAGACGGAAGAGGTGGCGCGAGTCCTGCCGGGAATCGTCGCCCGGCTGCGGCAGCTTTCCCCCCTTGCGCCGGAATAGCCGTAACCGGGGATCTAGAACGTGCGAATCACCAGCCCCGTGTACACCTTGGGGTAGAAGTAAGTGCTCTTCTGCGGCAGACGCAGCCCCGCTTGGGCTGCCCGGACCACGGCCTCCACGTTCAAGGGGTTGAGCAGAAACGCCGCCTTCGCCTCCGCGGCTCGGACCTGTCGGAGTGCCTCCGTCGCATCGGAAGTGTATCCCACCGCCCCTGAGGCGATGTCCCGTTCGGAGAGTCCGAACACCTGCGAGAAGATGGTTTTCTGTAACAGCACCGTGTCGAATTCCTCGAGAGGGTCCTCCCTCCGACCAGCACTCGATTCGAGGCTCACCAGAAGGGCCGGCTCCTCCCGCGTCACCAGCGCGAAGGTCCGCTCCCCCGCTTCATGGAGGCGCCGGAGAATCTCGTCGGGTCCGGAGCCCTCCGGGAGTGACTCCACTCGATGGCGCTCGCGCATCACCGTGGCGATGTTGCGCGTGAGCAACTCGTCGCCTCCGCGCAACAGACGGTGAATGGGGAATATCCTGAAGCCTCGGTCCTGCAGGCTGCAAAAGAACGCCAGCACGTAGCCGGAGCCCGGCTCTCCGGGCAGAGCCTCGCGAACCGCCAGAGCCGACTCGTAGCGGTGGTGCCCGTCCGCGATCAAGGTCCAATCGGTGCGCAGCGATTCTTGCAATCTTCGGGTCAGCTCCGGTTCGTCCATTTTCCACAGCTCGTGGGTGACTCCGGCGGGATCATCGAATTTTGAGAGCGGCGCCTTTTGAGTGAACTCCTCCAGCGTCTCTCCCGTCCTTCCCGTGGAATCGGGATGCAGCAAAAAGATCGGACTCAAATTCGCCCGGCAGGCCAGGATGAGCCGCGTCCGGTCCTGTCGCGGGCCTTCCAGAGTTTTCTCGTGGGGCAGGATTGCCTTTTCCGTCCCTGCCTTTCCGGGCAGCGCGAGCGCCCCCAGGAAGCCCAGGCGCGAGGACAGCTCTCCATCCGGTCCGCGAAAAGTTTGTCGGTAGGGATAGAAGGCGGCGCTGGGATCCCTCGCCAAAGTGCCTTCCTCCTGCCACCGACTCAACAGAGCAGCGGCGCCCGTATAGAAGCTGCCATCCTCCGCGCGCCCCGCTTCTCCCGGAAGAATGAGGCGCACCACGTTGCGCGGATGAAGGCCCTCCAGCCGCTTCCGGTCGGCCTGAGTGATGACGTCATAGGGTGGGGCGGTCAGGAGGGACATTTCCTGGGAGAGGTGGGCAGGATAACGCAGGGCAGGGAACGGAACGATGCTCGCCATCCCGACTACCGGGGGGCGCTTTCGCCCGCTGGACTTGGCAGCAGCTTCATTCCGAGACGACTGAAATAGAGGTGCTCGATGGTGCCGTTGGAATAACGGGGAATCCAGAACGTTCCCCCCTTTTTAGTGCTCATCGCCGTGACCTCGATGATCGCCTTGAGATCGAGACGGGTATATTCCGCTCCGGTGACCGTAAGCTTGCCATCCAGCCCAAACCGTCCGGAATTCACCGCGATGGACTGGAGCCAGGGGTATTGCGGGTTGGCGCGGGGAGGAGGGAGCGAGACGTCCACCCCGAACTTCTTGCTGTCGAAATTCACCAGGTCCGTGACGAAGGCGCCGGTGCCCCGGTTTTCCTCCTTGATGGACAGACCGTCTTCCTTGAGGATCGCGAGCAAGGCCTGCCGGACCTTCTCCAAGCTCCCGTTGAACTGCCACGTCAGAATGGGAGAGTTCAGGGTCGGAATCGCATTTTCATCCTGGGTTTTGGGTTCGGGGGTACCGGGGGCGGCGATC
>Ga0075423_10002053_pt1 | contig 18077 bp, 12 predicted proteins | sample SoiMethybrSBSTD2_FD_80114 | JGI IMG/M metagenome (GOLD analysis project Ga0075423, IMG submission 80114) | Bulk soil microbial communities from a Populus tree surrounding site in Tennessee, USA - Soil MetaG P. TD hybrid SBSTD2 | ecosystem: Environmental > Terrestrial > Soil > Tree plantation...
CCTGATCTCCTGACCTCCTGTAAGTTTGACGGCGTCTGAGCGCGGGATGCTATCACGTGCTGCGTGCTGCGTGCTGCGTGCTACGTGCTACGTGCTTGTGCTTGTGCTACGTGCTTTGTGCTACGTGCGACGCGTTACGTGCCGTGCTCAGTGCTGGCTTGTCCGCCGGGGCGACCTCCTGGGGAACTGCACGCAGCACGTAGCACGTAGCACGTAGCACGTGATACGGTCTCTCGCTGATTGCCGTGAGGAGCGACCTCGTGAGAGCTCTGAGCCCGATTGGGCACCGCCTGCTAGGGGTGGTCTTGCTGCTGGCCTTCGTGTTTGGCGCGGCGCCGGGAGGCCAGGGCCCGAAACCCTCGGCCCCGGTCGAGTGGAAGACCTACGGCGCCGATCTCGCCAGCACGCGCTACTCGCCGCTCGATCAGATCAACCGCGACAACTTCTCGAAACTGCAGATCGTCTGGCGTCTGAACACGGATCGCTTCGGCCCGCGGCCCGACACCCTGTACTCGGCCACGCCGCTGATGGTCGGGAACGTGCTGTACACCACGGCGGGCACGCGGCGCGCGGTCCTCGCGCTCGACGCGGCCAGCGGCGAGATCCTCTGGATGCACAGCGAGGACGAGGGCGTGCGCGGCCAGAACGCGGCGCGCAGCGGCGCCGGCCGCGGCGTCTCGTACTGGGCGAGCGCTGACGGATCGGAGCGGCGCATCATCTATGTCACGCCGGGCTACCACATGCTCGCGCTCGACGCCAGGACCGGCGTGCCCATTCCCACGTTCGGCCGGAACGGCGTCGTCGACCTGAAGCTCGAGAACGATCAGGAGCTCGATCCCGTCACCGCGGATCTCGGCCTGAACGCCACGCCGCTCATCGCCGGCGACGTCGTGATCGTGGGCGCCGCCGCCCGGTTCAGCGGATCGCCGCGGTCGATGAACAACGCGAAGGGCTATATCCGCGGCTTCGACGTCAGGACCGGCCGGCGCCTGTGGATCTTCCACACCGTTCCCCGGCCGGGGGAGTTCGGTTTCGACACCTGGGAAGACAACGCCGCGCTGCGGACCGGCAACACCGGCGCGTGGGCGCAGTTCAGCGCGGACCTCGAGCTGGGGCTCGTCTACGTGCCGGTCGAGATGCCGACCAGCGATTTCTATGGCGGCAACCGGCCGGGCGCCACGCTCTTCGACGAGAGCCTCGTGGCCCTGGACATCAAGACGGGTCAGCGCAAGTGGCACTACCAGATCACCCACCACGGCATCTGGGACTACGACCCGCCGTGCGCGCCGATGCTCTTCGACATGACCGTGAGCGGGCGCAGGGTCAAGGCCCTGGCGCTGCCCACCAAACAGTCGTTCCTGTTCGTGCTCAATCGCGAGACCGGCGAGCCGATCTGGCCGATCGAGGAACGGCCAGTCCCGCAATCGACGGTGCCCAGGGAAAAGACCAGCGCGACACAGCCCTTCCCCACGAGGCCGCTGCCGTTCGATCGGCAGGGCATCGCGGTCGACGATCTGATCGACTTCACACCGGCGCTCAGGGCCGAAGCGCTCGAGGTCATCAAGCGCTTCAAGATCGGGCCGATGTATACGCCTCCGGTTCTGAGCGACGCGGGCGGTCCGATCGCGACGCTGCAGATCCCGGCCGACCACGGCGGCGCGAACTGGCCCGGCGGCGCCTTCGATCCCGACACGAACCGGCTCTTCATCCACTCGCACACGGTCGTGTTCGCCGTCGGCATCGTGCCCGCCGATCCCGATACCTCCGATATGGGCTTCGTGTCGGGCATCGCCCGCGCGGGCGGGCCTCCGGTGGCCGCGGCCGGTGAAGGCGCCGACGCTCCCGGCGGCGGAGGGCGCGGCAACGTCCCCGGACGCGGCCGCGCGGGAGGCGGTGGCGGCGGTGCGGCCGGCCGCGGCCGCGCCACGACCACGGTCCAGGGGCTGCCGCTCATCAAGCCGCCCTACGACCGGATCACCGCGTACGACATGAACACCGGCGATCTGATCTGGCAGAAGACGCACAGCTCGACGCCGGACGAGATCCGGAACCATCCCGCCCTCAAAGGGCTCGACCTCCCGCGCCTGGGCCAGTACGGACGGACGTTCATCGGCGTGCTCGCCACCCGCACGCTGCTCGTCGCCGGCGAAGGCGGTGTTCACACGAACGAATCCGGACAGCGCATCGCGCTGCTGCGGGCGTACGACAAGGCGACGGGCGCCGATGTCGGCGCGGTCCCGATGCCCGAAAAGCAGACCGGATCGCCCATGACCTATATGGTCAATGGCCGTCAATTCATTGTCGTGGCTGTGAGCGGCTCCACGGGGGCGGAGCTCGTCGCCTACGCGCTGCCGCAATAGATCGCGGAACGACCGAGTTCCCGTCCCTGCCGTTACCGGAAGTTCTGAATGAGCATGAGGTCGGCGCCAGGCCCAGGCGCCCGGCCGCTATAGAGAATGGTCTTGCCATCGGCGGACACGCTGAGCCCCTGACTCGCCCTGGCCCTGAACCGGCTCAAGACCGTCGTCTTGCTCTCCGCGAAGCTCAGAAACCGCAGCTCGAGCAGGTTGTATCGACGCGTCTCGAGCAGCGCGATGTAATAGATCCCGTCTTTCGTCGGAAAGAAATCCCAGCGGAACACTGAGTCGAGCACCTTCCGCTCCGGACCGCCGCCGACCGGACGCGCGTACACGGGAGAGGCGAGGCCCTCGGGCCCGTTGCCATCGTGCCGCGAGTAATAGATCGTCTGACCGTCCCACGACTCCCAGACGCCCGCCCCGCCGGTGTCGGTCACCTGCGTTTCGGTTCCACCACCGGCAGGGATCCGCCAGATCTCGCTGCGGCCCGTGCGAACGGAGCGGAAGTAGATCCACTTGCCGTCGCGGGACCAGCTCGCGAAGTGTTCGTACGCCGGGTGGGTCGTCAGGCGGCGAGGCTGTCCTCCGGCCGCGTCGACGACATAGATGTCCCAGTTGCCGTCGCTGCCTTGCGCGTCGTACGCGATCCAGCGGCCGTCGGGCGACCAGCGCGGGCTGCCCTGTCCCCTGCCGGTCGGCATCGTGATGGCGGTGGCACTCGTGCCGTCGAGCGTCGCGACCCAGATCTCCGGCCCGCGTCCCGATCGCCAGGTCACGAACGCCGCTTTGGTGCCGTCGGGTGACAGCTGCGGGTCGAAGTCCGGCGCGGTCGACGAGAGCACGCTGACCGGCGTGTCGCCGTCGAACTTCCACAGGTCGATGTCGCCGCCGCCGCGGCTGAAGGCGAGCTTGTTGCCGACCGGCGACACCGCGGGGAACTCCGCCGCGGCCGCCAGCTCGAGCCGCTCCGGCGTTCCTCCGGAGGCACCGACGCGCCACAAGTACGAGCCGCCGCCGAAGAGCGCGCCGTAGACGATCGAGCCCTCGTCGGGCGCCCATGCGACACCCTGCAGCATCGACGCATCGTGCGTCAGCCGGCGCGGCTGCCCTTTCGGACTGAACTGGCCGTCCAGATCGACGGCGAACACGTCGCACGTGTACGTGTCCTTGCACATCGCGTACGCGAGCTGCTTGCCGCTGCGGGCCACGGACGGAAAGAAATACGCGCCATCGGCGCCGGCATTCGACAGCAGCGTCCGGTTTGCCGCGCCGGTCGCCGAGAACAGCGACAGCGTGGGGCCGGTGGGCTCGCTGGTGCCGATCGCGAGCCAGTTCCCGTCCGGCGTCCACGAGACGCTCATGCGGCCGACGTTGGTCGAGGCCGATCGGAACTCGGCGAGCTTGCGCTCCGAGCCGGGTACCGGGGGCGTCAGGTAAACGGCCGTCACGTTCCCCTCGCGCCGGACGAACGCGATCCGGCTGCCGTCGGGCGACCACGCCGGCACGCTGTCCTCGGCCGCATGAGTCGTCAGACGCAGCGCCGAGTCCGCGGCAAGCGCCTTGATGTAGATGTCGTAGTTGTCCTCGTTGACGCCGCTCCACGAGAAGGCGACCTGGTTGCCGTCGGGTGACAGGCTGGGGTAGCGCTCGTCGCCGGGATAGGAGGTGAGCCGGCCGATGGTCGGCGGCGGACCTGTCGCCGCCGGGCGCGTGAGGATCCAGGCTGCGGCGGCGACAATGGCCAGGACCGCGATGGCGGCCGCCAGCCGTGCGGCGCCCGGCAGCGGCCGCGGTCGGGCCCGCACCGGAGCGATCCCGCTCTCGGCGCTGATCTCTTCGAGCTCCACCACCACGTCCGACATCACCTGAAACCGCTTCGCGGGATCCTTCCGCAGGCAGCGCAGGATGACGCGCTCGAAATCCTTCGGCACGTCGGCGGACAGTTCGGAGGGCGGCTTCGGCTCGGACGTGAGCACGGCGGCGAGGGTCGACACCGACGAGTGGCCGCTGAACGCCCGCGCGCCGGTCACCATCTCGTAGAGCACGGTGCCGAAGCTGAAGATGTCGGACCGCGCGTCCACCGGTTGTCCGGCCGCCTGCTCCGGCGACATATAGGCCACGGTCCCGACGATCCGGCCTTCCTGGGTCCGCGGAATCTGATCCAGGCCGCTGCGCGTATCGGACGACTCGTCGTCCAACGGGGCGGCGACGAGCTTCGCGACGCCGAAGTCGAGCACTTTCACGACGCCGTCGCCGGTGACCATGATGTTCGACGGCTTGATGTCCCGGTGCACGATGCCCGCGGCATGGGCCTTGGCCAGCGCCTCGGCGGCCTGCTTCGCATACTTCAGCGCGAGCGGCATACGGAGACGCGACTCGCGGATCAGCTGATCGAGAGTCCGACCGTCGACGTACTCCATCGCGATGAAGTCGACGCCGTCCTCGCTGCTGATCCCGTAGATGGTGACGATGCCGGCGTGATTCAGCGCCGACGCCGCCCTGGCCTCCTGAATGAAGCGGCGGCGGCGATCGGGATCGGCGGTCGCCTCGGCGGTGAGCACCTTGATGGCGACGAAGCGATCCAGCTGCGTGTCGCGTGCCTTGTACACGACACCCATGCCGCCTTCGCCGAGCCTGGCGACGATCTCGTAGTGCGCGAGCCTGCGGCCGATCACGGGTCGGCGGAGTATGTCACGTGCTACGTGCTGCGTGCTACGTGCTACGTGCTCGTGCTCGTGCTCGTGCTCGTGCTCGTGCGCACGTGACGGAGCTCACTCGAACTCCCCCTCCTCGATCCGTCGCTGCAGCTCTCCAAGCGATCGGACGCGCGGGCAGTCGGCATCCTCGTAGAGCCCGCCTTCGTCCAGCAGCACGCCGCGGATGCCTGCGGCGCGCGCGCCGATGACGTCGATCTGATAGAAGTCGCCGACGTGAATCGTGGACGCCGCGTCCGCACCCGACCTCGCCAGCGCCGCCGCGAAGATCCGGGGATCTGGTTTCTCCACACCTTCTTCGTGCGAGTCGAGGACACAGACGAAGTGGCGATCGAGCTCCAGCCGGGTGAACAGATGCCGGAGTGTCCCGTTCGCATTTGAAACGACGACCAGGCGCAGGCCGCGGCCGACCAGCGAGGCGAGCACGCCCGGAACGTGCGGCGGCACGTATTCCCACAGGTTGCTGGTGTTGTGAAAGGTCTGCAGCTCGCTCAACGCCGCATCGGTCGACTCCGAGCGCGCGACGCCGGCCGCGTCGAGGATCAGGTTGAAGTACAGCCAGCCGCGGCCGGCGTCGTTGGTGGCGTTGATGGTGCGGCCGACGTCGAGCGTTCGCTTGGCGCGCGGCTCGGCGGCGGCGAGCGCCCCGGGGTCGGCGCGGACGCCGTGACGATCGAGCGCCGCGCACACGCGAGTCCAGTTGGGATAGACGAGGACGCCGCCGGCGTCCAGGAACACGGTCTTCAACGGCATCGATCGTTGATTCTAGAACGTCGAACTGTCGGCGGAGAGGACGGAGAGCGCGCCTGCAAGGCAACCAGGCGACTCAGCGCCCCGGCAGACGGTACTGCTCGAGCAGCTTCAGGTACTCGCGATCCTCCACACGCCCCGACGCGCCGGCCGTGATCGATCGCAGCACGCGCCGCGCCTGGGCGCGTTCGGGGGTCTCGGCCTCGACGGTGGCCTTGCGCGACAGCCGCGACAGCCGATCGCGCAGCATCATGATCGCCGGCTCACGCTCCTCGTCCCGGCCAAGCCGCGCTTCGAGCTGGTAGATCTCGCGCAGCATCCGGCCCTCGGCGTCGTCGGCATCGCGCGCCCGCTCGAGCGCCTTCCGGACGGCAGGCTGGCGGGACAACTCCGCGGCGCGGCGGGCCTCCGCCGACACATCAGCGAGTCCGTCGAAATCAGCGACGAGCGCCTGCAGGAGATACATCGTCTCTGCCGGGCCAGCCGCGGCGGCGAGGCCCGCGCGGCGCTTCTCGAGGATCCGGCCGATCAGCGTCTCGTCGCGGCCGCGCCGTCCCGAGCGCATGGCCTGTAACTCCATCCACTCGATCGCGTCGAAGGCCACGTCATCGGGCGGCAGGGTGTGGCCGCCGTTGAAGACGGCAAGAAAGTGCGGCGAGGTGAGCTTGCGATCGAGCTGCCGCATCTCGATGTAGTTGAAGTCCTCGGTCCCGGCGGTGCCGAAGACGGCGAAGGGCACACTGGCGCGCGGCTGGCTGTCGGGATAGCCGGCGCTCGAGGCGATCACGCCGGCGATGCTCTTGGTGCCGAGCGCGATACCGGTGGCTACCCTCGCTCCGCCCGACATCCCGGCGAGATAAATGCGCCGGCCGTCGAGCGCGAACCGGCGTGCGACATCGACGCTCATCGCCTGCGCCGCGGCGCCCGACGCCGCGTACGGCCCGTTCCGGGAGTTGTTGGACGCCGCGACGATGTAGCCGTAGTGCTCGGCGGCGGCGCGAAACTTCTCGACCATGAGGCGGCCGCGGGCGGCCGGATGAAACGCCAGGAGCACGCTCCACGTCCGCTCGGGCGTGTAGCCGGAAGGCAGGTAGAGCGCATAGCTCTGCGCCGGATCGGTCGCGCACTCGACGCGGTCGACGATCGTCCCGCGCGGGATCTCCTGCGCGAGCGCGGCGCCGGCGAACAACAGGCCGCAGGTCACCGCCGCGATCGTCCGACGCGCGTTCGCCGCCGAAATCACGAACACTGCCTCATTCCCATGCCGCGCGGGTGATTCTAGAGCCGTGGGGTCAGATCTCGAATTTTTTTGGGCAAAGGCCCGCACTCGAAATTCGAGATCTGACCCCTACTGCCAGCGGAAGACCTTGAGAGCGATGAAGAAGCTGACGGCACCGTATCCGGCGAGGATCGCCAGCTCGGGCAGCAGCGGCACGAGGCCGCTGCCCTCGAGCATGACGGCGCGCAGGGCGTTGTTGAGGGCCGTGAGCGGCAGGGCCTGGACGAACGGCTGAAGCGCCGCCGGAAAGCGCTCGGTCGAGAAGAAGATGCCGGAGAAGACCCACATCGGCACCATCACGAGGTTCATGACGCCCGAGACGCCTTCGATCGTGCGCGGGCGGGCCGCGGTCAGCAGGCCGAGGCCGCTGAACGCCAGCGCTCCGAGGAGCGAGACCCCGGCGAGCAGGAGCACCGAGCCGCGCATCGGCACGCCGAGCGCGAAGTACGCGAACAGCAGCAGCGCGCCGGCCTCGGGAATCAGGAAGATCAGCCGCGACGTCAGCTGCGCGCCGAGCAGGTGGCTGCGGCGGGCCGGCGCGGCGACGAGCCGCTTGAGGAGATTGCCGTTGCGCGCGACCACCAGCGAGAAGGCAATGCCCCACATGCCGGTGCCCATCAGGTTCATGCCGAGCAGGCCCGGCACCAGGAAATCCACATAGCGGGCGCCGGCCTCGGTGACCTCGACGCGTGCGGGCGTGAAGGCATCGCCGCGGCCCGCAGCCCGCTGCAGCGCCGCATCGACGGCCAGCCTCGCGGTCCGGCTCTCGGGCTGGGTCGGATCGTATTGGTACGACGGCGTCCCGGCGCCAGAGATGACGAGGACGACGCGGCCCCGCGCGAGCGCCAGCGGCGCGTCGGCCTCGCTGACGATCGTCGGCTTGAGGTCGGGTCCGCCCGAGAGCGCCGCGAGACGCGCCTCGGCGTGCGGGCCCGCGACGATCGCCACCGGCAGCGGCTCGGGCGGCTTGCTGCGGAACGCGAGGCCCAGGATCGCGGCCAGGACGATCGGGAACACGAAGACCCAGAAGACCGCCTCTGGCTCGCGCGTCAGCTCGTAGACGCGCGCGCGGGTCAGCTCGATCAGTGGTCCGCGGACCTTGTAGGCGGGAGCAGGTTCAGCCGTCACGCAGCCTCCGGCCGGTCAGGGCCATGAACACATCCTCGAGCGTGGCGTGATGCGTGGTGAGCTCGGTGGGCTCCAGGCCCCGTTCGGAGAGCGCGCTCAGCAGCGCCGGCACCGCCCGGTGCACTTCACGCACGGTGAGCCGCCAGCTGCCCCCGTCGCGCGCCACCTTCTCGACCGTCGGCAGCCCCGCGAGCATGCCGTCATCGATCGGGGGGCCGGAGCCGGGCCGGAGCGGGGCCAGACCGGGGTCAGACCCCGGTCCGGCCCCGGTCTGACCCCGGTCTGACCCCGCTCCGGCCCCGGTCTGACCCTGCTCCGTCCCCACCGCGAACTCGATGACGTGCTCGGCGCCGAGCGAGGCGATCAGCTCGCGGGGCGTGCCGAGGGCGATCACGCGGCCGTGGTCCACCACCGCCACCCGATCGCACAGCCGCGCCGCCTCCTCCATGTAATGCGTCGTGATCAGGACGGTCCGCCCGCGGGCCTTGAGGTTCTCGACGATCTCCCAGGTCTGGCGGCGCGATTGCGGATCGAGGCCGGTCGTCGGCTCGTCGAGGAAGAGCAGCTCGGGATCGCCGACGAGCGCGCAGCCGAGCGACAGCCGTTGCTTCTGCCCGCCCGAGAGCGTGCGCACCTGGGCGCGCGCCTTGTCCTGGAGACCGACCAGCGCGAGCACGTCGCCGACCTCGAGGCCGCGAGGATAGAAACTGCGGAACAGCGTCACCACCTCGGCGACGGCCAGCTTCTCGGGGAACTTCGTCTCCTGCAGCTGGATACCGAGCCGCGCGCGCAGCCTGAGGTTGTCGCCGTGCCAGCGATCGCCGAGCACCTCGACATCGCCGGCATCGGGGTCACGCAGCCCCTCGAAGATCTCGACGGTCGTCGTCTTGCCGGCGCCGTTCGGGCCGAGCATCCCGAAACACTCGCCGGCACGGACCTCCAGGTCGAGGCCGGCGACCGCGGTGACGTCACCGTAGCGTTTGATCAGACCGCGGCAATGCAGCGCCGCGCCGGACGCGGTCACGAGGATCTCGCCCGGGAGCCCGCGTCACCGGGACGATCCCACAGAAGCGATCGGTCGATGCGGCCGATCGACGCGGCGCCCGACAACATCATTGCCGCCTCGAGCTCCGCGCGGAGGATCTCGACGACCCGGCGGACGCCGTCGCTGCCGGCGACGCCCAGGCCGTAACAGTACGGCCGCCCGAGCAGGACCGCGCGCGCGCCGAGCGCGATGGACTTCAGCACGTCGGTGCCGCGCCAGATCCCGCCGTCGAGCAGCACCGGCGCGCGGTCCTGCATCTGCTCGACGACGTCCGGCAGCACGTCGATCGCGGCTGGCGCGGTGTCGAGATTGCGGCCGCCGTGATTCGACACGATGATGGCGTCGGCCCCGGACTGCAACGCCAGCTCCGCGTCCTCCGGATCGAGGATGCCCTTGAGCACGAGCGGCAGCTTCGTGGACGCGCGCACCCACTCGACGTCCTTCCAGGTCGCGACGACGCGCCGCGGATCGATGATGGCCTGCTTGCGATGGCCGATGTCGTAGAGATGCGGCGTGGCCGCCTCCGGCGGCAGCCGAAAGCGCGCCCGCGTCTGTCGGTTGCGCGGCCCGATGATCGGCGTGTCCACGGTGAGACACAACGCCTCGCAGCCAGCCTCCTCCGCCTGCCGGACAACGTCGCGCGTGAAGGCCGCATCGGACTGGAAGTAGAGCTGGAACCAGAGCGGCGCGTCGGTGGCGCGCGCGATGTCGCCGATGGCGGTGGTCGTGCCCATGCTCACGATCCACGTGGCGCCGGCCGCCGCCGCGCCGCGCGCGGTGGCGATCTCCCCTTCCGGGTGCAGCACGCGATGGTACGCGGTCGGCGCGAGCAGGATCGGAAACGCCAGCTCGCGGCCGAGCAGCGTCACGCGCGTGTCGACGGTCGCGACGTCGCGGAGGACCCGCGGCCGCAGCCGGATGCGGTCGAACGCTTCCCGGTTCCACCGCACGGTGTGCTCGTCGGCCGCGCCTGAGGCGACATACTCGTACGCCATCGGCGTCATGCACTGCCTGGCCCGTTCCTCGAACTCGGGCAGGCTCAGGATGTCGCGGCAGTCGACCTCGGCGGGCACGGCGAGGTCGATCATATGCTGCGTGCTACGTGCTGCGTGCTACGTGCTACGTGCTCGAGCTTGAAGCACGACGCACGGACCACGTCGCACCGCCGCACGTCGCACGTCGCACGTGTGGGGCGACGGGTGTAGACTCGCCCGATGGCCACCTTTTCCCTTCGTCTCAACGGCCGTACGCATCGCGTCGAGGGGGAGCCGGACGACAGCCTGCTGGCGGTGCTGCGCTACGACCTCGACCTCACCGGATCGAAGTTCGGCTGCGGGGAGGGGCACTGCGGCGCCTGCACGGTGCTCGTCGACAACCAGGCGGTGCGCGCCTGCGTGACCCGTCTCGGCGCCGTGGCCGGCGCATCCATTACCACCATTGAAGGGCTGGCGCCGGGCGACCGGCTCCATCCGGTCCAGGAAGCCTTCCTCGAAGCCGAGGCGTTCCAGTGCGGCTACTGCACGCCCGGCATGGTGATGGCGACGGTGGGCCTGCTGCGCACGACTCCCTCGCCGTCGGATCAGGACATCGCAAAGCTCATGGACCGCAACGTGTGCCGCTGCGGCACCTATTCCCGGATCGTCAAGGCGATCCGGCTCGCCGCCGCGCGGATGAAGAACAGCGACAGCGTCACGCCACAGGCGGTGCGGCGATGATCGACCGCGACCGGAACGGAGCGAAGCGACGGAGCGCGAGCGAGTGGAGGGAGCCCAAGCGAGGCGCCGGAGGGGACCGCCGCGGAGCGGCGGCGCCGAGCGCCAATATCGAAATCGAACGCTACGAGCTCAGGCGACAGCCCACATATCGCTTCGAGGTCGAGCGCCGCCAGTTCATGAAGATCTTCGCGGCCGTCGGCGGCGGCCTGCTGGTCGCGTCCGTGCCCGACGCCGGCGCGCAGCAGGAATCCGGCGGTGGCGGCGCGACGCAGGCGGCCGCGCGCGATGTCTCTGCGTGGATTCACGTGGACGAAGCGGGACGCGTCACCGGATACACCGGCAAGACCGAGATCGGCCAGAACATCCGCACGTCGCTCGCGCAGGCCATCGCCGACGAGCTCCGGGTGCCGCTCACGGCGGTCTCGCTGACCATGGCCGACACCGATCTCGTGCCTTTCGATCAGGGCACGTTCGGCTCGCAATCGACGCCGAGGATGGCGCCCGTGCTGGCGCGGGCCGCGGCCGCGGCGCGCGAGATGTTGATCGATCGCGCGGCGGCGTCGTGGGGCGTCGACCGCGCCGGCCTGACATGCAGCGACGGCCGCGTCACCGGCGGCAGCCGCTCGGCGGCCTACGGGGATCTCGTCAAGGCCCGGAAGCTCGCAGGGATCGTGCCTGCCGAAACGCCGGTCGGCGCGCCGGCCGCGTGGCGAACCCGCGGCGCCGCGGCACAGAAGGTCGACGGCCGGAGCTTCGTCACCGGCCGGCACCGCTACACGCCCGATGTCACGAGGCCGGGCATGATGCACGGCCGCATCATCCGCTCGGAGGGATACACGGGAACGCTCGCGTCGTTCGACGATGCAGCGGCGCGCGCGCTGCCCGGCGTGGTGGTGGTGCGCGATGGGGACTTCGCGGGCATCGTCGCGCCCACCGACAGGCTGGCGCGCAAGGCCGCGGCGGCGATCCGGGCCGAGTGGCGGATCCCCGAGAACCTGCCGTCGTCCTCCACGATCTACGACCACCTGAAGAAGACCGGCACGTCGTCGGGCGGCGGCCGCGGCAGCGCGCCTTTCGCGACCGGCGACGTCGCGGCAGCCCGCGCCGCGGCCGCCCGGACGTTCGATGTCAGCTATCGCATTCCCTACATCGCGCACGTGCCGCTCGAGCCGCGCTGTGCGGTTGCGGAATGGACTGACGGCAAGCTGACGGTGTGGACCGGCACGCAGCGCCCCTTCGGCGTACGCTCCGAGCTGGCCGCCGCGTTCCGGCTGCCGGAGGATCGCGTGCGCGTCATCGTGCCCGACACCGGCTCGGCCTACGGGGGGAAGCACACGGGCGAGTACGCCGTGGAAGCCGCCCGCCTGGCCAAAGCCGCGGGCCGGCCGGTGAAGCTCGTGTGGACGCGCAAGGAGGAATTCTCGTACGGCTACTTCCGCCCCGCCGGCGTGATCGATGTCAAGGCCGGCGTGGACGCGGGCGGACGTCTCACGTCCTGGGAGTTCGACAACTGGAACTCGGGTGGATCGGCGATCCGCACGCCCTACGAGGTTCCCAGTCAGCGCATTCAGTTCCATCCGTCCGACTCGCCGCTTCGGCAGGGGTCCTACCGCGGACTTGCGGCCACCGCGAATCACTACGCGCGCGAGATGCACATGGACGCGATCGCGCGGGCGCTGGGCGCTGATGCGGTCGAGTACCGGCTGCGGCACCTCGAGGACGCTCGCATGCGCGCCGTGCTCACCGCCGTGGCGCAGAAGGCCGGCTGGCCGAAGCCGGCCGCCGCCGGCCGCGCGCTCGGCATCGCGTGCGGCACCGAGAAAGGCAGCTACATCGCGACCGCGGCGGAGGTCAGCCGCACGGCCGACGGATTCAAGGTCGAGCGGCTGGTGGCGGCGTTCGAGTGCGGCGCCATCGTCAACCCCGACGGCCTGCGGAACCAGGTCGAGGGATCGGTGGTTCAAGGGCTGGGCGGCGCGCTGTTCGAGCACGTCGAGTTCGGCGGCGGCGCCATCGTCAACGGCACCATGGCGCGCTATCGGGTCCCGCGTTTCAAGGACATGCCCGCCCTCGACGTCCTGCTGCTCGACCGCAAGGATCTGCCGTCAGCGGGCGCGGGCGAGACCCCGATCGTCTGCGTCGCGCCGGCGATCGGAAGCGCCGTGCGCGCGTTCGGCGCCGTCGCCAGCGAGTTGCCGGTGCGGTTGGCCTGAGAGAGACAGGGCAGGCCCTCAGGCCTGCCTTCACTTCAGCGGCACGAACGCGAGCGCGTTGTTCGGGTTCATCGGGATGACCAGCTGGTTCGCCCCCGCGTCGTAGCACATCGATGCGGCGCTCGGAATGTTCCTGGCGATCAGCTCGGCCTTGCCGTCGCGAATCCGCGACACGCCGCCCTGCACCACGCTGCTGACGTACTTGGTCCCGTCCTTCATGATCACCAGGCCGTCGTTGCCGGGCTGCGCGGCCGTCTCGGTCTTGAGCAGCTTCCCCTCCGGCGAGAAGGTCAGCACGTCGGCGTTGCCGATGTTGACGACCACGATGTTGCCCTGCGGATCGAAGGCCACCCCGTTCGGCTGACGGAGCGGCGCGCCCTGGACGAAGATCGACGCGGCGCCCTCGGGCGCGATTTTCCACACCTGCCAGGTCGTCGCGTCAGGGTTCTGCCCGCCCACTCCGGTGACGGTCGCGTAGATCGTGCCGTTGTCGGCGACCTCGATGTCGTTGAACCAGGTCGACTTCTCTACGCGAACCTCGCCGGATGGCGCCCCCGTCTTCAGGTTGAACTTCCGGATCACCGCCACCGAGGGCTCCGTCGGCGTCGTCCCGCCGTCGCGATCGGCGACGTACAGGAAGCCGCCGGCGATATCGGAGCCGTAGGGCTCGTTCAGGACGAGCGGCGGCGTCAGCGCGCTGCGCTGCTCGCCGGGATTCTGGACGCCGACCCAGCGCGCGGTGTGAACCGAGCCGTCGTGATTGAGGAACGAGATCCAGCTGTTGTTGGTCTGGACGTTCTGCGGCACGCCGCGATTGGGCACGACGATGACGCCGCGGTCGGGATCGTAGGAACAGCTCTCGGCCGAGTAGATCGAGCCGTAGACCTTGACGTTCGACGACATCGGCTCGAACTTGCCGTCCGCCGCCGGATTGATGGGCAGTCCGAGCGGGTTGCCGACGAAGAACGGCTGCGGCCCCTGCGGCGCCTGCTGCGCCAGCACGGCCCCGACGGCAATGCCGATCAGCAGCATCGCCAGACCGGGGAACAAGGTCGTTCGCTTCATACGTGACTCTCCTCTGTGCAGACCGGCATTCTATCCGAGCTTCCTCGCTCCCCTTCCGCTGTCACGCTGCGATCGGTCTCACGGTTGCGGTGTGACAGCGAGGACTGGCCGACGAGACTACGTCTGTGGTGATCCGATCAGGAACGTCTCGCCGAACTCCAGCGTCCTGAACCGCGCCCGCGGCACGCTCCGCGCGCGGCACGCCTCGTCCAGCGCGCGCAGCGGTTCGTCGATCGCCTCGGTCGTGAGCTGGAACGTGCCGTAGTGCATCCCGATGCTCATTCTCGCCTCGAGGTCGAGATGCGCCTGGACGGCCTCCGCCGGGTTCATGTGCACCACCTGCATGAACCATCTCGGCTCGTAGGCGCCGATCGGCAGCAGCGCGAGGTCGATCGGACCGAGCCGGGTTCTGATGTCGCGGAAGAACGTCGCATAGGCCGTGTCGCCGGCGAAGTACAGCCGCGCGTCCTGAATGCCGATCGCGAATCCTCCCCACAGCGCGCGGTTCTTGTCGAACGGGGTCCGCGCGGAGAAATGACGCGCCGGGGTCAGCGTGATCGGGAGGCCGCCGGTCGCGGTCTCCTCCCACCAATCCAGCTCCTCGACAACGGAGATGCCGGTCGAGCGGAGCAGCCGTGCGTTGCCGATCGGCGTCACGACCCGCGGATCGAACCGGCGGGCGAGCCGGCCGAGCGTGCGCAGATCGCAGTGGTCGTAGTGATTGTGGCTGAGGAGAATCGTCGCGATCGGGGGCAGATCCTCGAAACGGACGGCGGGCTGCCGGACACGGCGCGGGCCGAGCAGATTCCACGGCCCGGCGCGCTCCGAGTACATCGGATCGGTCAGGACGTTCCCGGCCGCGGTCTGGATCAGGAACGTCGAGTGGCCGATGAACGTGATGGCCGCGGCGGCGCCGCCCAGGCCGGGCGGCCGGCGCGGTTCGACCTCCACCTGCTCCGGCCACGGCGACCGCGGCTCCCGGAGCATGCGCGCCACGGCCGGCAGGGGTTGCCCTGCCGGGCCGTCCGGGTTGGTGAATGTCGTGCCGTCGAAATGGTCGGTCCGCAACATGCTACGTGCTACGTGCTACGTGCTGCGTGCTGCGTGCTGCGTGCGAAGACCGAACACTGGCGGACTACTCGCAGCGGGGTAGCGAGCGTCAGCACGTAGCACGAGCGTCAGCACGTAGCACGTAGCACCCAGCACGTAGCACGTAGCGCGTGCTCTACCGCGCCGGCTTCCCCGAGGTCATCTTCGGCTCTGGCGCGTCGGGCAACCGCTCGAGCCCGACCAGCGTCCAGCCGTCACCGGCGCGGCGGAACACCGTCCGCACCGGCTGTTTCCACGTCGGGTGCTCCTTGCTCTCGGCGGAGATGTCCACCGCGACGAAGCTGCCCGCTGCGGTCGGCAGGCCGGCCGGTGCGTCGAGCGTGGTCGTCGATCCCTGGGTTTCGGAGATCGCGGTCCGCTCACCGGTCGCGTTGTCGAACCGTGACCATGCGGCGCGATACGACGAGGGCGCCGGTGCGACGCTGGCGGCCACCGCGGCGTTCTCGAACGTCAGGCGTCCGTTCGCATCGAGGCGGGGCGACACGATCGGATTCACAGCCGTCAGGTAGACGCTCTTGATCTTGTCGCGGCGTTTGATCAGCACGTCGCCCAGGTATTTCTCCGCCGCGGGATCGCTGTATTGACCGGCCTTGACCACGGCGCGAATCATGTCGTCGGTGAAGGCCGCGACCCGCCGCGCCGCCCAGAAGGCATCGTCGTCGCGCAGCTCCAGGTAGGCGATGGTCGGTGTCTGCGGGCGCCATTCTCGCGGATCGAAACGGTCACCCTCGAACTTGCCGATCGACTTGTACTCGACGTAGTCGACGGTCTGCCACGGGCTGAGCGCGAAGCCCAGCGAGAACAACCGCTTCCTCGAGGTATCGGCCTGGTAGAAATGCTCCCAGCTGAGATCCCACTCGTGCTCCTCGTTGGGCATGCCGAACGTCGAGCCGACGTCCTGGAGGTAGTGCTTGACGTACGAGCGGCCGCCCTCCGTGACCAGCGCGTCGAGGGTGTTCGCGGCCTTCAGGTCGGTGAGGTTGGTCCACGCACCGAACACCCGCAGCGCGCGGAGCTCGCGCCGGAGCTCGTGAGGGACGACGTCGTTCGGATCGTCGGGACGGGTGCCGTGGTAGAGGAACCCGCCGAGGATTCGCCCGGGAATCAGCCGGCCGGCGATGACGCGATAAGTGCCGTCCGGGTTGCGGGCGACCCGCTCGAGGATCGAATTCACGTCATCACGCGTGAACCTCGTGCGCTTCCCGGACGGACGCTTGATCGTCGCCTTCGGATCGAACTCGACCTTCTTCGGATCGAACGAGGTGAGGAAGGACTCGACCTGGTTGTACCCGAACGCCCAGAAGATTTTCGTGGCGATCGAGACCGCGCCGGTCGCTCCTTCGGGATAGTAGGGCGGGTCGAACTCGAGGAACCACGTCTCGCCCCTCGCATCCCTGGCCGTGAAGCCGGGATGCGCCCCCGATGTCTTCTCCCGGAAGACCACCCACTTGCTCGGGTCGGGCGGAGGGCCCACGAGCGGACCGCGCAGCAGCTCGTCGGCGGCGATCGGACGGCTGCCGAGGCGGTTCGTGAACCAGCTCGAGTCCGGCACCTCGTCGATCGTGTTGATGTTCTTCGCGCGGAGGCCAGAGGGCGGATGGCCGGCGGCGACGAACAGGTTGTTCAACATTTCGAACATGGACCCGATGTCGTACGACCGCGCCTTGGAGGCGTCCTGGGACTCGGGCGCGCGGGTGATCGGATCGTCAGGGTAGAAAACGGGGCCCTTCGTCGAGACCACACCGGGCACGAGGCCCAGGGCGACGACTGGCAGGATCAGCAGGCCGGCTTTGCGCACGCGTGAGAGCGGAGATGGTGTCGGCATGGGGGACTCTCAGAAAATCGGGGTGCTGGCAAAGACCAGGGCGATGCCCTCGCGACTCTTCGCGACTTCGATGCGGAGCGGCGTCGCGAACGGCCCGTGGAACCGGAACCCGAGGCCGAAGTCGTTCTTCAGCCCGTCGAAGTCCAGATCGGCGCGGCGCGACGTCACCTTGCCCGCGTCGTAGAAGAACGCCATGTCCAGGAAGCGGTTGACCATGATGCGCCACTCTGCCTGGCCGACGATGCTGTGGCGGTCGCGGTACCGCCAGCTGCTGTAGCCGCGCAGCGACGATCCGCCGCCGACCGAGGGCAGCATGAAGAACGGAATCACCTGATCGTCCTTGTTGAGCGTGGTACGGACCTGGCCGCGCAGCGAGATGACCCATGCCTCCCGCAGGATGGGAATGTGCTGGATGGCCTCGTAATCGACCTGCCGGAATCCGAACTCGTCGTCGTCGTCGGAGTAGTCGTGCAGGGTCGCGCCGTAGAATCCGCCGCGCCGCGTGTATCCAGGCGACGTGCGCCAGTCGAGCCCGACCGTCCCTTCGGTGTGGAGATACCTGGCCCTCGCGCCCAGACCCGGCAGCGTGGCCGGGGTGTAGCGCGTCTCAACCGACGGCCAGGCGCGTCCCTTGCCCGGGTGCAGCGACCACTCGGACAGCTCCACTCCACCGCGGAACATCAGGTACTTGCGGGCGGGCCACAGCTCGAGGGTCGCCGATCCGTAGGGTTGCTCGAAGTCGTAGTTGGTCCGATCGTCTTTGGAATTGTCCATTCCAAGCCCGTAGAACCCGACCTGGGTCGCCTCGCGCCAGCCGCCGAGCAGCGACAGCTTGCCCCGGCGCTGAAAGATGCGCGGCGCCTTGAACTCGGCATC
>Ga0075423_10002055_pt1 | contig 18068 bp, 20 predicted proteins | sample SoiMethybrSBSTD2_FD_80114 | JGI IMG/M metagenome (GOLD analysis project Ga0075423, IMG submission 80114) | Bulk soil microbial communities from a Populus tree surrounding site in Tennessee, USA - Soil MetaG P. TD hybrid SBSTD2 | ecosystem: Environmental > Terrestrial > Soil > Tree plantation...
GCTGCCGGAGCGTTGACGGGGGCGGCCGCGGCCGCGCTTGTGGGGATGGTATGCCGGGTCACGGCGCGTCACGCCCCGTCCCAGAAGATCATCATGAGCGCCATCGACCGGGCCGATGCGCTTCGTGTTCAATTACGCAAGCTAATCCACGACGATATCGAGGCATATGAAGCCTTTCTTGACGCGCGGCGCGTCTCGAGCGACCCAGGGGAACCACACCAACAGGGGTCTCTGCAACGCGCGACACTCGTGCCGATCGAGACTGCGCGAGCCGCCGCGAGCGTCCTCGAAATCTGTGCTTCGGTCGTCGATATCGTCCGCGTAAGTACGGTAGGAGATCTCGCGGTTGCGGCGGCGCTCGCGGATGCCGTTGTCGAGGCGTCGACGTTGACCGCTCGCATCAACCTTCGCGACATCAACGATCGGCATTTCATTGAGAAGGCAACGCAGGGCCTCGACGCCGTGGAGCGGATTGCCGCCGGACATCGCGAGATCACGCGCCGTGTCAACGCCCGCACCGGCCTCGAAAAACTGGTTTAGAATTCCACCGAGACGGAAGCCAGCCTCACACACAAACCCGAGAGGACGCGTCATGGCGAAAGCACTCCGTAAGGACGAACCGATTCAGGCTCTCCTGAAAGAGGGACGGAAGTTTCCGCCGCCCAAAGAGTTTACGAAGATGGCGCGCGTCAAGACGCCGGCGATCTACCAGCAGGCCCGCCGGAACTCCGTGAAGTTTTGGGAACAACAGGCGAAGGAGCTTCGGTGGATCAAGCCATGGCGCAAGAGCCTCGAATGGAAGCTCCCTTATGCGAAGTGGTTTATCGGCGGCAAGCTGAATGTTTCGGATAACTGCATCGACCGGCACCTTGAAGGACCACGTCGGAACAAGGCGGCCATCATCTGGGAAGGCGAGCCCGGAGATACCCGCGTCCTAACCTACCGGGACCTGTACCGCGAGGTGAATCAGTTTGCGTCGGCGCTGCGACAACGTGGCGTGAAAAAAGGGGACATGGTCACAATCTACATGCCCATGATCCCCGAACTCCCGATCGCGATGCTGGCGTGCGCGCGCATCGGCGCCGTGCACAGCGTGGTGTTCGGGGGCTTCTCGCCGGAATCGTTGCGCGACCGCATCAACGACTGCAAGTCAAAGGTGGTCATCACCGCCGACGGCGGCTATCGACGCGGAAGCACGGTGGCACTCAAGAAGAATACTGACGAGGCAATCAAGGAGTGCGCATTCGTTGCGACGGTCATCGTTTGCCGGCGCACCGGCCAAGAGATCGATTGGCAGAATGGCCGCGATATCTGGTGGCACGACTTCGTGAAGAGCGCTGACGCCTATACGGCTCCCGAACCGATGGACGCAGAGGACATGCTTTACCTCCTCTACACGTCGGGCTCGACGGGTCAGCCAAAGGGAATCATCCACACCACGGGCGGTTACCTCACCGGCGTTAGCGCCACACACCGGCTGATTTTTGACCTGCGCGAAGAAGACGTGTATTGGTGCACCGCCGACATCGGCTGGGTCACCGGCCACTCGTACATCGTGTATGGGCCGCTCGCGAACGGCACCACCATCGTGATGTACGAGGGAACGCCAGATACTCCCGACAAGGACCGTTTCTGGCGAATCATAGAGAAGTACGGCGTCACCATTCTCTATACGGCAACCACGGCCATCCGTACGTTTGTGCGCTGGGGTGAGGAATACCCAAAGCGCTGTGACCTCTCATCGCTCCGCTTGCTCGGGACGGTTGGCGAGCCGATCAACCCCGAGGCGTGGGTATGGTACTGGAAGGTCATTGGCGGCGGCCGCTGCCCCGTCGTCGACACATGGTGGCAGACGGAAACGGGTCAGATTCTCATCACGCCGCTACCCGGCATCACGGTCTGCAAACCAGGCTCAGCGACCTTTCCGTTCCCTGGTATCGAGCCCGACATCGTCAACGATCGCGGAGAGCCTGTCGAGGCGGGTTATCTCGTGCTCAAAAAGCCGTGGCCCGGCATGTTGCGCGGCATCTACGGAGACCCTGCGAGGTACGAGAAGACATACTGGAGCCAGGTCCCGGGCATGTACTTCACCGGGGACGGCGCGAAGCGGGACAAGGACGGTTATTTCTGGCTGCTTGGCCGCATCGACGACGTCATGAACATCTCAGGCCATCGCGTCTCGACGATGGAGGTCGAGTCGGCGCTCGTCGAGCATCCGAAGGTCGCCGAAGCGGCTGTGATCGGCAAAACGCACGAGATCAAGGGCCAGGCGATTTCCGCGTTCGTCACGCTCAAGCAGGGCAATACGATGACGCCGGAATTGCAGGATGCGATCAAGGCTCACGTGGCTAAGAAGATCGGCGCGCTGGCGCGTCCCGACGACATCATCTATGCGGCTGAACTCCCCAAGACCCGTAGCGGCAAGATTATGCGACGACTGCTGAGGGATATCGCCGAGGGCAGAGCGCTGGGCGAAACGAGCACGCTGGCCGATCCCAGCGTCGTCGCGAACCTCAAGAAGGTCTACGCGGAGGAATAGTATTGCCGGTACGAGCGGGCCTCTATGCCCGAGTCGCCGCTTGGGACAAGGCGCCTGATAAGCAGCTCGCGACACTCCGAGAGTTTGCCCAAACTCGTGGATGGGCAATCGCGGAATTTGTCGACGACGGTGTGTCAGTCACGGATGAAGAGCGCCCAGCTCTGAGCGCTGTTGGCTACCGCGCGCAACGGCGAGATCGACGTCATTGTGTGTTCCGCGCTCGACCGGCTTGTCGGCCGGCCCGAAGACTTATTCGCGCTGATCCACGAACTGGGAAGCATCGGGGTCGATCTCGAGGTTCTGGAGCAAACGTAGCGAGGAGCGGAGGCGCGCATGTCCGCATCCGAGTTCATTCTCATAGTGATCCTCTTCGTCGGGTACGTGGCCTTCGTGTGGTTTCTGTGGCGAGAAAGAATTCGGAATGCCTTCGTCAGATCGGCCCGAATCAAAAATATCGGCAGTGCCAGAGTCGCAATCGCACGTGTTGTTTGTGTGTACGCATAATTCGGCGCGTAGCCAAATGGCAGAAGCGCTGTTGCGCCAAATGGGCGGTGACCGATTTTACGTCGCGAGCGACGGCGCGACGCCGACCAGAGTGCATTCCTTAGCGGAGCAGGTCATGGCGGAACGCGGCGTGAGCCTGCGTGGCCATCGCGCGAAGCAGATTTCTGAGATGGGAACGCGATGGGACTATGTCATTACGTTGTGTGATGCCGCATACGAGCGTATCGAGCGTCCGTAAGGTCAGCGATTCTCGCGTTGAAGGACGCGGGGATCCTACGAGACCGTTGAGGACAGAGGGGCATGAAGGGTCCGGCGGGCAGGGATGACGCAGCGAAGGAGCGGGTTCTCTTTCTCTGCACTCACAACTCAGCACGCAGCCAGATGGCTGAATCCTGGCTGCGTGCGCTGGCCGGTGGTCGGTACCAGGCAGCAAGCGCCGGCACAGAGGCGACGCAAGTGCATCCTCTCGCTATACGCGCGATGGCCGAGGTCGGTATAGATCTCACCCCTCACACGTCGAAGATTTTCGAGCGGTTCCTCCATGATCGATGGGACTGGGTCATCACGGTGTGCGACGCCGCCAATGAGGCATGCCCGGTGTTTCCTCGCGCGGCGCAGAGGCTTCACTGGAGCTTCGAAGATCCGTCGCGCACTGCTGGCACGGAAGAAGCGCGGCTTGCCGTGTTCCGGCGCATCCGCGAGGAGATTCGAGAAAAGCTCTTGAGCTGGCTCGCGGATCAGCGACCAGCCGATGCAGTGGCAATCAGAAGGCCATGAGCGAGGACACGACTCAATGACTCCTGGACCGCTTGACCGCATCACCGTTCTGGATCTTAGTCGCGTGCTCGCGGGCCCGTCATGCACACAGATGCTTGGCGACCTGGGCGCGGAAATCATCAAGGTCGAACGACCTGGCGTGGGGGACGAGACACGAACGTGGGGGCCGCCATTTGTACGGGATGTCAGCGGAAACGAGACGACTGAGAGTGGCTATTACCTGAGCGCGAACCGCAACAAACGCTCGGTCACGATCAACTTCGCGCGGCCTGAAGGTGCGGCGCTGGTACGCCGGCTTGCGGAACACGCGGATGTTCTCATCGAGAACTTCAAGGTTGGGGCTCTGTTGGAGTATGGCCTCGCCTATGCACAGCTGCGCGACAGTTGCCCGAGGCTCGTCTACTGCTCGATTACCGGGTATGGCCAAGACGGGCCATATGCGGCGCGACCCGGCTACGATCTCATGGCGCAGGGTGAGGGCGGAATCATGAGCGTCACCGGGGAAACCGACGCGCCACCGGTCAAGGTCGGCGTCGCGGTGAACGACGTGATAAGCGGCCTCTATGCCGGAGTAGGCATTCTCAGTGCCTTGCGGCACCGAGATCGTACTGGCCATGGACAACACATCGACATCGCGCTGCTCGACGTACAGGTGGGTTGGCTCTACAACGTTGGCCTCAACTATTTGCTGTCGGGGAAGGTGCCGGGGCGGTGGGGGACCGGGCACCCAAACACTGTGCCCTATCAAGTCTTTCGCACGAGCGATGGACACGTGATTCTCGGTGCAAACAACGACCGGCAGTTCCGACGGCTCTGTGAAGTTGCAGGCGCTCCGGAGCTGGCCGCGGATCCACGCTTTGCAACAAATTCGACGCGCCTCAAGCACCGAGTAGAGCTCGTCGAGCTCTTCAAGGGACTGACGCGAAAGCACACGACACAGCATTGGGTTGATCGGCTGCAGGCGGCTGAGCTTCCGTGTGGGCCAGTCAACACGATCGATCGCGTTTTCGCCGATCCCCAAGTCCTCCATCGGGGGATGAAGATCTCAATGGAGCACCCAGCGAACGCCGTTCCGCTGATCGGCAGTCCGCTAAAGCTCTCAGAGACGCCGGTGAGCTTCCGACGACCCCCGCCCACGTTGGGCCAGCACACGGAAGAGGTGCTCGAGAGCATGTTGAAGCTTAGTTCTGCGGAACGCGCGGCGCTGCGCGAGAGCGGAATCATCTAATGACGGTGAACGTCCGGTTTGTGGGGTCAGGCGATTCCTTTGGCAGCGGCGGGCGTTTCCAGACCTGCATCCTTGTGGATGGACCGCAGTCACGGTTCGCGATCGATTTCGGAACTTCGTCACTCATCGCGCTGGCGCAGCAAGGGATCGAGCACAATTCTATCGACGCCATCCTACTGACCCATCTGCACGGAGATCATTGCGGCGGCGTACCATTTCTTCTGATAGACGCGATGCTCGGTGCGAAGCGTACGCGACCGCTGGTCGTCGCGGGCCCTCGTGATTTACAACGCCGCATGGGCGACATCCGAGAAGCTCTGTTCCCCGGCTCGCATGTGATGACGCCAAAGTTCCCGCTCACCTGGCTCGAGATGGAACCAGGCCGATCACACCGGATCCTGGACCTCGTAGTGACGCCACAGCTGGCGCGCCACACGGCGGAAACCAATCCCACTGCGATTCGCGTGGAAGTCGGCGGTAAGGTCGTCTCCTACACCGGCGATACCGAGTGGACTGACGATGTCGCGAAAGTCGCGGCCGGCGCCGACCTCTTCATCGCTGAGTCGTACTATTACGAAAAACCGATCAAATGGCACCTTAACTATCCTGACATCGCAGCGCGTCGCTCGACGCTCGGGGCGCGGCGCGTAATCCTGACTCACATGAGCCGGGAGATGCTCGCGCAGGCGGACAAAGTCCCTGAAGAGTGCGCCAGCGACGGATTGGTCGTGTCCGTCTAGGGATCGACTGACTCAGCCGCGCTGACGACGTGACACAGTCGTCGCGAAAACGTTACGCTCGCGCAACATGCTTTGCGTAGCCTCCATCCCAGGACGCCCTACACCGTCCTGGGGAGTCGAAATGAGCGCAAAGCGCGTTTACAACGTCCTCTTCCTATGCACGGGCAACTCTGCTCGAAGCATCATGGCCGAATCCTTGCTCAGCCGATGGGGGACGGGCCGGTTCCGGGCCTTTAGCGCGGGAAGTCATCCAACCGGAATCGTTCATCCCTTCGCCGTTGAACTGCTAAAAGGCATGAACTTCTCGACGGACGATCTCCGGAGCAAGAGCTGGGACGAGTTTGCGCGGCCCGATAGCCCGCCTCTCGATTTCGTATTTACGGTATGCGACAAGGCCGCTGGCGAGGCGTGCCCGATCTGGCCAGGGCAGCCGATCACAGCGCACTGGGGAGTCGAGGACCCGGCAGCTGTTGTAGGACCAGACGCCAAGCGCCGAGATGCGTTCAGGAAGATCTGCTCGGAACTGGACGCTCGAATCAGAATCTTCGTGAGTCTGCGGTTGGAAGATCTCGACGAGATGGCGCTTCAGCGCCGGCTTGATGATATTGGGCGCTCCGGGAGCGAGGTCGCAGACCGCGAGGCTTCATAACAGAAACTCGTTGATCAGAAATTCAGCGAGGGGTCGCTGAACTATATTGTCCGGCGAGACATCTGACGTGGCCCTTTGGAATCTACGAGCCGCGGGAATCAGTTGACCCTTTCGAGGGCCGCTCGTGATAGTTCGGCGACATCCGCTGGCAATGCGACATACCCGAGCTCAGGGCTGTACGACTGGCCTCGCGAGAGGCCCCATCTGATGAAATCTTTGAGGGCTACGCTCTTCTGCCGATCTTGGTAGTTCTCGTACAGCAACAGCCAGCTGAACGACACGATTGGATAAAACGGCAGCCTGCAGCCTGGGGCGCAGCGCCCCGGGCTCACGCCATTCGCTTCGTCTGCCCAGCGCTTCGAGCGAGCGACTCGGACTGAGCGACTGTGGGCTCGGAGAATGCGCGCGGCGAGTTGCGAAAAAATCACACGACCGTGACGTTTAGATTGCTGCGACTGAAGCTGACTGGATCAACCGCGCAACGGAGCTAGAAATTGAACGCGGTCGCTCCTACGACAGGGGAGGCATAGGGGATTGCCAGATTCCGCTGGGGTGGCCGCCCCAAATCATCAAGGCGACTCTCGGTCGCTCAGCGGGATCTGGGCTTGATGGCGCGAACGAACGCGCTCATGAACTTGCCTTCGACCTGGGGCGCAATTGCGTCGATGTCGATCCCCGAGCCCGCGAAGAAGTCGCGTGCATCCTCAATCCGATACACCCGCGTCGGCTCGACGCCGATCGCCTCGAAGCCGGCTTTCGTCAGCTTTTCGCGATACTCGTTTTCCTCGAGCGCTCCCGCTACGCAGCCGATCCACAGCTCCACGCTGCGACGGATGGCGGTCGGGACCTCACCCCGTACGACGACGTCCGAGACCGCAAACCGCCCGCCGGGCTTGAGCACCCGGAAGGCCTCGGTCAGCACGCGATCTTTGTCGGCCGACAGATTGATGACGCAATTCGAGATGATGACATCCACGCTGTTGCCGGGGAGGGGGATGTGTTCGATCTCCCCCTTGAGGAACTCGACGTTGGTCACGGCTGCCTTCTTCTGATTCTCGCGCGCGAGCGCCAGCATCTCATCCGTCATGTCGAGCCCATAGGCCTTGCCCGTCGGTCCGACACGTTTCGCCGAGAGGAGCACGTCGATGCCGCCGCCGGAGCCGAGGTCGAGCACAACCTCGCCGGCGTTGAGTTGCGCGAGCGCCGTCGGGTTACCGCAGCCTAGCGAGGCAGCGACCGCCTCCGCGGGTAGCCCGGCCGTCTCGCCACAGCCATAGAGGTTGGACGTGATCGGATCGTTCTGCCCGTGTGACGATACGGTCTCGCAGCAAGACGCATTACTGCCGCTGACAACCTTCAGCGCGGCGTTGCCGTACTTTTCCTTCACGACGTCTTTTAGGTCTCTATCCGCCATCGCGTCCTCCTGTAACGAGCAACGCCCGATAATCTCGGATGCGCCGGTTGACAGCATATCCCGAGTTCAATATAGTTGCCACTGACAACCACAATGACGCAGCGGAACCGGCTGCTTCAGCGACACGCCGAAGCTTTCCACGAAGCGCTTGTCGACTTCGTGCGGGCCTACCTCGTCGCCGAGCGCGACCAAATCTGTTGTCACGATATCTCACTCACCCAGTGCTACGCACTAGACACCCTGCTGCGACGCGGGCCGTGCACACTGAACGCCCTGGCTGCCGAATTGTGCCTGGACAAGAGTACGGCGAGTCGAGTCGTGGCGACATTGCAGCGGAAGGGCTACGTGCGACGAGCCACTCATCCCGGCGATGGTCGCGCTGTGTTGTTAGGCGTCACGCCGGCCGGACGCCGGCTCTGCGATCGGATCCGGGCGGATCGGATTGCCGAACGCACACAGCTGTTGGCGGACTTTTCGCCGGAGGTCCGCGGAGGCATCACAGAAGTCATGCGTCGTCTTGCCGACGCCACGCAGCGACGCATGAGCTGCGCCTCCCCGACCTCGCGCTCAGCGTGATTGTATGACCGATACGCTTCGGCGTGCGGCGTTGGTACTGACAACTAGGCCTCGCCGGGCGGCCTCGGTTCCAAGCGAGTAGAGAGAGACATCGCCCATGACCGCGGTTATCTCACCGGAGCATCCCGCGAGTCCCGACGCGACGGCATTGATCGCGGAGCTCGACGCGCATCTCGAGCCGCTCTATCCGAGCGCTAGCCGTCATGGTTTTAGCATGCAGAAGTTGATTGCCGATTCTGTGGCCTTCTTCGTGATCCGCGATAACGGCGCCGCCGCTGGCTGTGGCGGTATCAAATTGTTCGGTACCGAATATGGTGAGATCAAACGAATGTACGTGCGTTCGCAGTTTCGAGGCTTGGGCTTCGGTGAGCTACTCCTCGACCACCTGACCGCCTACGCAAAGGACCACGCATCGGCACACTACGGCTCGAAACTGGCATTCATCAGCACGCCGCCATCCGTCTGTACGAGCGGATAGGTTTCAAGCTTATCCCGCCCTTCGGCCATACAGAGACGACCCGGTCAGCCGATGCTACGAAAAGCTAATTCAGTGACGGTCGAGGCGTCGGAGTCCGACCTAGGCGGCAAATGAGCGTCGACAAAATGACCATGACGACACGACTTGCGACCCTGGCCGATGCGGCCGTGATCGCGGCGATCTACAACGAAGGGATCGCCGACCGGATCGCGACGTTCGAGACCGAGCCTCGCACGCCCCAGCAAATCGCCACACAACTATCGGAGAAGGCCGATCGCTTTCCGACGATCCTCATCGAGGAGCATGGTCGGATCATCGCGTGGGCGAGCGCAGGGCCATATCGAAATCGGGCCGCCTATGCGGGAGTCGCCGAGCACTCGGTGTACGTGGCTCGCTCCGCACGCGGAAAGGGAGCCGGCCGCGTCGTGCTCGAGGCGCTATGTAAGGCGTATGCCGAACGAGGGTTCTGGAAGATCGTCTCGCGGATTTTTCCGGAGAATACGGCCAGCTTGGTGCTGCACGAACGCTGCGGATTCCGAGTGGTCGGCGTCTACCAGCGCCACGGGCAGCTCGAAGGGGCGTGGCGCGACTGCGTCATCGTCGAACGGCTGTTGTGACCCGCCCGTGACGCGATGAGGCTGAATCGTGGCGTGATCGCGATGTGCGCGGCACAGGCCTGCGCACAGATCGGCGCGTTCAGCGTGGCGGCGCTCTTGCCGACGTTGATCTCCGCATGGTCGCTGACCAACACCGAGGCCGGCTGGCTCAGCGGAATCTACTACGCCGCGTACACGCTCACCGTGCCGCTGCTGTCGTCGCTGACCGATCGCGTGGATGCCAAACGCGTTTATCTCAGCTCCGTCGCCGTAACGTCGCTCGCCTTCGCCGGTTTCGCCTGGGCCGCGAGCGGGTTCTGGTCGGCGCTGGCGTTCCGGGCTCTGATGGGCGCGGGCTGGGCGGGCAGCTATATGCCCGGGCTCAAGGCGTTGAGCGATCTCACCGAGGGACCGGCGCAGTCTCGGGCCGTGGCCGCGCACGCCGCGGCGGTCGGCGTGAGCGGCGCGCTGTCCTTCGGCGTCGCGGGCGCAGTCAACGCGTGGCGGGGCTGGCAGTGGGCGCTCGTACCCGGAGCGGTTGGCGCGGCGCTCGCCTTCGTGCTGGTCATGGTGGGGCTACCGTCCCGTCGTCTGAAGGGCGCGCCCGGGTCTTCTCATGGGGCCCTGCTCGACTTCCGACCTGTTCTGCGGAATCGTTCGGCGCTCGCCTATTCGATCGCGTACTGCGTGCACACGTGGGAGATGTCCGCTCTGCGCGGCTGGGTCGTCGCATTCCTCACTTTCGTCGCGGCGCACGGGTCCGGCGGGTGGACGCCACTGGCGCCGGCCACCGTCGCGAGCGTGATGGGTCTGCTTGGTGTGTTGGCAAGCGTGTGGGGCAACGAGCTCGCTATCCGCTTCGGTCGGCGGCGGTTCGTCCTCGGCACAATGCTAACTTCCGCCGCGCTCGCGGCGATGATCGGCTTCAGCGCGGCGCTGCCCTATATGGCCGTCGCAGCCCTCGTGTTGTTGTACGCGATGCTGATCTGGTCGGATTCGTCGTCATTGACTGCCGGCAGTGCCGGCAGCGCGGAGCCGGGCCGGCGCGGCGCAACGCTCGCCGTGCACTCCACGCTTGGCTACGCTGGTGGCTTCCTCGGGCCGCTGGTACTCGGCGCGATGCTGGATGCTTTCGGCGGAGCCAGCGTCTTGGGCTGGGGGGTGGCATTCGGTCATGTCACGGTCGCTCTTCTCCTCGGCGCGTTAGCGTTCGTGTGGCTTCGCCCCGCCGATCTTGCTGGCGATCGCCCGGCGGCTGCCGCTAGGACTGTGACTGCTCCACCTTTGAAACGGGCCTGACCCTATCCAGTAGTTCGGCATCAACCCTCCAAGGAGGTCCGTCCGCACGATAGCAACGGGTCCCAACGGTGGGGTTGACAAGGCTTCTATATTTCGATATACTTCGAAATGTGGAGACGACAGCTTGCTTGTCGCTAACGCGGTTGTATGAAGATGAGACGCATGTCGAAGTAAATCCCGGGGCCGACATGCTCCGACAAGCGGGGCTCGTTGAAGGAACAGCGGCACATCTACTATTCGGTGCAGCGGGACAGAGTCGGCAGTTCGGTTTCTCTGCTCACTGCCTGCTGCTGAAAGGGAGAGCCATGAGCGCAAAGGTCCACTTCCACATGCACGTGTCAGACCTCAGCAAGAGCCGAGAGTTCTACGAGAAGTTCCTCGGCGGGGACCCCGTCAAAGTCAAGCCGGGCTACGTCAAGTTCCTGCCCGAATGGGCACCGGTCAACCTCGCTCTCTCCACGGGCGGGCATGTCGGCGCCGGCACGATCGACCACGTCGGCGTACAGGTCGATTCTGTTGACGCCGTGATGGCTCAGTTGAGCCGCATCAAGGCCGCTGGACTTCCTGTGATGGAAGAGATGGGCGTCAACTGCTGCCACGCCAACCAGGACAAGTTCTGGGTGAAGGACCCGGACGGCGTCGAATGGGAGGTGTACCACCTCAACTACGACCTCGAGGGCGACGAGGAGGAGAGAAATCGGCGGCCTAATCGGCTCGCGACGCTCGGGGCGACATCATCCACGTGCTGCGGCGGCTCTAGCTCCGCGTAAAAACTTGGTGGCGGTGCTGCGACCGGGTGAGATTTGCCAGGCGCCGGAATCGCTCTTCTCCGTGCAGGTCGAGCAACTTCGGAGGGGAGCTGGTTCCGGCGCGTACACCGCCCGATCCCGCTAATTGCTCAGCAGCGCGAGCGTGGCCGCGTAGCTGTATCCAGCTATCATCGCGCCAGTGATCGCGAACCCAAGGTAAAGGACAAAAGCTCGGGGCTTCACCAATGCCCAGAGCGCCACCATCGCGGGGAAGCCGGTCGAACTGGTCGCCAACATGAAGGCGAGACCCGTGGCTGGACTCATACCCAGGTTGATAAGGCCGGAGACAAACGGGATGGCGGCCAAGCTGTTGAGGTAGACGGGAATGCCGATCGCGACGGCGAGCGGCACTGCTAGCGGGCCAGCACCTGCACCGAGCCATGTTCCGACTGTACCGACCGGCAACCATGCAATCATCAGGCTTTCGATTGCGAAGGCGACAGCGAGCCAGCGCACGAGAAACCAGCCGGTTGAGGTAGCGGTCGTCAAAAATCGTTGCGCCCTTGCGGCGTCAGTCCAGAAGCGCCATAGGACCACTGAGCCAGGGACCGCGAAAGACGCTGCCTTGGCAGAGCCACAAGACGACTTCACTGGCGGTGAGGCAGTGACGGCCGGTTTTGATCTGCAGAAGGAGGGGGCAGTCATAGCACTGATTCGGAGTGCGGCCGTCGCGTCCAGCCAGCCGGCACGAACGAACATCATGGTGCCGAAGCCGCCCAACATCCCCATGCCAACGGCGCTCAGCATCTTCGCGGACGCAAAGCCGATCCCGAGCACGCCCGATGCGATGAAGAATTGAGTCGGGTCCATAAGCGGCGACGAAATCCAGAACGCCATAACCGGCGCGAGGGGCACGCCCGCGCCGAGCAGGCCCGCTGCAAGCGGAATAACGCTGACGGAACAGAACGGCAGCGCCGCGCCGATCACGGACGCCAGGATGATCATGCGGCTTTCGCGCCCCGTGAACGCTTTCGCAGCAAGCTGATCGAGGCCAATCGCCCGAGCACCCGCCGCGATGCACACCGACGCAGCCAGCCACGGGCCGATTTCGGCCAGGGCGCGGACGACGTAGTGGGCCGTGGCGGTCGCCTGGTTGGGGCTGTAAATCCCCAGTCCTGCAAAGAGTCCCGCCAGTCCGATCAGCATGAGATTGGGCCGCACATCCAACCCGCGCAGCGCCACAAAAAATCTCGCGGGCCTAAAGCGTAGTGCTGCGGCGTTACTCGGATTCTTCGTGATCTCAGACATCAGGACCTCCTACAGAAGCAGCCATGATCTCGGGTGGCGAGGAGATCGGTGGTGCAGGGTCGTATTCGATTTGCAACTGGATTTTGCGGGCCGTTGGCTCACCCATATTGAGCACCATGCTAGCGGCATGCTAGGTTGGCAGCCATGTCAAAGAGCGAGCGAAATCTGCCAAAGCGCCGCGCCGTCATGTTCGTGTACGACGGCGTGCAGGTCGTGGACGTGGCGGGGACGGCGCAGGCGCTAACGACCGCCAACGAAGAAGGTGCGGCACCGCTTTACGAGCTGCGCGTCTGCGCTCTTGCGGGGGGCTCCGTAATGACCGCGTCGGGCTTCGCGATTGTTGCGGAACCCCTGCCAAGCTCGGGGGCCATCGACACACTGTTCATTCCGGGCGGACCCGGCGTCCATCGCTTGCGTTTGAGGAAGGATGCCATCTCAGCACTGTTGCGCCTGTGCCGCCGAGCCCGACGCATCTGCGCAACCTGCACCGGTGCGTTCATGCTGGCCGAGATGGGAATTCTGGACAATCGGACCGCAGTCACGCATTGGCGGTCGTGTGCGCGGCTAGCTCAGGAATTTCCCAAGATCCATGTCGATTCCGAGCCGCTGTTCATTCGTGACGGCGATATCTGGACGACCGCGGGTGTCACCGCGGGGATCGACCTCACCCTGTCGCTGATCGAGGACGACCACGGAGCAGCACTGGCATCGCGTGTTGCGCGTCGCCTCGTGGTCTACATGAGGCGGCCGGGCGGACAGCGGCAATACAGCGAGCCGATGGCGCTGCAAGATGCTAGTGCCGAGCCTTACAAGGGGCTGTTGCAGCGTATTGCCAATCGTCTGAGTGACGCTTGGACTGTCGACGACATGGCAGCAGCCGTTGGCCAAACGCCTCGCAGCTTTCATAGAAAATTCGCGGCAGCGACCGGCACAACGCCAGCAGAGGCCGTGGAGAGAATTCGTTGCGAGATGGCGCGTTCGCTCCTGCAGACGACGGACCAGCAAGTCGTTCAAGTTGCCGGCAAGACCGGTTTCGGGTCCGAAAGCGCTCTGCGGCGCGCCTTGCAGCGCCAGTTTGGTGTGGCTGCGCGCGAGCTTCGGAACCGGTTCTGAGAGCACGGCTCGATCTACCGCTGGCTGAGCATCTGACCGACGTCAGGCTTGTTGCCCGCCCTCGATATGAACCCGCAAATTTCGAGCTGCGTGTTTTAGTCGCGTCGGCTAATTGCACGCTGACTGCTTTGCAACTGCCCGAGTGTGTTAGCGAAGACGTGATCGTGACTCAAACACGGGTTTGCGTCCTGCCATAGATCAGATAAGGTCGAGCTCAAATCAAGCGTGTTGATATCGATGATTGCGGGCCCCCGCAACCATGCACAACGGGTCCATTCCGGACACACGGGTAACAGTTCATTCCGGGACATGGGTAACACTTTCGGGCCGAACGGGTTGTCGATCGGTTCGAGTCGGCACGTCTCATCATCGAAGTAGCCCAAATCGTAGTGCATGAAGGTCACGAGCCAGACGCGCTCGGCGACCTGCGTGACGCCGACGTTCTGGCCAGCGAAGACGCGGCTGAGATTGACTTTTCGATGTTTGAAGCAGATCCGGCCACAGCGGGTGACGGCGATCGTGTGGTCGTGAAAGGGATAGGTGAGCTCCTGAAGTCCGCGGTAGACACGTGGGGATCGCGCGTAGACGTCGGCAGGGACTTTCATGGCTAAGGCCTGGTGCGGCCGTCCATGGTTATAGCGCTCGATGAAAGCATCGAAGCGGGCTTGCTGCTGGAGCACGTTGGCGGCGGCGGGCTTGGTGGCTTCGGTCTTGAGCGTGAGATGCATGCGTTCGTGCCGACCATTTTGCTGAGGATGACCGGGTTGGATGCGCTCGAGGTGGATGCCGAGGCGCAGCCACCAGACGGCGAGAGTGCTGAGGCCATACAGGGCGTGGGCGGAGGCAAAGGGCACGCGGTTGTCGGTGCGAATGGTGTGCGGAAGGCCGAATTCCTTGAAGGTGCGCTCGAAGACGGTGAAGGCGAATTTTTCCTGCGTCGTTGACAGCGCCTCGCAGCTGAGGAGGTACCGGCTGGCGAAGTCGGTGATCGTCAGCGGGTAGCAGTAGCGGCGGTTGCCGAGAATGAATTCACCTTTGTAATCGGCGCACCACAGCGCGTTGGGTTCGGTCGGGCGCGACAGCTGGGTGCCACGGGCGGGGTAGCCGCGGCGACGGCGCCGACGTTTGACGAGGCCGTGGCGATCGAGGACGGCATGGACGGTACTGATCGCGGGGAGGTGCGACATTGCCGATTGCTGGCGGAGCTTCTACGCGGATCTTGGGCGCGCCCCAGCCGGAATACTCGCGCTTGAGGCGGACGATGATCGCCTCGATCTGGGCCGGGAGGCGGTTGGCCTGGCGGAAGGGCCGGCGGCTGCGGTCGGTCAGCGCCTCGAGGCCGCAATCTTTGTAGCGGTCGAAGATCTTGTAGCCGGTCTTGCGGGAGATGCCGAACTCGGCGCACAGAGGCGCCATCTTCTCGCCCTCGAGTAGGCGGGCGACAAATCGGAGCCGCTCGTCCATGACGTGACACTCCTTCCAGGGCATGCCCTCCTCCTCCGAAGAGGGCAAGAAGTGTCACCCATGTGTCCGGAAAACTCTGTTACCGATCTCGCAGGAAGGACAACGAGGGTTAGCGGACGCAGGAGCCGCTAACCCTTTCGTTTACCCAGACTTCACCCAGGAATTGGTTGGCGTAGGCTCACGTCAGCCATGCCGGGCGGACGGCGGTTACAACCTTGTCGACGCGGCGCCGGAGGCGCCGGTCCGGCGCCACCGGAGGAGCCGTTCGAGTCTCGACGTCACAGCACCGACCCGAAAGACCGAGTGCAGGCAGTAGCACTATCGAACTTGATGCCAATTTAGTTCGTGGCCCGTCGTCGCCGCATTTCCCCCTCCGGTATTGCCGGATCTGGACCCTGGAAATTATGATCGTGCCCTGCCCGGGCAACGCAGCCCAAGAGGAGAAAAGCTATGGAATTGACGCGTCGTGAGTTAGTCGGCGCGGGCATGCTCGCGTTCGGCGCAACCGCCTTTGTCGGATCGGCGCAGGCTGAGTCCGCCGATGAGGCGACAGTTAAAAGAGCCGTCGAGGAGTTGCGCACCGCGTGGTTCAAACAGGACAAAGCGAAGATCGAGTCGCTCACTGCGGAGCAGCTGAGCTACAGCCATTCGGACGCCCGCCTCGAGGACAAGGCCAAATTCATCAACGGGATGTTGACGCGCAAGGCCACCTTCAAGTCGCTCGAATTCCCGGACCTCACGGTCCAGACCGTCGGCAATATCGCCATAGTGCGTCATCTGTGGGTGTCGGAAAGCGAACTTGAAGGCAAGGTGACCAACACCAAGATCGGCGTCCTTCAGGTCTGGCAGAAGCAGGATGGCTGGAAGCTGCTGGCGCGTGCGTCATGGAGGCTGCCGACGCCGTGACGCATGCGGCTCGGCATGACGCTGTGGGGCTTGTCCTTCGCCAAAACGTCGTCCGACTGTCCGACTCGCTCGGGAGCATCGAGACCCGCAGCCAAGACGCTGAGCCTGGTTGGAGGTAGGGCGACCGGCATCTTCAGACAGGCGGCCTTGCACGGTCACACCGGATTTCGCGAGGAGGACGGGGAGCGGCAGGCAGAGCTGGAGCTGGACTTGCGAAGCGAGTTCGGTGGTAGTGAGGACCGGCGGTCCGGGACTGCGCCGCTCGGCGGACGTAGCGGTGATGCAGGCCACCGACTTCGGGAATCGCGAGGACCGCGGGGGAAGCGTGGGAGAGGAAAGACTCGCCGTCATCGCAGCGATGATCACCGAAAGACCTCTATGCGCCGCAGGCATCAGCGACAAGTCGGCGATCGCCAGCGGCGAACTTCCGGGCTATATCAGCCGGGTTGGCAGCGTCTTCGCCGTGCATGATGAGATCGATCGCTGCGGCGCCTGTGGCCGCTTCACGACGGTCTTCTTGCTCGCACGCTCGCTACCGCCCTAAAGCGACAGACGGCCCTATCTCGCTGCTCGAGCATGCGCTAGGTTTGCCGCCTCGATTCATCGTAAGGAGGGGGCGTGGCGCTGGACAGGCTCGCCGTTATCGCGGAGCTCATCACGGAGCGACCCCTCTGCGCGGACTGCGTGAGTCGAGGAGCCGCGATCGCGAGCGATGAGCTTCCGGCCTATCTCAACCGGATGCGCAGCTGGTTCACCGTGCACAATGTGGTCGATCGCTGCCGCAACTGTTTCCACTTCACGACGGTGTTCTCGCTCTCGCTGACGCCGCGCTAATCCTCGGCGCTGTGAAGACGAGGGCCGCGCGGTGGTCTGCGCGGCCCCCTAAGTCGGGTTAGGGCGTGATGTCTAAATGGAAAATCATTTCCCTAGCACATGGGCCAAGGGAATGTTTTCGCTATTGGTAGACCTACCAATCTCGGGTACGGTGACGTACGCAGCCGATGGAGAAGCAGACTCGGCCGCTCGAACGCGCACCGGGCACGTCGAGCCTCATCGAGGTGCTGGATCGGGTGCTCGACAAGGGCATCGTGATCGATGCATGGGTGCGCCTCTCGCTCGTGGGCATTGAATTGGTGACGGTTGAGGCGCGAGTCGTGGTCGCTTCGATCAAGACATATCTGGGATACGCCGCCACGCTCGCGGAGGTGAAGCCCGCCAGCGCGCCGCCATCCCCGCCGTTGATCGTCCCCGCCGCTCCCCGTGCCGCTCCGATCTTCGGCGTGAACGGTCATCATCCTTAATGCTGCCAACGATGCGCTAAGAGTTCTGCGAGGCCACTTCATCTGGTTCCCATCGATCGAATGGGGACCAGAACGTAGCGCTGGTCATTACCTCGATTTACGGGAGTGCTGTTCTCGGGCTCACATCGTTTCCCGTGCGCCAGCCGCGCCCACAGTTGAGGGCCACGGACCTGTCCTTTCAGAAAACTCGCCCGGTGCGATTGTCGTGCGTTTTTCAAGTGATCCGATTATTGGCCGCTCATGGTCAGATGGCTCGGAATTCTCTTTGAGCGTAGTGTCCGCCTATTTTCGGCCGAGCCCCGTAATGTCCGAATATTCGGCCGAACTGGCTTCGTGCACGCGCCCGAGGGAGGACGGTAAGCTCGGCGGATGACTGCCGACGTCCCACGCTTGCAGCTTCTGCTCGTGTCCCTCGCCGGATGGATAA
>Ga0075423_10002056_pt1 | contig 18064 bp, 18 predicted proteins | sample SoiMethybrSBSTD2_FD_80114 | JGI IMG/M metagenome (GOLD analysis project Ga0075423, IMG submission 80114) | Bulk soil microbial communities from a Populus tree surrounding site in Tennessee, USA - Soil MetaG P. TD hybrid SBSTD2 | ecosystem: Environmental > Terrestrial > Soil > Tree plantation...
CGGACGCGGCGGGCCATCGACACCGCGTGGTCGACGAGTGACGGCCCTCAGGCGGCCCAAGCCCCTAGCCGCTAAGTGTTCCTCCTAGTCAGAGGCGGGTTTTTGACTTGTGGCAGGTGTTGGATTCGAACCAACGTAGGCTTCAGCCGACGATTTTACAGACCGCTCCCTTTGGCCGCTCGGGCAACCTGCCGTACCGCAGATCTCCATCCTGCGGCGGGGAGAAACAATACCCAACTCTCAGCACCACGGGCCAACCACCTGCAAAGCCGGGCCGATCGATTCGGCAGAATGGCTCGTCACACATCCCTGGAATTGGAGCAGAACCGTGGCAGCAGACAGCTCGTTCGACATCGTCAGCAAGGTGGATCGCCAGGAGGTGGACAACGCCTTGAACCAGGCTGCCAAGGAGGTCCGGCAACGGTTCGACTTCAAGAACACCGACGCGAGTATCCGCTGGTCAGGCCAAGACATCGAGATGGAGGCAAACTCCGAGGAGCGAGTCAAAGCCGTGCTCGATGTGTTTCAGTCCAAGCTCGTCCGGCGCGGTGTCAGCCTGAAGGCCATCGACGCGAACGCACCAAGATCATCCGGCAAGCTCTACAAGATCACGGCCAGCACGAAGGAAGGCATCAGCCAGGAGAATGCGAAGAAGGTCTCCAAGCTCATCCGCGATGAGGGTCCAAGGAACGTACGCGCCCAGATCCAGGGCGACGAGCTGCGGGTCAGCAGCAAGAGCCGGGACGACCTTCAGAAGGTTCAGGCATTGGTCAAGGCGGCCGACCTGGACTTCGCCGTACAGTTCACCAACTACCGCTAGCCGCCCGTCAGCTACGCATCTGTCGATCATGACCGTGATCACCCTAGGATGATCAGGACCTCCACACCCGGGGTGTCGGGCGGTTCACACAGTAAGGATCACAACATGGGCTTTCTGGATGAGCTGAAGGACAAGGCCGAAGAATTCGGGGACACGGTGAAGGAGGGTCTCGGAGGCGGCAGGGACAAGTCCGAGAACGTGATCGAGAACGTCAAAGACAGCTTTGACAGGGACAACACTCTTGCAGAAGAAGCAGGTGACGCCGCCAACAGCGCGGCCGAGGCCGCATCCGATGCACCCGAAGGGATCGAGGAGGCCGTCGCCAACACCACCGACTCTGCTAGATCAGCTGCAGGCGACGCGACTCAGGCCGCACAGGACTCCGCCGACAGCATGAAGGAGGCCGCCGCTGACGCGGCAGAGTCCGCCGCGTCGGCCGTTGAGTCCCAGACCGAGTCTTCGTGATCATCGACTCAGCAGTACCGATGGCGCCGCCCCAATGAAGGACGGCGTCACCTCGTTGGACAAGCCTCGCCGCTATGAGTGACATCACGGATTTCGAGGAGCGCGCCCGGGCATTGCTCCCGCCACACATCAGCGCCTACTACTCTGCGGCCGCGGGGTCAGGTGTCGGCCTCGGCGAAGGCACCGCCGACTGGTCGGCGGTACGTTTCCGGCCACGCGTGCTTCGCGATGTCGGCTCGGTGTCGGTGGCTACGACTGTCCTCGGCACGAGCTTAAGGACACCGATTTTGGTGGCGCCGATGGCACAGCAGCTCGGTGCTCATCCAGAAGCCGAGGTGGCGATGGGTCGCGCAGTCGCTGCGACCGGATCTCTGCTGGGCGTTTCGACCAACACGGGGGTTCCCTTTGCCGCCATCGCAGATACTGCCGCCCCGTGGTGGTTCCAGGTCTATGTCACCCGTGATCACAGCCTCACCGAAAAGTTGATCGAGCGCGCTGTCGCGACCGGCGCCAGTGCCCTGCTCTTCACCGTCGACATGCTCGCCGCGCTGCCGGCCAGCGTGCACCCGCTGGATTGGCCCGAGACCCCGGCCAAGGCGAGGCTCGCCAACCTGACCGCCGACGAGCAAGCCGCTGCGGGCCCAGGCGGTATGGACCAAGATCCCTCGATCAACTTCGACACGATTGGCTGGCTCGGCGAACTGAGCGGACTTCCCGTTGTCGTCAAAGGAGTGCTTCGATCTGACGATGCCCGCCGTTGCGTCGACGCGGGAGCCGCGGGCGTTGTCGTGTCCACGCATGGGGGGCGCCGCCTGGGTCCGACGACCAGTGCTGCCCGTGCATTGCCGGAAGTCGTCGCCGCAATCGGTGATCAAGTCGACGTCTACGCGGATAGCGGCATCCGATCTGGAGAGCACATTGCAGCCGCGATCACGATGGGAGCTCGAGCGGTCTTTGTGGGTCGGCCAGTCCTGTGGGCGCTGGCCGCGGCGGGACCGGAGGGCGCCGAGCAAGTGATCAAGGGTCTGACCGCTGAGCTGACACACGTGATGGTGCAACTCGGCACGGCGACGATCGATGAACTCACACCCGATTTACTGAGCCTGTGACGTCTCGGATCAGCCACACGACGATCGACTCGCGGAACGCCTACCAACAATCACTGTGGTGGGCGCAGGTACTCGGCATGAGTGAGGATCCGCAGGATCCAAACGAGCCGCGCCATGAGGAGTGCATGATCTTCTCGGCCGACGGCCGTACCCGACTATTGTTCGTCGAGGTGCCAGAAGCGAAGCGGGTGAAGAACCGGCTCCATTTTGATCTTCGGCCCACCGATGCGACCCGCGAAGCGGAGGTAGCGCGGCTGCTCGGTCTCGGTGCCACTGAGGTCGCCGATCACCGCAGACCCGACGGCAATGGATGGGTGACCCTCGCCGACCCCGAGGGCAATGAGTTCTGTGTACTCCGCGGTGATCGCGAGATCACTGATCCGTACGCCCACTTGATCACCTAAAGAGCACTGACGCCCACGTCGCGTTGTTTCGGCACTTCAAGAAGAAGTTCGCGCGGAAGGCTTCTCGGCCATCTCCTCGACCAGCGATTCCGAGCTGGGGCCCGCTTTGGTCAGGTCGCCGACCCACTCGAGTGCGTCGTAGGGGCACTCCTCCACGCAGATGCCGCAATACATACACAGCGACCAGTCGATGGCAAAACGATCAAGCGCATTCCGCGTACGGTCTCGGGCTCCGGTCGGCAGACCCGCCACGGGCTCCGTATGCGAATCAATGCTTATGCACCAGCTCGGGCACTCCCGTGCACAGATCATGCATGATGTGCAAGCCGGTTCGATCAACCGAATCCAGCGATGCGACGACTGAGGCGAGTTCATGTACGCCTCCGCAGCACCCGGCCGCCCACTGCCGACTCGGCCACTTCTGCTGGATCAGAAGCTGGCTGGGACGCATCGCGATCACCCCACACCGCGGGATCGGGTACGCCAGGAGGCAGCATCCGCCGACGGCTCGGTGATGCGTCCGTCTCTCCTGGCTCCTTGGCTCCGGGCCAGTTCAAGCCCGTACGTGCCGCCAGCACTTCATCCTTACGCAGCGGCGTTCCCTCAAATCCCGGGTCGAGCAACAGTCGACGACGCTCGCCGCCCACGAACTCGACGCCGAACAGCTCAGCCACCTCGCGCTCATGCCATGCAGCCCCGGCAAAGACACCGCGTACAGAGTCGATCCGCGGATCATCCCGAGGCAGCAAGCAGCTCAGCATCCGAGGCTCCGCACTCTTGGCAAGGTTGCGTGCAACGAGGATGACCCGGAAGCAATCTTGCCGACCGATCTCGTCGACACACCCAAGCCAGTCGAAGTAGTCGAAACCGTCTGCCCGCAATGCTTCAACCGCTGCAAGCCAGTTCTCCGGCAACATTTTGATCACGATTTCACCCGGTGCGCGATCTGGTCCAGCACTGCTGACAGCGCCTCCGGTGGAGGCGGGCAGCCTGGAACATACGCGTCCACCGCGACGAGCTGATCAACTCCCTTGGTCACGGCGTACGAGTCCCAGTACGGGCCTCCTGAGGAGGCGCAGGCCCCGAAGGAGATCACCGTCGGTCGCCGCCCCGCCACCTGCTCGCAACCGTCGATGATCGCCGCGACACCGGGGGCCAGCCGATCAGTCACTGTGCCTGATATGACAACCGCCACGTGGGCACGATCATCAAGCGTCGGTACAGGCGCTGCCGACGCGGGAGATGCAGCGTCAAATTCCAAGGTGCAACATGCGAGCGCGATATCCAGCACATACAGCGAGCCGTCGCCGTACCAGTCGATCCAGCGCATGGCTCAACCGTAATGCGACAACACCCGCGGCATCCGGGCACGACCATGTCATCGAAGTACTTGTGGGTTCTCATGAGCTGAAAGTCCCGTAGCTCACAGGAAGGCCGTCTTATCATGGAGTTATTGGCAGCCTCAGCGGAGATCGCAGCCACGAACCCCCTGACCCTTACCAGGCGACTGAAGCGCGCCAAAGAAAGAAGGCAAGCAGAGCAGTGAAGCACGTCAATACCCTCGACCGGGTCGTGATCCGGTTCGCCGGGGACTCGGGCGATGGCATGCAACTCACGGGCGATCGATTCACCTCCGACTCCGCGGTGTACGGCAACGACATCTCAACACTGCCGAACTTCCCGGCCGAGATCCGCGCACCCGCCGGCACATTGCCTGGCGTGTCCAGCTTTCAGCTGCACTTTGCGAATTACGACATCATGACTCCTGGCGACCGGCCGGATGTGCTGGTCGCGATGAATCCCGCGGCGCTCAAGGCCAACATCGCCGACCTGCCGCGTGGCGGTGTGATCATCGCCGATTCCGCCGACTTCACCAAGCGCAACCTGGCCAAGGTCGGCTACACCAGCGATCCGCTCACCGACGGTTCGCTCGAGGACTATCAGGTCCATGCTCTCGACCTGACCGGCATGACCATCGAAGCGGTCAAGCAGTTCGGCCTTACCCGCAAGGACGCCTCGCGCGCCAAGAACATGTTCGCATTGGGGCTACTGTCCTGGCTCTATCACCGGCCGACTGACGGCACGCTCAACTTCCTTTCCGCCAAGTTCGCGTCAAAGCCGGAGATCCGCGACGCCAACATCACTGCATTCAAAGCCGGACACGCGTTCGGCGAGACCACCGAGGTGTTCGCGGTCACCTACGAAGTGGCGCCGGCGCCCATGCCGGCGGGGAAATACCGTCAGATCTCGGGCAATCTTGCGCTGGCGTACGGGCTGATCACAGCATCCAGGAAAGCTGGCCTGCAGCTCTTCCTCGGCGCCTATCCGATCACTCCAGCGTCGGATGTGTTGCACGAGCTCAGCAAGCACAAACGATTCGGGGTTACCACCTTCCAGGCCGAAGACGAGATCGCTGGCGTAGGTGCTGCGCTGGGCGCGAGCTTCGCTGGGCATCTTGGGGTGACCACTACCTCCGGACCCGGCGTTGTCTTGAAGTCGGAGACCATCGGCCTAGCGGTCGCAACTGAGCTGCCATTGATCGTCTGCGACATTCAGCGTGCTGGGCCAAGCACCGGTATGCCCACCAAAACCGAGCAGGCCGACCTGCTGCAGGTGATGTTCGGTCGCAATGGCGAGGCACCCGTCCCGGTACTCGCGGCACAATCCCCCGCCGACTGCTTCCCCACCGCACTCGAGGCGGTCCAACTGGCGATCAAGTACCGGACTCCGGTCGTGATCTTGTCGGATGGCTACATCGCCAATGGCGCAGAGCCGTGGCTGATACCGGACATCGACTCCATCCCGGCGATCGACCCGCAGTTCGCGTCCGCCACCAATGGCACCGACAAGGTCGGTGAGCCACTCTTCCTGCCCTATTTACGCGATCCCGAGACACTCGCGCGCCCCTGGGCGATTCCTGGAACCGCCGGGCTGCAACATCGCATCGGCGGCATCGAAAAAGCCAAAGACACCGGTGCGGTCTCCTACGACCCGGCCAACCATGAGGAGATGGTGCGGACCCGGCAGGCCAAGATCAACGGAATCGTTCAGGACATTCCAGACCTGGCCGTCGACGATCCGTCCGATTCCGAGGGCCGTCACGCTCGGGTCTTGGTGCTCGGCTGGGGTTCGACGTACGGCCCGATCATCGCTGCGGCACGCCGGGTACGCAAGACCGGCCGGCTGATCGCCTACACGCACCTGCGGCACCTCAACCCGTTCCCGGCCAATCTCGGTGACATCCTGCGTAGCTACGACCGCGTCATCGTTCCAGAGATGAACACTGGACAGCTGGCCATGTTGCTGCGGGCGAAGTACTTGGTGGACGTACACAGTTATTCTCGGGTTCGCGGGCAGCCGATCTCGCTCAGTGAACTCGCTCATGATCTTGAAGCCGAGATCGATCAACTGGAAGGGACGAACCCGTGACCGCCGTCGATCAGCTACATTCGGAGCTTGATCACCCACTGACCACTCGAGAGGTTGCAGACCTGTCTACGTCGCCGCTCGGCCCCAACGGCACGGGGCAGAGTTACCGTGGGCTCAACGGCGTACCACTTTCCCTTGAGCCGCTGAACCGCAAGGACTTCACTAGTGATCAAGAGGTTCGGTGGTGCCCCGGCTGCGGCGACTACGCCGTGCTTGCCGCTTTCCAGGGGTTCATGCCCGAGCTCGGGATCAAGCGCGAAAACACTGTGATCGTTTCCGGCATCGGCTGCTCGTCGCGTTTCCCTTACTACGTTGACACCTACGGCATGCACTCCATCCATGGCCGGGCAACCGCGATCGCCACCGGCGTCGCAACGGCACGTGAGGACGTGGCGGTCTTTGTGATCACTGGTGACGGCGACGCCCTCTCCATCGGCGGCAATCACCTGATTCATGTGCTGCGCCGCAATGTGAACTTGACGATCTTGCTATTCAACAATCGGATCTATGGGCTGACGAAGGGCCAGTACTCGCCCACCTCGGAGATCGGCAAGATCACTAAGTCGACGCCGATGGGCTCGCTCGACAACCCGTTCAACCCTGTGTCCCTGGCGCTTGGTGCCGAGGCGACCTTCGTGGCGCGGACCATCGACTCCGACCGGAAGCACCTGACCGGCGTGCTTCGAGCAGCAGCCGCGCACCGCGGCAGCTCTCTGGTGGAGATCTACCAGAACTGCCCGATCTTCAACGACGGTGCGTTCGACGCAATGAAGGACCGGACCACGTCGGCGGATGCGATTATCCCGCTGAATCATGGTGACCCGATCCGTTTCGGCGTCGACGGCCATCTCGGTGTGGTGCGTGATCCCAGGACCGGGACCTTCTCGGTGGTTGAGGTTGCCGATGTAGGTGAGGACGCATTGGTGGTGCACGATGCTCACCTTGCCGATCCCTCTTTCGCCTTCGGGCTTTCGCGGCTTACCGATGCCGGCGTGCTGCATCGGGCACCCATCGGCATCTTCCGCGATGTTGAGGCGCCCGCGTACGACGACCTCGCCCGCGATCAGGTCGCGCTGGCCGCGAGCCTCGGCAACGACGACGACGCCCTGCAGACGATGATCAACGGCGCGGACACCTGGACCGTCCGCTAGGTTGACTGGCCGCGCTCGATGCGGGTCGGATCCCCTACTTTGCCGTCGGCCGCCCAGGTGACCGGTCCGCTGACTAGAGTTCGCTCCAATGAGGACGCCCTTGTGGTCGCGAGCGTCGGCATTACGCGAGCGATTACCAGGAACCGCCCTTGTGGTCGCGAGCGTCGGCATTACGCGAGCGATCGCCAAGAACGGCCCTCGTGGTCGCGAGCGTCGGCATTGCGCGAGCGATCACCAAGAGCTTGGTCAGGAGACGCAGCATGAGTTCGAGCGACCCGTACGGCGGCCCTCAGCGACCGATGCCCGGTCAAGGGCCGAGCGCTGGCCCAGGCCCCGAACGGCAGCCGCCACCCTACGGGTATCCGCCGCGGCCCGGCGCCTACCCTCAACAACCAGATGCTGGATACCCTCAGCAGCCTGGGGCGTACCCGCAGCAGCCCGCAGCTGGCAGCCCACCTAGCGCCTCCGGATACACGTTCGGACCCTTCGCTCCTGACCAACAGCAAGTCGGTTGGTCCGGCGGTTCCCAACCTGGCCAGTACGGAGGCCGCGGCCGATACGGCGCCGCACCAGGCGAGCCCGCACCCCGGCGGTCGAAGGGCAGCGGCCCAAAGAGCGGAGCCAAGATCTTGGTCCTCATCGGAGCGGCCGCACTGGCGGTCATCTTGTTCGCGGTCATCGCGGTGGTTGCAGCAACCCGCGACAGGCCGAGCCCAAGCAGTCAGGCCGGCGCGAGCACCGCGGGTCAGCGCGCCAATCCGTCGCAAAGCACGGCGCCACAGAACACCCCGCGGCCCTCCGACGCGGTTGCGGCGTACCTGCAGGCCCTGGCCGCCGGTGATGCGACCAGTGCTTTGTCCTATGCCGCCGATCCAGCGCCCACCGGACCTATGTTGACCAATGAGGTGCTCGCCGAATCCCGCAAACTTACGCCGTTGACCGAGATCCAGGTGCCAGTTATCGAAGATCAGAACGCGAAGTCAGTTTCGGCCACGTACACGCTCGGCAGCTCCGCAGTCAGCGAGTCGTTCGACGTGGTCAAAGTGGCAAACGCCTGGAAACTCAGCCGTGCCGTCAAGGATCTCGATCTCAGCTTCATTGTCGACGGGCCTGTTCCGCTCAAGATCAACGGCGTAAAGGTGGCCCAGCAAGCGGTAGCCGTGTTGCCAGGCTCGTACGCGTTCACCAGCGGGCTGCCGTACGTGGGCTACGGGTCCAAGAACGTCGTACTGGTGAAGAGTCCTTATGTTGAGGCCACCACGTACAGCATTCAAAGCCAGCTCACCAAAGCCGGCAAGAAGGCCGCCGTCTCCGCCACAAAGAAGAGCTACAACAAGTGCCTCAATGCTCATTCGCTGAGTCCTAAGAATTGCCCACAGAAGTTCAATTCCAAGTACCACTACACCAAGAGCTCGATCACCTGGCGGGAGACCGGCGATCCATTCCGGAAGCCGACGGTAACATTCAGCGGTACGCAGGCGCGGATTGAGATTCCGATCGACTTGAAGGTGTCTGGAAGCTGCAGCTCTCAAGGCCGATCAGGCAAATGCTCCGGCTCGCTCACCGGCACATCGGTGGCGGTGATCAAGATGACGACGAAGCCGCTGAAGGTCAAGTGGCTGTGACTGTCGAGTCAGCGCCTACCGATCGGTAACATGTGCGAGTGATTGAGACCTCTGCTCAGAGACCTGCTATCGACTTCTCCAGCTTCGACCAAAGCATCCGGATTCAGGACGATCTTTTTCGACATGTCAACGGATCGTGGCTAAATACCACGGAGATCCCCGCCGACAAACCGCTGACTGGTGCCTTTATGGATCTGCGGGACAAAGCCGAATCGGCAGTCCGCGACATCATCACCACACTCAAACCTGGCGAGCGCGGCTCGGACGAGGCCAAGATCGCCGATCTTTACGCCAGCTTCATGGACGAGGAAGCGGCGGAGAACGCTGGGGCGAACCCCATCTTGCCGCTGCTGGCCGCGATCGGTGCCGTGGAGACTGTGCCTGAACTGATGCGGATGGTGGGTCGATTCGCGCGTCAGGCGGTGCCCGGGCTGGTGGCATTTCAGGCAGAACCGGATCCCGGTGATCCCAACCGGTATGTGATCTTCGTAGGTCAAGGTGGTCTCGGCCTGCCGGACGAGGAGTACTACCGTGTCGACAATTACGCCAACATCCGCGCACAATATCTGGCGCACGTGGCGGCTTCGTTTGCACTCGCGGGGATAGCCGAGCCCGACGCTCAGGCGCGGCAGGTATTTGATCTTGAGACCGAGATCGCCGCAACGCACTGGGACAAGGTGAAGTGCCGCGACCTGCGACTGATGTACAACCTGATGAGCCTTGATCAGTTCGATGCCAGCTCTCCTGGATTGCATTGGCGTGAATTCCTGGTCGGGGGTGATATTGCCGAGTCGAGGATGGGTGAGCTGGTGGCGATGCAGCCATCCTTCTTCACCGGAGTCTCTGCACTGCTGACAGAGAATCGGCTTCCGGCATGGCGGGCCTGGGCGCGGTGGAAGGTGATCAGCTCGCTGTCCCCCTATCTGTCCAGTGCATTCGTCGGGGAGAATTTCCGGTTCTACGGAACCGTCTTGATGGGGACGCCCGAGCTTCGCGAGCGCTGGAAGAGAGGGGTCGCGCTGGTCGAGGACTCGATCGGCGAGGCGGTCGGCAAGATCTACGTCGACCGCTACTTCTCCCCAGTCGCCAAGGAGCGGATGGATCAGCTGGTAGCCAACCTGATCGAGGCGTACCGACGCTCCATTACCGATCTTGACTGGATGACCGAGGAGACCAAGGAAAGCGCGCTTGCCAAGCTCGCCAAGTTCCGCTCGCACATTGGCTACCCGATCAAGTGGCGGGACTACTCCTCGTTGCTGATCGCGCGAGATGACTTGATCGGCAACCTCATGCGCGTAGCCGACTTCGAAGTGAACCGAGCGTTGAACAAAATAGGCCAGCCGATCGATCGCGAAGAATGGCTGATGACGCCGCAAACAGTCAACGCGTACTATCACCCGCTCAAGAATGAGATCGTCTTTCCGGCGGCGATCTTGCAGCCTCCCTTCTTCAACGAGCACGCCGATGACGCCGTGAACTATGGCGGCATCGGAGCGGTGATCGGACACGAGATCGGACATGGTTTTGATGATCAAGGTTCTACCTGCGATGGCGACGGCATGCTGCGTAACTGGTGGACAGACAAGGATCGCGAGGCATTCGAGGAGCGAACCATGGTGTTGATCGATCAGTACAACGCGTTGGAGCCAGTGCAGGCCCCAGGCCATCGAGTCAATGGCCAGCTAACCATTGGGGAGAACATCGGTGATCTTGGTGGGCTTTCGATCGCCTTCAAGGCGCACGAGATCGCCCATGACGGCAATCCGGCGCCCTCGCTGGACGATTACACACCCGAGCAGCGGCTGTTCCTGAGCTGGGCGGCCGTGTGGCAGGCCAAGGTGCGAACCGAGATGCTGCTCCAGCGACTGGCGACCGATCCCCACTCTCCAGCAGAGTTCCGCTGCAACCAGATCGTCCGCAATCTTCCCGAGTTCTACGCCGCGTTCGACGTACAAGACTCCGACGCCCTCTGGCTCGACGAAGACAAGCGCGTCAAGATCTGGTAGGACGCCAGCTGCGGACTCGCCGCTGAGTGAAACGCACCTGCACGTTCGTTTCACTCGCTCTGCACGCGTAGGGAACGAACGTGCACGTGCGTTTCCGACAAGGAGCCTCAGGCGGTACGCGTCACCACGGTCGTGCAGAGGTCGTCGAGAGCGTCTCGGGCGGGACCGGCGGGTAGCGGTTCGAGGAGGCTTCGAGCTGCCTCGGCGCGGCGGCGCACCTCCTCGCGCGCCTGATCGACACTGCGGTGGCGCCGCAGCAGGTCCAGTACCTCGTGTAGCGCGGCGTCGTCGTGCAGATCGGAGTCGAGAAGTCGCAGCAGCCGAGCATCGGCGGGGTCGGTTGATCTGCGGGCGAGCAGAGTCGGTAACGTCGGGATCCCCTCACGAAGATCAGTTCCGGGTGTCTTGCCTGTCTGGTCGCTCGTGATATCGATGATGTCGTCGCTGAGCTGAAACACCACCCCAATCTGCTCACCGAAGTCGGCCATGATCCGCTGCAAATTCGGCGCTGCACCCGAGATCTTGGAGCCGAAGAGAGCTGAGGTCGCGATCAACGAGCCAGTTTTGTCAGCGACGACCCGAAGATAATGATCAAGCGGATCCATTCCGCTCGGTCCCACCGTCTCGGCAATCTGACCCTGCACGAGCCGAGAGAAGGTGCGCGCCTGAAGCCGAACGAACTCTGGTCCCAGGTCGCAGACGATGTCTGAGGCGCGGGCGAACAGCAGATCTCCAACCAGGATTGCCACGGTGTTTCCCCAGCGAGAGTTGGCGCTCACCGAACCTCGACGTATTCGGGCCTCGTCCATGACGTCGTCGTGATAAAGGCTCGCCACATGAGTCAGCTCCACGACTACCGCGGCCTTGACGACGTCATTCTCAGCGGCGCGCGGCCCGAGGTGGGAGCCGAGCACGACGAGCAGGGGACGGAACCGCTTTCCACCAGCAGCGATGATGTGTTGTGCGGCCTCGGTGACCATGTCCGAATCCGCCTCGGCGGCCTTGAGCAGCGCGGCTTCAATCAGCTCGAGCTGGGCTCGGACCGAGGCCTCGAACACCTCGTCTCGCGTCTGTTCAGCCAGCACCCTTCCTCCGTATGCCTTCCGTCAGCGAATGAACTCCCCTGCTTGCTGGGCGAGAGCCAATAGTGGGCCAGGAAACACACCGAACGCTACCGTTGCGATCACGCCCAAGCCGACCGCTGCCAGAGTGGTCCAGCCGGGGCGTATCACGCTCGTCGCCATGATTCTCGGCTCTGCAAAGAACATCAACACAATGACCCGAATATAGAAGAACGCCGCCACAACGCTGATCACCACAGCGACGACTACCAGCCACTGGCTGCCGCCACTCCAGGCCGCAGCGAATACCGCCCACTTTCCGACGAAGCCACTGGTCAGCGGGATACCCGCGAAGCTCAGCATGAAGATCGAAAAGATCGTCGCAGCGAGTGGCGCTCGCCGACCCAGGCCCACCCAGCTGTTGAGCAAGGTCGCCTCACCCGTTGGGTCGCGGACCATCGTCACCAGTGCGAACGCGCCGATCGTCGCAGCACCGTAGGCGACCAGGTAGAACATCACAGAGGAGACGCTGGTCAAGCCTCCTGGTCTGCTGCCCGTAACAGCCTGAGACGCCCCGACGAACGCCACCATCATGAAGCCGGCGTGCGCGATCGAGGAGTACGCCAACATCCGCTTCATGTCGGTTTGAGTGATCGCCAAGACCGAGCCGACCGCCATAGTGAGAACGGCAATGATCGCCATCACCGGCTGCCAGTCCCACCGATCGGCGCCCAGTGCGACATAGAACACGCGCATCAATGCGCCGACGGCAGCGATCTTGGTGCAAGCCGCCATGAAGCCTGTGACCGGCGTCGGCGCTCCGGCATATACATCTGGGGTCCAGGAGTGGAACGGCACCGCGCTGAACTTGAACAGCAGGCCGACCCCGAGCAAGGCCATGCCAGCCAACAACAGGCTCAGCCCCTGCGCGCTATTGCGCACCGCGTCGTCGATGTCAGCCAAGGTGAAGGAGCCGGAATAGCCATAGAGCAAGGCAGCCCCATAGATGAAGAACGCCGAGGAGAGCGCTCCCAGGAGGAAGTACTTGAGGGCGGCCTCCTGCGACAGCAGCCGGCGGCGGCGGGCCAGCCCGCACAAGAGATACAGCGGCAGCGACAAGATCTCCAGCGACACAAACATCGTGATCAGATCGTTGGACGCGGGAAACAGCATCATTCCCAACACTGCAAAGAGCGCGAGCGGGAAGACCTCGGTATGTTCGACGCGGCTTCGGATCGCTTCCCGCTCGGCTACCGTGCCGGGCACCGCCGCCGCCTGGGGCGCGAAGACGCTCGCGCCCTCGATCTTGGTCTCGGCGAACATCAGCATCGACGCTGCACTGAAAATGATCACGATCGTCCACATGAAATAAGTCGGGCCGTCGAGCGCCAGCGAGTTGACAGCCACTACCGCCTCATTGCCGGACGCCCAGTCCAGCACGGTGGTTGCCAGGGCCAGAGCCAAGGAAACGAAGGTGATGACGAGCTGGACAATACGGCGTATCTCCCGGGGCGCGAGCGCCTCGGCGAGCACACCGAGGCAAGCTCCGGCGAAGATCACGAGAACGGGGGCGAGCAGGCCGTACTCGATCTTCGGCGCGGTGATCTCCATCGGCAACAGAGTCAAGGTGATCATCAGCGGCCTCCCTCGGCGGTCACCCTGGGTTGCGGATCCGTCACCCCGACATGCTGCAGCGTGGCTTGAGTCGCCGGCTCGATGATCGACAGCAGTGGCTTCGGAAAGACTCCGAGGAGAAGAATCAACAGCACCAGCGGCGCCATCGCGAGACGTTCCCGTCCGTTGAGCTCAGTGACCCTCGCCCGAACCTCGGGGTCAACCGGTCCCGTCATGGTCCGCTGGTACATGATCAAGATGTAGAGCGCGGCCAGCACGATCGCCAGAGTGGAGACGACGGCGTACGCGGGATATCGGCCGAACGTGCCGGCTAGCACCATGAATTCAGACACGAAGCTGGACAAGCCGGGCAGCGACAAAGTGGAGAGTCCGGCGAATAGCAGCAGGCCTGCCAGCACAGGCGCCACCCGGTCCACCCCGCCGTACGCATTGATGTCGCGCGAACCGCGGCGCTTGATCAAATATCCGGCGACGACGAACAAGGCGGCCGTCGACATCCCGTGGTTGAGCATGTAAAGCGTCGACCCGGTCAGACTCTGGCTAGTAAACGCGAAAATACCGAGCACGATGAAGCCGAAGTGACTGATCGACGTGTAAGCGATGAACCGCATGATGTCCCGACTGCCGATCGCCAGGATGGCGCCGTACAGAATCGAGATGGTCGCCAGGACCAGTACCACCGGCGTTGCCCATTGGCTCGCCTCCGGAAACAGGCCGAGGCAAAATCTGATCATGCCGAAGGTGCCGATCTTGTCCATGACCCCGACCATCATGGTCGCGCTGCCAGGCGTGGACTCCTCAGCAGCATCCGGCAACCAGGTATGCAACGGCACCAGCGGCGCCTTGATCGCAAACGCGAACATGAAGCCGACGAACAACCACCGACCCGTGTCGGTGGCAATATCCAGCTGGCTCAGCGTATTGAGCAGATAGCTGGGCGCTCCGACTTTCGATGACTGGACATACAGACCGATCACCGATGCGAGCATCACGAACCCACCGAGCAAACCGAAGATCAAGAACTTGGCCGCGGCGTACGACCGTCGCGGCCCCTGTCCGAAGCCGCCGATCAGGAAGTACATCGGCACCAAGATGACCTCGAAGAACACGTAGAACAAGAAGACATCGGTGGCCAAGAAGAGGTACAACGCACAGGTTTGGACCGCCAGCACCAAGGCAAAGAACACCCTGGCGTCATACTTCGGAGCTACGGTTGCGGCACCCGTCGAAGTGGCCCCTTCGTCGAGCTCGGGGCCGATGCCCATCGAATCGAAGTCCCGCCACGAAGCAATGATCACGACTGGGGTGATGATCACCACCAACAGCACCAAGGTGAGCCCGAGCCCGTTCAGACCAAGCGCATAGTACGCGCCGAGTGGCTTGATCCACGGCACCTGCTCGACCAGCTGCATGCCGCCGCCGATCTTGAACCGCGTCGCGATCACAAGTGCAAACGCGAAGGTGAGCAGCGATGCAACGAGCGCCACCTGTTTCGCGACCTTGGCACCGGCGAAGATCAGCACGACGGCGCCGACGGCCGGAAGCAGCGCCAGGATGGTGAGCCAGGGAATAGCCATCTCTATCTCCCCCTAACCCAGCCGGCCCAGCAGGATGACGACACCGACGACCGCCGCGCCCACTGTCATGGTGAGTGCGTAGGAGCGGACGAAGCCGTTCTGCACCCGCCGGAGCCGGGACGACATCCCGCCGATCGCCGAGGCTGTACCGTTGACAGCGCCATCGATGCCGGAATTCTCGACTCTGACAAGTCCCGCGGTGAGTTGCTGCCCAGGACGCATGAACACTGCCTCGTTGAACGCATCGCCGTATAGATCGTTGCGTCCGGCGACGGTGAAGAAAGACTGGCTCGCCGGCTGAGTCAACGGGATCTCGCGACGCGGGCCGAAGAGCCACACGCTGATCGCGACACCAATCGCAACGACCACCAGAGTAAGGAGCCCAACGGTTGAGAAGTGCAACAGGCTCGGCGCCTCCTCAGGCACGCCACCGCCGACGGCCGGGTCAAGCCATCCGACAATCCAGTTGTTCAGCACGATTCCGCTGATGGCCGAGGCTATTCCCAACAAAATCAAGGGCACAGTCATGACCGGTGGCGACTCGTGCGGATGCACGTCCTGCTGCCAGCGTTTGGCGCCGAAGAAGGTCATCAACATGAGCCGGGTCATATAGAACGCGGTGATGCCCGCGCCCAACATGGCCAAGCCGCCGACGACCGCACCGCGCTGCTCAAAGGCGACCTCGATGATGTGATCTTTGGCATAGAACCCCGAGAAGAACGGGAACCCGATGATCGCTAAGTAGCCTGCCGCAAAGGTGAGGAACGTGATCGGCATCATTCGCCTGAGCGCCCCGTAGTGGCGCATATCGACCTCGTCATTCGTGGCATGCATCACCGAACCGGCGCCGAGGAACATGTCAGCCTTGAAGAAACCATGTACCAGCAGCAGGAAGATCCCGTACGCATATCCGGCCGGGCCGATGCCCGCCGCCAGCATCATGTAACCGATTTGGGACATCGTCGAGCCGGCCAGAACCCTCTTGATGTCGTCCTTGGCGCAGCCGATCCAGGCACCGAACAGCAGCGTCACCGTGCCGACCACCACGACCGCCGTGCCGGCAGCCAAGGATTGTGCGTAGATCGCGTTGCTCCGAGTGACGAGATAGACCCCAGCCGTCACCATCGTGGCCGCATGGATGAGCGCCGACACCGGAGTTGGACCCTCCATCGCGTCCAAGAGCCACGATTGCAGCGGCACCTGGGCGGACTTTCCGCAGGCCGCAAGCAAGAGCAGCAGGCCCAGGAGCAACGCCGTGGTGCTCCCCGCACTAGGCATACCTTCGTTGACGTCGATGAAGGACGAGGACCCGAAGGTCGCGAGCATCAGCATGACGGCCAGCGACATGCCCATGTCACCGACGCGGTTGACCACGAAGGCCTTCTTCGCAGCCGTCGCAGCAACCGGCTTGTGCTGCCAAAAACCGATCAACAAGTAGGACGCGAGGCCTACGCCCTCCCAGCCGACGAAGAGCACGAGGTAGTTGTCCGCCAGGACGAGCAGCAGCATTGCCGCGACGAACAGGTTGAGGAAGGCGAAGAAACGGCGCCGCCGCTCGTCATGAGCCATGTAGCCGACGGAGTAAACATGGATGAGGCCGCCGACGCCGGTGATCAACAATACGAAGAGGATCGAGAGCTGGTCGATGAGCAGCCCGACGTCGATCTGCCAGCGCCCGCTGGAGATCCAGTTGTAGAGCGGCACCGATACCGCGCGAGCCGGCGCATCCCGGCCGAGCAGCTGAATGAAGTAGACGAGACCGAGTGCGAATGAGATCAGCGGCGCGACGGCGCCGAGGTACGGCGCCCAACGGTCGGCACGCCGGCCCACCAGGAGCAAGATCGCGGAACTCACCGCGGGTATGGCGATGAGCAACCACGACACGGTGAACAGACCGGTTGCCGGCACAGGCGTGACAGTCTCAAGCGGGATCATCGCAGTCCTTTAAAACTTCAGCAGATTCGCGTCATCGACTGACGCCGACCGGCGGGTACGGAAGATGGTCACGATGATTGCTAGACCGACGACGACCTCGGCGGCAGCCACCACCATGACGAAGAAGGCCGCGACCTGCCCATCCAGGGCGCCGTGCATGCGGGAGAACGTCACGAGGGCAAGGTTGGTCGCGTTGAGCATGAGCTCCACACACATGAAGGCGACGATCGCGTTGCGTCTGATCATGAAACCTACGGTGCCGATCGTGAACAAGATCGCCGAGAGGACGATGTAGCTCGTAGGATTCACTCTTTTTGGGCTTTCTCGCTCGCGCCCGGTCGCGCGTTCCAGGTCCGCTCTTCCTCCTTGCTCGCCGACAATCGCCGAGCTGGCCACATATACGCAGGGCGTCGACTCGCCGCATCGTCCAGAGCGAGGCGCGCGCGACCTAGCCGACGCTGGCGAGGTTCTGTCCTCGTCATGTCTCTTCCTCCGTTGTGTGGGGCGTCTCGACGTCAGTGATGGCCTCGACTGTCCGGTCGATCGGTTGGACGAGATCACGACTGTCCATGACCGTTCCGCGGGCGCGCAGTGTGCCGGAGACCGAAAGCTCGGAGACGCTTCCGTCAGGCAGCAGGGCCGGCGTATCCACCGCGTTATGCCGAGCAAAGACCCCTGGAGTAGGAAGCGGACCCGGGTGCTGGCCGGTCTCGGCGTAACGCTTCATCCTGCTGGCGGCCAGGTCTCCCTGCGTTCGGCGCTTCGTCAGCCGCTCTCGGTGCGCGAGCACCATGGCTCCGACTGCAGCCGTGATCAGCAGTGCTGATGTCGCCTCGAAGGCAAACAC
>Ga0075423_10002060_pt1 | contig 18048 bp, 12 predicted proteins | sample SoiMethybrSBSTD2_FD_80114 | JGI IMG/M metagenome (GOLD analysis project Ga0075423, IMG submission 80114) | Bulk soil microbial communities from a Populus tree surrounding site in Tennessee, USA - Soil MetaG P. TD hybrid SBSTD2 | ecosystem: Environmental > Terrestrial > Soil > Tree plantation...
AGGTCGCTGGTTCAAATCCAGCCCCCGCAACCATGACGAGGGGCTAGCGGACGCTGAAGCCGCTAGCCCCTTTCCTTTGCCCGACCTCACCCAGCAATATAGGTGTCAGGTGTGTTCGATGTGCAGTCGCCTCAGAGGGCTACCTTCATCCTGCTCTAGCCTGGCCCCCACTGGAAGCTCGGGAAACGCCTTTCGCATTCGAGCTCCCCACAAATGGCGCGCAATCATCATCCGCGAGCGATGGTGACCGTCTGCCCCCTCTGCGCCACCAGCTGTGACAGTTCCGGGTGTCCCCAGATCGACTCGACGGACTCGTACCGGCCCACCTGCCAGCACGAGTCATCGATTGTCCTGCCGCCCCATCCGTACTCGATCGCGAACTGCGAGGGGTTCGCCACGTAGAACGAGACCATATGATCGTTCATGTGCCTGCCCAGATCGATGACGATCGGAGTCCCCTCCTGCCGGGCAATGTCGCGGGCGGAACCCACGTCGTCAAGGGAGTTGCACTCATACGGACGACGAGTACGTGAGGCCCGCGGAGGGGCGCCCGGCGCTCCCTGGCCTTGCCGACGACTTGGCGGCGGCGCTGCGGACGCGGCGAGACGCCGCGCTCGCGTGGGACGCCTGGCGGCGCGCCAGGCGCGAGGCCGCCGAGGCGCTTCGCGCGCGCCGCCCCGACCTCTCCATCCAAGGACCGGAATAGTCGAGCCGTGCGGGTGGGGCTGCTGGCCATTTGTTCGGTCAGGACCTTGAGCGCCTCCTGCGCTCACTGGCTGCCGGCTGCTAGCTACCGGCCCTTGGCACGATCTCTTGGCCTGTGGCTCAATCTTGCGTTGGTCGGCGTCAATCTGCGGCGAAAGGCTTCCGTTTGCTCCAGAACCGCGGAATCCAGCGCGGGACGCGCGCGCAGTAATCCTCATATTCCTTCCCGAACTGTCCGCGTAGTGTAGGTTCTTCATAGAGAAGCACGAAGGCAAAGAACCCGAGCCATACCACGAGTCCGTACTCCAGGAGGGCCATGCTGCCCAAGAGAAGTCCCTGGCCGGAAATCAGCGAAGTAACAGCCACGTACATAGGGTTGCGCACGTAACGATAGAGCCCGGTAAGTACCAGGCGCTGAGGAGGCGCGACCGGCGCCGGCGTCCCCAGGCCCTGAATGGCGAAGCGGGCGAAGGAGTCGAGCAGAAGCGGCAGCCCGGCGGCAATCATCAGCCCGCCCAAAATGCGCAATGAAGAAAACCCGAAGAGCTGCGGCGCCATGCGCCAGCGGGTGAAGGTCCAGGGAACGTACACGGCGAGGGTTCCCGGAGCGATCACCAGAAAGATCGCGGAGCCGAGCAGGGCCACGGCACGCTTCATGAGTTCCCCTCAGTCTATCCTTGAGCGTAGACTGGAAACGAAAAGTCTCGTGGCGTCATGATTGAGGGCCGCAGCGATCGTGCCGCTGCCATTGCCGTTGAACTCGCTCATCTCACCCTTGGGTCTGCCCGGAGCTGGGAATGGTTCCCCTGCCTCCAGAGCACATCGAGCTCCTGATGTGCCTCAGGGAGTGCTCAGGCAGCTTCAGGGGCGCATGTTTTGGTGGCGTGCTGGCGGTGAGCGCAAAGCTGCTGAGACATTTGGTGAAAACGTGGGCGCGACTGAAACAGTTTAGATCGCGGTATCGAAGCAGAAGCCTAGCGACCTGTTTGCCTGCAAGTGGTTGCGGGCCCCCGCAACCATGACGACGAGGGGTTAGCGGACGCAAGGACTACACGGAAAGGCCTGTCGGTCACCGCGGCGGCTGCTGCGCCCGCTCGAGCTCCATGAGACGCGCGTGCAGGCGCTGCTCGGCGTGGGCGACGCGCTCCAACACCGAGGCGCGCTCGCGGTCGAAGCGGATGCGCTCCACAAGCACGCCGCCCAGGAAGCCCACCGCAGCTACGTAGATTCCCAGACTCAGCGCGCAGACTCAGCGCGATTGAGAGTCGGCGGCGGCGCATCACCGCTCCCCCGCCGTCGCCCGCACCCGGGCGGCCATCTCGACGTCGCCGAGGGCGCCGAAGGCCTCTGCGGCCCTGTGGATTCCCTCCCGGGAGCCCGCGGCCCGCGCGTTCAGGAACGCCTTGAGATAGGCCTGGCGGGCCTCGGCGCGGAAGCCCGTCGGGTAGCGGGAGCCCGGGGGCGCGAGCGCGTCAATCCGCAGCGCGGCGTCGCCCACCGCAAGCATCGCCTCCCACCGCCGCGAGCCGAGGGCCACGCTGTACGTTTCGCGCCACTCGTAGATCGCCCGGCTCGGATCCCGGCGCGCGATCGCCGCATCCACCGCGGCCAGGCGCGCCGGCAGCGACCGCTCCAGGCTCTGGAGAACCGCCCCGGGCATCGGCCCGACGTGGCGGCCGCCCCCGGTGCTCTTCGCGCCGGCTAACCCGGCGAACACGATGGCCGCCACCGCCGCGAGCCCCGCGAACACCAAGGTGATTAGACGCCACTCGGTCGTGCGCTGCGCCGCGATCATGATGATTCTCCTCCTAGCGGAGGATCGGCAACAGGAACGGTGCGATGGCAGACGTGAACACGGCGGCTAGGCCCATGGCGACGCCCGCCGCCGCGCCCTGGAGCTCGCCCTCGGTCACCGCCTGCGCGGTGCCCTGGCCGTGGGAGATCGTGCCGAGGGCCAGCCCGCGCGCGAGGGGATCGCGAATGCCGGTGCTGTCCATTAGCCACGGGCCGAGCATCGCGCCGATCATGCCGGTGGCGATCACGAACGCGGCGGTCAGGGCCGGGCTGCCGTGGATGATCGGCGCCAGCTCGATGGCGATCGGGGCGGTGACCGACTTGATGCTGATCGACGCGCGCATGACATCGGGCAGCCCGAGCGCACCGGCGAGGATCACCGCCGTGCTCAGGGTGGCGAGCGAGCCGACCGCGAGCGCCAGGACCGCGGGCAGCATGTGGCGCAGCAGCGTCTGGCGGTTCTTGTAGAGCGGCACCGCGAGGCTCACGGTGGCCGGCCCGAGCAGGAATACCATGATGCGCTTCGCGGGTTCGTAGTCGGCCACGCGGATGCCGCTCGAGATCAGGACCAGGATGACCAGGGCCACGCTGAAGAAGACCGGCGTAGTGAGCGGCGAGGGATAGCGCCGAGCCACGCGGCGGCTCAGCGCGTAGGCCCCGAGCGTGAGCGCGATGCTGAAGCCGGTGATCCAGCCGCTCACGGGGTCTTCCGGCGCTCGCGCGAAGCGAGCGTCTGCGCGCTGAGGCCGGCCACGCAGATGCCGAGGACGGCGCTCAGCACGAGCGTCGCCACGATCGCCGGGCCGTTGTCCCAGAACAGTTCGGGGAAGCCCATGAGGTCCACCGTGATCGGGATGAAGAAGAAGGCGAGATGGCGGATCAGGAGCTGGGCGCTGGCCTCGATCCACCGGAGCGGGAGCACGCCGGTCACGAGCAGGGCAAGAAGGAAGAGCATGCCGAGAAGATTGCCGGGCAGCGGCAGGTGGAAGAGCCGCGCGACCGCGTAGCCCGCCTGGTTGATCAACAGGAGCGCGGCAACCTGCGCGACGAGGGCGACCGCGAATCTCATGGCCACGCCAGGGGGCAATCGCCATGCCATGCCGAGGGCCGCGCGCACGGCGCTGGTCAACTGCGCGGAAATCGGAAGGAAATCGAATGCGGCCCGGTCCGCGGCCGGGGCAGCGGGGCGATCCGCGCCGTCGCGCTTCCGCGACGGGTCAGTCGCGGAAGCGCGTCACTCGATCCGCAGCGCCTTGATCAGCCGCATGAAGTGCGTCCGGTTGAGCCCGAGCGTGGTGGCGGCGGCCGCGCGGTTGCCGCCGGTCCGGTCCAGCGCGCCGACGATGAGCTGCCGCCGGCAGGCATTGACCGCGTCGTGGTAGGAGCCGCTCTCCTCCCGGGCGTCCGGGTCGGACGCGACCAGCCGCGGGGGTAGGTCCGCGGCGGTGACGCGGGGCGCCCGGCCGAGGACGATGGCCCGCTCGAGCACGTTGCCCAGCTCCCGCACGTTGCCGGGCCAGCGATAGGCGGTGAGTCGGGCGAGGGCGTCGGGCGCGATCTCGGTGAAGGGCTTCTTGGTTTCGCGCGAGAAGCGCTCAAGGAAGAAGTGGGCCAGCGCCGGAATGTCTTCCCGCCGCTCTCGCAGCGGGGGCAGAGTGATCGGCACCACATTCAACCGATGGTAGAGATCCTCCCGGAAGCGGCCGTCCCGAACCGCGGTCTCGAGGTCGCGGTTGGTCGCGGCGATGATCCGGACGTCCACCGAGATCGGCTTGGTGCCCCCCACCCGCTCGAAGTCCCGCTCTTGGAGGAAGCGCAGCAGCTTGGTCTGGAGCTCTTGCGAGATGTCGCCCACCTCGTCGAGGAGCACGGTGCCGCGGTCGGCCAGCTCGAGCTTGCCCTTCTTGAGACGCAGCGCGCCAGTGAAAGCGCCCTTCTCGTGCCCGAACAGCTCGCTCTCCAGCAACTCGCGGGAGAGCCCGACGCAGTTGATCGCGATGAACGGCTCCGGGCGGCGGTCGCTCCAATTGTGGATCGCCCGCGCGAAGACCTCCTTGCCCACCCCGCTCTCGCCCAGCAGCAGGACGGTGGCCCGACTGCCCGCCGCCTTCCGGGAGAGCTCCACCGCGTGGCTCATCTGGGCGCTCCTGCCCACCACCAGCCGATAGCGCTCGTCCTTCTCCTCGGAGATGGCCGCGATGTCCCGGGTGAGACGGCCGTGCTCGAGGGCCCGCTGCACGACCAGGGCGATGTGATCCGGCGCGAACGGCTTGGTGATGAAGTCCTGCGCCCCCAGTTTCATGGCCTGCACCGCGATGTCGATGCTGCCGTGGGCGGTGATGATCACCACCGGCACGTCGGACTCGCGGGTACGGAGCTCCTGGAGCACCTCGAGGCCGTTCATGCCCGGCATCATGTAGTCGAGCAGCACGAGGTCCGGCCGGTAGGACTCGCTGAGGGCGAGCGCCTCCACCCCGTGGCGGGCCCGCTCGACCGCGTAACCCAGGTCGCTCAGCTCCTGGGCAAGCAGATCCAGGTTGAACGGCTCGTCGTCCACGATCAGGATGCGCTGTGGCATGGCCCCGCCCTCTCCGCTCGTCATCCGATGAAGTGTTTGATCTTCGCGAGTAGCTCGTCTTCGTGGATCGGCTTCGCCAAGTAGTCGTCGCACCCTGCCTCGCGCGCCCGCTGCTCGTCGCCTATCATGGCGTGCGAGGTGATTGCGATGATCGGGATGCGGCGCAGGCCCGGATCGGCCTTGATGCGGCGGGTGGCCTCCCAGCCGTCCATCACCGGCATGCCGAAGTCCATCAGGATCAGGTCGGGCTCTTCGGTCCGGGCGCGCGTGACCGCGTCGGCGCCGTCGATGGACACCACGACCGTGTAGTCGTCTTCCAGGATCTGGACCAAGAGATCGCGGTTGAAGTCCTGGTCCTCGACAACCAGGATGCGCTTGCGCGGGCTCATGACGCGACCGTTCCGCCCGACGGAGCGAGGACCAGGGGGATGGTAACCGTGAAGGTCGAGCCCTTACCGAGCTCGCTCTCAACCGTCACCTGCCCGCCCAGCAGGCGCGCGAGCCGGTCCACGATGGCCAGCCCGAGGCCGGTGCCGCCGTGCCGGCGCGTGCTCGACATGTCCACCTGCCGGAACTCCTCGAAGATGTACGGCAGTGCGTCCCCGGGTATGCCGATGCCCGTGTCGGAGACGGCGAGGCACAGCGTGTCGTTGGTGCGCTCGGCCGAGACCTTGATGACGCCCTCTTCGGTGAACTTCGCGGCATTGCCCAGGAGGTTCATGAGAATCTGCCTCAGCTTCTCGCGGTCGGTGTGCAACGGGGGGAGATCGGGCGCGACGTCCACGACCAAGGTGACGCGCTCGGCCTTCAGCATGGGCTCGACGGTGCCCGCTGCAGCCTGGACCAGCTCGGTGAGATCGAAGGTCGCCGGGTAGACCTCCATGCGGCCGGCCTCGATCTTGGAGAGGTCGAGCAGGCCGTTGATCAGGCTGAGGAGGTGGTCGGCACTGATCAGCACCTTCTGGAGATTCGCATGCTGCAGCGGCGGGATCTGGGCCTCGGTCTTGCGCATCACGAGGCGCGTGAAGCCGATGATCGCGTTCATCGGGGTGCGAAACTCGTGGCTGACGTTGGCCAGGAATTGCGACTTGAGCCGGTTGGCCTGGTCCAGCCGCTGGTTCAGTGCGACCAGCTCTCGGGTGCGCTCGGCCACCTTGTGCTCGAGGCCGGTATAGGCCTCATGCAGCCGCGCACTCATCCGGTTGAACTCCTCCGCGAGGCTCTCGATCTCGTCACCGGTCCGGACCTGGAGCCGGAAGGTGAGGTCACCCGCCCCGATGCGCTCGACGCCCCGCCGCAGCGTCTCGAGCGGGCGCAGGATGCGGCGGGCCACCAGCAGGCTGGCCAGCAGCGCCATGCCGAGCCCGATCAGGAGCAGGACCAACGTGCGCTGCATCGAGGCCCACAGCGGCCGGTAGACCTCGTCGGCCGGGCGCTCGATGAAGACGATCCATTCGAGCCCCGGGACGGGCGCGTAGGAGCTGAAGACCCGCTCGCCCTGCACGTTGCGCGCGAGCGCGCCGCGCGAGGCCACGTCGGCGGGCAGCCCTCCGAGGGCCACGGCCACCTGGCTGAGCGCGGTCAGGTCGCGCCGCTGCAGGACAAGGCCGACCTCCGGGTGCGCGATCAGGCTGCCCGAGCGGCTCACCACGTAGGCGTAGCCCGTCTCGCCGGCCACGAGCCGCGCCACCACGTGCTCGCCCACGTAGATCAGGCTCACCTCGGCCTGGAGCACCCCGACCACGACCCCGGCCAGCAGCTCGATGGGCACCGCGATGGTCATGTGGGGCTCGCCGGCGCGAACGAAGTGGATCGGGCCGAAGTACGGGTTCCCCCCGAGCGCCTGCTGGAAGGCCACCGACTCGGAGAAGTCGCGCTGGTCCTCCGGGTGAATCGGCCGCAGCCGCGAGGCCCGGGCCCGCACCGCGCCGTCGGCGTCGAGCGCGAGCGCCTCGGTGATCGCCGGCGCGATGAGCAGCAGACGCTCCAGCTCGGCGGCCAAGGTCTGCTCGAAGAGCTGGCGCAGCGGTCCCACGTTAAGGCCGGGGCCGCCCGCGGTCAGATCCCGGCTCCGGGTGGCCGCGTTCAGCAAGCCCTGGAGCTCCTGCATGAACTGCCCGATCTTGAACGCGGCGCCGGAGGCCGCCTCCTGCTGGAGCAGCGCGATGTTCTGGTGGATCTCGTGATAGCGGAAGTAGATCTCCACGAGCCCGCTCGTGATGAGGCCACCCGCCAGCAGGATGAACGAGATGAGGAAGTAGCGGCGGAGCAGGCGCCCCGCGACCCGACCCGATCCACGCTCGCCGGTCTGCGTCATCGCGCTACCTCCTCTTCAGCGCCTCCCACGGCTCCTCGATGTCCCGCCGGAAGCGCTCGTTCACTTCGCGATAGCGCGCGCGCGCGATCTCGTCGTCATAGATGTTGGCCACCGGCGGTTCAAAGAACGAGCGCACGCCGCCGGTGAGCTGCACTGCGAGCTCGGCGGTGGAACCGGGCGGCCCGTGCACCTTGTAGCGGGGCGTGATCGGAAAGAGGCCGCGCCCCATGAACAGCCGCTGGCCGCGCTCCGAGAGGAGGAAGGCCAGGAACTCGCGGGCCGCCTTCGGGTGCCGGGCCCCGGCGAGGATGGCGAAGGGCTCGGGGGTGACGAAGGCATTCTTCGGCGCGACGAACTTGATGTCGAAGCCCGCGAGTTTCTCCTCGAAGACGAAGTAGGACGGGACCCCGAAGCCGACCGCGAACTCGCCCTTTGCCACCACCGCGGGCACGTCCCGGCTCGAGGCGACGAAGACCCCGGTATTGGCGCCCAGGCGCTTGAGCCACTCCCAGCCCTCGGCCTCACCTCTCGACTGGAGGATGACCTGGTACGTGGCGTGGCTCGACGAGGAGCGCGTGGGCGTGCACTGGGCCACCTGGCCCTTGAGCTTCGGGTTGAGCACGTCGTCCCAGTCGCGCGGCTCCGGCGCGCCGAGGCGCTTCACGAGGCGTGGGTTGTACGCGATCCCGTAGATCTCGAGCGCGGTGCCCACCCAGAAGCGGCCCGGGTCCTTCAGCGGGATCGGCTTCGGGACGCCGATCGAGGGTGGGATGGACTCCCAGACGTCGCTCGCGATCTCCAGCTTCGTGAGCAGGCTCTTCTGGGCGAGGCTGTTGAAGAGCGCCGGCTCGCCCCCCCAGAAGATGTCGGCCTCAGGCTGGCCCTTCCAGCCGACGATGCGCTCGTAGGACACCGGGGTGCCCGCGCGCTGGGCGCGGGCGCGCAGGCCGACGTTCCACTTTTCCTTCGCGTAGACCGTGAACTCCTTGAGCATGGCCTCCACGATGAACGCGGACACCGGCGTCTGGACGACCAGCTCGTCCTCGATGGCGGCCGCGGGCACGGCGCCGGTGAGCAGCGTCAACACCACGCCCAGCGCGAGCCGCGGGGGGGCCGTAAGCCTGATCCAAGCGTTCATCCCTCCTCCGTGAGCCGGGTGAGCGCGGTCCGGCAGCGGGCCGCGAGCGGGTGCACGTCGAGCCGCTCCGCCATGGTCAGGGCCGCGCGGGAGGAGGCCATCGCGTCGGGACGCGCGCCCTCGCGCGCGGCGATTTCGCCGAGCAGCCAGGACGCCCTGGCCTCGAAGCTGCGCTCGCCCTTACGCGGGCGAGGTCGCGGGCGCGGAGGGCGTGGCCGCGGGCCTCGGCGGGTCGGCCCTCGCGAAGGTAGGCTTCGCCCAGGTACACGACCCGCAGCGAGTGGCTCGACAGCATCCGCGCGGATTCGGAGTGCCGGTAAGAGTCGGAGCGCCAGAACTTCGGCATCCTAGCAGCGGAGAGGGGCGCCGCGCACTGGCCGCGGAACTTCATGCCCACGAGGTTCTCGTGCCGACACCGGGAATACTTCATGCCGTGTCTCCGACGGGGCAGGGCCGGTGAGAAGGTCCAAGGACTCGGGAGAGCATAGCGTGAGGGGGAAGCTCGATCAATGCCTGGACGGTCTTGTTTGGGGAGCGGCCAGAAACCCACCCGGAGGTTGCCGACCCGGCGGCCGGAAGATCAGCTATTTATGCCCGGCGCGTGCGGCTCTTAAAAAAATGATCCTGGACACCGCCACGCTCGACGGCTGGAGGGTGAGCAACGCGAGCCCCACAAACCATTGATGGCTAGGAGTTAGTGGACGAGCCGCTAGTCCTCTTCGTCTACCCAGACCTCACCAAGGAATTGGTTCGGCCCCGGGCCCACACCGCCTCGGCTGTGCGAGGTGAACGAAGCCGAGGGCGGGCCTGCTCTAGGCTTTCATGAGGTGACCTTCTTCATCTCCGTCTCCGCCTGCTCCAGCCAGTACGTCATGCCCATGTCGCCGTACATCCTCGTCGCGCTCGCGAGGTGCTCGCGGTCCTTCCGCTCGCCGGTCCGGCGATAGAGGCTGCCGAGCCCGCGGTGGCAGTGCGCGACAAGCGGACGCATGCTGCCGATCTCGGCAAGGGCCAGCGCCCCGCGGTAGTGCGCTTCGCCTCGCGCGGGATCGAACCGGTCTGGGTGCGTGGCAATCTCGCCGAGCAGGTGCCTGGCGTGCGCCGAAAAACCCCGTTGCGACCCCGCCGTCTCGACGGCACGGTCGGCCAGGCGCTTAGCGTCATCGAGTCGATTGAGTTGGAGGGCGGCCGAGCCGAGCGAATGGTAGACCCAGGTGACCCGCGTGCTGGCGCTCGAGGCGAGGACCCGCTCGCATTCTCGAAGTCGGTCCAATGCCTCGCGTGACTCACCACGCTGCGCGTGCGCCCAGGCGGCGGCGGCGAGCGCGAAGGGAAGGAGGAACACGAGGCTCCCGGCCTGCACCACGGCGAGTTCGTGCTGAAGCAGCGGGTGTGCCGTCGCCCAGTCCCCTTTGACCAGATAATGCGTGCACGCAGCCCAGTAGGCCGAGGCGATGTTGAAGGCATTCTGCGTCGCCTCGGCCATCCGGATCGCCTCCGCCTCGTATCGTGCCGCCTCGGCGAACCGACCGAGCTCGGCGAGACTCCTGACCAGGCACGCACGGTCGTAGACCGGTGCCGGCGTGCTGTTCCCGAACGACTCGTAAATGTAGGCCGGCGGCAACGTCGCGACGTTGGCGGCGGCGAGCTCCACCGCTCGCTCGTAGTCGCCGCGATAGTAGTGGGTCTGGGCCAGAAAGCTCGTGGTCAGGAGGCGGAGCCCCGCGTCCCCGAGGCGCCCGGCGATCTCCAGCGCGCGGGCGCCGGTCACGAGCGATTCATCCAGCTCTTGGACCCTCGCGTGGTCGTTGGTGGCGAGGGCGCATACCCGACCGCGGCGGTGGTCGTCGTTCAGCCGGTCGGCGAGAATTTCGGCCTCCCGGAGGCGCTCCAGGATCAGCCGGCCTTCGCCAAGTTGCTGCATCACCGAGCGCAGATCCAGACGAATCTCGAACGCCTGCTCCAGAGTCCACCGGCTCTCCGGCATCGCTTCGAGAACACCGAGCGCTTGCTCGAACCTCGCACGCGCGTCCTGGGGCGCCGAGCGCGCGGCCGCCTTGCGTCCGGCCTGACGCAGATAATCCACGGCCTTTTCCCGCAGCCCGCCTCCTACGGCGTGATGGGCGAGCCGCTCGACCTGCTCGCCGAGACGATCCCGGTACAGGAGCTCCATCGCGCCGACGATCTGGGCGTGCAGCTCACAACGCCGAGCGTACAGTAGACCGCCGTAGGTCACCTCGTGGGTGAGGGCGTGCTTGAAGCAGTACGCGAGATCCGGGCTGAACCCGGTCTCGTATAGGAACTCTGCGGCCTGCAGACGGTCCAGTCCCCGATGGAGCGCCTCCTCGGGAAGTTCGGCTATGCTCGCGAGTAGCCCGATGGGCACGTCCCTGCCGACGACCGAGGCGACCTGCAGCAGGTGCTTGTCCTCGGGCGCCAGGCGGTCGATCCGCGCCGCCAGCATCATCTCGACCGTGGCCGGCACATGGAGGCCTTGTACGTCCCGGGCGAGGCGGTACGCGCCGCGCTCTCCCGCGAGCACCCCAGTCTCGACCAGCGCGCGGACACTTTCCTCGATGAAGAAGGGATTGCCTTCGGTCTGCGCGATCAACAGCCGCTTGACGGGGTCGAGCGCGGAGCCACTGCCGAGGAGAGCGTCGAGCAAGGCTCCGGACGTCTCCGGCGGCAATGGATCGATCTGGAGCTGCCGGTAGTACGTCTTGCTTCCCCACCCGTGCCGGTATTCGGGGCGATAGTTCACGAGAAGGAGCAACCGGGCGGTGGGCAAGCTGTCGACCAGACGGTCGAGAAAGGCCTGGGTCTCGGCGTCGATCCAGTGCAGATCCTCCAGCAGGATGAGCAGCGGTTGCGCTTGACTCTCGCACAGGAGGACACGCTTCACCCCATCGAGGATGAGCTCACGTCGCTGACGGGGGTCCAGCCGCTGCCATTCGCCGTCACCGGCGGCGCCACCGAGGAGGGCGAGCAGGGCCGAAACGCTGGTCACCAGCCGCTGATCCAGCGCGGCGAGCCGGCCGCCGATCTTGTCGCGCCCCGCCAGAGGCCCATCGGCATCGTCAAGCTGGAAATAGCGTCGGAGCGGATCGATGAGGGGTAGGTACGGCGTGCCGGTGCCGTAGGAGACCGCGTGTCCTTCGAGCGTCACCCACCCATGCTCCCTGGCCGCTCGCGAGAGCTCGTACGTGATGCGCGACTTACCGATGCCCGCCTCGCCGACGAGGGCCACGACCTGTCCGTGGCCGTCCGTCACCCGCGCGCAAACTCCGTCCAGCAGCGCCATCTCCCCCGCACGCCCCACGAACGGTGTGAGGGGACGCCCGGCAAGACCATAGCCGGTCGGTTCGCGCGCCACGACTCGGTAGACGCGCGCGGCGCTCACCCCCGATGAGTTGGTCAGCTCGAGTTGGAAGCGCCGTTCGATCAGAGGCACCGCAGACTCGCTGACGACGAGGCTCCCGGCCTCGGCGCCGCTCGACAGGTGTTCGAGCACAACGCGCGCTCGGTGCCTCGCGTGCATGTCGATCAGAAGCCGTCCTCCGGCCGCCCCTGCGGGCAGAAGGCCGGCATGGAGCAAGCACGTGAGCGCAGGCGCCTGCGCATCGTGTTCGCGTGCCCGCTGCGCCGCGTTCTGCATGGCGAGAGCGGCGTGCACAGCGCGTGCGCAAGCGTCCTCTACGGGCTCGAGCCCGAACACGGCGATGAAGCCGTCGGCTGCCCGCTCCTCGATCCCGCCGCCGAGGCTCTGAACCTTCCCGAGGGCGGTCTGGACGAGGCGCTGCGCCGCGCTGCTCGGCCCTCGTTCGGTGTCCGAGGCAAGCATGACCTGCAGGAACGCCAGGTGGCGGTTTTGCCAGTCGAGGGAACGGGCGCCAGGCCCGTTCGACGTCTCGCCTGCGTCTATCTCGCCCGGAGGCACAGCCCCGCCCGACGGGAGGCTTCCCGCGTTGCCCGGCTGAAGTCCGTACTTTTCGAGACGATAGCGGAGGCTCGACCGCGGGATGCCCAGTCTGGCCGCGGCCCGTGAGACGTTTCCGCCAGTATCCGCGAGGATCTGCACGATGCGTCGGCGCTCCACCTCCCCGACGGCCTCGCGGAGCGGCGGCAGGTCCGCGCGCTCGTCGCCAGGACGCGCCGTGGACGGGCGGTCCAGGAAGTCCAGCATCGTTGCCGTCACGAGGCGCGCGTCCGAGAGCAGCACCACCCGCTCCATCACGTTGGAAAGCTCTCTCACGTTGCCAGGCCACGGATACCGGAGCAGGGCCTGCCGGGCGCTCTCGTCCAATGTTCTGGAGGGCAACCGGTAGTCGGCGCACGCCCGGGAGAGGAAATGCTCCGCGAGCAGCACGGCGTCGTCGCCGCGCTCGCGTAAGGGTGGCAGCCGGAGTCTGAGAGCAGCCAGCCGGTGATAGAGGTCCTCCCGAAAGCGCCCCGCGCGGGTCGAGCCGATGAGGTCATCACTCGTCGCCGCGATGATCCAGATGTCCGTCGGCTCGGTCTGGACGCTTCCCAGACGCCGGACGGCGCGCTCCTCGATGACCTTCAGCACCTTCCCTTGAAGGACGCCCGGCAGCAGCCCGACTTCGTCCAGGAACACCACGCCACGATGCGCGGCCTGGAAGAGCCCAAGCTTCGGTCGCCGGGCATCGGTGAACGCGCCGCGCTCGAACCCGAAGAGCTCGGCCTCGAGCAGGGTTTCGGGGATCGCCGCGCAATTGATGTCGACGAATGGGGCGGCGGCGCGGCTGCTCCCACCATGAATCGACCGGGCGAGCAGCCCTTTGCCCGTTCCCGTCTCGCCCTCAATCAGGATGGGTGGCAGCCGACCGGCTTCGGCCTGGCGGCGGAGGAGCCGGGCGACCTGCTCCCGGACTCCTTCCATCGCGGGACTTCGCCCGAGCAGGTCGGTCATCGATGCCCCCGACGTCATGCTTGGGTGGATTGTACTCCGGCCGCCGGCTGGCGAAAACCGCCGGCGGATTTTCGCCAGCCGTCGCCCTCCCATCCTGTAAGGGCCCGATTGTCAGCAGATTTCTCGGATGAAGGGCTGGCACAGGCGTTGCCCAGGACACGAGCATGTTCACAATAACCAGGAGGCGACCATGACATCACCATTGCCGGATGCGGCCAGAAAGCTGGCCAGGACATTTCAGGGACGGCTCCTCCAGCCGACGGACCAGGGCTACGAGGAAGCTCGGCGGGTCCACAACGGCATGGTAGACAAGCGGCCGTCGTTGATCGCCCAGTGCACTGGCGCCGCCGATGTCGCCGAGGCCGTGAACCTGGCCCGCACCCTCAGGCTCGATGTCGCGGTGCGGGCCGGCGGCCACAACGTGGCTGGACGCGCGACCCTGGACGGGGGCCTGATGATCGACCTCTCCCCCATGAAGGGCGTCCACGTTGATCCCAAGGTGCGGACGGCACGCGCTCAGGGTGGCGTCACCTGGGGCGGGCTCGACCGCGAGACTCAGCTGCACGGTCTCGCGACCACCGGCGGCATGGTGTCCTCCACGGGCATTGCTGGTCTGACGCTCGGCGGCGGAATGGGGTACCTGATGGGCAAGCACGGCCTCGCCATCGACAACCTCGTGTCCGTGGACATCATCACCAGCGACGGCCGGGTCCTGACCGCGTCCGAGAGCGAGCATACCGACCTGTTCTGGGGCATTCGCGGCGCGGGGGCCAACTTCGGTGTGGTAACCTCGCTCGAGTATCGCCTCCATCCGGTGGGGCCGACGGTCACCGGAGGGCTCATCGCGTACCCATTCACGGCGGCGCGCGACGTGCTGCGGTTCTGCCGCGACGTTGTGGCCCCATCGGCCCCCGACGAACTGGTCGTGTTTCCGGCCTTGGTGCATGCCCCCGACGGATCCGGCACGAAGCTGGCCGCCATCGCGCTCTGTCACTGCGGGCCGCTGAGCGAGGGCGAAGCCGCGGTCCGGCCGATCAAGCGCTTCAGCGTTCCGGCGATCGACGAGGTCGGTCCGACGACCTACTGCGAGCTGAACTCGATGCTGGACGCGGACTATCCGAGAGGGGCACTCAATTACTGGAGGTCGAACTTCCTCGCCAAGCTGACCGACGAGGCCATCGACACCATGATCGAGTGCTTCCGGGTGTGCCCGTCACCCCTGAGCGAGTTGGCGCTCGAGCACGTCCACGGCGCCGTGACCCGGGTGGGGATCAGCGACACCACCTTCCCCCACCGCGCCGAAGGGTACAACTTCCTCGTGCTCTCGCAATGGAGGGACAAGGCCGAGACCGATCGCTGCATCGCCTGGGCGCGGGACACCCATACGGCGATGAAGCCCTTCATGGCCTCCGGCCGGTACGTCAACTATCTGGACCACGACGAGACCGACGATCAAGTGGCCAGCGCGTATGGACCCAACCTGCGCCGGCTCCAGACGCTCAAAGCCACCTACGACCCGAGCAACTTCTTCCACATGAACCAGAACATCCGCCCGGCTCCTACTGCTTGACGCATCCTTCCGGGTGCCCACACCCGGTGCCGGCCGCCGGCGCACAGGTTGTGGCACCCGTGAAAGCGAACGGCCTTCTGGCTGACCAGGAGGCCGTGCTGACGCCTAGAACCCCGGGGTCGTATGGGCAACGCCCCGAGCCGCAGACGACCCCTGAAGACTAGTCGATAGAGACCGTCACGAACCGGAGCGCGACCGGCTTCAGGCCGTAACCTCGAACCGGAACGCCAGTGACCTATCCGCCCGCAGGTGGTTGCGGGCCCCCGCAACCACACAAGGCCCCGGAAGATAACGCCTCCGGGGCCTTCGGTCATTTAGCCGGTCCCCCGAAACCGGTCCCGTGGACACGCCGTGGACACGAACGTAGAGCAACGGGTGGGACCACGCGAGAGGTCGTGAGGGAGAAAGGCGCGCCGGCGCGCCCTGGGAGTCCGGCGAGCTGGGAACCTGGCTCGCCAGCGCCAGCTCGAGAGGTCAGGCTGCCACAAGGAGAAGAGATCGAGAGCGAGGTCCAGCGGGGCCCCCGGACAGCCGGAACGCCCAAGCGCTCGGTCCGGCCCGGTAGAAAACGCAGCCAGACATTCGCCCGTTTTCGGTAGTAGGCTCTTGGCTTGACGGAGATAGGGAACCGTGTAGAGTTCCTCCCAATGAGGCTGCCGACTGACTACTTTGTAGTGGCCCGGGTGAGTGTTCTGCTTCTCGCCGTGGTGATGCTCATGGGCCATATCTGCGTCCTGCCAACCCACGGTCATGTCGACACGGCACCGAGGCGTGGGGATGAGGCGCAGCCGCACGATGCCGACGAAGCAGTCCACGCGGGTTCTTGCGAAGCCCTGCCGTCGTCGGGGATCGCCTGCCCAGCAGTCCTGGCAATCTCATCGTTCGTCGTAGCGACTCACGTTGGACCGCTGAAGCAATGGGTCGGGCGCAGTGGCATCTCACCACGGCCGACCCCATCGCCGCCGCTCTTCCTGCTTCACGCCGCCCTCCTGATTTAGTCCTTCGTCCCTCTCCACTATCGCGCTCGTCGCGTGGCTACGGGCTGTTCGAGCCACGCGTCACGATTTCACTCTCTCCGACTGGCCGCCGCCGGCGTCCTGCCGAGGAGGTCGAAGGACGGGAGGGCACCCAAATGCGTTTCAAGGGTTGGCGACAGCTTGGAGTGTTGCTCCTCGAGGTGGCGGCAATGGTCTGGCTCGTTACCGTCGTACCGAGCGGAGCCCACGACGACAAGCCGCATGCGACCAAGAGCGAAAGTGACCATATCCACGCGCCGGTTCCCGCGGACTACGCCACGGTAAAGGCCCCCTCTCACATCTGGACTGACCCGGTCGTTCTCGTCAGAGGACAGGCGATCTACATGGCCAAGTGTGCCGTCTGCCATGGCAACGAGGGGGCCGGTGACGGTCCCGACGCGACGTGGCTGGGACCGAGGGCGGGGTCGTTCCGCGACCGGGCGATGGTCGCCGAAATGAGCGACGCCTACTGGTTCTGGCGGGTCAGTGAAGGCGGCCTAGCCGAGCCTTACAAGTCCAAGGGCTCTGTCATGCCCGCCTACAAGGACGCGCTGTCCGTGGAGGACCGCTGGGCCGTGATCGCCTATCAGCACGCGCAGTCGGAACACGCCGGGCCGCATATCGCGAGCGAGCATCCGGAGATGGAGGCCGGACCCCGGCCTCACCCGGAGCCACGCGGCACCGGCTTCAGCAACCAGTGGGTGACGCGCGACCACCGATGGCAGCCGCGCGGGCCGTGGAAGTGGGCCGTGATGCGTGAGCTGCCCCAGCTCTACCGAGAGTTCAACGGAATCGACTTCGGCCATGCGCACCTCGCCGAGACGCTTCTCCACACGCAGAATCCCCAAGCGGTCGAGACGGCGCGGCTCGAGGTGCTGACCTTCATCTTCAGCTCCCCTTCCGTCCCGCCGGACGAGGAGCAGGTCGCCCCGACCTTCAATCGGATGGCCTGGGAAGTCGCGAAGACCTTCGACTGGACCCACCTGTTCCACCGGAGCCTCTACGATCTCTTCGCCAGCGACACGGTCACGGACAAAGAGGCCGTGTACCGGAAGCTGCTGGCCGACTACCTCGAGAAGCCGGAAGCGATCACACCGCACCGCCTCGATCACCACGGGGCCCTCTGGAGCTTCCCCGAATCGAAGTCGTTCCGAGACCGATTCCGGACGTTCAATACCCAGATCTGGGCGTACCACTGGCTGCAGGCGGCCGTCTACGACGTGCAGCTCATGGGCGACGTAAAGCAGCAGCAGGAGTTGATGCCGAAGATCATCGGCTTCTATCACCGCTACCTGCGCCGGCCCCCGGAGGCGTGGCAGTACATGCCCATGATGCCGGAGGCCGGCCCAGAGTTCGCCCGGCGGTTCCCGGAGGCCGCCGCGATCTTCGACAACCTCCACATGCTGCACGACAACTTCGACGACATCCTGGCCCGCCCCGACCTCTACCCGACGAATCATACGTCCGAGTCGGGGGATGTAGGCGGGGTTGACCCCGGCGAAACCCGGTCCGATTCCCAAACCGTCTGGTTCGGCGTCCGACCGTTGGTCCTTCGTCCCGGCCTCGCTCAGGATCCGGTACAAAACCGCGTCCACGTCGGGGGCGAGGTGGCTAATCTGCCGGCGCAGATCCACGACGATGGGCAAGGGGAGTCCGGTCAGGATGGTCAGGTCATTTTGGAGCTCGACCAACGAGGGCGTGGTTGCCGGCACGGTGGAGCGGCTTCGAGGTTGCCTCATCCCTATTATGAAAGCCACAGCGGGACCACCAATGTGAAGTAGTCATTTTCAGAACGTCGTGGCAATGGTCTGACGAGAAGGGGGGATCCATGAGGGGATGCCTAAGAGGATCCCTAAGAGGATCCCGAGGGTACCCCCGAGGATAGTCTCGAGCCTACTGCTGAGCATAACCCCGGTGTTTATCCCGATGTAGGGGGGTATCCCCGAAGGAGGTCGTTGATCACGGGGTCATCCCCGAGGGGTCAAGACAGTACTCAGGGA
>Ga0075423_10002062_pt1 | contig 18041 bp, 14 predicted proteins | sample SoiMethybrSBSTD2_FD_80114 | JGI IMG/M metagenome (GOLD analysis project Ga0075423, IMG submission 80114) | Bulk soil microbial communities from a Populus tree surrounding site in Tennessee, USA - Soil MetaG P. TD hybrid SBSTD2 | ecosystem: Environmental > Terrestrial > Soil > Tree plantation...
GACCACGGCAAATCAGCACCAGCACGTCGCCGGTCTGAATCCGGCCGGCCTTGATCGCCGCGATCGCCGCGGGCTCGGTCACGAACACCCGCGCGGGGCCGGTGAACCGGTATACCCCGTCCGAGTCGATCACCGACGGATCGATCGCCGTGGCTTTGATGACGGAACCTTCGGGCGCGAGATTGCCAACCGGCGCGCAGAACGTCGACGTCAGCCCGCGCCTCACCGCGTCCTCGGGCGCCATGATCACGTCATCCGGATCCACGCCGTCCTTCGCCCGGAGCGCTTCGCGCAGGCGAACACGGCGCTCGGACGACTCCCAGGCGTCGAGCTGCTCGCCGAGGGTCAGCCCGCTCACGGTCAGCGCCGAGGTCTCGAGCAGTCCCAACCGTCGGAGATGCAGCATCACCTCGGGCACACCGCCGGCCTGAAAGACCTGGACAGTCGGATGATGCCGCGGCCCGTTCGGCAGCGCATCGACCAGCCGCGGAACCCGGCGATTGATCGCGGTCCAGTCGGCGGCCGTCGGACGGCGAAGTCCGGCAGCGTGCGCGACCGCGGGAAGATGCAGGATCAGGTTGGTCGAGCCGCCGAACGCCGCGTGGGTGGCCATCGCGTTGTGTACGGCGGCATCGGTCAGGATGTCGCGCATGCGGACTCCGCGCTGTTCGAGCTGCATCAGCGCGACTGCCGAGCGGCGCGCCATGTCGAGCCAGATCGGATGCCCGGACGGCGCCAGCGCGGCATGCCCGAGCGACATGCCCAGCGCCTCGCCGACGACCTGCGACGTGGCGGCCGTGCCGAGGAACTGACAGCCACCGCCCGGGGACGCACAGGCCCGGCAGCCGAGATCCGCCGCATCCTCCAGCGTGATCTCGCCATGCACGTAGCGCACGCCGATCGTCTGAATGCGGGCGGCATCCTCGCCCTGGGTCGGCAGCAGGGTGACGCCACCAGGCACCAGCACGCACGGCAGGTCGTGACTCGACGCGAGCGCCATCATCATCGCCGGCAGGCCCTTGTCGCAGGTGGCGATCCCGAGCACGCCGCGCCTGGTCGGCAGCGACCGGATCAGCCGGCGGAACACGGTCGCGGCGTCGTTGCGATAAGCGAGGCTGTCGAACATCGCCGGCGTGCCCTGCGATCGGCCGTCACAGGGATCGGTGCAGGCGGCCGCAAAGGGGATCGCGCCGGCCGCCTTGAGCTCCCGCGCGGCCGCCTCCATCAGCAGTCCGACCTCCCAGTGCCCCGTGTGATACCCGAGCGCGATCGGCGTGCCGTCCGCGGCCCGGATTCCGCCATGCGTCGACAGGATCAGGAACTCGCGGCCGCCGAGCGCGGCCGCTTCCCAACCCATCCCCGCGTTCTGCGTCCACCCGAACAGGTCGCCCGACGGCCGCTCGCGCAGCATCTCCGGCGTGAACGGCAGCGAGCCGGAGGGCCCTGGCACGCGGGTCGCGATGTCGAGCAGCGCCGGATCGTCGGCGTCGAAGGGGTTGGACGGCATCATCGCAGTCAGGGGCAAAGCTATATCCTACCCGGCCGGGCGCTTTCGATTGACGGCAACGGTCCGGATGCCGTTGAATGGCCCACATTGGGCATTGCCAAGATTGGCAACATTGCCAGCGTTGCCAACACTTCACGGCCGTTTCGCGAGACGACTGGTGAGTCCTGCCCGAATTCGCATCGGCTGTGCTGGCAGTGACGAGCAATCCTGGCAATGCTGGCAGTGTTGGCAATCTTGGCAATGAGCAGGGAGACAATTGTGGACAGACGAGACTTCCTCAAGGGCATTGCCGGCGCTGCCGCGGCCGTTCCCGCGGTGAGCGGCGACGCCTTCCTGGCCGAACAGGCGGGCCGGCGGCTCCGGATGGAGACTGCTCGCCAGACCAGCCCCACGGCCGCGAAGAGCCCGGCGAAGATTCGTTTTGCCGTGATTGGCATCAATCACAGCCACATCAACAGCCAGACCACCGCGGTCGTGCGAGGCGGCGGCGAGCTCGTGGCGCTCTATGCCAGGGAACCGGATCTGGCCGCGGCGTTCGTGAAGCGCTTTCCGCAGGCGAAGCTGGCGCGGAGCGAGAACGAGATTCTCGAGGACAAGTCGATTCAGCTCGTGGTCAGCGCCGGCATCCCGGACGAGCGCGCGCCGCTCGGCGTCCGCGTGATGCAGCACGGCAAGGACTACATGGTCGACAAGCCCGGCATCACCACGCTCGAGCAGCTCGCGGAAGTCCGCAAAGTGCAGGCGCAGACCAGGCGGATCTACTCGATCATGTACAGCGAGCGGCTCGAGAACCGCGCGACGGTCCGCGCCGGCGACCTGGTGAAGAACGGCGCCATCGGCAGGGTGATCCAGACGATCGGGATGGGCCCCCACAAAATGACGCCGCAAACGCGGCCCGCCTGGTTCTTCGAGCGGCCGCGCTACGGCGGCATCCTCTGCGACATCGGGTCGCACCAGGGCGATCAGTTCCTCTACTTCACTGGCTCGACCCAGGCGGACGTCGTGGCGTCGCAGGTCGGCAACGTCAACAATCCGAAGTACCCGGGGCTCGAGGACTTCGGCGACACGATGGTGCGCGGCAACGGCGGCACCGGTTACATCCGCGTCGACTGGTTCACGCCCGAGACATTCCCCGTCTTCGGCGACGGCAGGCTGACCATCCTCGGCACCGACGGGTTCATCGAGATCCGCAAGAACATCGACATCGCCGGGCACTCCGGTGGCAGCCACCTCTTCCTGGTGGACAAGAAAGAAACGCGCTACATCGACTGCGCCAGCGTCGAACTCCCCTACGGCGACCAGCTGGTCAACGACGTCGTCAATCGCACGGAGACCGCAATGCCGCAGGCGCACTGTTTACTGGCGATGGAGCTGATGCTGAAGGCGCAGAAGCAGGCGCAGCGTGTGACGGTCAAGGCGCCAACGCAGCCGAACTACTGAGGGTCGCGAGTATGAGTGAACGACAGAAGCGAACGCGGCGCTCGTTCATCAAAGCGTCGGCGACAGGATTGGGAGCAGCCGTGGCCTCAGGCTTCCCGTCGATCGTTCCTTCGACGGTCTTCGGCGCGGAAGCGCCGAGCAACCGCATCAACATCGGGGCCATCGGGACGGGCCGCATTTCGCGCGGCCACGATCTTCCCGGGATTTGGAAGCACCCCGACGCGCGCATCATGGCGGTCTGCGATCTGGACAGCAAGCGCGTCCAGGACGCCATCACCCTGGTCAACGGTCAGTACGCGAAGGCCACCGGCAAGCCGTACGACGGCGTGAAGGGCTATTCGCACTATCGCGAGCTGCTCGCCAACAAAGACGTCGACGCCGTGGTCATCAGCACGCCGGATCACTGGCACACGCTCATCGCCATCGATGCGGTCCGGGCCGGAAAGGACGTCTACCTGCAGAAGCCCGCCTCGCTGACCATCGCGGAGGGGCGCACCCTCAGCAACGCCGTCCATAAGTCAGGACGGATCTTCCAAATCGGAAGTCAGCAGCGATCCTGGACACAGTTCCGCTATGCCGTCGAACTGGTGCGCAACGGACGAATAGGCCAGCTGAAGACCGTCTACGTCGGCCTTCCCGGCGATCCGTCCGGCGAAGACGAGCCGGAAATGCCGGTGCCGAAGAACCTCGATTACGACATGTGGCTCGGCTCGACGCCGGCCGTCTACTACACCGAGAACCGCGTCCACCCGCAGAAGGGCTACGGCCGTCCAGGATGGCTGCGGTGTGAGCAGTTCGGCGCCGGGATGATCACCGGCTGGGGCGCGCATCACATCGACACGGCGCACTGGGGCATGGACACCGAATACACGGGCCCGGTCGAGATCTGGGGCACGGCGGAGTTCCCGACCAGGGGACTGTGGGACGTCCACGGCCCGTTCAAGACCGAGGCGATGTATGCCAACGGCGTCCACATGATCGTGAGCGGCGACTTCCCCAATGGCATCAAGTTCGAGGGCACTCAGGGCTGGATCTTCGTGTCACGAGGGAATGAAGCTGTCACCGCGAGCGACCCCGTTGCCGCACTGAAGGACGCACAGGCGCTCGCGGCGAGCGATCCGAAGATCATCACGTCGGTGATCGGCAAGGACGAATTCCACGTGCCGGAAAGCAACGATCACCACGGCAACTGGCTGAAGGCCATCAAGTCGCGGCAGCAGCCAATCGCGCCGGTCGAAGTCGCGCACCGCGCCTGCTCCGCCTGTCTCCTCCATCACATCGCGATGAAGGCGAAGCGCAAGCTGTATTGGGATCCCGAGACCGAGCGCTTCAAGAACGACGACGCCGCCAACGCGCTCCTGTCACGCCCCCAGCGCGCGCCATACACGCTTTCAACGTAGTTCGCTTGGTCACAACAGGAGTTCAGGAGGAATTCTTTCAAAAAGACCTCTTGAACTTTCGAGCTCTTGTGAGCTTTTGAACAGCGGCCCAATCAGGCTCGAACAGCCGGCAGCCGCGGGTTCCTCTCTATTCCGAACTTGTGCTGGTGCCAGTACGGATACGGCTCCGGCGTCGCGCTGACCTCGTCCAACCGGGCCATCTCCTCGTTCGTCAGCCTCCAGCCGGCCGCCGCCAGGTTGTCGCGCAGCTGCTCCTCGTTGCGGGCGCCGATGATGACGGTATCGACCGCGGGCTTGTGCATCACCCAGTTCAGCGCGACCTGGGCGGCCGACACGTTCCGGTCCCGGCCGATCGCGATGAGGACGTCGACGATGCGATAGAGCCGCTCGAGGTCGACGGTGCCCGGCGCGTCGAGCTGGTTGAGGCGGGTCTCGGACGGCCGCGCATCGCGACGGAACTTGCCCGAGAGCAGTCCGAAGTGCAGCGGGCTCCATGCCATCAGACCGACGCCCTGGTCGAGGCCCATCGGCGCCATCTCGTGCTCGACATCGCGCGCGAGCAGCGAGTAGTTCACCTGGTGCGCGATGTAGCGCGGAAACGAGTGGCGCTCCGCGGCCGCCAGCGCCTTCATCACGTGCCAGGCGGAATGATTGGAACAGGCGATGTGCCGCACCTTGCCTTGCGACACGAGGTCGTCGAACGCCCGCAGCGTCTCCTCGACCGGCACGAACTGATCCGGCTCGTGGCACATGTAGACGTCGAGATAGTCGGTCCGCAGCCGGCGCAGACTGCCCTCGCAGCTCTCGAGAATGTGCTTGCGGGAGAGGCCGATGTCGTGTGGGCCCTGCCCGACGCGCATGAAGACCTTGCTGACGATCGCGAACCGCTGACGGCGCCCGCCCTCGAGCGCCTCGCCGAGGATCTCCTCCGAGCCGCCGAAGGAATACATGTCCGCGGTGTCGATGACCGTCACGCCCGCCTCGCTGCAGATGTCGAGCATGCGCGCGGTCTCGGCCACGCCCAGAGTGCCCATGTGCTGGAATCGATCGCGGCCGCCGATCGTCATGGTCCCGAAGCTGAGGACCGACATGCTCAAACCGCTCTTCCCGAGTAATCTTTGTTCCATTCATCAACCAGAGAACTTTCGTCCCCCGGACCCCCTTTTCTCAAACGACTGATTGACTATCGAAAGGCATGCCCACGTAATTCTCTGCCAGGCTCGTCATCGCCGCACGTGAGCTGACCAGGTACTCGAGCTCCGCCATCTGCCGCTTCCAATCGAACTCGCTCTCATCCGGCGCACGATGCAGCATTGTTGTCATCCACCACGAGAAGCGCTGCGCGCGCCAGGTGCGGCGCAGCCCGGCGTCGGAGTAGGCGTCCAGCAGCCGTTCGCTGCCGGTCGAATAGAAATCCCCCAGGGCCGCCGCGAGGCGGGAGACGTCCGCCATCGCCAGGTTCAGGCCCTTCGCGCCGGTGGGCGGCACGATGTGAGCGGCGTCGCCGGCGAGGAACAGGCGGCCGAAGCGCATCGGCTCGGCGACGAAGCTGCGCATCCCGGTGACGCCCTTTTGAAAAATCTCGCCCTCGTTCGGCCGCCAGCCATCGTCGGTCTCGAAGCGGGAGCGCAGCTCGGACCAGATGCGATCGTCCGGCCAGTCGGCGACATCCTCGTCCGGCGCGCATTGCAGATAGAGCCGCGTCACCTGCATCGAGCGCATGCTGAAGAGCGCGAACCCGCGGGGGTGGTTACTGTAGACGAGCTCCTCGGAGGAGGGCGCGGCGTGCGCGAGAATCCCGAGCCAGCCGAACGGGTACTCCCGCTCGTAGACGCGAATCTGAGACGCGGGCGCCACGGTCCGGCAGACGCCGTGAAAGCCATCGCAGCCCGCGATGAAATCGCACGCCAGTTCGTGGGGCTCCCCGGTTTGCTCGAAGGTCACGGTCGGGGTCTGGTCCTCGAACCCTGCCGGCACGACCTGGTCGACATCGAAGAACAGCGGGCGAGCCGTTCGGATCCGCGCGTCGATCAGATCCTTCACGACCTCGTTCTGGCCGTAGATCGTGATCGATCGGCCGCCGGTCAGCTCCGCCATGTCGATATGGTGACGGCGGCCGCTGAAGGCGATGTAGATGCCGCCGTGGCGCATGCCTTCGCGGTGCAGGCGATCGCCGACGCCGGAGGCTGTCATCAGATCGACGGTGCCCTGTTCCAGCACCCCCGCGCGGACGCGCTCGATCACGTACTCGCGGCTTCGGAGCTCGAGAATCACGGAATCGATGCCGCGCAGGTGCAGCAGATGGCCGAGCATGAGTCCCGCAGGTCCCGCCCCGATGATGGCGACCTGGGTCCGGCTGGACGTCATTTCGGCGGCGGTCCTTCCCGCTGGAAGGTCAGGAACAGCGGACCGACGCCGAGCAGGCCGAGCAGCGAATAGGTGCCGAAGCCGGCGCGATTGATGGCGACAAATCGGGCGTGTTCGTCCGGGGCGAGCTCGAGATCGACGGTCTTCCAGAAGAGCGTGTTGTGCGCCCGCAGGCGGTGCGGACCGGGGGCCACGTCACGCGAGACCTGGTCACCGTACAGCAGCGTCCCGAACGATTCGCCGTCGAGTGAGACGACGATCTGCCGGTCCTTGACGTCGGCCGGCTCGCGGCGGCTGATCGTGATTGTCGCCGCGCCCGGAGACATGCCCGTCATTCCGCGGCCGCCACACCGTGCGCCCGCGCGGTGCGGGCGTTGAGGTCGCGCAGCGCCGCGAGCTCTGCCTCGGTCGGCGCCGGTGTCTCCTGCACCTGCGGCGCAAAGCGGATCGGCCAGCCGGTGTTCTCCAGAACGCTCTCAGCGGTGACGCCGGGGTGCAGCGTCACGACCACGAACTCCTTCGACTGCGGATCGGGCCGCATCGTGCAGAGGTCGGTCACGATCAGCGACGGACCTTCGGTGCGCAGTCCGAGCTCCCGCCGCTCGCGGCCGGTGGGACCGTGCCCGAGCGAGGTGAGGAAATCGAGCTTCTCGACGAAGGACTTCCGGCCGTGGCGCATGACGATGAAGATGCGCTGGCAGGACGTCGAGATCTCGGTCGCCCCGCCGCTGCCGGGCAGCCGCACCTTCGGCCTGGCGTAGTCGCCGATCACGGTGCTGTTCAGATTGCCATAGCGATCGACCTGCGCGCCGCCGAGAAACCCCACCGTGATCCGTCCACCCTGCAGCCAGTACTGGAACATCTCGGGGACCGACACGGTCGTCAGCGCCGTCTCGAAGAGCTCGCCATCGCCGATGGACAGCGGGAGCACCTGTGGCTTCGTCGCAAGCGTGCCGGACTCATAGACGAGGGTCAGGCCCGGCGCGTGGGTCAGGCGGGCAAGATTGCAGGCGGCCGAGGGAAGCCCGATGCCGACGAAGCAGATGTCGTCGCTGGTCAGCACCCGGGCGGCGGCCACGGTCATCATCTCCGACGCCGACCACGTCATGCGCGCGTGCCTCCAGCCTGCCTCACGTTCGCGTCGATCCAGTCCGTGAAGCGGTCGCGATCGCGTGCGATGGCGTCCCACGCCGTGTAGAAAGCGTTGTCCCTGCCGTAGTAGCCGTGGGCGTACGAGGGCCGCGCGCCGCCGGGCGCCGGCGCCACCGCGCTGAGAGTCCAGGCCGGAAGCACGGTCGCGTTGGTGCCGGTCGTGCCGAGGTCGTCGACGATCTCCTCCACGGTCGCAATCGCGCGGCGCGACGCGAGCACCGCCTCCTTCTGGACGCCGACGATGCCGGCCACCAGGACGTTGCCGGCGCGGTCCGCCTTCTGCGCGTGAATGATCGCGACGTCGGGTCTGAGCGCCGGCACCGCGGCCAGCGTCTCGCCGGTGAAGGGACAGGTGACGGATCGAATCTGCGGATTGACGGCGGTCAGATCCGATCCGATATAGCCGCGGAAGATCGCGCACGGCATCCCCGCGGCGCCGGCGGCGTAGGCGTGCGCCATCGCCGAGTGGCTGTGCTCTTCGATCGCGAGCGGCCGCGGCCACCCGCGCTCGACCGCGTCGCGCAGCCGGTGCAGCGAGCCGACGCCTGGATTGCCGCCCCACGAGAAGATCAGCTTCCGCGCACAGCCGCAGCCAATCATCTGGTCGTAGATCAGGTCCGGCGTCATGCGGATCAGCGTCAGATCGGTCAGCCCCTGCCGGATGATCTCGTGTCCCGCCGCGAACGGGATGAGGTGAGTGAAGCCCTCGAGCGCCACCGAGTCGCCGGACTCGACGAACCGTTCGATCGCGTCGTGAAGGGACAGAATCCCCGCCATGGTGCAGCCTGGGATTTTCGCATAGCATCGCGGGTTCGCGGGTCCGCCGGGCTCGCGGCTCGGACCAGAGCCCTTGTCAGCAGCAACCGGCCGGAGGCCGGGCGCGCGCCAGCGCGCAGCTCGCGGGGGTGGGGCCCCGCGAGCAACAAAATAATGCTGACTATGCCGCCGGCACGTGTCGCCTGACGGTCGCCAGCGCGAGCGTCGTCACGACCAGTGCGGTCGCCATCAGCCAGAAGAACGACTCGCTGCCGCGGTATTCGAGCGCCCACGGGCCGGCGTATCCCACCAGGATCGCGCCGGCGCGGCCGAACGCGACCGCGGTGCCGACACCGCTCGCGCGGATCGCCGTCGGATAGACGTGCGCGGCCAGCGCATACATCGTCGTCTGCACGGCGTTGATGAGTCCGCCGGTGATGGTCAGCATCACGAGGATCGGCAGCACCTGGCTTCCCGCGGTGATGGACATCCGGCTCATGATCAGCGCGCAGACGACCGCGGCGCTGGCCATGCCGACCATCATGAGCCGCGAGCCGAATCGCGTCATGAGCTTGCCGCCCGTGATCGCGCCGACCACCCCGCCGAGATTGAAGATGGTCAATCCGGCGCCGGCCACCGTCGTGCCGAGACCGGCGCCCGTCAGGATCGACGGCAGCCACGAAAAACCCAGGTAGACGGCGAGCAGGCAGGAGAAGAACGCGGCCCACAGCGCGAAGGTGTCGACCCGGAGCTCGCGGCCGAAGATGGCGGCCAGGGAAGGGCGGCCGAGGCGCGAGTCCGCGGGCTGGGCAAAGGTCGCGGCATCGCCGACCTCGTGCCCCATTTTTCGCAGCAGCGACGCCAGTTCGCGCCACCGGTCCGGGTGTCGAACGAGGTACCGCGGCGACTCGGGCATGATCCACGACAGCAGCGCGGCGGTGGCGATCGGCGTCACGCCGCCCAGGATGAACAGGCCGCGCCAGCCCACGCTCGGCAGCGCGACGATGGCGGCCATCCCCGCCAGCGTCGCGCCGAGCGGCACACACACGATCGCGAGCGTGACCGCGAACGGCCGCTGCCGGAGCGGCACGTATTCGGCCGCGAGCGCCGCCGCATTCGGCATCGCGCCGCCAAGCCCGATGCCGGCGATCAGACGCAGGATCCCGAGCATCGACACGCTGCCGGAACCGGCCACCGCGACGGTGGCGACGCCGAACAGCGCCATGCACGCCAGCAGCGCGTTGCGGCGGCCGACGCGGTCGCCCGCATATCCGGCCAGCGTGCCGCCGATCATCATTCCGAGATAGCCGAGCGAGACCACCGGTGCGAACGCCGCGCGGGTCACCGACCACTCGCGCATGATGGTCGGCAGCGCGACGCCGAGGAGCTGGTTGTCGAAGCCGTCGAAGACGATGGTCAGCGCAGTGAGGAACACCAGCCACTGCTGATACCCGGTCCAGCGTCCTTCGTTCAGAAGGCGATCGACGTCGACAGTCGTTGACGGCATGGGTTCGAAGGATATACGGGGCGGCCTATGTAGAATACGGGGCTGGAGGAATCGAATGTTCAAGAGCACATGGAGCGCGGCAGTCGTGGCGGGCGCGATGTTCGCCGCCGGATTCGGCGCGCGCGGCTTTGTTGGCGGCGAGGCGCTGCAGGCGCAGGGCAGCACGCGCGTGTTCGAGATGCGGACCTACACCGCCGGGCCCGGCAAGTTCGACGCGCTGCAGAAGCGCTTCCGCGACCACACGCTGCGCATCTTCGAGAGGCACGGGATGCAGAGCATCGGCTACTGGGTTCCGGCGGATCCACCGAACTCGGAGAACACGCTGGTCTACATCATCGCCCACAAGGATCGCGAGACCGCGAAGAAGAACTGGGCGGACTTCAATGCCGATCCGGAGTGGCAGAAGGTTCGCAAGGAATCGATGGCGCCCGACGGCGTCAGCCTCACCACGAAAGTCGAGTCGGTCTTTCTCAATCCCGCCGACTACTCGCCGATCAAGTGAGCGAGGTCCCGGGAGATCGGCTGCCCGTCGCCGATTTCCCGGGCACCCTGGCTTCCTCTAGCTTCCCCGCTTCACGTAGGTCTTGCTGAATCCGTTTCGCGTATTGGTCACCGTGAAGGTGCCATCCGCCTGCGCGGAGACCTTGATGTAGTAGGCCGGCGTGTGCGCCGCGGCGGCGCCGCCGCCTCGCCCGCCGCCAGCTCCCCGACCACCGCCGGGACCCGCGCCCGGGGCGCCGGGCTGTCCCGCCGGGGCCTGACCCGCCGCAGGGGCAGGCGCTGGTGGCTGTCCGAGCGCGGGCTGCCCTGGGGCCGGCGTCGCGTTCGGTGCGGGCGGAACCTGCGCGGGCGGGGTCGGCGCGGCGCCCGCTGGCGGGGCGCCCGGAGCCGCGGCCGGAGGCACACCTGCGGCCTGCGGAGGCCCGCCTGGACCGCCGCGACCGCCGCCGGCCGGCGCGGTCAGCACGCCGGCAATCGTCGCCGCGTCGTCGACGTTGGCGATGAACACGCCCGGCGCGTTGTGCTCGACGCCGGCGGCGTACGACCAGTGGAGCTGCCAGACGTCCTCGAAGCCGGGTGACTTTCGAAGGCTCTCGAAGACCGGAATCGCGCCGCCCTTGCGCGTGCCGTTCTGCATCAGCGCGACCCGCGGACGCACCCCCTGAATCAACGCGTCGGAGTTCGACTGCGCGAGCCCGTGGTGCGTGACCATGAACAGATCGACCGTGCCCACGGGGTTGTTCGGGCACATCAGTTCCCCTTCTTTGTTCCAGAGGAGATCGCCGAGATCGATCAGCTTGAACTGCCCGAAGGTCACGACGCTGCCGACCGACGCGGCGTTGTCGTCGGGCGTGTCGGGATCCGGCCGCTTCTCGAACGCCGCGCACGCCGGATTCGGCCGGCCGCCTCCCGGCAGCGGCGTCTTCAACACCTGACCCGCCGAGGTCACGATCCGCCAGTCGAGGCCGGTGATCGGAATGCGATCGCCAGGCTTGGCGATCAGGTGCTTGGCCGTGCCGCGGAACTGGTCGTAGGAGGTCTGGAAGTTGGCGACCTGTTCCTTCGGCTCCGTATTGGGCCCGTGATCGATGTAGGTGCCGATCGGGATCCGCTTCGAGAGCTCCTGCAGGCCGCCGATGTGATCGACGTGATAGTGCGTCGAGATCAGGTAGTCGATCTGCTTGACGCCGGCATCGCCGATCATGGCCATGATGCGCGTCAGATCGCGCTCGCCGGGATTGCCGCTGTCGATCAGCAGCGTCTGGCCGGTCGGCGACACGAACAGCGCCGCCTTGCCGCCCTCGGTGTCCGCGACGTAGATGTCGAGCGTCTTGCCCTTCGTCGCGGGCGGCGCCTGCGCCCGCATCCCGGCCGGCCCCATCGCCAGCAACGCCATCACAGCAATCACGCGCTTCATGAAAAAACCCTCCCAATTGGGGACGCGCCGGGGTCAGACCGGGGTCAGACCCCGGTCTGGCCGTGGTCGGGCCCCGGTCTGGCCGTGGTCTGGCCGCGGTCTGGCCCCGGTCTGGCCCCGGTCTGGCCCCGGTCTGGCCCCGGTCTGGCCCCTACCGTGCGGTCCAGCCGCCGTCGACGAACACGGCGCTCCCGGTCATGTACGACGACGCCGGCGAGGCCAGAAAGACGACGGCGCCGGCGATTTCCTCGACGTCGCCCCAGCGGCCGAGCGGAATCAGATCCATCAGCGCCTTGTACTTCACCGGATCGTCCAGCAGCTGACGGTTCATCTCGGTCGCGAACGGCCCGGGGCAAATCGTGTTGACGGTGACGCCGCTGCCCGCCCACTCGAGCGCCAGCACACGACTCAGATTGAGCACGCCGGCCTTGGACGACGCATACGGGGCGCGGCCCGGCAGCGCGATGACCGACAGCGTCGATCCCATGTTGATGACGCGTCCCCAGCCGCGCTTGACCATGCGCGGACCGATCGCGCGGGCGCAGAGGAACGGGCCCTTCAGATTCGTATCGACGACCGAGTCCCAGTCCGCCTCCGACAGCTGATCGACCTGACCGCGGATGTTCGTGCCCGCGTTGTTCACGAGAATATCGATCTTGCCGAATGCGCCCTCGACATCGTTGGCGAGCTTGTCGACGTCGTTGACCGAGGTGACTTCAGCGGCAAATCCCTGGCAGCGCCGTCCGGTCTCCTGCGCGATCGCAGCCGCGGTTTCCCCGCACGACGCCAGCGTCCTCGCGGTGATGGCCACATCGGCCCCCGCCTGTGCCAGCGCCGCCGCCATCGTCCGGCCGAGCCCGCGCGCGCCGCCCGTGACCAGCGCAACCTTTCCGTCGAGCCGGAACGAATCGAGTACCGACTTATACGCCACTCAGAATCCTCCGATGTCAGCTTTCAACGATTGCCTCAGGTCGGCTCACGCGGCGAGGCGCACCGCCTGATCCCGGCGCTCGATCGGCGTGTGCGAATCCAGGAACAGCCAGCAGATGGCCCCGAGGAAGTAGATCGCCGCCGAGATGTAGAAGGTCATCGTCCAGTTGCCCGACGTCCAGGCCAGCAGATACCCCACGACGGTGACCGAGACGGCTCCGGCGATGCTGCCCATCATGTTCATGGCGCCGGAAACGGTGCCCGAGTAGCGGCCGCCGATGTCCATCGTGCCGGCCCAGGCGGCGGGCATGACGAAGTCGTTGAAGAACCCCGCGAAGCCGAGCACGATCATCGCCTGCCGCGGATCCTGGATCCCGGCGAAGAAGAAGATGCAGATGGAGGCGCCCACGAAGCCGGTGACCGCGACCACGCGCCGCGCCAGCGCGACGCTGCTGAACGACTTCGCCAGACGCGGAATCAGCCAGGCCGAGACCAGGCAGCCGACTCCTCCGAGCAGCAGCGGCAACCCCGCCAGCAACGCGCCCATCGTCACGGTCGTGCCTCGGGCGTCGCGCAGGTACCTGGGGAGCCAGTTGATGTAGAACCACCAGCCGTAGGCCAGGCACATGTACTGGATCGACAGGAGCCACACCGACGGCTTCGAGAAGATGGCGCCCCACGGGACGCCGCTCTCCGCCACGGCCGTGTCGCGCGCGGGCGGCAGCATCGCGAGCTCGGCCTGGTTGACTGAAGGGTGCTCGCTCGGGACGTCGCGATACCACCGGTAGAACAGAATCGCCCAGATGACGCCCAGGGACCCGAAGATCTCGAAGGTCCGGCGCCAGCCCAATTGTTGAATCAGCAGCGCGACCAGCACCGGCGTGAACGCCGCGGTCAGCCGCGTGGCGAGCCACAGGTTCGCCTGCGCGCGCTCGCGTTCTTTGACCGGGAGCCAGGTCGTGAACATGCGGGTCATGTTGGGGAAGGCCCCCGCCTCGCCGGCGCCGAACAGGGCCCGGATGGCAATCAGCGACGCCGCGCTCCACGCCCAGCCGGTGGCGGCCGTGAACAACGACCACCAGAGGACGATCCGGAGGAGGACCCGTCGAGGGCCGATCTTGTCCCCGAGCCAGCCGCCCGGGATTTCGAACACCGCGTAGGCCCAGCCGAAGGCCGCGAACGCCCACCCCATCTGGATGGGCGAGAGGCCGAGATCCTCGGTGATGTAGAGCGACGAGACGTTGATCGCCGCGCGATCCACGTAAGTGATGACGGCCAGGGCGACGGCGAAGAGCGTGACGATGTGGCGCGCCCCGGTGGGCGTGGAGGTCATGGGCGGCGAGTATACAACGCCAGAACCGCCGAAAACGGCCAAAATGCATGCAAAAGGCCGGACTCCGGGTGACGAGCAAACTGTAAATTACAGTGAATCCCGGCCGCCAGCCGTAGGACAAGCTCCTGATTGCATGCAGATTGGCTGACGTGTTAGGCTTCCGCACGGATCGCCTTCCAGTGGAACCACGCGGCCAACGGCTCGAATCACAGACTCTTCGTGCGCTCCTGCAGATGCGGGAACTGCTCCTTCGCGGGGAGTTCCGGCCCGGGGAACGGCTCCGCGAGATCCCGCTCGCGGCCCGGCTGCAGGTGTCGCGCACGCCGCTGCGTCTGGTGCTGGATCGTCTCGAGCAGGAAGGCCTGCTGACCGCGCGGCCGACCGGCGGCTTCGTCGCGGCCGAGTTCACGGTCCAGGACATTCACGACGGGATCGAGATCCGTGGGATGCTCGAGGGGACCGCCGCCAAGCTCGCGGCCGAACGGCTGCAGCGTGACGAGGATCTCGCGGAAACACGGACCTGCCTGGCGCGGATCGACCGCCTGCTGCAGCGCTGGACGTCGGGCACCGACGCGCTCGCGCAATACATCGCGCTCAACGAGCAATTCCACTCGCTGCTGCTGGATCTGGCGCGGAGCGCGATGCTGCGGCGGGCCGTCGATCGCGCGGTCGCGCTCCCGTTCGCCTCGCCGAACGCGTTCATCCTCGGCCACGCGCAGAAGAAGGAAGGACGGGAGGTCGTCACGATCTCCCAGATGCATCACCGGGCGATCGTGGACGCGATCGCGAACCGGGAACCCACCCGGGCCGAAGCGCTGGCGCGGGAGCATTCCCGCCTGGCCCGCACCAGCCTGGAGATGGTCCTGCGCGACAAGAAGCTGCTGATCCAGCTGCCTGGCGCTTCCCTCATCAGATTCCCCGAGGCGGTTTAGAATCTGGGGTTTGGTTCGGCCCGCCCGCCGGACGGCCCAGCCGGAGAACGGAAACGAGGTGACTATGAGATCGTTCAACCGCGCCCGCCTTGCCGTTGCGCTCGCCGTGCTGGTCTCGGCCGCAATGGGCAGCACCATCGCGTCGCAGCGGACCGGGGCGACCATGGCGAAAAGCGCGACCGCCTTTCTCGACAGCCTCACGCCCGAGCAGCGTGAGCAGGCGGCCGACCCGCTCAACTCCCCCGATCGCACCCACTGGAACTTCATCCCGACCAACATGTTTCCGCGGCAGGGCCTGCCCATCAAGGAGATGACCGAGCCGCAGCGCAAGCTCGCGCACGAGCTCCTCAAGAGCGGCCTCAGCCAGCGCGGCTACACGGTGACCACGACGATCATGAACGACCTCGAGGCGATCCTGCGCGACACCGAGGCGGCCGCGCGCGGAGGCAAGCCGGGAGGCAACGTCCGCGATCCCGAGCTGTACTTCTTCACCGTGTTCGGGACTCCCGGCCAGAAGGGAACCTGGGGCTGGCGCGTCGAGGGGCATCATGTCTCCCTGCACTTCACGATTGCCGACGGCAACGCCGTGGTCGGAGCGCCGTCGTTCTGGGGCAGCAACCCCGCGGAAGTGCGCGAGGGGCCGAAGAAGGGCCTGCGCGCCCTGGATCGCGAGCAGGATGCCGGACGCGCGCTGATGATGGCGCTGGACGACGCGCAGAAGAAGACCGCGCTCTTTGCGGAGATCGCGCCGAACGACATCCTCACCAAGACCGACGTCGTGATCAATCCGCTCTCGCCGAGCGGCGTGGCGGCTGGCGCGATGACGCCCAGGCAGCGCGAGCTGCTGACGCACCTGATCGATGTCTACACGTCGCAGATGACGGCGGACATCGCGGCCGAGCGGCAGGCGGAGATCAAGAAAGCCGGCCTCGAGAAGATCGCGTTCGCATGGGCAGGTCCGGTCGAGCCCGGACAGAAGCACTACTATCGCGTGCAGGGCCCGACGTTCGTGATCGAGTTCGACAACACACAGAACGACGGCAACCACATCCACTCGGTGTGGCGCGATTTCGAGAGCGACTTCGGCCGCGATCTGCTGCGCGAGCATCTCGCGACGGTCAAGCACTGAGTGCCCGACGACGCGAAGCGTACCCTTCGATCCGCCGCCTGGTTCGGCAAGCACGACAAGGACGGCTTCATCCACCGCAGCTGGATGCGCAACCAGGGGTTGCCGGCCGACGTGTTCGACGGCCGGCCGGTGGTCGGCATCTGCAACACCTGGTCGGAGCTGACTCCCTGCAACGCGCACCTGCGGACGATCGCGGAGCACGTCAAACGCGGCGTCTGGGAAGCGGGGGGACTGCCGGTGGAGTTCCCGGTCATGTCGACCGGCGAATCCAACATGCGTCCGACGGCCATGCTTTACCGCAACCTGGTCAGCATGGACGTCGAGGAATCCATCCGCGCCAACCCGATCGACGGCGTCGTTCTGCTCTGCGGGTGCGACAAGACGACGCCCTCGCTGGTGATGGGGGCGGCCAGCTGCGACGTGCCCGCAATCGTGGTGTCGGGCGGGCCGATGCTGAACGGCAAGTACTGCGGCCAGGACATCGGATCGGGTACCGATGTCTGGAAGTTCAGCGAGGACGTCAAGGCCGGGATCATGAGCCTCGAGCAGTTCATGGACGCCGAGGCCAGCATGTCGCGCTCCGCCGGCTCCTGCATGGTGATGGGCACGGCCTCGACGATGGCGTCGGTGGTCGAGGCGCTCGGCATCGGCTTTCCCTACAATGCCGCTCTCCCCGCCGTCGACTCGCGGCGCTACGCCCTCGCCCACCTCGTCGGCCGCCGGATCGTCGCCCTGGTGCGTGAGGACGTCCGCATCTCGAAGATCCTCACCCGCGCCGCGTTCGAGAACGCCATCCGCGTGAACGGGGCGATCGGCGGCTCCACCAACGCGGTGATCCATCTGCTCGCGATCGCCGGCCGCGTCGGCGTGCCGCTCACACTGGAGGACTGGGACTGCCTCGGGCGGAACGTGCCGACGCTGGTCGATCTGAAACCTTCGGGACGATTCCTGATGGAGGATTTCCATTATGCCGGCGGGCTGCCGGCGGTCATCCGCACCCTGGGGACCAACGGTCTGATCAACCGCGATGCGATGACCGTGAACGGCAAGACGATCTGGGAGAACTGCCAGGAGGCCCCCCACTGGAGCGCCGAGGTCATCCGGCCGATGGAGCGGCCGCTGGCGGAGAGCGGCGGGATCGCGGTGCTGCGCGGCAATCTGGCGCCCGACGGCGCCGTGATCAAACCCTCGGCGGCATCGCCGCGCCTGATGAAGCATCGGGGCCGCGCCATCGTCTTCGACACCATCGAACAGTACAAAGCGCGCATCAACGATCCGGCGCTCGACATCGACGAGAGCTGCATCATGGTGCTGAAGAACTGCGGGCCCCGGGGCTATCCCGGCATGGCCGAGGTCGGCAACATGCCGCTGCCGGAGAAGCTGCTGAAGAAGGGCGTGCGCGACATGGTGCGCATCTCCGACGGGCGGATGAGCGGCACCGCCTATGGCACCGTGGTGCTGCACACCACGCCGGAGGCGGCAGTCGGCGGCCCGCTGGCGCTGGTCCAGGACGGCGACATGATCGAGCTCGACGTCGCGGCGCGAAAACTGGAGCTGAAGGTGAGCCCGGAGGAGCTGGCGAAACGTAAGGCAGCGTGGAAGCCGCGTCCGCCGCATTATTCGCGTGGCTACGGCAAGGTGTTCTCGGAGCACATTACCCAGGCGAACCA
>Ga0075423_10002063_pt1 | contig 18033 bp, 16 predicted proteins | sample SoiMethybrSBSTD2_FD_80114 | JGI IMG/M metagenome (GOLD analysis project Ga0075423, IMG submission 80114) | Bulk soil microbial communities from a Populus tree surrounding site in Tennessee, USA - Soil MetaG P. TD hybrid SBSTD2 | ecosystem: Environmental > Terrestrial > Soil > Tree plantation...
CACCAGCCCCGCGACCGCGGGATCGTCCTCGATCATGAAGACCGGAGGGGGCCCGAAGGGCGCGGCGATCGGCTCGAAGCGGGCCCAGGTCGCGTGCGACAGTTCCAGGTTGGCGAGGCACCCGTTCAGGGCCGAGGCGAATTCGACGCCCGACGGGTACCGGGCGGACGGGTCCTTTTCCATGGCGGTCTGAAGGACCAGGTCGAGCCCTTCCGGAATATCGGTTCTCCGGCCCCGGACGGAGGGTGTCGGATCCCGGAGGATCGACCGGGCGACCTCGCGGTCGTTCCGACCCTGAAAGGGAGGCCGCCCCGAAAGAAGCGCCCAGAGTGAGGCGCCGAGGCTGAAGACGTCGGAGCGCGCGTCCAACTCGCAGGACGGGTCCATGACCTGTTCGGGCGCCATGAAGGTGGGCGGTCCCGGCGTCTCGTCGAGGTTCGTCCGTCGATCCCCGCCTGTCAGGATCTTGGCGACTCCGAAATCGAGGACGTACAGCCGGTTCCTCGGACCGACCATGAGGTTCGTCGGCTTGAGATCGCCGTGGACGAGTCCCCGCCCGTGGGCGTAGCCGAGTCCCAACGCGGCGTCGCGGATATGGCGCACGACCTGCCCGATCGGCGCATTGCGCTCGGAGTCGTGCTGAAGGGCCGCGTCGAGCGTCCGGCCCACGATGTACTTCATGGAGATGGCGGTCCGGCCCCCCGCTTCCTGCACATCGAAGACCGGGGCGATGTACGGATGGTCGAGGGCGGCGACGGCGGAGGCTTCGAGGCGGAATCGCTCCACGCTGTCGGAGTCGGCCAGGCCGGTTCTGAGGAGCTTGAGGGCGACCCAGCGATGGCCCTGGAGATCCCACGATTTGTGGACCGTTCCCCTGGGGCCGCGACCGAGATCCTGCACCAGGATGAAGCGACCGAGGACCCGCGTCGGATAGTACGCCGCCTCGCGGGCTTCGCGGGGCAAGTCCGCTTCAGGGGACAGGGGCGCCGGCTCCGGCGCATCCAAGCGGGCCAAGGGCCTACGGCAGGAAGGACAGGCGAAACCTTGGGCCGGAGGCGCCGAAAGCGCCCTGAAGGACCGGCGGCAGGACTCGCACTTGAGCAGGATCATGGCGCACCCCCCTTGACCCGTGTGTACGTCATCCTTGGGGCCCCGGTTACAGCGAATCTGCAATGTCCCGATTCGACCCGCCGGTAGAATCGGTCGGGGACCGCACCATGAGCCGAACCCTTCTCTCCTTCCTGGCGTTCCTCGCGGCCTGCCAGTCCCCTTCCCCGCGGGTCCTCCGGGGTGCATTCGAAGAGCGCCTGCTCGCGACCATTCCCGAAGGCGTCGAGGTCTTCGTGCCGATCGCCTTCAGCCGCGATGGACGCGTCGCCGCGTACGTCGCGGGGACGCCCGAGGGGTATTGGGCGGTCCGCGGAATCTGGAAGAGCCGGCGCCTCGACGCCATATGATGAATCGCCCTCAGCGGGAACGGGAAACGCGTCGCGTTTCTGGGGTCGGACAAGAAATCGGCGGTCATCTCCCTCGATGACCAGGTCTTCTCCACCTACTCCAATCGGGATCCCGGCTGGCCGCTCGCCTTGAGCGCGGACGGCTCCGTGGTCGCGCACCGGCTGATGCAAGGGAAGGGACAGCGCGGCCGCGTGGTGGTGAATGGACGCGAGGGTCCGGAATTCGACGGGGTGGGCCAGCCCTTTCTCAGCGCCGACGGCGCCGTCGTGGCCTACCGGGCGGAGCGGAACGATGCGTACTTCATCCGCGTCGGCGACCGGGACGAGCCCGCCTTCGAATTCGTGACCGACCCCGCGGTCAGCGCCGACGGCTCGACCGTCGCGTACGCGGCGTCACAAGCCGGCCACTGGTTCTTGATCGCCGGCGCCCGGAAGATTCCCCTGGCCGGCCATCCGGACATGGTCTTCGTCAGCCCGGACGGCCGCCAGGTCGGCTGGGTCGACCGCGACACTCTTCCGGACGGCGGTTACAGGATGCGCGTCGCCATTCCGGGAAAGTTCGGGGAATCCTTCAGCATCGTCGGGCGTCCCGCCTTCAGTCCCGCGGGATCGAGCGTGACGTACGCCGCCGACGAAGGCGCGCGCCGCTTCGTGGTCATCGGGACGCGGAAAATCGAGACGCCCCACCGCGTGAGCGATCCGGTCTTCAGTCCCGACGGCCGGCACGTGGGGTACGGCGCGCGGATCGGGCGCGAAATCTGGTGGAAGGTCCTGGAGACCGCCCCCGAACATTGACCGGTGGCGGCGCGAGCGTTAAGAGTATCGCTGGAAACCCAAGGAGGGCGAAGCATGAGAAACGTGACGTCGAAACTGGCGTGGGTCGTGATGGCGGCGGCGATTTTCGCGGCGGTCGCGGCGGGGCGGCAGGATCCCCCCACCGCGCAGACCGCGATCCAGGTCCGGCCGGACGACATCAAGTGGATGGACGGGCCTCCGAGCCTTCCGGCGGGCGCCAAGTTCGCCGTGCTCTCGGGCGACCCCAAGATGGCGGGCCTCTTCGTGATGCGGCTGAAGGTGCCGGCCGACTACAAGGTCATGCCCCACATGCATCCGGCGGCGGAGCACGTGACGATCCTCTCGGGATCGCTCAACATCGGGATGGGGGACGCGCTCGATCCGTCGAAGGCGAAGTCCCTGCCCGCGGGGAGTTACGCCATGCTGCCGGGCCGGAGCAACCACTTCGCCTTCTTCAAGGAGGAGACGATCCTCCAGGTGAACAGCATCGGGCCGTGGGATATCACGTACCTCAATCCCGCGGACGATCCCCGGAAGAAGAAGTAGCGGCCCTAGCGCGCCTCGAGGGACTGGCCCACCTGGATCAGGCCGCCCTCGAGGATGTCGGCCCGGAGTCCGCCGCGGTGGATGAGGCCGGGGCGGAGCTTGAAGCCCGTCAGGTTCTCGAGGTGACCGCAGGGCTCGCAGAGGCGGCGTCCCACGAGGACCGCCTCGCCGATGCGGAACTCGCGCCCGACGAGATGGTTGAGCGCGACGCCGCGCGTCACGAGATTCCGCCGCGCGTCGGCCGGGGCGATCCGGATCCCGTAGTCCCGCTCGAGGGCGTCGATCGCCTCCGCCTCGATCAGCGTGACCTCTCGCCCGGGCTTCCTCTTTTCGGCGCCGGGCTCGACGAAGTTGCGGTCCCCTTCGAGTCCGCGCCCCGCGACGGCCCGCACGTGGGGAAGCGATTTCACCGGACCGCCAGGTCGCTCCGTGACATGGATCGAGATGATGCTCATTCGCGGATTGTAACTCTGAAGGGCCGGCGGATCTTCAAGGCGATTCGACGATCTTGAGAGCTCCCAATTTCGCGATCGGTTCGCCTTCGTGGCCGCGGAAGGTCGCCTCGATGCGCCGCAGGAGCGGCACGGGCTGGTTCGAGATGGCGGAGCGCCAGTCGCGTCCGCGGTAGGTCACGATGATCGCGAGCCGCGCCGGTTCGCCCTTGGTGGCCGAGTAAACCTTGCAGCCCTTGAGCGTCGCGGGCTCGGGCTTCGTGGGAATCACGTCGCTGCTGTACGATTCGCTGAGAGGGGGCGGCCAGCCGTCGAGGTCGCGGATGAGCATGGGCCGGGTCCTTGCCGAACGTTCCACACCCGGCCCCTACTCCCAGGTGATGAAATAATGCTAAGCCCCCCCGCCGCGCAGGTCAAGCCCCCCATGATGCACGTGGAGTTCGGCCCGGACGCACCTTGGTGGTTGCCGAGTGGCCTAGTATCATTCCAGCGAGGGACGCCCCGGGACCCATTCACGCGTCGCTTCTCGAAGCTCTAGGAGGATCGCTATGGCGGTGCAATTGCCGTGGGTGACGACGGGGTTCGGCTTCGAGGGGTGCCGGATCGCGCGCAGTTGCGGCGTCGTCCGGGGGATCACCGTGAGGTCGCGGAGCATCATCGGGAACTTCGGCGCGGGGCTCCAGACGCTCTTCGGGGGCAACATCACGATCTACACGTCGATGTGCGAGAAGGCGCGCGAGGAGGCCTTCCAGATCATGCTGCGCCACGCCGGAGAAGTGGGCGCGAACGCCATCATCGGGATGCGGTACGACGCCAACGAGGTGACGCCCGGCGTGACCGAGGTGCTCGCCTATGGCACCGCGGTGGTGGTCGAGCCGGTCGCGCCGTAAGGGAGCGGCGCCCGCTTCAACCGCGCCCGAAGGAGTCCGCCCCCTACACCTCGAGGATTTCCCCCGCCGTGACGCGTTCGCGCGTCGTCAGCGTGAAGAGGACGAGATCCGCGATCGGCAGGACCACGTTGAGATTCCGGTCGTGGTGCCGGTGGTGGATCAGGTGATGGCGCTTCAGCCAGCGGTACGCCCCCAGCTTCTCAAAGAAGCGGCCCTTCGGCACGTGGAAGGCCCAGTGCAGCGCGTCGAACGTCCCCAGGTACATGAGGACCGCGACCGACCCGGACAGCGCGAGCGGGAAGCCGGTCGTCAGTTCGATCGCCAGGAAGAGCGGGAGGTTGACCAGGAGGAGGATCAGGTAGTCTCGAGGCGTGAAGGTCACGTGGTCGAGCATTTCCTGGTTCTGCGCGTGGTACGTCTCGTCCGCCCGGAAAATGCGGTGGTGCAGCAGCGTGTGAAGTTCGTACGGATACCGGACGAGGGGGGCGGGGCGGTGCATCACGAAGCGATGCAGGGTCCACTCGAAAAAGCTGCCGTAGATCACGACTCCGACGAATCCGATCGCGTAAACCCACCAGAGGTCATACATCAGGGGCCGCCCCGCCGAAGGCCGGAGGGCGCGCGCCCGAGCGGCTGTTCAATCAAAATCATGCAGTCTCCATAAATCGAACATCGAAGCCGACCCGACATTGGAACCGCTAGAGCGGGCCGCTCAAACCCGACGACGGGCGAGGTCCCGGGGTGGATGATCCGCGATTCGGGTCCTGGGAAGCCGGCGACGGCTGGGGTTCGGGGTGACGCATGGAACCCGGCGCGTCCACGATCTCCCGGCGCCGCTCGCTGGGAAGGAAGAGGCCCGAGTTGTCCTGGCCCAGCAGGCCTTCCTTGCGGAGACGCTTCCGCTCGCCCTTTTTCTCCCGCTTCCGGACTTTCTGAGCTTCGCGTCGCCGTTTCTCGGGGGTTTCAGACATTCACGAGATCCCGAATAAGCACGTTGCTCCAATCGAAGCGGGGTCCAGTATAAGCCTTTATCGGCCCGACGGGAAGCTTCAATCTCCCGAATCGCCTACTTCGCCCCTTTCCGCGTGTAGGTGATCGTGAAGTACGTCATTTCCTTGCCGTCCGGACCGGGGCCGTACATCGTCATGACGGCGTGGTCCTTGTCCTTCTTCTCGTGGACCGACCGCGTCTTCTCCACCTCGCCCGACGGGCCGTGCTTCGATTCCCAGTTCAAGGTCATCCGGTTCGGCCCGTCCGACGTCCCCTCGCCGATCATGGCGTAGGGCGAGTGGCTGCTGATGAAGATCCCGATGTACTTCTTCTTGTCCGGGTCGAACCCGATCGATCCATGGCCGTGCCAGGCCTGGCCCATGAAATCGGGGCTCTTGTTGTCGAAGACCAGCCAGAAACCGCCGACCATCGAGGAGACCTCGGTCCCCTTCGCCTCCATGTCGGGTCCGTCGGGGGCCATCTTGAATTTCATGACGTAGTCCCAGGTCCCCACGTCCTCCTTCAGCGCCTCGTGCTCCTTGGAGAGCTTGGGCGCCGGGGGTCCTTCCTGTCCGCCCTTCTCCTGGCGCGCCCAGACGAGCCCGGCCGCCGCCACCGCCACGATCAGCCCCAGGCAGATCTTCTTCATGGTCATCCTCCTGATTTGTCCGGATTTTTCCGAAGCACCACCGACGTTCGGCAGGAATGGACTTATACCACCGGCGCGAAAATCGGACAAGTTAAGGTTCCACGTTGATGGGTTCGCGAGCTCGACGCTGAAAGTTCCGGGAACGGGAAACGGGAAGCGTCCCCCTTACCCTCCATCCATAACTTCCCTTACCGCCCTCATGAGCGTCTCCGGCAGGAAGGGCTTCGACAGGAACGCGGCCCCCTCGGCGAGGCCGCCCGGCCGCAGCGCGCCGTTCTCCGTGTAGCCCGAGACAAAGAGGACCTTCAAACCTGGATGTGCCGTGGTGAGCTTTTCCGCAAGCTCGCGCCCGTACATGCCGGGCATCACGATGTCGGTGATCAGGAGCTGGACCGGATTCGCCGCCGACCGGAACGTCTCCAGCGCCTCGAGCCCGTTGCGGGCCGACAGGACCTCGTAGCCGGCCGCATGGAGCACGCTGCAGATCAGGGTGCGCACCGAGTCCTCGTCCTCCACCACCATCACCGACTCCGATCCGCCCTGCGGCACGGCCTCCTCCGCCGGCGCTTTGCGCGCCTCCGCCCGCCCCTCGACGCGCGGCAGGTACACCTTGAAGACCGACCCCTGGCCGGGCTCGCTGTACACGCCGATGTGACCCCCGCTCTGCTTGACGATGCCGTAGACCGTCGAGAGCCCCAGGCCCGTCCCCTTGCCCCGCTCCTTGGTCGTGAAGAAGGGCTCGAAGATCTTCGCCAGCGTTTCCACGTCCATCCCCTGGCCGGTGTCGGTGACGGCCAACATGACGTAAGGCCCGGGCTGGACTTCGGGATGGATCTCCGCGTAGTGCCGGTCAAGTTCGGCGTCCCGCGTTTCGAGGATCAGCCGCCCGCCCTTGGGCATCGCGTCCCGCGCGTTGATGGCGAGATTCATGATGACCTGCTCGACCTGGCTGCGATCGGCCCGGACCCGGCCGAGGTCGGACTGGGGCCGCGTGATCAGCTCGATGTGCTCGCCGATCAGCCGACGGAGGATGTTCCCCATCTCCGCCACGACGACGTTCAGGTCGAGCACCCGCGGGACGAGGATCTGGCGGCGGCTGAAGGCGAGAAGCTGGCGCGTGAGGTCGGTCGCACGCGCCCCCGCCTTCAGGATCTCGGCCAGTTCCTCGCGCAGGGGGCTCCCGGCCCCGAGCTTCGAGTCCATCAGGTTGCCGTACCCGAGGATCGCCGTGAGCAGGTTGTTGAAGTCGTGCGCGATCCCGCCCGCGAGCCGGCCCACGGCCTCCATCTTCTGCGCCTGGCGGAGCTCCGATTCCTTCCGGACCAGCTGCTCCTCCGCCTGCCTGCGGACGTCGATCTCCCGCTGGAGGCTGAGGTTCGCCGCCGAGAGCTCGGCCGCGCGCTCGGCGCCGAACCGTTCGATGATCACCGCCTTCCCCGTGACCACGAGCAGGAACGCGGCGAGGAGTCCCATGAAGAGCATGCCCCCGGCGAGGGTGATCCACGGCCGCCACGTGTGCGCGTGGACCAAGTAGGGCGTGGAAGCCCGGCAGACGATCGACCAGGCCCGGCCCCCCACCTCGATGCGGCCCGACTCGACGAGCCCCCGCGGTTCCCGCACGGACGATTTCGCCGCCGCGGACGCGGGCGAAGCGCTGGTCCACAGGACTCCGTCCGGCTCGGGGACGGCGTCGTCGCGGACCTCCACCCGGACGCTGGGATCGCCGTGCGGATCGAGCGCCTCCCGGAGGATCTCCTTTACCCGGATCGCGCCGACGGCGAATCCGCGCAGGTCGCGGCGCCGCTCCTCCATGCCCGTGGGAGCTTGTCCCGAGGAGTAGACCGGGATGAACAGGAGGATGCCCTCTTCGTCCCCCTTCGCCCGGGCCAGGGTGACGCGGCCCGTCGCCGAAGGCCGGCCCGTTTCCGCGGCGCGGCGGAGCGCGTCCCGTCCCCGGGGGTCCGACGCCACGTCGAAGCCGGCGGGCATGCCGTCCGATCCGGGCGGCTCCGCGTGGAGGACGACGATGTATTCGTCGCGCGGAGGAGCCGGGGCCGTGCCGCCCCCCGGAGTTTTCTCGACGATCCGGAATCCGGGGATCCCGGACTCCCGCACCCGCCGCTCGAACGCTTCCCGATCGGGACCGGCCACCCGCGGATTCCAGGAGAGCGAGTGGAGGCCCGGGTTGAGCTCCAGCGTACGTCGGGCGAACGTGGAGAACGTGGCGCGGTCCGCGTCGGGCACCGCCGTGTAGAGATCGGCCAGCGAATGGACGCGGTGCGCGGCGGCGTCGAGTTTCGCCTGGACGGAGATCGCCGCCTTCTTCGAGCGCTCCTCGAACTCGGCGCGGATGCCCGATTGCTCGGTCGCGTTCACCCACGCGAAGAGCCCGACCGTGAGGAGGAAGACCCAGGCGAGCGGGATGCCGACGGAGGTCCGCCGGCGTCGCCAGACTTCGCGGGGATGGGCGAGGAAGATGAGGATCAGGGGCGCCGCCACGCCGACCCCGATGGAATCCCCCACCCACCACGTCCACCAGCTGAACGGGACCTGCTCCGGCCGGATGGAATCCCACAGCAGGAGCGTCCCCACGCCGGCGGTCGCGTTGATCACGCAGCTCAGCGGGCCGCCGAGGAGGAAGAACTTCATCACTTCCTGCTCGCGGAGCAGCTCGAGCGGGGAGCCGACGTGGCGGCGCACGAGCAGGCTGCCCAGGAGCGCCTGGAGCGCGGCCCCTCCCGCGATCATCAGGGGGATGAGGACCGACCGGAGGGCGGCCGACCCTCCGGAGGGGTCGAACGACGTCGCGACGTTCACCGCGAAGGAGCCGAGGAGGACGCCCGGCCAGAGATTCGGGCCGTACAACAACAGGGCGGCGAGCGCGATGCCCGAAGGAGGCCAGACCACGGTCGCGTAACCGGGGGGAATCGCCGCGAGAAGGCCGAGACGCCCCGTGACGAAATATGCGGCCGCGAGGACGAAAATTCGAAACGCGGTGACGCGCCGGCCGGGCCCGGTTGATTGCTGGCTCACGGGAGGCGCCCAGGCAACGTGGTCATGACGGCAACCCCGCGCCCCTACAAACGACCGCCGCTCAACCCTTCTTCCGGGGAGAGGACCCCACTTCCGATTCGGGACCGACGCGCACCTCCACGGTGTCCCCGGGCCGGACGCCCGCCTCGGCAAGGAGGCCGTCTCCCAAGAGCAGGAAGTGGTTGCCCCAGCGATGGACGATCCAGCTCTCGAAGGGAGTGCCCGAGAGCGTCCCCCGCGCGGCGATTCCCCTGACCTTCGAGTAGACGACGCGCGTCGGGCGTACGCCCCACGTCCGCCCCGGATCGAAGGGCACTTCGACCGCGCATCCCTTGTGGCCCGTCCGCACTTCGGCCCGGAATTTCTCCGGCTTTCCCTTCATGCCGTGCGATCTCATCCCTGCTCGGTGAGGCAGGTCGCGAGCACTTCGTGCAGGTCCGTGACCCCCTGGAGCACCTTGCGGATGCCGTCCTGCTTCAGGACCGTCATCCCGTTCGCCCGGCCGGCGGCCCGGATGGCCGACGCCTCGCCCCGTTTCTGGATGATCGCCCTCAGCTCCGGCGTCACCACCATGAGCTCGTGGATGCCGGCCCGTCCCTTGTATCCGGACTTGAAGCAGGCGTCGCAACCCTTGGGTTTTCCCAGGGTCACCTTGCGCCGGTCGATCTTCAAGGCGTCGAAGGCGCCGGGGTCGCCGTAGTGGTTCCGGATCGAATCGAACTCCGGGGCGCTCGCGACGTACGTCTCCTTGCACGAGGGGCAGAGCCGGCGGACGAGCCGCTGGGCGAGGACGGCCTGCAGGGCGTCGCCGAACGAGAAGGCGTCGAGCCCCATCTCGAGCAGCCGGGTGATCGTCTCCGGCGCGCTGTTCGTGTGGAGCGTCGAGAGCACCATGTGGCCCGTGAGCGAGGCCTCGATCGCGGCGTCGGCGGTCTCGCGGTCGCGGATTTCGCCGATCATGATGATGTCGGGGTCGAGCCGGAGGAACGCCCGGAGCGCGCGCTCGAAGGTGAAGCCGATCTTGGGCATGACCTGGACCTGGCGCACGCGGTCCTGCGTGATTTCGACCGGGTCCTCGGCCGTCCAGATCTTCACCTCCGGGTTCTTCAGGTGGCCCAGGGCGGCGTGGAGCGTCGTCGTCTTTCCGGAACCGGTCGGGCCGACGCACAGGACGATGCCGTGGGGCTGTTCGATCGACTTCATGAAGCGGCTGAGGTTCTCGGGCTCCATCCCGATGTCCTTCAGGGGAAGCTCCGACTGCGCGGGAAGGACGCGGAGGACGACGTCCTCGTAGCCCTGGTTCGTGGGCATGACCGCGACGCGGAGGTCGATGCGCCGCCCGGACGAGTCGCGCATCCGGATCTTCCCGTCCTGGGGCAGCCGGTGCTCGGCGATGTCGAGCTCCGCCATGATCTTCAGGCGCGAGACGATGGGGCGCGAGACGGCCTCGCGGAACGACTGGTGGTCGTGGCAGATGCCGTCGACGCGGAGGCGGATGATGAGGCCGCCGCTGTCGAGCGATTCGAAGTGGATGTCGGACGCGCCCGATTCGATGGCGGCGCGGATCGTCTCGTTGACGAGCCGGATCGTGCCGGAGTCGATCTTGACCCCCTCGTTGCCCCGGCCCGGTCTCGCCTCCTCCAGTTCCCAGTCGCGCGACCCGCCTCCGCCGGACGAGATGAGGGGCGCCGGGGGGGCGGCGGGCACGGGTTCCGGTTCGAGCGCGGCGGCCTGGGGCGCGTCGGCCGGGCCGAGCACCTTCTCGAGGGCGGCGAGGATGTCCTCGCGCACGCCGACGCTGAGCGCGAGCGGCACGCCCCCGAGCTGGCGGCTGAGATCGTCGAGGAGGGTGAGATTGCGCGGGTTCATGACGACCGCTTCGAGCGTCTTGGACTTCATCGCGACGGGCAGGACGGCGTTCGACCGGAGGAAGCCGGACGAGAACCGGCGGACGAGGTCGTGGGAGAGGGCCAGCGATTCCGGTTCGGCCGTGAAGGGCCGCTCGAAGTGCTCGGAGAGGCTGCGGCCGAGCGCCGCCTTGGCGACGCCCGACTCCAGCAGGATCGACTCCACCGATCGCCCCTCGGAGGCGGCCCGTTCCCGCGCTTCGCGGAGGGCGTCGGCCGTGACGAGCTTCGCCTTCAGGAGGTAGTCGTACGGCGTCGACCGGACCGAGGTTTTCTGGAGGACCTGGATCCGCTTCGCCATCGCCAGGACGAGGAAGTTGAAGGTCTCGATCCGGGCGTCGTCGATGACGGCGTTGGGCATGGAGTGGACCATCTCGACGACGCCGAGCACCTCATCCGCGGCGAGCATCGGGATGGCGACGACGTACCGCCGGTTGGGCATGTCGCCCATCCAGGCGTACCCCTTCATCTTCTGCATCGCGGAGTAGCCGACGACGTTCGAGGTGTCGGCGGGGACGCGGCGTTCGCGGGCGCCCCCCTTCGAGTCGGTCAGGCGGCAGTAGAGTTCGTTGGAGAGCGCGTCGCGGAGGTAGACCCGGACAGGCGACGCGAGCAGCATGGAGGCCATTTCCTTGGCGATCGGGCCGGTCAACTCGTCGAATCCCGCCTCGGCGATGGCGGACTCCAGCTTGCGGCGGTTCGCCTCGACGGCGCCCCCGCGGCCGAAGGTTTTTCCCCCTGTGGTGGGCATCGGAGTCTCCTTCCTTCCCAGAAGTTTACACCGGGTTGACCCCGATGGGGCCGGAGGCTTGGAACTTCGGGACCATGAATGATGGGTCTACGGGGGTGGGTCAGCGGAGGGGGTGGGCCATGAAGAACTTCCACATCTTCGCCGTGATGTCCTCCTTGCCGGCCCAGGCGTGGCCCAGGCCCTTGATCTCCAGGTACTCGACCTCGTGCCCCTCCTTGGCGTACAGCTCCTTCGATTTCCGCCCCTCCTCCACCTTGACGATCTTGTCCTCGTCCCCGTGGACCACCATGACCGCGTACTTCCGCTTCGCCTTGATCCCCGTCACCGCCAGCGCCCCGAGTCCCCCCGAATGGGGCGCGATGGCCGCGATCTTGTCCGACCGCTGCGACGCGAGGCAGTTGCAGAAGTAGCCCCCCATCGACATCCCCGTGAGATAGACCCGGTTGAGGTCCACGTTGTGGCGCGAGGTCACCAACGCGTACATCGCGTCGAAGAACTTGATGTCGACGTTCTCCTCGTTCGGCCGGAGCGCCCAGCGCTTCTCCAGGCCCTCGGGGAAGACGGCGATGAAGCCTTCCTTGGGCGCGAGCGCCTCGATCCCGCTGTACCGGCAGATGAAGTCCTTGCTGTCGCCCCGGCCGTGAAAGACGAACACGAGCGGGACGGCCTTGGCGGGGTCGAGGTCGGGCGGCACGACGATCTTGAACGCGCGCGTCTCCTCCCCCACCTTCACCGTTTCGTTGGGGACCGTGCCCGCCTTCCCCCCGGTGCCCTTCGACGGCCGCGGGGCGGGGGCATCCTGGTGAAGCACGGCGAGTGCGACCGGAAACAACAGACAGGCGATCGAGCGCATCTATCCAATCCCTCCCGAGTGCGGATTCGCTTCCCGATTCCCGATCCCCGTTTTCCGACGTTTTGCGCTTTCGAGCTCGAAGCTGGAAACTTCGGAAGGCTGGGATCTGGGATCGGGGAACTGGAAGCTTTCCCCGGGCCTCGTCTTCACGGCGATCGTGGAGTGCTCCTCAAGGGTCTCCCCGACAACGCTCGACGGACCTCGTCCATCCACTCGGGATCGGGCAGGCCGTACGGCCGGAACGTCTCAAGGGTCCCTTCCTGCTCCAGGTACAACAGGCCCCGATGGAGGCCGAGCTTCGAGGCGGTCGGGGTGTCGATGAGCTCGGACGAATCGGCGGGGCTCATCTGGAAGAGGATCCTCATGTCGAACTCGCGCAGCGCCTTGCGGGTGAAGGCGCGGTTGACGTTGTTCAGCGAATCGCACGTGATGAGGCCGTGGACTCCCTGGGCGGGCCCTTCCGTGAGGATGTTCGTGAGGCACTTGCCGGGCGAGGGCTTCCCCTCCTCCCCCGACATGTCGAATTCGTCGGCGTGGCGGAGCTTCCGGAACCGCTCGAGTCCGCAGATGACCAGGAAGATCGGCGCCGACGACTTCGCGCTCCCCTCCTGGCGCGCCTTGACCTCGGCGTCCAGTTCCTCGATCACCTCGGTCGAGCGCGCGTACTCCACGAGGTCGGCGTGCTGCGGAATCGCGCGCGATACCTGCTCGAACCGCGCGCCCGATCCGAGCTCGGGCGGCGTGCCGTCGAGGATCACGAAGCGCGCCGCCTTGGGCGGGTAGGCCGCCGCGAGGCTGATCATGGAGGAGAGGATGACGCCGAGACCCGCCTCGCGCTGCTGGCCGATGACGAGCAGGTTGGCGCCCCCCTGCCTCCGGAACCGCATTTCCGTGGGGCCCTTGATCGCGTTGGCCTCGCCGATCCACGCCACGGTCCCGCCTTCGTCGGCGGCGACCGCGGGCTCCTCGATTCTCCTCCGAAGCGCCGCGTTGTTCCGGATGTCGGCCGGCACATTCCCCTCGAAAACCGTCATCGGCTCCTCGGGCTGCCATCCCTCGTCGCGGGCCCGGTCGCGCGCCTTCAGCAGGTAGCGCTCCTGGAGATCGTCCGAGAGCCACACGATCTGGAAGGGATTGTTCCCCTCGACCATGCCCGACATGTCGTTGTAGATCGCCTCGCCCGGCCGCGACAGGAGACGGGCCGCCGCGTTGTCGTCGCTCAGGATCAGGTACGAATCGGCCTCGTTGCACTGCAGGGCGATCCGGATCCCCATCTGGCCCAGGGTCGCCTTCGCGAGCGTGTACGAGCCGCCGAGCGTCTGCGATCCGAGGATCACGTGGACGCCGAAGGCGCGCCCTTGCCGGACGATCCGGTCGAGGAGCAACGCCGCCTCCTGCGAGATCGCGTCCTCCTCGGTGAAGTACTCCTGGAATTCGTCGATCATCAGGAGGATTCGGGGCAGGTAGCCGCCCGAGCCTTCCCGGCGGTACCCCGCGAAATCCTGCACTCCCGCCTTGCGGAACCGCTCCGCGCGCCGCGCGAATTCCTTGTCGAGCCTCTGGAGCACGCTCAGGCCGAACTCGCGGTCGCTCTCGATCGCGACGACCCGCGCGTGCGGCAGGCCATGGACCGCGTAGGTCTTGAACTCGACGCCCTTCTTGTAGTCGATCAGGTAGAACTCGAGCTCCCTCGGGCCGTACCACGACGCCAGGTTCGTGATCATCACGTGGAAGAGCGTCGATTTGCCGGAGCCCGTACGGCCGGCGATCAGCGTGTGCTGGGCGGTGCCGCGGCCCAGGTCGAGATGCTGAAGCCTGTCGGCGCCCGCCCGGCCCAGCGGGACCCGGATCCCCTTCTCGGTGCTCTGCGTCCACCATTGGTCGTCCTTCGGCGCCACGACGTCGTAGGGGACCTCCACGCGGTTGGCATCGGCGCACCGCTTCCCGATGGAGGTCATGAGCGAGGTGAGACGCTCAGCCGCCGGCGGCGCCTCCGTCTCGAGGACGCCTCCCTGCAGGATGTCGTCGGCCAGCGTGAGGCCGCCCCCCGCCGCGTTGAAGACGAGGCTGCCCTGCTGGAGCCGCGACATCGGGATGGAGGCGGGCAGCTTCTGCCGCGCGTCGTGCAGGATGAGCGTGTACACGCCGCACCGCGCGCCGCTCGCGACGATGCTCCCGAGCCGCTCGAGGGCGAGCTCGGTGAAGCCCGAGGGGAAGTCGGAGACGATGAGGAACCGGTACGGCTCCGCCAGCGGGCCGACCTCGGGGTTGTACTCGGCGATCGAGGCGTAGCGGTTCCGGAGGTACTTCTGGATGACCTTCTCGAGATGCTCCGTCAGCTCGAGGAGCTTCTTCTCGATGTGGCCGGGCTCCGTCCAGATCCGGCCGCCGACGAGCGACTCGTCGAAATCGGCCAGGTGCATGAGCGCCGAGAAGCTCTGGCCGAGCCCGACGGGATCGACGAGGAGGAACTTCGCCTTGCCGGCCGGGAAGGAGCTCAGGACGCGCAGGATCGTCCCGAGGAGCACCTCGTGCGCCCGGCCCCGGCTCCCGGGATCGACGCTGAGCAGGAGCGATCCCTTCGCCGGGTAATTGAGCACGAGGGGTATCGAAACGCGCTTTTCGGACGGGAAGGGGAAGAGATCGTCGCCCTTCATGCCTCCCGCGAGCGTCTCCAGGTCGATCCGGGCGTCGCCCAGGTAGATCGCGTTGGGGAAGTCGGCCGGGAGCTTCGGGTCATTCCACGAGGGGTCGCTCCACGGGCGGTTCAAGCCGGCCGCCATCGCGCGCGCCTCCGCGGTGTCCCGGGAGAATTCCTCCAGGAGGCGCTTCCACTCCGACCCCAGTGCCCCCAGTTCGCGGTGCTCCTTCGTCGAGAGATCCTCGCCCTCCCCCGAGCGCAGGCCGGTCCGGCGCTCCAGGTCGGACTTGGCCTGTTCGTTCAGCGCCACCTCCTCCGCCGCGGCCCGGGTCTCCGACTCCCAGAACCGGCGTTCCCGGCGGCGGTCCACGCTCCGGAGCATCACTTCCTGCCGGCGGGAGAGTTCCTCGAGCTTCATCCGCTCCTGCTGCTGCTGCTTGTCGACTTCTTCGCGGTACTTGTCCTGGATTTCCGCCCCGAGGCGGATTTTCTCGTCCACCAGCCGGTTCTTGCTCTCCGACCGGAATTTCTGCAGCGACGCCTCGTGCGCCCGCATCAGGCGCAGCGTCCCCTTCACGTCGTCCGAGAGCGACGCGACGTGGCCGCCGACGCGGCGACTCACCCCCCGACGGAAGAAGACCAGGGCCACGAGGAACCCGATCCAGGCGGCGGCCGCGACCCCGCCCACGAATTCGACTGGCGGCCGGCGCCAGCTCCACACGCCGTACGCGCCGCCCGCGAGGGCGATCGCCAAGAAGAACGCGACGAGCGGGAGGGGGGCGATCCGGAACATCCGGAAACCGCCGTCGTTCCAGAGCGATCCCAGGTTCTTGCGGATCCGACGGAGGCTCTCCTCGGCCGCTGGCGCCGCCGATTCGTGGGGTCGCGCCTCGACGGCCGCGGCCGCGTTCCCGGGATCCCGGCCGGCCACCCCCAGGTCGGACAGCACCCGGTCGATCGTCCGCTCGAGATCCTCGGCCTCGGCCAGGAGCGTCCCGGTTTCCGCGAGCTGCCCCTCGCACTTGCGCTCGAGTTCCCGGAATTCCTCATCCAGGTTTTTCAGCGCGAGGTCCCGTACGCGGCGCTCCTCATGATCCAGGCGATCCAGCGAGGTCCGGAGCGCCTGCCGGGTGCGCGTGCAGCTGTTGGAGAAGGCGCGCTCAACCCGAGACACGTTCTTCGCGTGGCGGGAGGCGGTCTTGTCCCGTTCGAGCGCCAGCCGGGCCTTGATCCGCTGGAGGCCGGCTTCCCGCTCCTGTTTCGATCGGGCCCCCGCTTCCTGGGAGGCCTGCTCGCCCAGGCGGCGCTGTCTTCCGAAAGTGAGCAGCGCCTCCTCGCGGGCGCGGAGCAGCTCCGCCAGCCGCAACCGCAGGGCCGCGGCGCGGGCGCGCGTTGCATCGAGGTCGTACGGGATCATGGTTCGCCGTCAGCCCTCAGCTGACCTCGCTCCTCACGCGTTCGAGCAGCACCTCGATCTGTTTCGCGGCGTTCGAGGCGGTCCGGACCGCGGGAAGCAGCTCCTGGAGGAAGTCCTTGTCGAACTCGACTCGGGCCTTGTCCCTCCACGAGTTCCCCGAGTGCTCCCAGTGGACGAGGAGGTCCTTCAGGGCCTTCGTCATGATGTCGCTGTTGCTGCCCTTGTCGCTCACGTCGACTCCTGGGGCTTGGCCCGGAAATACTCCTCGAGGTTGTCGAGCATCTTGTCGAGCCGCGCGAGCGCCCTCGGGGTCATGTGGTCGAGGAGGATCCCGAGGGCGTTGCAGGGCGCCGACATCTTCCCGATGGTCTGGTCGAGCACGTTGGTCCAGTGGCGGACGGCGGCGAGCTTCGTCTCCGCCTCCTCTTTCCGCCGCTTGGCCCGGTGGAGCGCCTTCATCTCCTCGACGCGGCTCGTCTTCCCCGTGTAGGAGGAGCGCCAGCCCGCGTCCAGGTACTCGCTCATGGCCCGGTTCACCGCCTCCTCGCACTTGCGCACCTGCCGCTCGCAGTTCGGAAGCTGCTGGTTGCGCAGCCAGTCCACCGTGCGCTTGACCTCCGCGTCGACGCCGAGCAGGGCGTTCCGGCAGCGGAGGTCGAATTCCACGACGCGGATGCGGAACTCCTTGACGACGTCGGCGGATTCGATGTCGGCCGACCCGTGACCCACGAGGACTCCTGACTCTATGAAGCTGCCTGCTTCCAGCTTCCGGATTTCGGCTGACCGCTGCCGGCTTCCCGCTTCCGGCGCTTCCGTGCCGGGCGCCGTCGGCTGAAGGCTGCCTCTATTGGACGCCTTCCGCGCCGCTTTACCGCTGGTCGAGGTATTCCTGGATGCGCTCCGCCTTCCGGAGGAGGAAGGGGATGTGCTTGTCGGCGGCGTCCGCGAACTTGGAGAGCGCCCGCACCATCTGGTCGAAGACTTCGGCGAACTTGGCGTGCTCCTGGTCCTGCCACGTCTCGCCCAGCTTGACGAAGCTGTGGTGGACCCCCGAGAGCTCCGCCTTGAGGTCGGTGTTGAACCGCTTCAGCTCCATCGCGAACCGGCGAAGCTCGTCCGGGTTGACGTAGGCCTTGGCCATGGCGCGCTCCGGGTAATTACTTGGGCAGCCTCTGGAGCAGGTTCGCGGCCTCCCGGCCGCAGTCGAAGGCCGGGAATTCCCGCGCCAGCAGCTCCAGGAGGGGCCGCGCGCGCCGGACGCTGCCCGCCTTCAGCGATCCCTGCGCCCCCGCGAGCATCTCGTCCCCCCGCTTGCGCATGGCGTCGAGCGCCGCCTTCGCCTCCTTGCGGATGACGTCGACGTCGGGCTTGGCGGCCTCTTCGAACTTCGCCGCCGCCTCGGCGAATTTCTCGGCCGCCAGCGCCGCCTGCCCCTCGTCGAGCGCCTTCAGCAAGGCGAGGGCCTCCGCCTGGGTCCGCCGCGGACCGGGAACCATCGCCGACGCCCGACGGAGGTCGGAGAGGAATTCCTCGGGCCGGCGCCAGCCCGACCGCCGGAAGAGCTCCTTCCCGTCGGGATCGATCCAGATCATGATCGGGATCCGGAACCGCGGATCCTTCAAGTACGCCTTCAGCGCTTCGTGGGTCGCCTG
>Ga0075423_10002066_pt1 | contig 18024 bp, 12 predicted proteins | sample SoiMethybrSBSTD2_FD_80114 | JGI IMG/M metagenome (GOLD analysis project Ga0075423, IMG submission 80114) | Bulk soil microbial communities from a Populus tree surrounding site in Tennessee, USA - Soil MetaG P. TD hybrid SBSTD2 | ecosystem: Environmental > Terrestrial > Soil > Tree plantation...
TACAACCTGAGCGCGGCACCGGGTCAAAATGAGAACATCGTCCTGTGGGGCCATGTGCTGCCGTTTAGGAGCGAGCCGAAGATCGTGCCACCGTTCGCGCGGCTTAAAGAGCTGAAGATCGGCGCAAGCGTGGTGCTGTACGACCGAGCCGGCAACGCGCATAACTATGTGGTGACGAAGCAGGTTTGGGTGACACCCGATCAGGTCAAGTATATCCTGCCGGTCGGCAAGGAGCGCGTGACGATGGTCTCGTGCATCGGCGACAAGGTGATCACGAATGGCTCGGTGGTGGATATGTCCAATCGGCTGATTACGATCGCCGAGCCGGCATCCTGAGATGGCCTAGCTGCTCGTTTTGCCCAGCTCGCCGCGCTGCCAGCGGATGTTGCCGCGCAGCAGCAGGTTCGAGGAGCGCAGCTTGTAGGCCAGGTCCTGGGCAAGGTTGCGGATGACCCGGTAGCCGATGCGCGGGTTCGCTTCACACAAGCTGCGGAAGCCCGGCTCGCCGATCACGATTAGCGTCGTCGGGCTGGCGGCGGCGACGGTGGCCGAGCGCGAGGCACTGTTGAGCAGGATCATCTCGCCGAAGCACTGGCCGCTGTAGAGCATATTGATCGTCGAGGGCGCGACCTTGCCATCGGGCGTACGCGTGTTGATCATCACGCGGACGCTGCCCTCGTGGATGATGAAGAGCTCGGTGCCCTCGTCGCCTTCGTCGAAGATGATCTTGCCGGCCGGCACCCGCACAGCTTTGCACAGATCGGCGACCTGTAACAGCTCCTCGTCGCTGAGGCCGGCGAAGATCTCAACCCGGCGCAGGTTGTCGATCACCCTGGTGCTCATTGCCGCTCCCCTTCATTCGCCACACGATACGCGCTTCAGTATAGCATACTGTGCGCTGGCGCATCATCCCAGCCGCACGCCGTAATCCCTGGCGGCGTAATCATACATCACATTGTTGAAAGGCGTCCCGTCGCGAAAGCCACGATAGCGCGGCTTGATCTCGGAGAGCTGAATCATGAAGCGCACATCGCCAAAGACGACATGGCCATAGAGCGAGAAGCGTTCCTCGCGCTCCAGCAGCGTGAAATCCGACAGAAAGCCCGCAAAGGTGCGGCGCAGGTGGCCGTAGGCCGCTTCGAGGTTGTCCACAACGAAGCCGATGTGGTGAATGCGCGATGGCAGGCCGTCGGAGAGCGGCGCGCCCGGCTTCGCGTCGAACAAAAAGATCGCGGTGTTGCCGGTGGTCACGACGGTCAGGTGCGGGTCGTCGCGCACGATCTTCATGCGCAATCCTTCGGCGAAGAAGTCGCGCGCCGCCTTGCGATCAGTGGTGGCGAGCGCGAGGTGATCGAAGCCGTAGTTGGTCCACTCGCCCGCATCGGCGCGTAGCGCTGTCGCCTCGACCAGCAAGCGCGCATCGCCGTAGTGATCGACGATCTCGCCCACGAACATATCCGGGTAGATCAGCTCGCCATCGGGCCGGGTGACGCGCAGCCGGTGCGCGTGCAAGACATCGTGCGGGAGCAGCTGCTCCATCGCCAGATGGACGATCTGCGTCCGCTCGATCGCGCCGCTGTAGGTCTTGCCATCAACATCGAAGGTTACTGTCACCGTATCTTGCAGACTCATCGCTGTGCTCCTTGGGGTGCGCCGAGCCAGGTCGGCGCATTTGTGATATTTCTAACACAGCATGATACGCCGCTACCTAGCATTCGTCAAACAGACGACCCGCCAGGTTTTCACCACCGGGTGCCCTCTGGGCGACACCAAGACACCAAGCCTTGGTGACTTGGTGTCTTGGTGGTAAACCCCCGTGGTATGTACGCCACGTCGTACTAGCTGGCGTCCGATGGCGTGGCGGGCTGGGAATCGGCAGCGCCCATGTGCAGCTCGCCGTCGAGCCTGCCGCCCTCTTGCACCACCAGCAGCGTCGCCTGCACCTGGCCCCGCACCAGGCCCGTGCCAGTCACCTCCAGGCGACGTCGGCATTCGATCTTGCCGGTGAAGCTGCCCGACACCGTGACATCTTCAGCCGAAAGATCGGCTTCGACGACCGCACCTGTTTCGACGAAGATATACTGGCGCGACTCGATCGAGCCGCGCGCGTTGCCCTGGATGCGCACGCCGCGCTCGGAGCGATAGCGCCCGTCGAAGAAATCGTCTGGGCCGATCACGCTCTCGGCGACGGGTTGAACCTGCTGCGGCAGCGCGCTGCTAATCGCGCTTGTGGTATTCGTAGATATGGGCGAGGGGGCAGGCGACTCTGCCTGAACCGGCAGCCGTTGTGTCACTGCCGAGGGGAGCGGCACCGGGCGCGGAACGGGCGGCGCGCTCGCGTACCAGGCCGGATCGCCGGGCGGCACCGGCGGCGCAGGCGGCGCGGGCGCAGGCTGCTCGGGCAAGAGAATATCGGGTATATCCGGCAGCAAGTCGAGATCCAGATCGTCTTCGGATGCTGCCGGCGATATGGTGGGAGGTGAAGGATCGGGGTTGCGACGTCCAAACATGGCGCTCCTCCTGATTATAGATGCTCAGGTGCGCAGGATCGCGCGCCTGGTATGATCGTACCCGCTCTGTCGACCGAGATCAACCGTGGAATCTTACAGTTTCATTTCCATTGGTTCGCAGAAGTGCGATCGCGATCTCTGCTATAGTGAACTTCCATCAGAAGTAAACTGGCCTGACAATAGACGATGGACGATACGCGCGCATCGTCCATCGTCTATCGTCACGTTTACACATTACATCGGATTGCTATATCATGGGCATCCATCCACTTGTGCCATCCGTCTTATTATCGAGAGGAATATAAATGAGCGCCACACACGAATTTGACGTGAAACGCCGCCGGATCGCGGATCTGATCGAAGCACGGCAGCTGGGTGGCCTGCTGCTTGGTCGTTCGTCCAGCTGGAGTTGGGCAGCCTGCGGCCACGAGGCCAACGTCGTGACCAACAGCGAAACCGCCGTCGCCGCGCTGCTATTCACGCCGCAGCGCGACTACCTGCTGGCTGATCGGATCGAAATGCCGCGATTGCAAGCCGAGGAGCTGGGCGGCATGGCGTTTGAGCCGATCATGTTCCCCTGGCACGAGCCGGCCCGCCGTGCCGCGATCGCGCAGACGTTGGCAGATGGGCCGCTTGGCAGCGACATCGCCATTCCCGCTGCAGAGCCGCTCGCCGACGCGATCGCCGCACTACGGTTCGACCTGACCACAGCGGAGCAGGAGCGATTCCGTGCGCTCGGCCAGATCACCGGCGCGGCGATCGAGGCGGCTGCGTTCGCGATCACTCCCGGCATGAGCGAGCTGATGATCGCTGGCGTCCTGGCCGCCGAGACCTTCCGCCGTGGCGCCGTGCCGGTTGTGACGCTGATCGCGACCGATGAGCGCGTGCATCGCTTTCGCCACCCGCCGGCGACGGCGAAGCAGCTGGAGCGCTACGCCATGCTGGTGCTCTGCGCCCGACAACACGGGCTGATCGCTTCGGCGACTCGGCTAGTCCACTTCGGCCCGTTGCCGAGCGAGCTCCAGGCGCGCGCGCTGGCCTGTGCGCGCATAGACGCCACAGTCATCGCGGCAACGCAGCCAGGCGTGACGATCCGAGACGTGTTCGCGCAGCTACAGGCGAGCTACGCGGCCGAGGGTTTCGCTGACGAGTGGCGCGACCATCACCAAGGCGGGCTGGCCGGCTATGAGAACCGCGAAATCGTGGCGACACCCGAATCGGCGCTGCCGGTGCGCGCCGGTCAAGCTTATGCCTGGAATCCCTCGATCGCTGGGGTTAAATCGGAGGATACGATCTTGGTCGGCGCGAGCGGCTTCGAGATTCTGACCGCGACCGGCGACTGGCCGCTGCTTGAAGTCGCGGTGCAGGGCCGGAGTGTGGCGCGACCGGCGATCTTGCAGCGCTAGCAACGTGATACAATACGGACGTGTCGGTCTCCCAACAGCCGGTTTTGAGCGAAGGTCAACTATGCCACTGACGAAAATCCTGCGCCTCGGCCTGATTCACGCGGCCGTCGCGATCACGCTGGTGCCGATCAACAGTACCCTCAACCGGATCATGATCAGCGAGCTGGGCATGGCGGCCACGTTAGTCGCCGTGCTGGTTTCGCTACCCTACTGCTTTTCGCCGATCCAGGTCTGGATCGGCAACTACTCCGATCATCACCCGCTGTTCGGCTACCGGCGCACGCCGTATATTGCGCTGGGGCTGCTGCTCTGCGCGGGTGGGGCCGCGCTCGCGCCAAGCGCAGCCTTCGCGCTCGCCGCCAATCCGTGGCCAGGGCTGCCGATCAGCCTGCTGGCCTTTGGGGCATGGGGCATGGGCTTCAATGTCGCCACGGTTGCCTATCTCTCGCTGGCGACCGACCTGGCCGGCGAGGAGCATCGCGCGCGTACAGTCGGCATCATGTGGTTCATCCTGATCGTCAGCGTGATCGTGGCCGGGATCAGCATTGGGCGCGCGTTGCAGCCCTACAGCCCGGCGGCGCTGTATCGCGCGTTCTACATCACCTGCGGCATCGCGCTGGCGCTGGGACTAGGCGGCTTGATCGGACTGGAGCGCCGTGGCGCAACGGCGCTAATCGGCGAGCGGCGATCATTTCCGGCGGTGCTGCGAACGCTCGGCGGCAATCGCCAGGCGCGCCTATTCTTCATCTACCTGGTGCTGCTGCTGATCGCGCTGCTGGGCCAAGATCTGCTGCTCGAACCGTTTGCTGCGGATGTCTTTGGCGTCCCAGTGCGGCAGACCACCGAGTATACGTCGATCTGGGGCACGGCGTTGCTGGTCGCCCTGCTGATCACCAGCCCACTGACGCGCCGGATCGGTAAACCAGGGGCTGCGCTGGTCGGCGGACTGTTCGCCGGCGCGGGCCTGCTCGTGATCGCCTTGAGCGGCATCTTGCACCTCAAGCTGATCTTCATCCCCGCGCTGGTGATCTTCGGCTTTGGAAGCGGCATCTCCACCGCAGCGAACCTGGCGCTGATGCTCGATATGACCATGGCTGGGCAGGTCGGCGTCTTCCTGGGGGCCTGGGGGATGGCCGACGCACTCGCGCGACTGATCGGCACGCTGCTCAGCGGGATCGTGCGCGACAGTGTGAACGCGCTGACGAAAACAGTCGCCTCGGGCTATGTGACCGTTTTCCTGATCGAGGCGCTGGCGCTGGCGCTCTCACTGGTGCTGCTGCGGCGCATCAGCGTGGCGCGGTTCCGCACCGACGCGACGACGGTGTCCGAGCTTGCGGCGCTGATCGGCGATGCCCAGAGCGGATGAAGCGCGCTAGGGTTCTCATCTTTCCTTTAGCTTGGCTTCACATAGACTTCACCTGCTCATGCGATTATATATGTGCGACGCCGAACCGGCCACAAGCTGCGGAGTGACCAGCCAGGCGAGCAACCTTTCTCCCTCCTTCACGAGCCAGGTGGGTCGGGCAGCCCACCTGGTTTCGTTTTGTCCGCATACTACTGCTTCACGTTTCACGCTTCACGTTTCACGGAAATTATTCGTCCGCCGCCAATCGACCGCCGGCAGGATCAGCTCGGGCCGGATGCGCGACCGATACCGCACAACCACGCGAATGATCGACTCCAGCAGCGTCTCGCTGAGGTAATGCGGTTGGAGTCCCAGGTCAAGCAGCTGCGTGTTGGCGGCGTTGTAGTAGTGCTGCTCTTGCTCGACGCGCGGGTTTGGCAGGTGATCGATCTGCACCGCCAGCCCAAAGTCCTGCGCGGCCACGCGCACCGCCTCGGCCAGCTCGGCGACGTTGAATTGCTCGGTAAACTGGTTGAAGACCCGATACTCGCCGCGCGCAGCCGGGTTGAGGATCGCCAACTCGACACATGCCAAGGTATCGCGGATGTCGAGAAACCCGCGCGTCTGACCGCCTTTGCCATAGACCGTCAGCGGGACGCCAGCGATGGCCTGCACCAGGAAGCGATTCAGCGCCGTACCGAACACGGCGTCGTAGTCGAAGCGCGTGCGCAACCGTTCGTCGCGGGTGATCTCGGTCGTATCGATGCCATAGACAACCCCTTGATTCAGATCCGTCGCGCGCAGCCCCCAGATGCGGCAGCAAAAGTGAATATTGTGGCTGTCGTGGACCTTCGAATTACCGCACCAGATCGGTTTGCCGTTACGCCGAACCATAATGATCCCGTCGCCTGGCACCTCGCAGCAGTAGACCTCCCCAGTATAGTCCTCCAGCCAGTCGTTCGGATCTTCGGGTTGCTGATTAACCTGGAAGACTGTCGTTCGGGTAATGTTGACACGGTACTCCTCGCCAAACTTTGAGACATTCGCCGAGAGGCCTAGCTTCAGTGCGATTTCTTGAACATCGTCGGCTAGTTGGCGAGATGATGTGTAATAGCGCCCGTATTGCTGTTCACGATCCATCCACGTCCCGTCACCATCCATCAGAGCGTCGAAGAGAATCCGTAGTTGACGGCGCGACAACGCGAGAAATTCTCGTGGAATATGCTTCTTCAAGCTCGTGCCGAGTTGCCTGAGGTAGACAGCGAGCTGCGTACTGTAGAGATAGTGGGCTATCTGGCGCCGATCTCTGAACTGATAGGTGCCGTAGCTGCATTCAATGGTATCGGCGATACGCCGGAATGCGGCTGCTACCCGATCGGAGGAAGGACCGATATTTTGATTGACGTTGATACGACCAGGTGCCTTCTTACCTGTCCGGTCGAGGGTCCCTTCCGCGATGTACCAGCCAAGGAAACACAGCCAGTCATCCATCGGAATTTCAACTGCTGGTCGTAACTCAGGGATATACCCACCATTCAGGTAGTGATACGCCGGCAGTATGAACGACGAAGCCTCCTCCTCTTCCCAGTCACAGGTCAGGTGGTAACGATTACATTTATGTAGGATTTCGCCGGCAACTTCAAAGCGCATTGCTTCACTCCCATCGCGCTTCTTGTATGAGGTCAGCATGCGATGATTGGGTGTGACACACAGGTCAATGCGGCGCTGTTCGACACAGTACATCGGCCCTTCATAGTAGTATGACATCAGCGCTGTCGGTTTTGCATAGATTATGCGCGCCGAGCCAAGCTGCCTAGTAGCAATCTCATCTTCAGGGGCTACGTCCTTGAAAAGCTTCCAACCCTTGCGTGTCAGAACCTCTGTCTGATCGTCGTAGCATAAGTGGTAAAAGCTGCCTGGCTGCTTCGGGTATGGCAGCGTATCGGTCCGGCCCTTGTGGGTGATCGTGATGAACCCCTCCTCGATGTCGATGTTCGGCGTGCCATACTCGCCCATCGTGCCGAGTTTGACCAGGTGACAATCGGGCGCGTGATCGGCCAGCGCATACAGCAGGTTGAGCGTCCCAGTGATGTTGTTGACCTGCGTAAACAGCGCGTGCTGCCGGTCGATCATCGAGTAGGGCGCGCTGCGCTGTTCGCCGTAGTGGACGACCGCTGCGGGTTGAAAGTCGCGCACGAGCGGCTCAAGGAAGGCGTAGTCGCACAGGTCGCCGATGAATGGCGTAATCACGCGGCCCGACAGCTCGTGCCAGGCGGCGATGCGCTCGCGTAACGTGCGAATCGGCGTGAGGCTCTCGGTGCCCAGCTCGTCATCCCAGGCGCGCCGCGCCAGATTATCGACAATGGCGATGTCGTGGCCGCGCTGCGAGAGGTGCAGCGCGGTCGGCCAGCCGAGGTAGCCGTCGCCGCCGAGGATCAGGATTCGCATGGTGCCCGTTCTCCTTCTGCACGACAAAACGGGAAGATTACCTTTGCGCCTTTGCGTTAAGATGGAACACGTACCTAGTCAAGCCGCAATGAAGCGCGTATTACCAAATAACAAAGCGCGCGTTACTGGATGGGGAAGCTCCGCCTACTCGGGGTCGGGCGCGAACTGATCGTGCAGCTCTTGCAGCCGCTCGTCGGTGTGGCGTGCGTAATATTGCTCGGTGATGTGGGTATTGGCGTGGCCAAGCAGCGCCGAGACCTCGGACAACTGTGCGCCCTCGTTGAGCAGCCACATCGCGACGAAGTGTCGGAAGGTATGCGGGGTGGTCTCGCGCAGCAGCCGCGCCTCACGGCGGCGTCCCTCGGCCTCGATCTGGTCGGAAACCGTCTGCGCGGCGACGGTCACGATCGTCCAGGCGGTGGTGCGATTGAGTCGCTGGCCAGCGCCGCGCGGTCCGTGCGAGATAAACAACGCTTCGGCGTGCGGAAAAGCGATCCTGCGCGACATCAGGTAGCGCCCAAGCGCGCGCCCGGCGTGCTGCCTGATAAAAACGGCCCGGCGGCGATCGCCCTTGCCCACCACCTGGACCCGCGCAGCGATCGCTCCATTGTCGTCGCGCACATCATCGGTGGCGAGCGCCAGCAGCTCGGAGATGCGCGCGCCGGTCGAAAAGAGCATGTGCAGCAGCGCGGCGTTGCGCAGCCGATTGAGCCGCTGGCGCTCGCGGGCGCTACCCGGCTCGCCCACTGGCAGCTCGGCATCATAGCAGGTGACGAGTCGACGCAGATCGGGCACATCGGGCGCACGACCGGCCGGCGCACGCGGCAGCGCATCGCGCAAATGCATGCGCAGCAGCGACAGGTCGCAGGCTAGCTCGCCACAGTCAGCCAGAAACTTGCAGATCGCCAGCGCGCCGTGGCTGTAGGTCTGCGCGGTGCCATCGGCCTTGCGGGTGAGCGAGTCAATCCAGCGCGCCAGGTCGGTCACAGCGATCTCGGCGACCAGGCGCTTATCCTGCCGACCAGCCCAGGCTGCGAACGAACTCCAGGCATCGCAGTATGAAGCGATCGTATTCGCCGCGAGCGGCTTGCGACGGGCGCGCTGGGCCGCGGCCCAGGCCAGGCTGGCGGCGGCGATCGTTAGAGGCGGTTGGGGCTGCTGATCCATAGGTGTCATTATAGCATGTGCGTGTTGCGGTGGAATCGCTGATTACGCTGAGAGGGCTGATTACGCTGAGGGGTTCGGGGTCGATGGAATGCAGGCGGATGATCCGCGAGGGGAATCGCTGATTACGTTGAGGGGCCGATTCAGCGTAATCACTCGTTCAGCGCAATCAGCGATTCAGCTGAGTGGGCTGATTGCACCGATAGTTTACAACTCAGGGAAGACTGCTTATAATAGCGGCACCGCATCCATGCTATACATCGCCACCAGGATGCCACATACATGCTTTCGGTAGCGCTGAGGGAGGTTTACCGTGCATGGAGCGACGATCCTGGTCGTCGAAGACGAGGAGCCGATCCTGAACCTCGTTGTGGCCTACCTCAAGGCCGAGAGCTTCGCCGTCCACACGGCCAGCGACGGCATCAGGGCGTTGGCGCAGGCGCGCTTGCACCGCCCCGATCTGGTGATCCTCGATCTGCTGCTGCCCGGCCTGGATGGGCTGGAGGTCTGCAAGCGCCTTCAGCAAGAAGGCGGCCCGTATGTGCTGATGCTGACCGCCCGCGCCGAGGAGGTCGATAAGGTCGTCGGGCTCTCGGTCGGTGCCGACGATTATCTGACCAAGCCCTTCAGCCCGCGCGAGCTGGTGGCGCGCGTCAAAGCGATCCTGCGCCGCAGCCGCCATGGTGTGGCGACGCTGCCCGATTTCACAACGCTGGCCTTCAAGCAGCTGACGATCGACCCCGACCGGCGCGAGGTCTGGTATCGCGAGGCCCCGGTTGCGCTGACCTCGCGCGAGTTCGACCTGCTTTACACTCTCGCCGCCATCCCTGGCCGCGTTTTCACCCGCGAACAGCTGCTCGAACGCGTGTGGGGCCACGATTTCGCCGGGGTGGATCGCGTCGTCGATGTGCATATCAGCTTGCTGCGACGTAAGCTTGAAGATGATCCCGCCGAGCCGACGCTGATCCAGACGGTGCGCGGGGTGGGCTATAAATTTTCGGGGCAGCCGCAGTAAATCTGTAGGTCATAGAGAGGTGTGGGGAGGCAAGCCTCCCCACATGCTCTCCTTCCCGCCCGACCCGGCGGCGGAGCCGCCGGGTCGGGCGGGAAGAACAAGGTATTTGGAGGGCTTGCAGCCCTCCAAACCTCCCCGCCGAACCGCGACTGAGTTATGCCCTATCAAGGATGAGCATTTCGATAAACGCTATGCGATGGTCTCGCCAGCTTCGCTGGAAGCTTTTTATCTCGCACGCAGTCATCATCGTAATCGCCGTGGTGGTGCTGTTGGCTGCGGCACAGATTCTCGTGCGCACCAGTCTGAGCGACCAATCGCCGCTGATGATCGATAGCGAGTCGGCGGCGACCGGCGCGCTCAGCGGCGTGGCCGACCGCAGTGATGCCATCCAGGGTCGGTTTCAGAACATCTTGGAGCAGGCGCTGCTGATCGCCAGCTTTGGCGCGCTGGCGGCGGCGGTCGTCGTCAGCCTGTTCGTCTCGCGCCGGATCGTTGAGCCGCTTCAAGATCTGACCGAGGTCAGCCGTCGGCTTGAGCTTGGCTACTACCGCGAACGCACGCATATTCGCTCAGACGACGAGCTGGCCCAGCTCAGCCGGAGCATCAACCAGCTCGCCGAGGCGCTGGATCGCACCGAGCAGCGCCGCATGGCTCTGCTCGCCGATGTCGCGCACGAGCTGCGGACGCCGCTGACGACGATCGAAGGCTATATGGAGGGCCTGCTGGACCGCGTGATCGCGCCGGACGAGCAGACGTTTACCTTGATTCGCCGCGAAGCCGCACGACTACAGCGGCTGACCGAGGAGCTGGCGCTGCTCTCGCGCGCCGAGGCGGGCGCGCTGCCGATCGCCCCGCGCCCGTGCTCGCCGACCGAGCTGCTCGAAACAGTGAGCGCGCGCTTCCAGCCGCAGTTCAGCGCCTGCGAAATCGACCTCCAGCTGCAATTGCCGCTCGACCCACCGCAGATCTACGCCGATCAGGATCGCATCGCGCAGGTGGTGATCAATCTGCTGGCGAATGCCCTGCGCTACACCCCGGCGAACGGGAGCGTGCTGGTCAGCCTGAGCGCCTTCGATGACTACGTCCAGATCGCGGTTCGCGACAGCGGCATCGGCATCGAGGCGATCCACCTGCCGCATATCTTCGAGCGCTTCTATCGCGTGGACAAATCGCGGGCGCGCGCAAGCGGCGGCACCGGCATCGGCCTGACGATCGCGCGCCATATGGTCTATGGGCATGGCGGGGAAATCTGGGCCGAGAGCGCCGGGCTGGGCCATGGATCGTGCTTCTACGTGACCTTGCCGGTCTATAAACCGGCGTTCCAGATCGTGGTCGAGCAGGCTACGGGGAAGTAGATCGGCATGACGCAGAGTGGTGTGATCGACGGGCCAGGGCTGCTGAATGTCTTCCTGATCTGGTGCGCGGCTGTCGGGCTGGCGCTGCTGGTGCTCAACCTGCTCTTTCCACGGCTTCAGCGCCACGACCACGGCGGCGACGGCCAAGCGGCCCAGCTGCCGGTCGGCGAGCGATCACCGCGCCTTCAGCCGGGATCGCGCGCCGATACACCGCCGATCATCATCCAAGAGACGCGCGCCGTCACCGATCTCACGCCGGCACAGCGCACCGGCTACTGGCGCGGCAACCTGCGCCTGATCGCGCTGCTACTGCTAATCTGGTTCGGCTGCGCCTTTGTGCCGGCCCTGCTGGCACCCCGGCTGAACACGAGCACGATCCTCACCGGCTTCCCGCTGGGCTACTACATGGGCGCACAGGGCGCACCGCTGATCTTCCTGACGCTGACGCTGATCTACACCTGGCGAATGGCGCGCCGCGATCAGCGATTCGGCGGCCAGCTCACTGGCGACGACACATTGCGCCGCCAGTTCGCGCGCTACCTGGGCAGCTTTACGCTGCTGCTGATCCTGGTGACGGCGCTGCTCGTGCTGCTGGAGCTGCGCTTCGACCTGCCGGCATCGATCATTAGCTGGACCTTCATCGGCCTGACGATCGGCGTCTACGCCGTGCTCGGCCTGCGCAACCGCGCCGAAACGCTCGACGACTACTACGTCGCCGGGCGGCGCATCCCCGCGCTGTTCAACGGCCTCGCGATCTCCGCCGATTGGATGAGCGCGGCCACATTCATCTCGCTGGCGGGCTACCTATGGCTGCTCGGCTACGAAGGGCTGGCCTATATTCTGGGCTGGACGGGCGGCTACGTACTGCTGGCGCTCCTGCTCGCGCCCTACCTGCGTAAGTTCGGCCAGTACACCATCCCCGACCTGATCGGCGTGCGCTTTCGCAGCAACGCCGCGCGCATGACGGCGGCGGTTATGGCGATCATCGTCTCGTTCACCTATTTGACCGCGCAGGTCTGGGGCATCGGCATCATCATGAGCCTATTCCTTGGCGTGCGCTTCATTTTGGGGGTCGCGATCGGCCTGGGCGCGGTGCTGTTCTGCTCGTACCTCGGCGGCATGAAGGCCGTCAGCTGGACCCAGGTGATCCAGGGCATCATCCTGATCGTGGCCTATCTCGTGCCGGTGACTTGGCTCTCGCTGCGCGCCACCGGCGTGCCGCTCCCGCAGCTGATGTATGGCTCGGCGCTCCAGCAGATCGACCAACTGGAGGCGCTCCAGCAGATCACGCGCTCGTACATCGCGCCCTACAACGACTGGAGCGTGTGGAACTTCGTCGCGATCGCCGCCTGCCTGATGTGCGGCACCGCCGGGCTGCCGCACATCCTGATCCGCTTCTACACGGCACCAACGGTTCACCAGGCCCGGCGCAGCGTCAGCTGGGCGCTGGTCTTTATCACGCTGATCTACCTGACGATCCCAGCCTACGCCGCCTTTGCGCGCCTGGAGGTCTTGCGCAACGTCGTTGGCAAGCGGGTCGCGCCGATCATCGAGAACGGCAGGCCGGTCACGACGGTGTTAAGCGATAGCGGCGAGCCGCTGCCGTGGGTTCGCAGCTACACCACGACCGGCCTGCTGACGATCGCCGACGCGCCCGACATGGGCGGCAACGGCGATGGCATCTTGCAGTTTTCCGAGCTACGGATCGATTCCGACCTGGTCGTGCTGGCAATGCCCGACATCGCCGGGCTGCCGCACACGATCGGCGCGCTGGTGGTGGCTGGCGGCCTGGCGGCAGCGCTCTCGACCGCCGACGGGCTGCTAGTCGTCATCACCTCGGCAGCGGCGCACGACATCTACTTCGCCGGCCTGAACCGCCGCGCGAGCGTCCGCACGCAGCTGCGCGTTGGCCGCGCGGTCCTGCTGCTCGTCGCGGTTCTGGCCAGCCTGACGGCGCTGCGCCGGCTCGACATCATCGTCAAGCTGGTCGCCTGGGCCTTCTCGCTGGCGGCATCAACGATCTTCCCCGCGCTGGTGCTGGCGATCTTCTGGAAGCGCGCCAACAAATACGGCGCGGTCGCGGGGATGGTCAGCGGCCTGACCGTCGTGATCAGCTACATTGCGCTGAACACGCTCGACCCGACGATCAACCTGCTTGGCATCGGCAGCCTCGGCGCGGGCATCTTTGGGATGCCGACGAATTTCCTGGTGACAATCCTGGTCAGCAAACTGACGCCGCCGCCACCCCCAGAGACGCAACTGCTGGCCGACGCGCTCCATCGCCCATAAAAGCGCGCGACTTTACACAATCTTTACACAATCTTTGACAAAGTTTACAAAAACTTTGTTCGCGCCTGAAAAAGCCTCGCTATTATTCTCTAAAGCCCAATTTCTCGCAACAGCGCGTCCCAGCAGGACGAACGACGGAAGACGAACGACGAAGGACGGCACGTCCGGTGTTCGTCCTTCGTCCGTCGTCCTTCGTCTACCCGGCGCAGTGGAATGTCGCACAGTCACAGGAGGGAACAGCATGTCTACACAGGCAAGTGCCGTACCAACCAGTGTTAGCTACGACTACAAGCTCTGGCAGGTCATCCTGGCATCCTCGGCGGGAACGCTGATCGAATGGTATGACTTCTACCTCTATGGCACCCTGGCGGTCTTCTTCGGCTCCCTGTTCTTCCCGACCACAGATTCCAACACGGCATTGCTCGCGAATCTTGCGACCTTCGGCGCCGGCTTCGCGGTGCGACCCTTCGGCGCGATCGTCTTTGGCCGAGTTGGCGATCTGATCGGGCGCAAATACGCCTTCCTTGTGACGCTAACGATCATGGGCCTCTCGACGGTGCTGGTCGGCCTGCTGCCCGGCTATGCCACGATCGGCATCGCTGCGCCGATCCTGCTCGTCCTACTGCGGCTGCTGCAAGGGCTCGCGCTTGGCGGCGAGTACGGCGGGGCCGCAACCTATGTCGCCGAGCACTCGCCCGATGCGCGTCGCGGCTACTACACCAGCTTCATCCAGACAACCGCGACGGTCGGCCTGCTGCTCTCGCTGGTCGTTGTGCTGATCACGCGCGAGTCGATGAGCGCGGACGCCTTCAAGAACTTCGGTTGGCGTATCCCGTTCCTGCTCTCGGCGGTCCTCGTGATCATGTCGATCTACATCCGCCTGCGACTACGCGAGTCGCCGCTGTTCGCCCGACTCAAGGAGACCGGCAAGAGCTCGAAAGCGCCGCTCACCGATAGCTTCGGCAACCGGCGCAACTGGCGACTGATCCTGCTGGCGCTCTTCGGCGCGACCGCCGGCCAAGCCGTCGTCTGGTACACCGGCCAGTTCTACGCGCTGACATTCCTGCAAGCGACGCTCAAGCTGCCCTATCAGGCGGCCTATGGTATCATGATCGTCGCGCTGCTGCTTGGGACGCCGCTCTTCGTCTTCTTCGGCTCGCTCTCGGACCGGCTCGGCAGGAAAAGGATCATGATGGCGGGCTGTCTGATCGCCGCCCTCACCTACGTTCCGATCTATGTCGCGATGAAGGGCGCTGCCGGCCCGCTCACGCAGGTCGGGACGACGACCGATGCAGCCGGCAAAGTCCTGCCGGTGATGCAGGCACTGAACGCGAATGTTGTCCTACTGACGCTGCTGGTGTTCATCCAGGTGGTCTATGTAACAATGGTCTACGCGCCGATCGCCGCGTTCCTGGTCGAGCTGTTCCCCGCGAAGATCCGCTATACCTCGATGTCGCTGCCCTATCATCTTGGCAACGGCGAGTTCGGCGGCTGGCTGCCGTTTATCGTCACGGCTATCGTGACCTGGGCCGCCGCGAACGGCTACGGCGCAAACGCGATCTACGTTGGCCTGGCCTACCCGATCATCGTCGCGCTGATGACCTTTATAATCGGCACGCGCTACCTGCCGGAGACCAACCACATCCGCATCTGGGATGAGGTTGACCAGCAAGGCCCAGCAACCGCCAGCTGATCGCGGAACCAGGCCGATAGTTTCACCACCAAGACACCAAGGCTCCAAGGCTTGGTGTCTTGGTGTCTTGGTGTCTTGGTGGAACAACTCTTACGTCCTGGTGGCGTGCCGCACTGCATCTCCGTGGGCGGGCTCTGCCCCCACACCCCCTGAGTTGCTAAAGCTTTGGCAGCGCCTTGCTTGGGGCCGCGTGCTGCCTTTGCGTGGGCGGGCTCTGCCCCCCACACCCCCCCCCGTGGACTCAACACGCCCCCGGACCCCCTGAAAGGAGCGTGGGACACGGTTCAGCGCAGTGTGGTCATGCCTCCGTCGCCAGAGAGACGCATCGGCTTGATATATGCTGTCAGGCACATACTGCATTACCTCTGTGGTGGCATGTGTCCAGTCGCAGCGAGGCATGCGCTACAGGTCTGAGGTTGGGAAAGCATCACATGCCGTAAGGGTCTTAGGGAACCGGGCACGGGTTCCCTAATCGGGGGCGCGGGGGCGAAGCGCCCCGCAAAGAGGAGTAGCACATCCAGGACCAATCGGGGTGCGGGGGCGAAGCGCCCTGCTAAATCGCGCTAGCACAGCTGTAATCGGGGACGCGGGGGAATGCGCGACAAAAACCATACATCACACCCTACGCGCGCTTTCATATCGGCCAAGATGTGCTAAAATAGCTCTGCTCCCCTATGTGAAACGTATTAGGCCACATTTCACACATCTTATGGAGGCTCGCACATGGCTGATACCCTTCAAACAGCTGCCCCGACAACGATCGCGCAGTTCGACGCGGAGGATGAGCACCGCATCTACCAGCCGTCACCGGAAATAGTCGAGCAGGCCAACATCAGCGCCTATCTGCGCACGAAAGGCTTTAGCAGCTTCGACGAGCTGTACGAGTGGTCGATCGCGCAACCCGAGGCATTCTGGACCGATATGGCCAACCGGCTGGAGTGGTACACGCCGTGGGAGCAGGTGCTCGATAGCTCGAACAAGCCGTTCTACAAATGGTTCACCGGCGCGCAGTTCAACATCGTCCACAACGCGATCGACCGCCACCTGAAGACCTGGCGGCGCAATAAGCAGGCGCTGATCTGGGAGGGCGAAGACGGCAGCCGTCGCACCTTCTCGTATCTTGCGGTCAACCGCGAGGTCTCCAAATTCGCCAACATCCTGAAAAGCATGGGCGTGCAGACCGGCGACATCGTCTCGATCTACCTGCCGCGCATTCCTGAGCTGATCTTTGCCATGCTGGCCTGCGCCAAGATCGGCGCGGCCCACTCGGTGATCTACGGCGGCTTCTCGACCGAGGCGCTCGCCGACCGCATGCACGATGCCCAGTCTAAGGTGCTGATCACCGCCGACGGCGGCTGGCTGCGCGGCAAGATCATTGAGCTGAAAAAGATCGCCGACGAGGCGATGGCGCATACGCCGAGCCTCCAGACGGCGATTGTGATCAAGCGCACCGGCCAGGATGTCAATATGGAGTCGGGGCGCGACTACTGGTATCACGACCTGATGAACCTGCCGATCGCGTCGTCGAAGTGCGATACCGTGCCGGTGGACGCGGAACACCCGCTCTACATCCTCTACACCTCGGGCACCACCGGCAAGCCCAAGGGCGTGGTCCACGTCCACGGCGGCTATGCCGTCGGCATCTCGGCCACGCTGCACTTCACCTTCGACCTCAAGGAAGAAGATCGCTGGTGGTGCGCGGCAGACCCCGGCTGGGTGACTGGCCACTCCTATATCGTCTACGCGCCGCTGATCGAAGGCGTGACCTCGTTTATGTACGAGGGCGCGCCAAACTACCCCTACCCGAATCGCTGGTGGTCGCTGGTCGAGCGCTACGGCATCAACGTGCTCTATACCGCGCCGACCGCCATCCGCGGCCTGATGCGCTTCGGCGACGCCTGGCCGAATCGCCACGATCTCTCCAGCCTGCGGCTGCTCGGCACCGTCGGCGAGCCGATCAACCCGGAGGCATGGCGCTGGTACCACAAGGTGATCGGCAAGGAGCGCTGCCCGATCATGGATACCTGGTGGCAGACCGAAACCGGCATGTTCATGATCACGCCCAACCCGACCACGCCGCTCAAGCCCGGCTCCGGCACGCGACCGTTTCCCGGCATCGTCGCCGACGTGGTCGACGAGCAGGGCCAGAGTCGTGGTGCAAACGAAGATGGGCTGCTGGTGATCAAGACGCCCTGGCCGGCGATGCTACGCACGATCTTGCACGATCCCGATCGCTACGCCTATCAATACTGGGATAGCGATCCCAAAGGTCTCTACACGGCTGGCGACTCGGCGCGCAAGGACGAGGACGGCTATTTCTGGGTGATCGGGCGCATCGACGATGTGATCAAGGTATCCGGCTACCGGCTGGGCACCGCCGAGGTCGAGAGCGCGCTAGTATCGCACGCAGCCGTGGCCGAGGCGGCCGCGATCGGCCTGCCGCACGAGATCAAGGGCACGGCGATCCACACCTTTGTGATACTCAAGGCCGGGCAGGAGGGTTCGCCCGCGCTGGAAGAGGAGCTGCGCAACCACGTCGGCCACCAGATGGGGCCGATCGCCAAGCCGGAGACGGTGACGTTCGTCGCAACGCTGCCGAAAACGCGGTCGGGCAAGATCATGCGGCGCGTGCTCAAGGCGCAGGCGCTGGGGCAAGATGTCGGCGACATCTCGACGCTGGAAGCATAGCGGTTGCACATGCGAGGGCCTAGCGCGCCGGTCAGGCATTCTGAATCCACGAAGGACACGAAGGACACGAAGGTCCATGTGATCTTTGTGTCCTTCGTGTCTTTGTGGTGA
>Ga0075423_10002071_pt1 | contig 18013 bp, 17 predicted proteins | sample SoiMethybrSBSTD2_FD_80114 | JGI IMG/M metagenome (GOLD analysis project Ga0075423, IMG submission 80114) | Bulk soil microbial communities from a Populus tree surrounding site in Tennessee, USA - Soil MetaG P. TD hybrid SBSTD2 | ecosystem: Environmental > Terrestrial > Soil > Tree plantation...
AGCGCGCGGAAGTCGTCCCGCTTCAGGAAGACGGAATACGGATCGTGCAGCTGGTCGAGCATGCCGTCGATCGCCATCTGATACAGCCGGCGCTCCTCGATCGAATCGACATAGAAGTCGGCGACGTGGGCGAGCACGTCCTCGAACAGACGCGCCTGCTGGTACACGGACCCCGTGGGCTCGGTCTGGCGCTGCAGCAGCCAGCCCCCGGTGGCCAGCGCCAACCCGGCCACTGCGGTGACGATCACGACATTGCGGAGCTTCATGAGGCGCCTCGGGTTGAGAGTGCGGTCACCGCCATGACCTCGCGCCAGGCGGCGTCCTGCACGGCCTTCTTGGACTGTGTGGCATCGACGTGGACCACGCCCGGCCCCGCCGCGCGGCGGTACGCGTCCAGCACCCGCCGGTGAAACGCATCGTCCTGACGCTCGAACCGGTCCTGCACCTTACGCGCCGCGCGTTGCCGGGCCCGGCCCACCTCGACCGGCACGTCGAGCACGAGCGTGACGTCCGGGACGAGCCCGCCGGTGGCGAGCCGGATGGCATGCGCCACGTCTTCCGCCGGCAGGCCGCCCCCCGCCACCTGGTAGGCGATGGTCGAGAGGTCGAAGCGGTCCGCCACGACCACCTGTCCCGCCTCGAGCGCCGGCCGGATCACCCGCTGAACCAGGTCGGCCCGGGCGGCGAGGAACAGGAACAACTCCGCCACCGGCGACATCTCGTGGGGAAACTTGAGCGCCACCTTGCGCGCCGCCTCCGCCACCGGGGTCCCGCCCGGCTGCCGCACCGCCATCGCAGGGTGGCCCTCCGCGACGAGCCGCGCCGTGAGCCAACGCACCAGGGTGGACTTGCCCGCTCCCTCCGGGCCCTCCACGACGATGAAGACGCCCCCCCCCATCAGCCCAACGTGATGATGGGGCTCGCCGCCCCTTGCTTCATACCCTCGTAGATCCGCGCGTTCACCTTGGCCATGAGCTTCTCGAAATTCGCCTGCGCGGCCACGACCTGCTGATACACCGAATTTGCCTGGACGCTCTGAAGGGCACGATCGTATTGCTCCACCTGGTTTTTCGCAGGCTCGCGCCCCTCCTGTGCCGCACGCTCGATATCCTGGGCGATGCGCTCGACCTCGGCGAGCAGCTGTCGACAGGTTGCGTCCTCCTTCATCCGCTCACTAGCTCGGAGCAGCACCTTGTACTCTTCACTCTGTCCCAGGAGCCGCCCCAGCTCGCTCGCCTTCTGGTCGATCACGTACCCCCCTCGAGACCGGCCACCAGGAACCGCGGCCGGCCGAATAGATCGTCGGACACCGCCACCCGCGACCAGCCGTGCCGCAGAGCGAGCGCCTGTACCGCAGCGGCGCGCCGCTCGTCGATTTCCAGCGCCACGAACCCGCCGGGCGCGAGCAACGCGCGGGCCCCGGCGAGCAAGGCTCGCGTCACGGTGAGCCCGTCCGCCCCGCTCACCAGGGCTCCCCGCGGCTCGAACAGACGTACCGCCGGATCGAGCGCGGCATACTCCGCCTCGGTGAGGTACGGAGGATTGGAGACGATGGCGCGATAGCGCTGACCCGCCAGCGGTGCGAGCAGGTCGCCCTCCCGGACTTCGACGGGGACCGAGGGCCGCACCAGCGCCACGTTCTCCCGCGCCAGGGCGGCGGCATCGGCCGAGCGCTCGACGGCGATCACACGCCCGAAGCCTCCTTCGACGGCCAGCGCGAGTGCGATGCATCCACACCCGGTCCCAATGTCCGCCACCGCACCCCACGTTTCCCCTTTCCCGTTTCCCGCTTCCCGCATGACCCGCAGCACCAAATCCACCAGTCCCTCGGTTTCCGGCCGGGGAATCAGCGCACGTGCGTCGAGCTTCAAGTCGAGCGTGCGGAATGCCGCGCGGCCCACGGCGTAAGCGAACGGGACGCCGCTCGAACGCCGCTCCACCGCCCGGGAGAACCGCTCCAGCTGCTCGGCCGCCGGCTCCCGATCGTGCTGCAGCCAGACATCGCCCGGTGTGGTCCCCGCCCCGGCCACGGCCGCCCACAGCATCGTCGCTTCGCGACGCGAGCGAGGCAGTCCCGCGGCCGCAAGACAGTCGGCGGCGTCCTGCAACGTCTCACGGATCGAGCAGCGCTGCGCCGTGCGCTCAGGCACTGAGCCGCTCCTTTTCACCCGCGAGCCGCAGGGCGTTGATCAGATCATCGAGATTGCCGTCCAGCACGTCGGAGAGGTTGTGGACGGTATAGTGGATGCGATGATCGGTGACCCGGTTCTGGGGGAAATTGTACGTGCGAATCTTGGCCGAGCGGTCGCCCGTGCCCACCTGAGCCCGCCGGTCGCGGGCGCGGGCCGCTTCCTGCTCGGCGAGCATCTTGTCGAGCAGGCGTGAGCGCAGCACCTCGAGCGCCCGGATCTTGTTCTGCAGCTGACTCTTCTGATCCTGGCACTGGACCACGAGATTCGTGGGCAGGTGGGTGATGCGCACGGCGCTGTCGGTGGTGTTGACGCTCTGGCCCCCCGGTCCCTGAGAGCGGAACACGTCGATCCGGAGGTCCTTCTCCTCGATCTTCACGTCGACCTCCTCGGCTTCGGGGAGCACGGCCACGGTTGCAGCGGAGGTGTGGATGCGCCCCTGCGCCTCCGTGACGGGAACCCGCTGCACCCGGTGGACGCCCGATTCGTACCGCAGTGTCCCGTAGGCCCCAGGACCCCGGGCGGCGAAGATGGCTTCCTTCAAGCCCCCGACGTTCCCCTCCGAGAGCGAGACGATCTCGACCTTCCAGCCTCGCCGCTCGCAGAACCGTGTGTACATCCGAAACAGCGCCGCGGCGAACAGGGCCGCCTCATCGCCTCCGGTGCCGGCCCGGATCTCCACGATCACATCGCGGTCATCGAGGGGGTCGGCGGGGGTCAGCAGGTCGGCCAGCCGCCGCTCCAGCCGCTCGATCTCAGGCTGCAGCCGCTCGACGTCCGCGCGGGCCAGCTGCGACAGCTCCGGATCACGGTCCTGGAGCACCTCGCGCGCCTGGGCCAGCTCCCCCTCGAGCCGGTCCAGGCGTTGGTGCGCCTGGCGGATCTGGTCGAGCCGGGCGTGCTCGCGACCCAGCTGCTTCAGCTTGGCCGGATTCCGCGCGGTCTCGGGGTCTGCCAGCTCTCGGGCGACCTCCTCCGCCCGCGCGAGCGCCTGGCGGAGTCGGGCCTCCACGCGTTAGCCTGCGGCCTTCTCGGTCCCGTATTTCTGGCGGAAACGCTCCACCCGCCCGGCCGTGTCCATGAGCTTCTGCTTGCCGGTGTAGTACGGGTGGCATTTGGCACAGACCTCGACATGAATCACGGGCATGGTGGAGCGCGTGACGAAGCTGTTGCCGCACGCGCACTGCACGGTGGCCCGCCGATAGGCAGGGTGAATCCCGGGTTTCACTGCACTCGATCCTTGACTGGAAGTCGAAACGGCACGAAGTGTGGAAATATAACTGGCGCCGCAAGTTGACGGCAAGCAGCGAGGCTCCGCCGAATTGACACAAGCGCCCCTAGGACGTAAGCTTGCGCGACCATCGACCCCACCACGCCCCAGGGGAAGCCTATCGTGTCGGTAACGGCGATCCTCCAAAAGGTCCCGCTGTTCAGCCAGCTAGCACCCGTCGAGCTCGAACGGGTGGCCGAAATCACCCGCGAGCGGAGCTATCCCCGCAACTCGGTGATCTTGTTCGAAGACGACCCGGGCGACGCCCTGTACGTGGTCGCCACCGGTCAGGTGAAAGTCGTGCTCATCGGCGAGGACGGCCGCGAGGTCATCCTCTCCGTGCTCGGCGAGGGGGATTTCTTCGGGGAAATGTCGCTCATCGACGAAGAGCCCCGGTCCGCGCACGTGATCGCGATGGAAGACTCGAACCTGCTGGTGATCCGGCGGGAGGACTTCCAGGCCATCCTGCAGCAGTCGCCGGGCATCGCCATGGGACTGCTGCGGGAGCTGTCCCGGCGGCTGCGGCGCGTGGACGAAAAGGTCGGCAGCCTGGTGCTGCTCGACGTGAACGGCCGCGTGGCCCAACTGCTCCTGGACCTGGCCGACGAGGCGGGATCCGACAAGATCACGCGTCGTCTCACGCACCACACCATCGCCCAGATGATCGGGTCGTCGCGCGAGACGGTGAGCCGCACCATGCGCGAGCTGGTGGACAAGGGCTACATTGAAATCAGCCGCCGCGAGATCCTGATCCGCGACCGCGTCGCGCTGGAAGCGTCCGCCGGACGGTCGTGAGGTGGGTCACTCGGGTCGGGTGAGGCGGCGGCTTGTCCTACCTCTCTAATTTTCCATAACTTAGCCCAAAGGGTACGGCGTTGCCGGGACGCATGGCCTACACGGTGACCTTTTGGGGGACGCGGGGTTCCATCCCCACCCCCGGGGCCCACACCGCGCGCTACGGCGGCAATACGCCGTGCGTCGCCGTGGAGGGCACCGGCGGGGGGAAGCGCGGGGGCCAGTTGGTCATCCTCGACGCCGGCACCGGAATCCGGGCCCTGGGACGCGAGCTGGTGGAGCGCCAAAACGGCGCCGTACAGGCCGAGATCCTGCTGTCGCATGCGCACTGGGACCATATCCAAGGGCTGCCCCACTTCAAGCCGTTCTTCGCGCCCGGCAACGCGGTGCGCATCTGGGGCTCGCGCCAGGGGACCACGTCACTCGAGGCGATCCTGCGCCAGCAGATGGACCCGGCTGTGTTTCCCGTCCCGTTGGACGCCCTGTCGGCGAAGCTCACGGTCCAGCAAGTGGAGCCAGGCGAGTTCACAGTGGGGAGCTTTCGGGTACAAGCGATCCGGCTGCGCCACCCCGGCACCACGCTCGGCTACCGGCTCACGCCCGAGGCGGGCGGCCCGAGCATGGCGTACGTGACCGACAACGAGCTCGGACCGGGCGGTCACTATGAGACCCCCTCGTCCTGGCGCAAGGACTTCGTGGCGTTCCTCACAGGGGTGGAGATGCTCATCCACGATGCGATGTACACGCCCGAGGAGCTGGAGGAGCACCGGGGATGGGGCCACTCGACGTTCGAGGAGGCCGTGGCGCTGGCGGGCGAAGCGGGCGTGAAGCGCTTGGTGCTATTCCACCATGAACCGGAGCACGGCGACGAGGCAATCGACGCCCTGGTCGCGGCCGCCCGGCGCCAGGCACGGGCGAAGGGTTTGCCCGCCGAGGTGGTGGCGGCGCAGGAAGGGATGATACTGACCCTCTGATCGAGGACTGACTCTATGCATTCGCGTTTCGTCCCCGCATTGCTGTCGCTCGCCCTGCTCGGCTCCCTCGGACGCGGGCTGGCCGCGCAGGGCCGCGGCCAGGATACCCGACCGGGCATTGCCGTGCTGCCGTTCGACAACAGCGGCTCGTACGGGCAGGACAAGGAGAACTTCGATGCCCTGCAAAAGGGCATCGCCGGGATGCTGATCTCGGAGCTCGCCGCCAACCCCGCGGCCCGCGTGGTCGAGCGCGATCAGATCGAGAAGCTGCTCGCGGAGCAGAGCCTGGGCGCGTCCGGCAAGGTGACTCCGGAAACGGCGGCGAAAATCGGGAAGCTCGTCGGTGCGCGCTACGTCATCACCGGAGCCTTCATCGACTTCTACGGCGACTTCCGGCTGGACGCGCGGCTCGTGAACGTGGAGACAAGCGAGATCGTGAAGGTCGAGTCGGACCGCATGCAGCGGGACCACCTGTTCGACATCATTCGGACCGTCGCCTCCCGCCTGATGAAGGATGCCAACCTGCCGCCGCTCCCGCGGCAGGCCTCGGAGCAACGCATGAATCGGCAGGTCCCGACGGAGGCGCTGACCTTCTACTCGAAGGCGCTGCTGTACCAGGATCGCGGGCAAAAGGACAAGGCGGCGGAGATGTACCAGCGGGCGCTCGCGGTATTCCCGGAATACACGGAGGCGCAGCAGGGCCTCCAGCGCGTCAAGAACTCGTGACGTGACGTCCCGGGGCGACCCGGTCCCGAGTCCCGCGCCGTGAAATATCTGCTGCTGCACACGCCCGCCTGGACTCCCGCAGGCGTTCGACCCGCGCTCGAGACTGCCCAGATCGAACCGCGCGAAGCGCGCGTGCCACGGGACCTGCTCGTGGACGAGCGTCCCACGGTCTTCGTGCTCGACGCGGAGAGCCGCTCGATCTTCCCGGTCGACGCCCTGCGGGCGTTCGTGGACGCCGGGGGCGCGATCGTCGCCCTCGGTCGCGACGGCGAGCCCGATCTGCCCGCAGAGATGCCGTCCGAGCTGCTCTCGGGCTTCGTGAAACAGCCGGTCGGACCACGGCAGCTGCTGGTCGCGGTCCGGGCGGGGTATCGGGAAGCCGCCGCCCGCCTGGAGACCGCCCGCGCCCGCTCGGAGGCCGCGAATCGCAGCCGTGAGATCGGCGAGCTGACACGCATCGGGGTCGCCCTCGGCACCGAGCGGGATCTCAAGACGCTGCTCGAGCTCATCCTCACCCAGGCGCGCCGGATCACCACCTCGGACGCCGGCAGCCTGTACCTCGTCGAGACGGGGGACCAGGGTCAGAAGCGGCTGCGCTTCCGGATCGCGCAGACGTACTCCAAGCCGGAGGCGCCGTTCGTCGAGTTCACGATCCCGGTGGACCGCTCGAGTCTCGCGGGCTACACGGCGGTGACGGGCGAGCCGCTCGTGATCGACGACGCTTACTTCCTGCCGCCGGACGTGGAATACAGCATCAACCGCTCGTTCGATGAGCGGCACGGCTACCGCACCAAATCGATGCTCGTGATCCCCATGAAGGATCACAAGGAAGAAGTGATCGGCGTCCTGCAGCTCATCAACCGCAAGCGTCACACCGACGCCGTGCTCGCCACGCCGGCGGACGTGGAGCATCAGGTGGTGCCCTACTCGAGGCGCACCGTGGAGCTCGTGACCGCGCTCGCGGGGCAGGCGGCGGTCGCCATCGAGAACAGCCGGCTGTACGAGGAGATCGAGCGGCTGTTCGAGGGGTTCGTGAAGGCTGCGGTGCACGCCATCGAGCAGCGCGACCCGACCACGTTCGGGCACTCGGGACGCGTCGCCAACATGACCGTGGGACTCGCCGCCGTCGTCGACCGCACCGAGGACGGTGCCTATCGCGGCGTCACGTTCACCCGCGAACAGATCAAGGAGATCCGGTACGCCGGGCTGCTCCACGATTTCGGCAAGGTCGGCGTGCGGGAGCAGGTGCTGGTCAAGGCCAAGAAGCTCTATCCCCTGCAGCTCGAACTCATCAGGCAACGCCACCACTTCGTGCGGCGCACCGCCGAGCGCGAATTCTGGAGGAAGCGGGCCGAGTTCCTGGAGACCCACGAGCGCAAGGATTACGAGAAGTTCCTCCGAGCGCTCGAGGGGCAGCACGCCAAGGAGATCGCGGTGCTGGACGGTTTCCTCGACGCCGTGCTGAGCGCGAACGAACCGACCGTGCTGCCGGCCGGACAGTTCGAATCGCTGCTCCAGCTGGCGCGGCGCTCGTACGAAGATCCGACGGGCCACCCGCAGCCCTACCTCTCCGAGGAGGAGATGCGCTATCTCACCATCCCCAAGGGCTCACTCGACGAGGCGGAGCGCCTGGAGATCGAGAGTCATGTGACCCATACCTACCGGTTCCTGCAGCAGATCCCCTGGACTCGTGAGCTCCAGGACATCCCCATGATTGCCTACGGACACCACGAAAAGCTCGATGGCAAGGGATACCCGCGACGGGTGACCGGCGACGCCATCCCGATCCAGACGCGCATGATGACGATCAGCGACATCTACGACGCGCTAAGCGCGGCCGACCGTCCCTACAAGGCGGCCGTCGCGCCCGCGCGCGCCCTCGACATCATGGCGGACGAGGTGCGGGCCGGCCAGCTCGACCAAGAGTTGTTCCGGCTGTTCGTCGATGGGAAGGTGTTCGAGACGCGCGCCTAGCCGAGCAGCAGCTTTCCCGCGACGAGGAGCAGCAAGCCTCCGAACGCTCGCTTCAGCGCCACGTCCGACAACTCGCCCGCCAAATGCGCCCCGACGTGCGCTCCGATGAACAGCCCCACGGCAAGGATGATGGCGTAGGGGATGTTGACCTGTCCACGCCGGTAGTACTCCAGCGCCCCGAGCAGCCCCACCGGTAGCAGCAGCGACGCCAGCGACGTGCCGCTCGCCGTGTGCGGCGGCAACTTCACCAGCAGTATCAAGGCGGGCACGATCACAATCGCTCCCCCGATACCGAACAGCCCCGACACCACACCTCCCACCAGACCGGTGAGAGCCACGAGCACCCACGTCATCCGTTGTCTCCGCGTTCGGGTTTACTCCCCGCACCCCAACCGCCGCCCCCCGGCGTCTCCACGCGCAACACGTCGCCGGGGGCGAGCGACACGCTCACTTTGGAGGCCAGCGGCACGCCGTTCAAGCAGGTGGACCCGCGCGCCCCGTCGCGCCCGCCCGCCGCCCCCCGGGGTGCGTGGCGCCGTCGCTCGGCGAGAATGCTCGCCTCCATGGGGGCGAGCGCCTCGAACTCGCGGATCACGCCCTCCCCGCCCGACCATCGTCCGACACCCCCACTTTCCCGTCGCAAGGCGTACGACTTCACCCGCAGGGGATACTCCATCTCCAACACCTCGATCGGCGTATTGCGGGTGTTCGACATGCCCACGTGCACGCCGGAAGGCCCGCGGGCGCCGTGGCTCGCCCCCTGCCCACCCCCGATCGTCTCGTAGTAGGTCCAGCCACCCGCTCCGAAGGTGACGTTGTTCATGGTGCCCTGGCCCTGCGCCGGCACCTGGATGCCGCCGGCGGCGAGTGCCAGAAATACCGTGTCCGCAACGCGCTGCGAGGTCTCGACGTTGCCGGCTGCCACCGCGCTCGGAAACCGCGCGTTCACGAGACACCCGGGCGGCGCCGTCACGCGCACCGCGCGCTGTACGCCGCCGTTGGTCGGGACGTCCTCGGGCAGGAGCGTCCGCACGACGTACAACACCGCGGAGCGCGCCACCGCGAGCGGGCAGTTCACATTGCCGCGCGCCGCCGGAGCGGTGCCCGTGAAGTCGACGTGGAAGACGCCGTCCGTGATGTCGACCCGCACCCGGATGACCAGATCCGCGTCGTCCACCCCGTCTCCTTCGAGCCAATCCGTCGCGGTGAGGGCGGTCGCCGTCAGCCGCCCGAGGGCCTCCCGCGCGCGGCGCTCGGCGTAGTCCAGGAGATCGCTCGCCGCCTCGCGGACCGCCGCCCAACCGTACCGCGCCGCGAGGGCGCGCAGGCCATCCGCCCCGCGTGCCACCGCCGCCCGCTGGGCCGCCAGATCCGCGCGCCGGGTCTCGGCGGTGCGCACGTTGGCGAGCAGAAAGCGCTCCACGTCGTCCGTGAGACGCAGCGGCGGTACGATCACGCCCTCCGCGAAAATCTCGCGTGCGCCGGCCGGCATGCTCCCGGCCTGCACGCCGCCGACATCCGAGTGGTGCGCCCGCACCACGCTGTAGCCGCCCACCGCGCCGTCGACCTCGATGGCGCCGATGAGTGTGATGTCGGGGAGGTGCGAGCCGCCGGTATAGGGGTCGTTGAGGATGAACACGTCGCCCGGGCCGGGTGCGGGAGCGAGCGCGCGCACCGCCGCGACCGACTCGTGCATGGCACCGAGATGCACCGGAATGTGCGCGGCCTGGGCGAGCATCTCACCGGCGGCGTCGAACAGGGCCGCCGAGCAGTCACGCCGCTCGCGAATGTTGGGGGACACCGCCGAGTGGATGAGGACGAGGCCCATCTCCTCCGCGACCGACGCGAAGGCGTGCCCCATCACCTCGAGCCCGACGGCGTCGAGAGTCATGTGCGCTGCACCAGCACGGCGCCGCAGGGGTGCACCATCCCGCGCCACCCGGGCTCGACCAGGGCCGTCGCGTTCCGGCCTGCCAGAATCGCCGGGCCGGCGATCGTGACGCCCGGGGCGAGGTCGTCGAGCGCCCAGACGGACGCGCTGACCCGGGCCCCACGCAACGTGATCGGGCGACTGGCGCCGGGTCGCTGGACGACGCGGCGCGCGTCGCCGAACTCGGGCGGCGGCCCCTCCCGCAGCGCGACCACGCGGAGGTTGACGAGCTCGACCCGCTGGTCGCTCCCCGCATGGCCGAACCGCGCGCGGTGCGCGACGAGAAACGCGTCCCGGATCCGGTCCCGATCGTCCCCCGTCACCGGCACCGTCACCTCGTAGCCCTGCCCCGTGAACCGGCAGTCGGCGTAGCGCAACAGCGCGCCACCGGGCACCTGGCTCCGCCCCTCGTCGAGCAGCGGCGCGAACGCCGTCTCCAAGTCCCCAGACGACAGGCCCTCGAGCGGGCGGTGAAACGATGCGAGCAGGTCCACGCGTTCCGCGGCGCACGCCAGGCCGAGCGCCGAGAGCGCTCCCGGATGGGGCGGGATCACGATGGTGCCCATCCCCAGCGCCTCGGCCAGCTGGCACCCGAACAGCGGCCCGGCGCCGCCGAACGGAAGCAGGGCCATCCGCCGGGGGTCGAGCCCGCGCGCGACGCTGACGCGCTTGAGCGCCCGCGCCATCACCCCTGCGGCCACTGCCACGATGCCAGCCGCGATCACGGTTACATCGCTCGCCACGGCGAGTGAGCGCAGCGCACGCTCCGCGGCGTCGCGATCGAGCCGCACCGCGTCCGCGAGCGGATGCTGCGCGTCGAGCCATCGCAGTGCCAGGCACGCGTCGGTGACGGTAGGCCGGTCACCCCCTCGGCCGTAACACGCCGGCCCTGGGACCGCCCCGGCGCTCTCCGGCCCGACCTTGAGCGCGCCCCCTTCGTCGACCCGCGCGATGCTTCCGCCGCCGGCGCTCACGGTCTCGATCAAGACCGCCGGCAGGGCGACGGCAACCCCGGCGACCGTGCCGCCGCTGTCGCCCAGCGGGCTCCCGCCGGTGACGAGGCTCGCGTCGGCGCTGGTGCCTCCCATGTCGAGCGTCAGGAGGTCAGACAAGCCCACGGCGGCGCCGACCAGCCGAGCGCCGACGACACCTCCCGCGGGGCCGGACAGCGCGAGCGACGCCGCCCGCGTGGCCGCCGCTCCCGGCGGGAGCGTCCCGCCGCTCGAGGTCATGACCCGCAGCATTGCGATGCCGCGGGCCCGCACGTCGCGCTCGAGCCGTCCGAGATAGGCGGACACCTTGGGGCGGAGGTACGCTTCGACGGTGGTGGTGCTCGCCCGCTCGAATTCTCGAAACACGGGGAGCACCTCGTGGCTCGCGGCGATGGGAACGTCCGGGAGCGCGTCGCGCAACGCGGCGACAAGGCGGCGCTCGTGCTCAGCGTGGCGGAAGGCGAACAGCAGGGCCACGGCCAGCGCTTCGGGACGGGGCGCCAGCGCGCGCACCGCGGCGACCACACGCGCGATCTCTTCCGCGCCGAGCGGCTCGAGCACCCCTTCGGCGCCGGTTCGCTCCGCGACCCCCACGACGTCGGACCGCGTCACGAGCGGCGGCGGGTGGTCGCGAGCGAGGTCGTAGAGTGCCGCCCGGTCCTGGCGCCGGAGCCACAAGAGGTCTTCGAAGCCCTGCGTCGTCACGAGGGCAATGCGAGCTCCGCGGCGCTCCAGCAGGGCGTTGGTCGCAATCGTCGTACCGTGAACGAGCAGCTCGATTGCGTGAAGAGCCGTCAGCGGGTCCAGCGCGTGAAACAAGCCGACGGCGGGATCGTCCGGCGTCGTCACGACCTTCCGGACGTCGATCGTCCCATCGTCGGCGAGGGCGACGAGATCGGTGAAGGTCCCGCCGACATCCACCCCCACCCTCACCACGCCGCCACCCCCCTCCCCACCCCAATGCGGAATTCGGAGTGTGGAATGCGGAATGGAAGAGGACGGTTCGATCGCAGGAGCTGACGATTAGGTTCGACGCTGGCGCGCTCCATTCCGCACTCCGCATTCCGCATTCCGCATTTCATCGATTCCGCATTCCGCCTTCCGCCCTCCGCGTTGTCAGGCATTCCGCTTCTAATGCTGCACCGCTAGGACGCCGGCGAAACCGAGTGTCGTAAGCACCGACAGCAGCCCCACCCAGTCCCCGAGTCGCACGTACAGCGGGATCACGTCGCTGGTGCGCAGCCGGCCCGACACGCTCGCTTCCTGCTCCAAGCCGGTCTCTGCGTCGGTGTGCCCCAGCGGATCGACGAACTCGGAAATGCCGTCATTGGCCGCACGGGCGATGCCCATGCGCGTCTCGATGGCGCGCATGACGAGGTGCGCCGCGTGCTGGTACGGACCGGCCGTGCGCCCGTACCAAGCGTCGTTCGTGATGTTCGCGAGGAACTCCGCGCCGGCGCGCCGGTACCCGCGCGCCAGCTCTTCGAAGGCCGACTCGTAGCAGATCACCACGCCGAAGCGACCCAGCGGGCTCGCGTACACGGGCAGGCTGCGGCCCCGCCCGAAGCCACCGGACCAGCGTCCCACCCCGGGGACGCTCTGCATCAGCCGTGCAGGAACGAACGGCACCCGCTCGACGACCGGGACGAGGTAGTGCTTCCCGTAGACTGGATAGCGCCGCCAGTTGCCCGATGAATCGAAGTAGAACGCGGCGTTGTAGTAATCGTACGACCCGTCGGGATGGTACTCGCCGTAGATCCCGCCGGTGAGGATGGGCGTCCGACTCTCGCGCGCGAGCGCGGCGATGCTCGAATCCCAGGACGGCTGCAGGTACCCGGGGATGGCCGCCTCCGGCCAGATCACGAGCGCCACCGGGCCGCGCGCCTGGAGCGCGCGCGACATGGTCACGAGCTTGGCCACGACAGTGTCCGCGTGACGGGGATCCCATTTCTCGCGGAACCCTTCGTTCGGCTGAATCAGTCCGATGGTGCCGAGCTCGCGGAGCGGGAGCGTCCGCATCCTCCACGCGCCATAGCCCCATGCGCAGAGGACAGTCGCGAGCACGGCGACGGCAGGGCGCCACCGGAAGGTACCGCTCCCCGGGACCGTCAGGGACTCCTTTAGGGCTCCCTGCTCCCGGCTCCCGAGGGCTGCCTCGACGATCATGACATTGCACCAGGTGAGCCACACCGTCACACCGCGCGCGCCCGCCAGGTCGGCCCACTGCACGAGCGCCGCGGCGTCGGTGAGCGAGTTCCCAAGTCCCAGCCACGGGAACCGAATGTCCCCCTGATGGCCTACGGCCCACTCGACCGCCGTCCACACGACCGGGAGCACGATCGCCACCGGCAGCGCGGGCAGGCGGAGACGCACCCGGACGACCAGCCAGAAAAGCAGTGCGTGCCACACGCCGAACAGCGCGATCGTCGCGAGGTAGCCGAGCGCCGACAGCGGCGTGAAGTGCCACAGCGCCACCACGAGCCAGTAGAGCACGGCGCCTTGGGTGACGAAGCCGTACCAGAAGCCCCAGCGCAACGCGCCGCGCGGGTCCCGCTCGCGCTCGAACCGACGCAACAGGACGACCGCCGGTGCGAGGGCGACGAAGCTCAAGACGGGGAGACGGAACGGGGGGTAGCTGGCGGCGAGCAGCACGGCCCCCAGCCCGACCAGGGCCGCGGCTTGCCGGGTCGGCACGGTCACAGGAGGACGTCGCGCCCTGCGTCCGCCGAGCGATAGACGGCATCCAGCACGCGGTGCAGTGCGAGCTGGTCGCGCGGCGGCGGGGCGTTCACATCCCCCCGCATCACGGCGAGGAAATACGTCCACTCGGCGCGGTACGACTGCGCGAACGGCGTCTCGCGCCCGCTCGCCCCGGTGGGCGTCACGTCAGTGACCGACCCGTGCATTTCCTTGTACACCCGCAGCGGCTGCACCCGGGCCGAGCCCTTGGTCCCGACCAGGTCGAACCAGAAGCGCTCGGCCTCGCCCATGTGACGCCAGCTCACATCGATCGAGAGCGACACGCCGTTCTCGCACACCACCAGCGCCGTCGCCATGTCCTCCACGCTGTCCTTCCCCTGCCCCATCGTGTGCGCCGCGATGCGCTTGGCGGCGGGCCAACCCGCGAGCCACAACCCGAGGTCGAGCAACTGGAGTCCCAAGTCGAGAAACGCGCCGCCGCCGGCCTCCTGGCGCCGCAGCCGCCAGGCCACGAGGTTGCGGCTCGGCTGGAAGGTGTACCAGCCGCAGCGGATCGCCTGCAACACGCCGATGTCCCCGCCGGCGAGGAAGCCGCGCACCGCCTGTACGTCGGACCGAAAGCGGTGGTTCATCCCGACCATCACTCGCCGCCCGTACTTCTCGCTGGCCTGGAGGACTCGTTCCACGCCGGCAATCGTGAGCGCGAGCGGCCGCTCGCACAACACATGCGCGCCGGCCGCGAGGGCGGAGACGATGTGGATCTCGTGCAGGTGATTGGGCGTACAGATGGCGACCGCGGTCGGACGGGTGTACTTGAGCACTTCCTCGATGTCGTCGAACGTCTCCTTGACTTCGAACCGCGCCGCCAGCGCCTGGGCCTTGCCGAGGTCCGAGTCGCAGATGGCAGCCACCTCTACCCCCGGGAGGCGCCGCAGCACGGGAAGGTGCGCCACCTGTGCGATGGCGCCTGCCCCGATCACCGCGACGCGGACCGGGTCGCTCACTTACCCGTCCCCCGTCCTTTGCCTCCGGCTCCCGCCCAGCGGTACATCACTCCACTGCGCAGCGACGCGGTCGAAACGCCACTCGACAGCACGCCCCGCGCTTCGAGCGTGAACCGCCAGCGCCGGGCGCCCACCTCGGTGCCGATCGTGCCGTTCAGGCCCGCGGTGACTGAGTTGAGTGCGTCCTGCACGAAGGTGCCGTTGATGGCCGGACCGCTGCCATGCCGGATGTGGGCGCCGAGCCCGATCCCCAGATACGTGGTCACGCTGCGCCCCGACAAGACGTACTGCAGGTCCACGTCCCCCGTCACGTCGCTCCACCTGATGCGACCGAGGTTGATCGCGTCGTTCGTGCCGGGGTTTACGATGCTGTCGAGCCGCTGCTCGAAGCGCGTACGCGCCGCCGAGCTGAAATCGGCCTTGTAATAGGAGACGCCCAGCAGCACGCGCACGTGCGGCGCGATGAACCCATAGTCGAGCCGCAGGCCGCCGGTGAGCGTGCCCCGGATGTTATTCCCGCCCACCGGGCCGAGATCGAGCTGCAGGCCACTCGGCTTCAGGTTGTCGTACGAGAACTTCGAGAGGAAGCCCTGGGCAGACAGGCGGTCCGACGGTCCAGCGGTACAGAGGATGACGATCAGGCAGACCGCCGGTCCGCCTGACCGTCTGATCGCCTCAGTAAAGACGCTCAACATTGGTCCCCGGAAAGTAGGTGGTGACGATCGTGCGGTAGTCCTGACCCGCGCGGGCCCGGCCCACCGCGCCCCACTGACAGAACCCCACACCGTGGCCCCACCCCGCCCCTGTGGCGATGAGCCGGCTGACCTGGCCACCGTCCTTCGTCACCGAGAGCGCGAAGGACGTACTGCCCAGCAGCTGGTCGGGCTGGGGCCGCAGCACCGCGCGCACGTCGGGGCCGGGCACCCGCACGTCACCGTGCTCGAATGCGATGCGCAGCTCGCCGACTCGGCCCGAGGCGGTCTTGCGGGTCACTTCGATGTCCGTGATGCGTTGCAGCCCGCCCCCGCCCGCGTTCATCATCGCGGGAAGCGTCCGCGACAATATAGCGCGCAGCCTGGCGCCGTCCCATTCCTCGCGCCAGCGAAACCGCGGAGAGAGCTCGCAGTAGTAGTGGCCGCCGCCCGACGCGTCCGAGACCGGCCGCAAGTAGGGCTGGCTCTGGGCCGTCTTGAATGCCTCGTCGGCGCCGGCGGTCGAGAATCCACAGGTGGAATGGAAGTAGGCGTAAATCAGATCGCCGTGATAGCGCAGCACTTCTCCCCGGGTGGCGCGCAGGGCGGTCCACGCGTCGGCCGTTTCGCCCGCGACTCCGCCGTAGACCTGGTCCCGCACATCGGCCCAGGCGTCGAAGCCCTGCGCTTCCCAACGGCCCCGGTTCTTGAGCGCGAACGTCCGCGACACCACGGCTTGCGCGAGCATCGCCTGGCGTTCCTCGGCTCGCCGCGGTCCCAGTTCACCGCCGATCACCCCCGCGAGGTAACTCTCGACCGGTACGCGATTCATCAAGGTGAGTCCCGCGGGATCGCGCAGCACGTTCAACCGCCCGCGATACCGACGACCGTTCGCCATGGCGAAGCGGTTCTCGGTGACGTTTACTGCAGAAATGCCGGCGCGCCGCTCGCCACGGGCGCCGTCCGGCTTCACCAGCCTGAGCCCCGGTGTGTCGAGCACCACCGTCCAGGCCACACCTGCGGGGATCGACCCGATCGGCTCGCCGTTCGCGTCGTCGGTGACGAACAGCTCGCCATCGCCCCCCAGCATGACGCTGGCCGCGCCGGCCACGAGCCCGACGCGCAGCTCCGGCTCGGCCCCGGGAGTGAGCGCGGAGGGTTGCGGGCGCCCGCACGCGCCGGTGAGGACGAGGGCGCTAGCGAGCCAGCGCGTCGCCCAACGCCGCGTCAAGCTGTGTGATGGTGGAGTCGATGTCGGCATCGGTATGCGCGCTGGAGACAAATCCTGCTTCGAACGCCGAGGGCGCGAGGAACACACCACGCGCCAACGCGGCCCGGTGCCAGCGCGCAAACAGCGCGGTGTCCGCGGTTTTGGCCTCCGCGAAGTTCCTGACCGGGCCGGGCGCGAAGAACATCCCCCACATCGATCCCGCGTGCCCCGTCGTGACCGGGACCCCGTGCCGGCGCGCGGCGTCCCCTATACCCGCGACCAGGCGCGCGGTTCGCCGTTCGATTGCTTCGTAAAAGCCCGGCCGCTCCGTCTCGCGCAGCGTCGCGAGGCCGGCGGCCATCGCCACCGGATTCCCCGCGAGCGTCCCGGCCTGGTAGACCGGTCCCTCAGGCGCAACCAGTCGCATCAGGTCCGCCCGCCCACCGTACGCTCCCACCGGCATGCCGCCGCCGATGATCTTGCCGAGCGTGGTGAGATCGGGCCGTACTCCCAACCGCCCCTGCGCCCCGCCGGCCGCGACTCGGAACCCCGTCATCACTTCGTCAAAGATCAACAGCGCGCCATGACGATCGCACAGCGCCCGCAGGGTCTCGTGGAAGCCCGCCTCCGGAGCAATAAATCCGGCGTTCCCGACGTATGGCTCGACGATCACGGCGGCGAGCTCGTCACCACGCCGCCGAAACAGGTCCTGCACTGCGCCCGAGTCGTTGAACGGCACGGTGAGGGTCAGCTCGGCCAGCGCGGGCGGGACACCCGGGCTGTCGGGGAGGCCGAGCGTCGCGACGCCGCTTCCCGCCTTGACGAGGAAACCGTCGGCATGGCCATGGTAGCAGCCCGCAAACTTGAGAAGGACGTTGCGGCCGGTGGCGGCGCGCGCGACCCGCACGGCGGCCATGGTCGCTTCGGTCCCCGAGTTCACGAAGCGCACCATTTCCACCGCCGGCATCCGGCGGCGCACCTGTTCGGCGAGCTCCACTTCGGCCTCGCACGGCGCGCCGTAGCTCCACCCAGCAGCCGCCGCTGCCCTGATCGCGTCCAGCACCGCCGGGTGCGCGTGTCCCAGGATCAGGGGGCCCCACGAGCAGACGTAGTCCAGGTACGTCCGACCATCCACGTCCGTGAGCCGGGCCCCCGCCGCCCGGGCAACGAAAAAGGGCGTTCCGCCTACCGCCCGGAACGCCCGCACCGGCGAATTCACACCGCCCGGCAGCACCGCTTTCCCCCGCTCGAAGAGCTCCTCCGAGCGGCTCACGTCAGGGCGACCGCCCGGAAGTCGTAGTCCTCGCTCGCCGTCAACCGGGCCCGCACGAACCGTCCGGCCTCGGCCCAGCCGCCCTGCTCCAGGTAGGTGACGCCGTCCACATCGTCCGCTTGCCACGGCACACGCCCCACGTGCGTCGCGCCGCCGTCGTCGGGGTCGGCCACACGGTCCACCAGCACCTGTACGTCCCGCCCGACGAACCGCGCGAGCCGTTCGGCCGAAATGGCGCGCTGCACCTCGAGCAGCTCTTCCAGCCGGTCGCGCTTCACCGCGTC
>Ga0075423_10002072_pt1 | contig 18006 bp, 23 predicted proteins | sample SoiMethybrSBSTD2_FD_80114 | JGI IMG/M metagenome (GOLD analysis project Ga0075423, IMG submission 80114) | Bulk soil microbial communities from a Populus tree surrounding site in Tennessee, USA - Soil MetaG P. TD hybrid SBSTD2 | ecosystem: Environmental > Terrestrial > Soil > Tree plantation...
CAAGGGCACGCTGGTGGTCGCGGCCGACGGCAACCAGTCCGACGACATGTCGCACCCGACCCAGGACGCCACCAGCCCGGACGACACGACGCCGGTGACACGGGACATCACGAATGCCTGCGCGGTGGTCCCGGTCGAGGTGCCCGGGGTGGTCGGCGTGAGCGCGACCGGCAACCTGCGGGAGAAGTCGTTCTACTCCTCCTTCGGTATCTCGGTGACCGACGTGGCCGCGCCCGGCGGCGACTCGATCCTGCAGCTCACCGCCGCGGCTCCGAACGGCCGGGTGCTGTCGGCGTGGCCGTCGGCCCTGCTCACCAGCACCTGTCTGCCTGCGCGCCGGTTGGTCGACCCCAGCAGCGGCGCCACGTACTGCTACCAGCAGGGAACGTCGATGGCGTCCCCGCACGCCGTGGGAGTCGCGGCGCTTTTGGAGAGCACCACCGGCAAGACGGGCAGTGCCCTTGCGGCGGCGCTGCAGCAGGTGACCAACCCGATTCCCTGCCCGGCCGACACGTCGGCGTACGACCCCTTCCCGGCCGTCGATGGCGGCGCTCCGCAGACCTGCCAGGGCGGAGTGGGCCAGAACAGCTGGTACGGCTCCGGTGAGGTCGACGCGTTGAAGGCGGTCGGCGGGTAACCGCCCTTCGATGGCCGGGCCGGCCCGCCGCCATGCGCGGGCCGGCCCGGCCATCGGCACTCGCGCGGTGGCTGCCTGGTTACTCCGTGCTGCTCTGGCCGAGGCCGTAAAGGTTGCCTTCGTTATCGGTGAAGGTGGCCCACCAGCCCCAGGACGTCCGGCTCGGCGGATCCGGGAACGCCACGCCGCGTGCGGTCAGTTCCTGGTGGGTCCTTCGTATGTCATCGCAGGTGAACAGCACCGGGGACAGCGAGCCGAGCTTGCTTGCTTCGAATGTGAGGGTGTACAGGACGAGCGTGACGGCACCGCCTGGTGGCCGGACCTCGATCCAGCGTGCGCCGCTGGATTCCGCACCGATGGGCTCGTCCGTGACCAGCGAGAATCCCATCGTCTCGACCCAGAAGCGCTTGGCCGCGTCCTGATCGCGCACGTTCATGTTGATCTTGTCGACAGCGGAGATCATTTCCGGCGCCCGATCATGCCTGTTGAATAACGATGCTGTTCCCGTCTGGGTCGCGGAGGACGGTCTCTCCCTCCGAATACGGCGTCCGGCGCGGAGGTCCGTCGAACTCCACGCCCTTGGCCACGAGCTCGTCATAATCCGAGGCCAGATCCGGTGAGCGCAAGACCAGCCCGCGCAGCGAGCCAGCGGGCATCGACTCGAACCAGGTGACCAGCGTGAGGGCGGTCGTGCCGTCGCTGGGCGCCACCTGGATCCAATGCAGGCCGGGAACGGAATCGTCCTCACGGACCAGTTCCAGCCCGAGCACGTCGACGTAGAACGCTTTGGCCCGCGCCGGATCGGACACGGGCACGGAAACCACCGCCACTTCCTGAATCGCCATCGCGCCTCTCCTCTCCGGCAGCACTGGCCCGACAGCACCATCATGCGGGGGGAGCGCCACAGGCGTCCAAGACAGATCGGCTTGCGCCGCCATAGCGTGTTCCTATGCCAGTCGGGCTGCACCACCTGCGCTACTTCGTCGCGGTGGCCGAAGAAGGAAACGTCTCCCGCGCGGCCGACCGGCTCCGAATCGCCCAGCCATCCCTGAGCGCGCAGATCAAGTACCTGGAGCGCCACGTCGGCACGCCTCTGTTCCTGCGGAACAACCGCGGCGTCGAACTGACCCGGGCCGGTGCGCTGTTCCTCGCCGATGCCCGCAAGTCGATCAAGGCCGCCGACGCCGCCGTCGCGGCCGCCCGCGCCGCCTCCCACGACGAGGCCGGAACCCTGCGCGTCGGCTTCATCGTCGGGACCCAGGTCGAACCAACCTCCCGCATCCTGAGCGCGTTCCGGCAGCGTTACCCGGCGGCCACGCTGGAACTCACCGAGTGCAACTTCAGCGACCCATCCGCCGGACTCAACAGCGGGGATGTGGACATCGCGTTCATCATGCCGCCTATCAGCCACAACGGCCTGGGCATCAGGGAGATCTATCACGTCCCACGGGTCGCGGTGATCAGCGCACGGCACCGGCTCGCGGGCCGCGCCACCATCTCGGTCCACGAACTGTTCGACGACCCGTGGATCGTCGCTGAGACCAGCGACACGGTATGCCGGGACTTCTGGCTCGCCACAGGTCACCGGGCAGGCCGGCCGCCCAAGGTAGGGGGGACCACCAAATCGATCGACAAATTCATCCAGCTCGCCGTCGCCGGGCAAGTCGTCGGGCTCGCCGCCGCGTGGGTGGAAGACGCATTCGCCCGCACCGGAATACGGTTCATACCTGTCATTGACGTCGAGCCCGCGGTGACCGCCATCGCCTGGCGCCCCCGTTCCCTCACCCCGCTGGCCGAGCGCCTGCTCACCATCGCCGCCGAGCACAGCGCGCCCGGAGCCGAACCGGCTTCATGATCAAGGCGGGATGGGCGAATTGCCCGGAAATCTCCGCAACCGAGGTCCAGCCAGGGTCGTCTCCCTATATGCCAGTAACACCGGACAAGAACGGGGAAACATCATGAAACGGGGACGATTCACGACCATTGCCTCGGCATTCGCCATCGCCGCGCTCGGCCTGGGCCTCGGGCTGGCCGGGCCCGCCGGCGCGGCCCCTACCTCTGCCGCTGTTGCCCGCGCGGGCTCCGCCGCCGCGCCGTACGTGGTGCTCGATTGCCTGGGCAAGGCGCAGGTCAAGCCGGGAACCATTGCCCTGGCGTGCGCGGACGACAACGATGCGCTGACCCGGCTGCACTGGACCAGCTGGACACCGCAGCTCGCCAGCGGGTACGGGACCGAGCGCGCGAACGACTGCAAGCCGGACTGCGCGCAGGGACACATTCACAACTACCCGGTGCTCGCCATGCTGTGGGGCAGCGCCGCCGTGACGGGACACCCGGGCGAACTGCGCTACACCAAGGCCACCCTCAGTTACCCGAAGGGACGCCCGGCAATCTACGCGACGGGCTGCAACGGCAAGGTCGTGGCTACCTACCCGGTCATCCAGAAGCGGACCCTCGGCACCTGACGCCGCTGATCCAGAGGACGGCCCGGTCGCTTGCCCGGCGACCGGACCGTCAGCCGGATGCCCCGCTTCCCTGACACCCTGTCTCCCGGCGGACCCGGGGCCTCTCGGTACGATTGACGCAACCAGACGGTTGCTATATGGTAGCAACCATCAAGTTGCTACTGAGTGGAGGGCGTTATGAGTTTTCCCGACCGGATCGAGCGGACCGTTGAGCTCGCCCACCCGCCGGCCGCGGTGTGGGCGGCGCTGACCACGGCCGAGGGCCTGGCCGGCTGGTTCGGCAACGAGGCGGCGATCGACCTCCGGCCGGGCGGTGCGGCCTGGATGCGGTGGACCGGGGAGGGATTCACCGCGAACATGCGGGTGGAACGGGTGGAGGAACCGAGGGTATTCGGGTTCACCTGGCACATCTACGGGCTGCCCGACGACGACCCGCGCCGCACCTACGTCGAGTTCACCCTCGAGCCCGTGGCCGCGGGCACCCGGCTGACGGTGGTCGAGTCCGGGTTCGCCCAGCTGCCGGACGACGCCCACCGCAAGTCCTACGACGGAAACGCCGAGGGCTGGGCGAAGGAGCTGGGCGAGCTCGCCGGCTACCTCGATGCCGCCTGATCCCCAGCCGGCCGCCACACCGGGCAACGAGGCGGTCGCCGAGCAGGTCTTCGCGGCGCTGGCCGACCCGACGCGGCGGGCCATTTTGGCCGCGCTGGCCTCCGGCGGCCCGGCCACGGCGACCGACCTGGCCGCCCGGCTGCCGATCACCCGGCAGGCGATCGCCAAGCACCTGGCCCTGCTCGCCCAGGCCGGCCTGGTCACCGCCGAACCCGGGGAGCGGCGCCGGGTCCGCTACCGGGTGCGTTCCGCGCCGATGCAGGTGGCCCAGCAGTTCCTGGCCGCCCTGGCCCGCGACTGGGACAGCCCGCTCGGTGCCCTGCAGGACCACCTCGACCGGACCGCCGCTCCCCCGCTGTACGAAACCCGAGGGCATCATGGCTAACCAGGGATTCACCGCGACCGTCGCGACCGCTAGGACGGGCGCGATGGCAGCCGCGCTGACGGCGGCGCTCGGGATCGCCGCCACATGCTGGGGCATCGCGGTGTGGCAGATGCACGGGATGGATATGGGGGTGGCGACCAGGCTCGGCTCGTTCGCGTTCTTCATCGCCGTGTGGGTGGTGATGATGGCGGCGATGATGCTGCCGGGTGCGGCGCCGGCGGTGCTGAGACTCGCTGAGGCCAGCGGCGGGGTCCGCGCAGTGCCGCTGTTCATCGGGTCCTACCTGGCCGTCTGGGCGCTGATAGGCATCGCGGTGTACGCGGTGTACCGGCCGCACGGGCCCGTTGCCGCCGCAGTCGTGGTGATCGCGGCCGGGGTGTATGAGGTCACGCCGGTCAAGCGGCACTTCCGCCGGCGCTGCCGCGACGGCGTCCGCTCCGGATTCGGGTTCGGGCTCTGCTGCGCCGGCTCGAGCATCGGGCTGATGCTGATTCTGCTGGCGCTGGGGGCCATGAGCCTCATCTGGATGTCGGTGATCGCCGTGCTGGCCCTGGCCCAGAAGCTCCTGCCGGCCAAAGCCGCCGTCGATGTGCCGCTGGCGCTCGCGATCGTGGCGCTTGGTATCTGGATCGTCCTCGCGCCCTCGTCGGTTCCCGGGCTGGTGCCAGCCATGTGAGGCGTCCTCGGACCGCGGTCCAGGCCAAAACTGCTGTGACGACACGAAGGAGACAACCCATGACCAGCCACAAGTCCGGAACACGTGAAGAGTGGCTCGCCGCCCGGCTGGAGCTGCTCGATGCCGAGAAGGAGCTGACGCGGCGCAGCGACGAGGTGGCGCGGCGGCGCCAAGAGCTGCCTTGGGTCCGGATCGACAAGGACTACCGTTTCGAGACGGACGAGGGGAGCGCCTCGCTGGCCGACCTGTTCCGCGGGCGCTCACAGCTCCTCGTCTACCACTTCATGTTCGGGCCCGACTTCACCGCCGGCTGTCCCGCCTGCTCGGCGATCGCCGACGGCTTCAACGGCTTCGCGGCCCACTTGGCCAACCACGACGTGATGCTCTGGGCGGTGTCGCGGGCTCCTCTGGCGAAGCTGGAGGGCTACAAGCGGCGGATGGGCTGGAGCTTCCCCTGGGCCTCTTCGTTCGGCGGCGACTTCAACGGCGACTTCGACGTCTCCCTCACCGAGGAGCAGGAGCGCGCGGGCGCGTTCCAGTACAACTTCCGCGAGTCGCCCGTGTGGTCGCCTCCGGAGGATATACGCGGGCCGTTCGACGCATGGGCCGCAACGACGGGCACCGACTGGGCGACCTATACGCGTGAGCGCCCGGGCATGAGCGCGTTCGCGCTCGAGGACGGAGTCGTCTACCACACGTACTCGGCCTATGCGCGCGGCCTGGACGGTCTCTGGGGCATGTACCAGTGGCTCGACCGGGCGCCGCGAGGGCGGAATGAGGGGCGCGGCCCCGAGGACCCGCTCAACTTCTTCCGCCGCCACGACGAGTACGACAGCGCGTGAGATCTCCGGGCATCGCCGGCCTGTGCTCCTGGCTGTGCCGCCGTCATCAGCCCGCTGTCGGTGCGGCAGGCTAGGTTCTTCCCATGGCGATCGCGCGATTCAAGGACTTGTGCCTGGACGCGGGCGACCCAGCCCGGCTCGGCGCGTTCTGGGCGGCCGTGCTCGGCCGCACGTGGCAGGCGCAGGACAACGGCGATGGGCTGCTGACCGGCCCGACGCCCCAGCACACGATCTGGGTCAACCGGGTCGCCGAGCCCAGGGCCGTCAAGTACCGGGTGCACCTGGACATCTACACCCGGGATCTGGCGGACCTGGCGGCGCTCGGCGCCACCGTCGTGGAGCCGCCGCACGGCACGCGCACCTGGACGGTCCTGGCCGATCCCGAGGGCGGCGAGTTCTGCGCGTTCCCGCGCTCGGAGCTCCCCGCTGAGCGATTGCACGGCCTGGTGGTGGACAGCGCCGACCCGCGCGGCCAGGCCCTGTGGTGGGGCCGGGTTTACGGGGTCGGCGTGACCGAGAACGATGGCTGGTCCACGCTGGAGGACGTGCCCGGCATGCCGATCCTCACCATGGACTTCGTTCCGGTACCCGAGCCGAAAACCGCGAAGAACCGTGTCCACTGGGATGTCACGGTTCCCGCCGTGGCGCCGCTGGTCGAGGCCGGGGCGAGGGTGCTGCGCGAGCCGGGCGGCGATATCGGCTGGCACGTGCTGGCCGACCCCGAAGGAAACGAGTTCTGCGCGTTCACCGAGTGATGGACAGAATAGGTCTACCCAGGCAGAGTGCTCTGCTGTGGCTGATCGTCCGAGGTTCTCGCGAGGGCGCGTTATGGACAGGCTGACGCGGATGCTGACCGGCCTGCTTCGATGCCTGGCCGGCCTGCTGGGCGAACACCGCCGCGCCTGGGTGCACGCCCTGCTGGCCGAGACCGGCGACCAGCCCACCCCCTCCGCGCGGCTGGCCTGGCTGGGCGGCGGGCTGTGGCTGGTGGCAAGGGAAGTGCTCATGAACCGGCTCCTCCAGCCACTGGCCTTCACGGCCGGGGCGGCGGGACTGATGTGGATCGCGTGGCCGGGGGCGGCGACGAACTCCGCCACCCCGGTCAACCGGATGTACGTCGTGGGCACCCTGCTCCTGCTCGCCGGGCTGCCACTGCTGGTACGCCGCTACGCCGGGCCGGTACGCCAGGGCTGGGGGCCCCGGGTGGCCCGGGCGGGCGGGTACGCGGTGGTGCTCGCGCTGATCGCCGCCACCACCGTCAAGCAGCGCATCGGCAGCCAACTCGGCCGGTACTTCCCCGTCATCCTTCCGGTCTGGGCGATGGACGTCGGGTTCCTGCTGATCATCGCCGGCTACGTGGCCGGGCTGCTCATCCTGACCTCCCGCCGCGTCCAGTTCGCCCGCCGGGTCCTGCCGACCGCGCTGGGCATCGGAGCGCTGTCCGCGGGGGTGCTCTACCCGCTGGCCCCCTTCGGCATCAACGACACGGCCGAGGCAACCGCCCACTCCCTGCATGGCGGGCCTGTCGTGGCCGCGGACTACCTGGTGCTCGCCTGCTTCGCCCTGGCCGCGCTGGCCGTCCCTGCGGCCGTGCACGCCGCGGCAACCCGCCTGGCCGGCCGCGACAGGCGGCTGGGCATCCTCACCCCGGCCCGGCAGGCCCTGCTGGCCACCGCCGGCGCCATGGCGACCGCGGCCATCCTGGTGGCCATGGTCACCACCCTGACGATTGCGCTGTCGCCGCACCACTTCACCGGGCCGCACCAAGGCGCCGGCGATGGCATCTGCCCCACCTGCGAGCCGAGCACCATCGTCATCCCGGCCAACCTGCGCCGCGAGTACTCCTTCGAGGACAGCGTCAACGGGGCCGGCGACGGGGCCATCGCGTTGCTGGTCGTGCCGCTCATCGGCGCCGCCCTGGGTGCCCTGCGCGGTCACCTCCGCTGCCCGCCGGCCGCCACTCGGCCCGACGGCTTCCCCGAGAGAGCGTGACGGATCAGTGAGGGTGGGCCGCTGCAGGTCAGCCGGTCCGGACTTGGCAAGATCATCCGGAAGCAGATCCGGACTCCGAAGCGTTCAAGCAGACAGGACATCACCGGCTCCAATGCCCGTGCGCAGTTGCCGCCGGGGGATCCGCGGCATACGATAGCGATATATCGTGATCGTATCGCGAGTGGTTCTACAGGGGTAAGAGATGCGTGCAGCAGGTTCGCCGGCCGGAGAATTCGACACCTGGATCGCTGATGCCGCGGGCTGTGCTCGCGCGTTTGCCGGCCACCTCCGGGACGCCCTGCGCATGCTGGCGGGTGCGCCTGGCCCTGGCTGGCGGGGCGCGCCGTGGGGCCGGCGCCAAACCCGGCCGGCCGGTTTCGGGGAGTGGCCGGGCGGTTTCGGCGGGCCGTGGCGCGGCTGGTGGCCGGGGCCGCCTGGATTTGCGCGCGGGCCGAAGGCCAGCCGCGGCGATGTACGTGCCGCGATCTTGGCGCTGCTGCGCGAGGGCCCGCGCAACGGGTACCAGATCATGTCCGAGATCGACGAGCGCAGCGGCGGCGCCTGGCGGCCCAGCCCGGGCGCGGTCTACCCCGCCCTGCAGCAGCTTGCCGACGAGGGATTGGTGGAGGCTGAGGAGTCCGGTGGCCGGCGCACGTTCAGCCTGACCGAGGCCGGTCGCCGTCATATCGAGGAGAACCCGGACGCGGCACGCGCGGCGTGGGAGTCGATGGCGGCCGACGACGCCGACGAGATGCCAGGCCTGTTCGCCCAGGCCGCGCAACTGGCCGGCAGCATCGTGCAGATGGCTCACGTCGGCACACCCGGGCAGATACGCGATGCCGAAGCGCTACTGGAACAGACCAGGCGCCAGATGTACCGGATCCTGGCCAGCGGCGAAGGCAGTGAGCAAGACCGAGAGCAGAAGTGAGGAACCGCAATGGACGAGCGCATCCGCGCCTCCGACGCTGACCGGGACCACATCACCGTCCGGCTGCGCGAGCATTTCGCAGCGGGCCGGCTGACCTCTGACGAGATGGACGAGCGGATCTCGGCGGCGCTGAAGGCAAAGACCCACGGCGAGCTGCGCCAGCTCATGACCGACCTGCCCGAGCCCGCGCCCGCCGCGCCGAGGGCAGCCCAGCGCCCCTACCCGGCTGGGCCACCCTGGGTGGTGCGCCGCCGCGGCCCGCGGTTGCTGCCCGTGCTGCTGCTCGTGCTACTGGCATCGCTGTTTCCCGGCGGGCACTGGCTTTTCTTCGGAGTCCTCCAAGTTTTCCTGGTGTTCTGGCTGCTGGCCTGCCTGGGCGGGATTTTCGCCATGACCCGGCCCCACCGCCACCACCGGCACAACGCATAAGACGCAGCCGACGGCCGTGGTGTGATCCAGCGGCGTTGGCGCAACGCGGCCGGTGGCTGCTTGATCGCCCCTGGATGGTCACCGTTCATTCCGGGCTGGTTCACTCGTGCTAGTGAACAACGGAGGTGCGGGTGATGGATCAGCGGCCGTCCCGGTCGCCGGAAACGCTGACCGCGCAGGCGCTGGGCGATGCCGACCCGGGGTCGGGCGGGCTGGCGCCGGTCATCAACCTGTCGACTACCTATGAGCAGTTGCCGGATGGCTCCAACCAGTACGGCCTGGCTTACACCCGGGCCGACAATCCGACCTACGAGGCCGCCGAGCAGCTGCTCGCCGCCCTGGAGGGCGCCGGCTGTGCCTGCGTCCTGTTCGCCTCGGGGATGGCCGCTATCACCGCTGTCTTCCAGTCCTTGCTGCCGGGCGATCACGTCCTGGTGGGCAAGGTCTTGTACTGGGGGGTGCGCAAGTGGCTGGCCGAATTCGCTCTCACCTGGGGCCTGGATGTGGAGTTCGTTGACACCACGGACCTGGGAGCGGTGGAGTCAGCCATCCGCCCGGGGCGGACCAGGCTGGTGTGGGTGGAGACGCCGGCCAACCCAATGTGGGACGTCACCGATCTGACCGCCGTCTGCGAGATCGCCCACGCCGCCGGTGCGCGGGTGGCGGTCGACAACACCGTGCCGACGCCGGTACTGACCAGGCCGGTCGAGTTCGGGGCCGACCTGGTTGCCTATTCCGCCACCAAGTACCTGAACGGCCACGGTGACGTCCTGGCCGGTGCGGTGCTGACCGCCCGCCCGGACCCGTTCTGGGAGCGGATCCGTTCGTGGCGCCGCAACGCGGGCGCGGTGCCCGGGCCGTTCGAGGCCTGGCTGTTGCAGCGGGGGATGCGGACGCTGTTCCTGCGGGTGCGCCGGGCCTCGGAGAGCGCCCTGGCCATCGCCCGGCACCTCGAGGCACACCCGGCCCTGACCGCGGTGCTGTACCCGGGGCTCGCCTCGCACCCTGGTCATGCGGTCGCCGCCCGCCAGATGAGCGGGGGATTCGGCGGGATGCTGTCGATCCGGGTGGCAGGCGGGCCGGAGCGGGCCAAGGCGGTGCTGGCGTCGGTCCGGGTGTTCAAGCGCGCCACCTCGCTTGGCGGGGTCGAAAGCCTCATCGAGCACCGCCGGAGCACGGAAGGGCCATCGTCCCCGGTTCCCGGGGACCTGCTGCGCCTGTCCATCGGTATCGAGGATCCCCGGGATCTGGTGGCCGACCTGGACGCTGCGCTCGGTTCGGCAGTCCCGGTCGGCGGGCCGGAGGCCCGGCCCGCGGGTGCCGGCGGCGGGGGAACGGTACCGTGACCGACCTTGTCGCCAGGGTGCAGGCCGTGCTTGGGCGGCTACCGCAGCGGCGCTCCGTGCTGCCCGCAGCCAACTTCACCTGACCATCCGGTAAGCGCCCTCAGGCCAGGCCCCCCGTCATGCAGCCGCCGCGGAAACAGCTGCCGGCGTGGGCACAAGCGCAGATCGAGTTATTCCGGCGCGACCGGGGCAGTGGCGGTAGTGGCGTGGGTAGAACTCCTAGTGGGCTGCGGGCGTCACCGGGCCCCGGGCCCAGGCCACCGGGCAGGTGATCATGAACCGACTGCGCTGGTCGCTAGCGGTGGTCCTCGTGCCGGCCATCCTCGGCGTGGCCGGGCTGCTGGTCGCCCGCGCGGCCCCGCCCGGGCCGGCCCGCCCGCCGGCCAGTACCGCGGCGGGCACCTCGGTCGCACCGGCCGCTACCCACCCAGCCACCACCCGCCCGGCAAGCACCCACCCGGCCAGCGGCGCACCGCGGGCCTCACACCCCCCGCGGCGGACCGCCCGGCCGGGGCGCACCGGCCCGTGGGCCGTGGTCGCCGCCTACTACCGCGACGTCACCGCCCGCCGCTACGCCCGGGCCTGGGCGCTGATCAGCCCGGGCCTGGCCACCGGCCAGAGCTATGCGGAGTTCGTCGCCGGTTACACCTGCACCGGCACCGAGCGGCCCGCCAAGCTAAGCCAATCCGGCCACCAGGTCAGCTTCCGCCTGACGGTCATCGACAGCTGCACCGGCGCGGCGCAGTACTACACCGGGACCGACATCGTCCGCGGCGGGAAGATCGTCGCCGCCCACGTCACCCGCACCAGCTAACCGTTATGCCGAGTCAGCGTTCGCGCGCACAAAAGCGATCGTGATGTTGTCTGGGCCGCCGGCCTCGACCGCCGCCTTCCACAGCTCGAACACGGCCCGGCCATCCTGGTGCTGGCCGAGCACCTCCTCGAGGAGGCCGGCCGGCAGCGGATCGGTGAGGCCGTCGGTACAGATGAGGTAGCTGGTGTCTGCGGCGAGGGGCGAGGAGATCAGGTGAGGATCTATGGCCGCCAACTCGTCACTGCCGCCGAGCGCCTGGGTGACGATGCTGGTCGGCAGGTCGTCATCGCCCAGCCGGTCGTCGGTGCTCAGCTGGCGCACGCCCTCCGGGCCGACCGCATAGACCCTGCTGTCGCCCACGTTGAACGCCAGCACGCGATCCGCGGTGACGACAACGCCCGCCACGGTGGTGCCCATCGCGGTCAGCGCGGGGTCGCGCGCGGCCGCGGCAAATACGTCACGGTTGCAGGCATCCAGCGCCTCCCGGAGCCTGTCCTCGCCGTCGAGCAAGGGCCCCAGCTGCGCGAGCTGGCGGGCCACCAGGGCGCTGGCCACCTCACCGCCCGCGTGGCCGCCGAGCCCGTCGGCGACCGCGACGATGAGCGGGGTGCCGAGCGGGAAAACCAGCGTCTGCGGGCTTTCTGTGACGGTGGCGCACAGCGTCCACGGCCCCACCACCAGGCTGTCCTCGTGGTGGTCACGCACCGCGCCGATGTGGCTCAACGCGGACACTGCTAGGTAGGTCACCTCAACTCGCCTCCTACGACTGCGCCTACCCGGTGGCTGCCACCGGAACGCGATGATCGCTAGCGCGAGCTGGCCCGGAACATCGTAACGGTGGCCAGGTCGCCTACGATACGGTTGGCCAGCGGCAGCGCATACCGGTACCGGCGCGGCAGCCGACTGCGCAGTTCGGGGGGCGGCCGGGTGACGGCAGCCTCCTGCACGACCTCAAGGCCGAGGGATTCCAGGGTGCTCGGGTCGTCGCACCACCATGCCCATCGCGCGTCCATGCGCTTCCTGGCGGCCATCTTGTGCTGCTGCTCGAGCGTCCGCTGGCTGTAGGTGTCGAAAGCGATGAGCGCGCCCGGGAAACTACCGACGATGCGGGCGATGACCTGCGGAGCCTGTTCCAGGTAAACAAGCACGCCCTCGGCCACGAAGAGATACGCCCCCGGGCTATCGGTGACGGCAGGCAGCCAGTCCTGGTCCAGTACCGAAGCGGCCACCATCCGGCGGCGGCCGGAATCGGCGAAGAACCTACGCCGCAGTTCGATCGTGTCGGGCAGGTCCAGGTCGATCCAGTGCACCTGGCCGTTATCGACCCGGTCGAACCGGCTATTCAGCCCGGTGCCGATCTCCACGACCGTCCCGCTTGGATGCTCCGCGAGGAAGTCGCCGACCCAGCAATCGAAGATCGCGGTGCGCAGGACGGTGACCCCGCCGCCCCAGCCGCGGCCGTACTTCTTCGTGTCGTAGTCAACCGATGCGAGGATCTCGGCCGCCTTCGGGTCACGGAGCAGCGGCCGCCTCCTGCGCGTCTCCCGCGCCCTGGCAGCCAGCGGGATGAACAGCGTTTCCTGGACCGCGCCGAGTTCCACCCGCACCAGATCTGCCATACCAGCAATTACACATCACGCGCGGCGCGGCAGCGGTGCGGTCCGCCAGCGCGACCGCCTGCTCAGTGGTGGCAGGCTGAGTTCGTGCGTGAGCAGCCGCTGCCAGGCGGATTCGTGACGACCGTCGTGCGGGCCGGGAACACGGTCCGGCGGGCACCGCCTGAGGACCCTGAGTTCGTGCGCGCTGTGCTGGAGTTGTTCGAGCGGCGCGGGTGGGCCGGGGCACCGCGGTTCCTGGGCACCGATGAGCGCGGGCGGGAAGTGCTTAGCTTCATCCACGGCCACGTGGCCTGGGAACCGGTCCAGCCACCGTCGATCACTTCGGACGCCAGCCTGGCCCGGCTGGCCGGGCTGGTGCGGGAGTTTCATGACCTGACCGCCGGGACGCCGCTGGCGGCCGGCGAGGAGGTGGTCTGCCACAACGACCTGTCGCCTAAGAACACCGTGTACCGCGACAGCGGCACGGGGCTGACGCCGGTGGCGTTCATCGACTGGGACATAGCTGCCCGGGGAAACGGATCCACGACATCGCCCATGTGTGCTGGCAATACCTCGACCTCGGCCCTTGTGTGGCCGAGCCGGCCGACGCCGGCCGGCGGATGCGGCTGATCTGCGACACCTACCGCCTGTCCGACCGCAGCGGCCTGCTGGAGGCGATCTTGTGGTGGCAGGACCGGTGCTGGCGCGGCATCGAGGCCAAGGCAGCCGCCGGCGACCCAGCGATGACCCGCCTGCGCGACAGCGGCGCAGCCCGGGCTGTACGCGGCGCGTTCAACTGGGTCACCAGCCACCGCGCCGAACTCGCCGCCCCCCTCGGCTAGGGGTCGGCCCGGCGATCGGTCAGCTCCAGGGGAACGGGGAGTTGCTCACCGGATGCAGCTCCCCCGTGCGGTAGCGGCCGAACCGGAAAGGCTCGAGCAGCGCTTGCTGCTCGCCGAGGAGTTCCTTCGCAACCAGGGCGCCGACACCGATCATCTTGAATCCGTGATTGGAATCGGCGATCACGTAAGCGTTCTGACGGAACACGTCGAAGACGGGGAAGCTGTCCGGCGTGAACGCGCCGATTCCGCCACTGCGCTCGTGCTTGTACAGGGGCCGCTTGCCTTGGAACCTCTTGTGGCAGTGCGCCAGCCCCGACGTCCACATCCGGACGAAGTCGTCGGTCACCGTGTACTCGGGGCTCTCCGGGCCATACGGGTCGATGGCGATGGCACCGGCGGGTTTGTCCACGACATTCGGGGCGGCGCCGCCCTGGAGCCCGGCGAAGTTGAAGTCGGGCTTGTAGTAGATCCCCCACAGTTCGTCCGTGATGAGGTCACCGGTCATGTCGTCGATGAGCGGCTCGGCGGAGTCCACGTGGGTGACGGGCGGGAAGTCGCCGCGGTTGTCGGTGAACTCCGTCGGCTCGATCCCGAGCGTGCCCTCCCGCAGTGCCCAGTAGGTCCACATCGGCCGGTCTGCCTGACCGGTGCCACCCGGCCCCGCCACTGTGATCGTTTCCGGCAGGCCCAGCCATGCCCATACGTCGCGGATCCATGGCCCGGCGGCGACCACGAGGTGATCGCAGGTGATTGTGCCCTGGTCGGTTTCCACCGCGGTCACCGCACCGCCATCCAGCCGGATCCCGGTGACGCGGACCCCGGTGGCGATCCGGGCGCCCTCGGCCACCGCCTTCGCCGCCAGGCCGCGGACCGCGCGGATGTTGTTCGCGTACCCGCCCTTCTTCTCGTGCAGCACTGTGGCGATCCCCGGCGCCTGCCAGTCGGCGAACATGTCGAGCAGGTAGCGGTGGCAGTCGCGTTCCCCCTCAATCAGCACTGACGGGTAGCCGATCGCCCGTTGCTCGGCGAAGATCTTCGCGACGTCCTCGGACATCACCTCCGGCGCGATCTGCAGGAAGCCGACCGGGTGGTAGGAGAACGCGTCCGGGTCCGACTCCCATACCGACACCGAATGCGCCATCAGCTCGCGCATCGCAGGCTGGAAGTAGTTGTTGCGGACGGTCCCGCACGCGATGCCAGACGCGCCCGCGCCCACCGCGCGTTTGTCGAGGACCAGGATGTCCGCACCCCCGCCGAGCCCGCGGGCCCGCAGTTCCCGGCCGAGGTGCCAGGCCGTGGAGAGCCCGTGGATGCCTGCGCCGATGATCACGTACCGGCTCTGCGTGGGGACCATGGACCCGCCCTTCAGATTCCCGGGACCCGGAAGTCATCGATCCCGATGCCGAAATCGTGGCCGATCGACACAAGCGCCAGATTATGCCAGGGGGGGCGAGCCCGGAGAGGCTGTGCCTGACGCGGGTAGTGACCGCCTGCCTGGCATGCTGTATGGCCATAAGTCACGGCCTCGACCACCAAGGGGGCCCCCGTGCCGCCGACAGCCGATGCGGACAGGTTCGCTATCCGTGAGCTTGTAGAGAACTGGGCGCTGTGGCGTGACGCCGGGGACTGGGAACGGTTCGCCACGGTGTGGCATCCCACCGAGGGCTGGATGACCGCCACCTGGTTCCAGGGGCCCGCCCGGGATTTCATCGCGGCCAGCCGCCGGGGGTTCGAAGCAGGCGTCAGCATCCTGCACTTTCTCGGTGGTCACACGGCCGACGTGGCCGGTGACCGGGCGATCGCGCAGACCAAGATGACAATCAACCAGCGGGCCGAGATCGACGGTGTCACGGTCGACGTCGTGTGCACGGGCCGCTTCTACGACTTCTGCGCCAGGCACGAGGGGCAGTGGAAGATCGTCCGCCGCCAGCCCATCTACGAGAAGGACCGCCTCGACGTCGTGGACCCCGCAGGCACCCTCAGCCTGGATGCCGCGTTGCTCGCCCGGTTCCCGGCCGGCTACCGGCACCTGGGCTACCTCCAGGCCAAGAACGGGTTCACGGTGAAGACCGGGCTGCCGGGGCTGACCGGCGAGGCCGTCACGCGCCTATACGGCGAGGGCGCCGGGTGGCTGGACGGCTCCCCGGCCCCGGGAGAGCCACGCTGATCGGCACCGGCGCCGGACCAGCGTGATGCCGGCCGGCCCGCGGCGGCACCGCGACCGCATCGCGGTGGTCGGCGGAGGTATCGGTGGCCTGGCCGCCGCGGCATTCTTGCGCCGCGCCGGGCTGGCCGCGACCGTGTACGAGCAGGCATCCGCGCTCGGCGAGGTGGGAGCGGGCCTGGTGGTGGCGCGGTACGAGCGGGTGCGGTCGCCGCGAGCCGGCCGGGTGCAGGAGGCCAGCCGGGGCCGGATCGCCCACCATCACCTCCCCGACGGACCGGAGCAGGTGGCCCGGGACGCGGCGTTCGCCGGCGAGGACCCGCTCAGCCACAACGACTGGCTCTACGGCTATGACGCCGAGCAGGCCGCCGGGGCCGCGGCGCCTGCCGGGTGAATTCTCCATCGGTTCTGCACCGCACCGGGATCCGGGCTCCATTCGTTTCGCCTTCGCTGGTCATATCCGGCGATAAGGAGAAGATGTGCCATTCCGCCCGTCTACAACTGACCGGCCCGGCCGGGAGGGTGCCCGCAGCGGCAGGCCCGCGCCGCTGGCATCGGCCAAGTACCTGCTGCTCACCTCGTTCAACCGGGATGGCGCGGCGCTGGCCACCCCGCTGCGCGTGCTGGCCGATGGCGACCGCGCCTACGTCCGGACATCGGACGCGTCGGCCCTGTCGAAACGACTCCGGCGCACCGACTGGGTCCAGGTGTCGCCGTGCACCGTGCTGGGCGTCTGCCGCACCGGGCCCACCGTCGACGCGACAGCGCGGCTGCTGGCCGGCGATGAGGCCGGCTGGGCCGCTGCGCAACTGGCGCCCAAGTACCCGGTCTGGCGCCGTTTCCTCGGTTCCCTGACCCGCCGGGTGACGGGACGGCAGGCCGTGTATTACGAGGTGCAACCGGACGAAGCCGCTGAAGAGCCGGCGCCGCCAGCCGTCGCTGTGCGGGTCCGGCAGCGGGCCCGGGTCCGGCTCGCTCCGGCTGAGACTGCGCGACGGTCAGGACAGTAGCCACCTCGCCCCAGGCGCGGTGATCGAACGCGTCGTTCGTCCACTGTTGCCAGCTCAGCGCCCGCGTTGGGTACCTTCGAGGTATCCGTAAGGCGTCGGCACTCACGTCATGCGGTCAGGTGGGCGATCAGCGCCTGCACCTTATCGACAGCGTCTGTCAGCGTAGCGATGCCGACCACACCGGCGGCCACCCCCCGGAGCAGACCACGCACGACCGACCATCGGGGCGAGGGTTCCGCTAGCTCTGATCGCGCGTCCTGGACGGATTCAAGCAGGCCTTCCGGGTCCGTAATGGAATCACGATGCAACTCCAGCTGCCGAATGATCTCGTCCAGCAGCTCGGCAGTCTCGGCCAGCGCGGCTGGCCTTTGTACCACCGCGGATGATCCGTGGCCAATGACAATGCCCGTTCCCTGGACGTCACCGACCTTGATCGGAGAGCCTTGCTGCTGCCTATTCCGACGATCCGTCATTTCTCTCCTTGCGGGACTTATTCACCTTAACGGAGGAGTTGCTGCCAACGTTGACACCGGTGCTGTTACTTATGTCCCTGACCTTGATACTGTTGTCGAAGATGACCTTTACCTGTGCCTTGTACCACTCAAGATCCACGTTATGATTTTCGAGGAATATCTCGACCGCTCGGGTGAGTGTCTGCTGAGCGAGCAGGACATACATCTTCTCATCCCGGGCCAGAAAGTAGTGCCGCCGTTGTTTTCCGCATGCGTGTTCGCGGATACTCTTGTTCGCACCATAATCAAAGACATAACCATTTCGAATCGCGCGGGACTGTCGATTCTTCTGCCGCACCGCTTTATGCGGTTGCCGCCAGGTCCGGTAAACATTGTATGGGGACAAAAACAGGGCGGGGAGCGTCTCACGGGCGCCAAACCGCAGTTCGGTCCGCAATTGCCGGTACTTCGACCGTTCATGCAACTTATCAATCACGAGAAAGTTGTCCCGCAGCGGCGGGAGAACCCGGAAGGTCCAGTCGATATAAAGCGACTCGCCGGTGTGGACAGCACGGATGAACATCGTGACCACAAGCTGACCTTCCCACCCGGGCATCTCGACACATACATATGTGCGGGCTTCCGGAGTCGGGTGAAGCGCGGCGTCCTCAAGGAGGTCTCTATCGACTGAACTGGGCGGCGGCCGCAGCGGGTCGGGCAGCAACCGGGGATCGTTCTGGATGTGCAGGCCGTTCACGAAAAGCCGCTCATACACCCTGATATTCGTCAGGCTCTTGGCGAGTCCAGCCTGGCA
>Ga0075423_10002074_pt1 | contig 17998 bp, 17 predicted proteins | sample SoiMethybrSBSTD2_FD_80114 | JGI IMG/M metagenome (GOLD analysis project Ga0075423, IMG submission 80114) | Bulk soil microbial communities from a Populus tree surrounding site in Tennessee, USA - Soil MetaG P. TD hybrid SBSTD2 | ecosystem: Environmental > Terrestrial > Soil > Tree plantation...
ATCACTGGCGGATGCTGAGGTGCTCGGATCAAGATCAGTTTTGCGGAGCGACCTACGATCCCGCGCCGCGTTCGGGCCGGTCCGGCTAAAGCCGGACACTACGTCTATTGGTCCGGCTAAAGCCGGACACTACGTCTATTGGTCCGGCTGAAGCCGGACACTACGTCTAATGGACGCTACGTACGGTCACTCAGTAACGCACGGAGCACGAACAGTACGTTCGCCGGGCGCTCGCCGAGCCGCCGCATGAAATACGGAAACCATTCCTTCCCGAACGGCACGTAGACGCGAACGCGATAGCCGGCGGCGATGAGCTCGTTCTGCAGATCGCGGCGAACGCCGAACAACATCTGGAACTCGAACTTGTCGCTGCTGATGCCTCGCTCGGTGGCGTAGGCGCGGGCCTCGGCGATGATCGCGGGATCGTGCGTCGCGATCGCGGGGTAGACGCCGTGATCGAGCAGCAGACGCATCTGCCGCACGTACGCCGCGTCGACGTCGGTCTTCTGCTGGAATGCCACCGACGAAGGCTCCTTGTACGCGCCCTTGACCAGACGCACGCGCGCACCCAGCTCGTTCATCCGGCGCACATCCTGCTCGGTGCGGAACAGGCTCGATTGCAGCGCCAGGCCGATGTTGCGGTATTCGAGCGTCCACAGCGTCTCGAACACCTGGATCGTGGCCTCGGTGTACGGCGAGTTCTCCATGTCGATGCGCACGAAGAACTGGTGTCGCGCCGCTGGTTCGAGAATGCGACGCAGGTTGTCGACGCAGGTGGCGCGATCGATGGCCATCCCGAGCTGCGTCAGCTTGAGCGAGATGTTGCGCTCGATGCCGGCCGCTTCGATGACGTCGATGAGACGGATGTACTCGCGCGCCGCCGCCGTGGCCTTCGCGATCGTCGACACGCTCTCGCCCAGATAGTCGAGCGCCAGGTGAAACCCTCGCGTCTGGAGAATCCGCGCCGCCTCAATCGCCTCATCGATGCTTTCGCCGGCGATGAAGCGGCGCGCGAAGCCATCCCTCCGCATGCCGTACTTCGACGCGAGGCGTTTGAGCGACGCGTTTCGCGACAGAAGGGTGAACATCGGCGTGTGCGCGGGTGGGGGCCCGCTAGTGCGTGCGGCGAGAGGGCGACTCGAGCAAATGATCGAGCGACCGCGCGTAGTAGCGCAGCACGGTGCGGTTTCGCACGCGCACGCGGCCCTGGTCCAGGACCACGATGCCGCGCGCCTCGAGCGGCTCGAGCGCCTCGGCCACCGCCTCGGCGCCGCTCGTCACGCCCAGGTTCGCGCCCATGCTGCCCAGCGTGTCGATCACCGCGTCGGCGCGCTGCTGGAGATCGCGGCGCGAGATTGACGGCCGCATCGCCGAGGCCACCACCGACACCGGCAGCACCTTGTAGAGCCGGCCAATCACGTTCATCACCGCGTGCGACAGATCGAGCACCGCGCGCCGTGAATCGGGGTCGACGTCGGACGCCGCGATCGGCGTCCCGAAGGTGACGAAGGCGCGCGATCGGTAGCCGACGGCGTAGCGCACCATCTCGGCCAGCTCGCGGCTGAATGGCCGCTGCGATCGTTTGATCCGCTGCCGCGCGAGCACGTGATCCTCGAGCACCAGGTCGTAGGACACGGCGGTGGGCAGAACCACCATGTGCGGCTGCTTCGCTTGCAGCGCCGCGTGCATGAGGCCGGTCTTTGGAATCTTGATGTCGCCGCTGTAGCTGCGGCCGCCCTCGGGGTAGAAGAAGAAGTCGTGCGTGCGCAGCAGCTCGGCGACGTACGCCTTCAATGTCATCAGGTAGGCGGGATCCTTTGTGTTGCGGCGGATCGGAATGGCACCGGTGACGTGACGATGGATCAGGCCAAGCGGACCGCCGAACAAGTTGATGCCGGCGGCAATGATCGGCGGCCGGATGCCGTTGTCATCGAGCACCAGCGGCTCGACCAGGTAGTCGATGTGACTGCGATGGTTCGAGGCGTAGACGACGCGCCCGGCCTTGGCGGCGGCCTTCGCGATCTCGACGTGCTCGCCGATGCGCTCGATCTTGCGGAGAATCGGATACAGCGGATGCTTGAGCGCGCGGTAGATCGAATAGCGCTGCGTCGTACGCAGCTCCTCGAGATACGCTTCGATCTTCGCGCGTGCGGTGCGCCCGCTTTCGCCGTGGCTCCCCTGCAAGTAGCGCGCAATTTCTTCGCGAGACAACACGGCCTGGGTGATCTCGTCGATCATCGCCGTGTGCGACTATACCGGAAAAAGTCGAAGAAGTGGAAAAGTGGCGCAGCGGTCACAGTCGTTTGCAAAGCGCCTCGGTGAACTCAGTCGTACTCGCGCTGCCACCGAGATCCTTCGTCTTGGTGCCGGACTGCAGCGTCGCGCCGAGCGCTTTCATGATCCGATCGGCGATCGCGTTCTCTCCAAGGTGCCGCAGCATCAGGAGCGCGGAGAGGAGCAGCGCGGTTGGATTGGCCACTCCCTTGCCAGCGATGTCGGGCGCGCTGCCGTGCACCGCTTCGAACACGCCGATGCTCGTGCCGAGATTCGCCCCCGGCACCACGCCGAGTCCACCCACGAGCCCTGCGCAGAGATCCGAGACGATGTCTCCATAGAGATTCGGCATCAGCAGGATGTCGAACTGCGCGGGGTTGATCACCAGCTGCATGCACGCCGCGTCGACGATGCGATCGTCGCAGACGATGTCGGGATAGCGCTCGGCCACTTTGCGTACGCATCGAAGGAACAGTCCATCGCCAAGCTTCATGATGTTGGCTTTGTGCACGGCGGTGACCCGCTTGCGGGCATGCTTGCGCGCGTACTCGAAGGCGAACGTCGCAATCCGCGTCGACGCTTCCTCGGTGATGATCTTCAGGCTCTCGACCACGCCCGGCACCACTTCGTGCTCGAGCCCCGAGTAGAGGTCCTCGGTGTTCTCGCGCACGATGACGATGTTGACCCCCTGATATCGCGACGGTACCGAGGGGATGTTCCACACCGGACGCAGGTTCGCAAACAGGTTCAGCGCTTTGCGCAGGCCGACGTTGACGCTGGTGAAGCCGCCGCCCACCGGCGTCGTCACCGGCCCTTTCAGCGCGACTTTGGTGCGCTCGATGGAATCCAGCAGCTCCACTGGCAGCGGCGAGCCGTGCGGCTCGATCGCCATCACGCCCGCGAGATGCGGCTCCCACTCGGCGCGAAAGCCCGAAGCCCCGAGGATGCGGACCACCGCGTTGGTCACTTCTGGTCCGATGCCGTCGCCGGGGATCAGCGTGATGGTGTGTGTCACTCGCCGGCTTCCCAGTACAGAAGGGCCAGCGCGCCCAGCACGTTCAGCATCATGAGCCGTGTCGACAGCGCGTGCAGCTCGTCGAAACGGACGCGCCGCACATCGTCGGCGGGAAGACGAGAAGGCAGACCGCCGACCTCGCGCTGGATCGCGTTGATGCGGCCGATCACGACCACACCTGAATAGACGGCCACCGCGAGCATGGCGGCGACGATGATGCCGCGGACGGCCAGACCGCGCGGACGAGGACCGAGCAGCGCCATCGCCGCCATCGACAGCAACAGGACCGCGGCGGCCCCGTACGCGAGGTAGTGAAAGCGCGCGAGCACGGCGCCGAACAGCTCGCCCGCGAGCGCGCGGCCGGTGTCGGGTGCACTGGCCTGCAGCACTTGGAAGGTAGCCAGCGCGACCAGCGCGCCCAGCACGATCATGCCGCCGAGCCACACCACCAGCGCGAGCATGTACACGTACCGCAACGCGCGCATCCGCTCATTATAATGACGTGCACGAAGGGAGTGTTTGTGCCTGCATCCTCTCGTGTACCTGCGCTGCAGAACATCGCGACGCGCCTCCGTATCGATTCGGTGCGCTGCACCTCCGAAGCCGGCAGCGGTCACCCCACGACCTGCTGCTCCGCAGCGGAACTTGTGGCCGCGCTCTTCTTCTCCGAAATGCGGTATGACCCGCGTCATCCCGAGAATCCCGACAACGATCGATTCGTGCTCTCGAAGGGCCACGGCGCGCCACTGCTGTACTCCGCGTGGGCGGAAGTGGGCATCATCAGCCGCGACGATCTGTTGACGCTTCGCCGGTTCGATTCGGATCTCGAAGGACATCCGACTCCGCGTCTGCCATGGGTCGACGTGGCGACCGGTTCGCTCGGTCAGGGGTTGTGCGCCGGCGTGGGCATCGCGCTGAACGCTCGTCGTATTGCGTCGGAGTACCGCACCTACGTGCTGCTCGGCGACGGCGAGACGGCTGAAGGATCGGTGTGGGAAGCGGCCAACGTAGCCTCGTCTTTCGCGCTCGATTCGTTGTGCGCGATCATCGACGTCAACGGACTCGGACAGAGCCGGGCCACGCAGTTGGATCACGACATCGACGCTTACGTCGCGCGCTGGCGAGCGGCATCCTGGCACGTCGTGGCGATCGACGGCCACGACCTCACGCAGGTGCTGTCCGCACTGGACGAGGCGCGTGCCGCCAAGGGCCGGCCGACGATGATCGTAGCCAAGACGATCAAGGGCAAAGGCATTTCGTTTGTCGAGGGCAAGCAGGGGTGGCACGGCAAGGCGCTCAAGAAGGGGAAGGAGCTCGACACCGCGATCGCCGAGCTCGAGTCGCAGATCGTCAACGAGCCTGAGCCGATCGTGCGGCCGGCCCCGCGCGTCGTGTCGCGCGCACCAGCACGTCGCGGAACGCTGCCGCCACCCGCCTACGCGCTTGGCGACAGCGTGGCCACTCGCGAAGCGTTCGGTACGGCGATCGCCCGTCTTGGCGCCGTCGACGATCGTGTGGTGGCGCTCGACGGCGACGTGGGCAACTCGACGTTCAGCGAGAAGTTCGAGCATCAGTTTCCCGATCGCTTCTACGAGTGCTTCATCGCCGAGCAGGTGATGGTCGGCACGGCGATGGGACTGGCCGCGCGCGGCGCCATTCCATTCCCCTCGACGTTTGCCGCCTTTCTCAGCAGGGCGGCCGACTTCATCCGGATGGCGGCGATCAGCAACCTGAACATCAAGATGGCCGGCAGTCATGCGGGCGTGTCGATCGGCGAGGACGGTCCGTCGCAGATGGCACTCGAGGATCTGGCGATGATGCGGGCGCAGCCGAACATCGCGGTGCTGTATCCCTGCGACGCGGTCAGCACCGATCGGCTGGTGGAGGCGATGGCGTCGCATCCGGGACCGGCCTACATGCGCACGTCGCGGCCGAAGACGCCGGTGATTTACGGACCTGAGGAGACCTTCCCAATCGGTGGTCTCAAGGTGCTGAGGCACAGCCCGTCCGACCAGGCCACGGTCATTGGCGCGGGAATCACGGTGGTCGAGGCGCTTCGCGCTCACGACGAGCTCGCGGCGAAGAACGTCCACATTCGTGTGATCGATCTTTACAGCGTGCAGCCGGTGGATGCGGCGGCGCTGCTGCGCAGTGCGCGCGACACCAACGGACGGGTGATCACCGTCGAAGATCACTACGCCGCGGGCGGCATCGGCGATGCCGTCGCAGCCGCCATTGCCGCGGGCGGATTCACCGTGCAGCGTCTCGCGGTGCGCGAAATCCCGCGCAGCGGCACGCCCGAGCAGCTGATCGACCACTACGGTCTCTCGTCGCGGCACATCGTGGCGGCGGTTCTCGGTGTGTAGGAGAAACGGAGGTCCGGCTAAAACCGGACACTACGTACGGAGTGTCGTCATTGCACTTGGAGTGTCGTGCGCGATAGGCATCACGTCTGGCGCGCAGACCGGCGCCCCCGGCATGCGCGATCCGGCGTGGTCGCCGGACGGGAAGCGTCTGGCCGTGGTCGTCCTCGATCGCATCTGGATCACGCAGGCGGACGGACACGATGCGATCGAGCTGACGAAGGCGCCAGGGTCCGAGCGCGAGCCGGCATGGTCGCCGGACGGTAAGCGCCTCGCCTTTGCCGCCGACCGCGGCGAGGGTTTCGATCTGTTCGTCGCCGGCACGCGCGGCGGTGCGCCGGAGCGAGTGGTGCCGCTCGATGGCGACGAGCGCACCCCGTCATGGACCCCTGACGGACGCCTGGTGTTCTCGCACCGAGCCTCCGGATCGACGCAGTGGGATCTGCTGCTGATCGATCCCGACGCGCCGGACGAGGAACGCATCCCGCTTCGCCTCACGCAATCGCTGGACGATGAAATTCAGCCGCGAGTCTCACCAGACGGACAGCGTGTCGCCTTCGCGTCGAATCGCGGCAATGACGATGGCGACTTCGATATCTGGGTGATGCGGCTGCTCGGCCGCAGCTCGCCCGATGAAGGCGGCGGGCGCGGGCCGGCAGTGCGTTTCGCACGCGCGCCGGGGTACGACGGCTACCCGACGTGGTCGCCCGATGGGACGCGTCTCGCCTATTACGCGGTGCGCGATGGTGTCGGGGCGACGTGGGTGGCGGGCATCGATCCGCTGAGCGGTACGTCCGTGTCGGCGGCAGTGCGGTCGGCGTTTCCACCGGTGCTCGTGTCTCGACACGGCGGCACGTTGTCGTGGTCGCCCGATGGCCACACGATCGCAATTGGCGAGATCCCCGAGCCCGAGCCGACCTACAACGGCAATCCCGATCGCGACACCAGCGAGCCGCCGGCACTCTTCGGCCTTGGCCATGCCTATCAGCTGTGGACCGTTGCCGCGCCGCGCGCGATCGATGAAGCCGGGCGTGCGCTCGTGCCGGCAGTCACCGCATCGCCGGCGGCGCTGATCCGCGGGTTCGACACCGTGTGGACATCGCTGAAGCGGATGTACTACGACTCGGGCGATGGCGCGCGTCGATGGGACGATCTGCGGGCGACGTACCGGCCGCGCGCCGAGCACGTGCGCAACGAAGACGCGCTCGAAGATCTCGTCGATCGCATGATCGCCGAGCAGCCGCTGGTGAAGCCGGTCGTCACCTCGACGCATGCCGTGGTCGCGTCGGCGCATCCGCGCGCGTCGGAGGCCGGACGCGACATCCTGGCGCGCGGCGGCAACATCGTCGACGCGGCGATCGCGGTGTCGTTCGCGCTTGGCGTCGTGGAGCCCGATGCCTCGGGCATCGGCGGCGACGGTCAGGCCGTGCTGTTTCTGAAGGGCATGAGCGAGCCGACGGTCATCGAGTTCAAGGATCAGACGCCCCGCGGCGCGACGCTCGATACCCCCAGTCTGTTCCGCGGCGGCCGGCTGATCGGCGACGGCCCGATGTCGATCAACATTCCAGGAGTGGTTGCCGGTCTCGACTACCTTTACACCCACTACGCGAGCGGGCGCGTGCCGTGGGCGGATCTCGTGGCCCCTGCCGTGCAGTATGCCGAGCAGGGGTTCGTCCTGGATCAGACGCTGCCGTCGAGCATCGCCGAGGGGCGGCAATCGTTTCAGAAGTACACCAGTGCCGCGCGCATCTTCCTGCCAGGGGCGCGCGTGCCGCGCGCCGGCGATCGCTTCGTCAATCGCGATTACGCGTCGACGCTGAAGACGATCGCGAGCGAGGGCGCGAGCGCGTTCTATCGCGGGTCGATCGCGCGCCGCATTGCCGCCGACATGGCAGCCAGCGGCGGGCTCATCACCGAGTCGGATCTCGCGCAGTATCGGGCGATCGAACGCAAGCCGGTGGCGGGACGCTACCGCAATCACGTGCTCTACACCGGCGGGCCTCCTGTCGCGGCGGGTGTATCACTGCTAGAGACGCTGCAGGTGTTCAGCAATTACCACGCCCGGCCGCACGCGACGGCGGCGACCGACGCCGAATACTGGCACTATGCGATCGAGTCGTGGAAGCTGCGCGATGCGGTGTCGCGGATTGCCGATCCCGCGCAGTGGGCCGTGGACTTCGAGGAGCACTTGAAGGCCGAGCACGCGGCGATGCTGTTCCGGCGCATCCAGCGCGATACCGCGCTGAACTTTCCCGACGACTCCGATGAAGTAACGGCGGGTCCCGAACGGATCGGCAGCGGCACCAGCGGATTCGTGATCGCCGACACCGAGGGCAACATCATCGCCGTCACGCAGACGCTCAGCACGTGGGGCGGATCGTTCTACGTCACTCCTGGGCTCGGCTTTCTCTACAACAACCACCTGCGCGCGAACCGCATCACACCCGGTGTCTATGGGCAGCTGATGCCGCTGACGCGATCCAGCACGGCGAATCTGCCCGTGCTCGCGTTCCGCGAGCAGGATGGCCGACGCGTGCCTCGCTTCGGTGTGGCGACTGCCGGCAACGCGTGGATCCCGGCGGCCACGTATTCGATCGTCACCGCGATTCTCGATGGTGGGCTGTCGATGCAGCGTGCGATCGAGGCGCCTCGATTTCTTGTTGGCCGCGACCCGGCCACGACCAACGTTGCGGCAGCTCGAGTGGAGATCGAGGATCGTTTTCCTCGCGCGATCCTGCGCGAGCTCGCCGCACGCGGTCATCGTTTCCACAAAGTCGGACGCAAAGGCGAGCTGCGATACGGCTATGCGTCAGGGGCGATGATCGATCTCGACGGCGGCACGGTCGAAGGCGGGGCCGATCCGAGACGTTCGCACGCGGCGATTGCGGTTCCGTGAGACGGAACCTAAACCTACAGTTTTCACCTGATTACTGACTGTGTGAACGCCTGATATCTTCGCCTTACTCCCTCCGGGCGCTCCTGGAGACCTTACGTCCCTATGGCAATCTTTCCAGGGCAGCGGACCGTGCCGCTCGATCAGGTCGGAGTGTCGCTCGCTCCTTCGGAAGGCGGTGTCTACGCGATTTGCGGGGTGGATGGCGGGTATTTGTACTTCGGCGAGACCAACGATGTTCGCCGTCGGTTGATGGAGCATCTCGAGGATGAGACCAGCTGCGTCAATCGCGCCGGCGGCGTGTTCTTCGCCTACGAGATTTACCCGAGCTATGGCACTCGCATTGCGCGCCGCAACAAACTGATCGCCACCTATCTGCCGCCGTGTAATTAGTCGCGAGGCGGGCTCGATCCGACGCCGTCGATTCTGCCGGTCAGCCGGTAGAAATAGACGTTGATCCCGTTCACCGTCACCACGGTGAACAACGGGCCGCATCGCACCGACACCGAGGCCAGTCGCGATGTGTACTCACACGGGCGCACCACGCATGGCCACCCAAGGAGGTTGGCGAGCCAGCCTGTCGTTCTCAACCACATGAGCCGAAGGCGTTCCCACATGGGGTCGGCGATTGCAAACTGCTTGACCTCAACCGGCTGTGTTTCTTCGCTTTGTGATCGGCGGCCGCACCCTGTATTGACTTTTAGGTCGCGGTCGGAAACCCCGGCGCGCCGGTGATCTTTTTCGCCTGCCACAGATGCCGGCGTTCGTGCGCTGCCATGACCGCGAAACCCGAGCCGAGCGGAATGCGCAGCCACGCGATCGAGGGCGATCGGACGCGCGCCCGCGCGAGATCGACGCCGTTGGCCTGACGCAGTCGATCGATGTATTGGACCTGATAGGCGCGGAACGCCGCCAGAATCTCGCGTCGCGGACGGCCCGCTCCGGGGTAGACGGTGGGATGCGCGTTTCGCCGCCAGCGCACCGGCGGTTCGTTGACGCGGACGTACAAACGCCCGAACCAGTTGTAGATGAACGGCCCTTCGCCGTAGACGCCGCGGCGGATGGCGTCGGCTATGCCTTCATCCAACAGCGGAAGGTAGACCCGCGCGGTCGCGTTGAGGTGCTCGAGGCAATCGGCGATCGACCATCCCTCGGATGAGGGCCGCCAGACGAACTGGTCGTCTGAGAGCGGCGAGCACAGCGCCATGGCGTCGGAGGAGATCTGCTCGAACTGGAGGCGAAACTCGTCGATCTCCGGGGTTAGGCGCCCTGGTGTGCCCATAGCATCGGCGGCGATTGTAGCAAGCGCGATCTCGCGAATTGCACAGTTTCACGAAACTCAAAACTCAAAACTCAAAAACTCAAGGACTCGAGACTCTCTCCTTCCGTCTATTTGAGTTTTGCCTTTTGAGTTTTGAGTTGAGATCGGTGCATGATTAACGCCCCTGAGCGAGCCCTTCGACTTCGCTCAGGGCGAGTCGATTGGGGGCGTCATGACACGCGAAGAGCAGGCTACCCTCGCCGGGACGCGTTCATCTCAGAGCGGCATGACGCGGGAGGAAACGGTCGCGTTCTTCAAGCGGCGCGCCGAGGCGTACGAAGATCTCGATGCCGCCGCGCTTGCCGCCGACTACGCCGAGGACGCCGTGATCGAGAGCCCGTCGACCGGCAAGCACGCCGGCCGAGACGCCGAGAAGGCGCTCAGCGCCGTCTTCAAGGCGTTCCTCGATCTCACGATGACCAACGACGAGATGGTGATCGACGGCGACCGGGTGGTCACCGTGCACACCGCCGAAGGCACGCACATGCAGGAACTGCTCGGCATCGCGCCCAGCGGCAAGCCCTTCACGATGACCGTGGCGTTCATCTACGAGCTGCGCGATCGCAAGATCATCCGCGAGCAGCGTGTCTACGATTTCACGGGGATGTTGATCCAGATCGGCGCGTTCAAGGCACGGCCGACGAGTTGAACAGTTCCGGGTTCGAGGTTCGAGGTTCGAGGTTCGAACGTCGAACGTCGAACCTCGAACTTCGAACCAACCAGAATCCATCAGCGTTCGTCCAACCGAAGCGGAGGGACGAGTCGATGCGGCGTGTCCTCGCTCTGATGGCCACGATTCTCGCCACGATCTCGATCGGGGTCATGGCGCAGTCGTATCCACCGACCGGGCGGATGATTGATATCGGCGGACGCGCGCTCCATATCCACTGCGTCGGACAGGGCACTCCCACCGTCGTGCTGATCGCCGGCGGCGGTGCCTATTCGATCGATTGGGCGCTCGTGCAGCCGTTGATCGCGCAGCGGACGCGCGTCTGCGCGTACGATCGCGCCGGTCTTGCGTGGAGCGATCCCGGACCCGCCGATGAGACTGTCGAACAGACCGTGTCCGATCTGCACGCGCTGCTCTCGGCATCAAAGGAATCCGGTCGGTATGTACTCGTCGGCGCGTCGATCGCCGGCTTGTATATCCGTGCCTACCAGCGAGCGTTTCCCGGTGAGGTCGCCGGCCTCGTGTTCACCAACAGCAGCAACCGTGTCGGCATTGTCGGCACCAAGGGACTCCTCTGGGAGATCACCGAAGACGACGTGCGATCGGCGTATCCGCTACGGGGGTTGACCAAGCCGCCGAAGCCGGCGCGCGAGGGCGAGCCCTTCGATCGGCTTCCGCCCGACTTGCAAGCGATTCGCTTGTGGCTGGATGTTCGCAACTGGGAGCGGTTCAATCCTGAAGCCGCGACACCAGCGTCGATGCTGTCGTGGCGCCGCGAGTTCATTCGCGAGTTCGACGAGACCGATGGTCCGCAACCGCCCCTTGGCGCACTGCCCGTCGTCGTCATCTCGAGCACCGGCATCGCGTCGGATGCCGAACGTCGATCGCGCGACGGTGCGATGGCGCGCCTCGACGTCCTGAGCACGAACTCGGTGCACATCACCGCCGACGGCAGTGGCCACGAAATCCACCTCTTTCAACCCGATCGCGTCGTCGACGGCACCGCCAGAGCGGTGACCATGGCGCGCACCCGTTAGCCGTCTGCTCCCATCGATAAACGATGGGTCTTGACAGCGCCGCGGCGCGCGGCCATCATGCTCCCATCGTCTAACGATGGGAGCGCATGGGAAAGAGTAGCCCGCCGCCGGATCTGCTGCCAGGCACGCTCGATCTGCTCGTTCTCAAGACGCTGCTGCGCGGCCCGATGCACGGCTACGGCATCGCCCAACATCTGAAGACGACGTCCGAGGACGTGTTGCAGGTAGGGGAGAGCTCGCTGTATCCGGCGCTGCAGCGACTGCTGCTGAACGACTACGTTAAGGCCGAGTGGGGCGCTTCCGAGAACAACCGCCGCGCCCGTTTTTATACGCTCACCGCCGCCGGGCGCAGGCGACTTGCTGCCGAGCGTGAAGAGTTCGATCGCCTCATTCTCGCCATCCACAAGGTGCTGGCATCATGATGGCGAGGCTCGCCCGCCGCGTGCAGCATTGGCTGCGATCGCGCGACCAGGAAGCGGCACTGCGCGAGGAGATCGAGTTCCATCAGGCAATGAAGCAGGCGGAGCTCGAGCGCGACGGGATGCCTGCAGGCGATGCCCGTCTCGCGGCTCGGCGCGCGATGGGCAACGTGACGATCGCTCACGAGCACGCGCGCGCGGTGTGGATCTGGCCGTGGCTCGACAGCGTGGGGCAGGATGTCCGATACGCCGTACGCAGCCTGCGACGTCAGCCCGGGTTCACATCGATGTCGCTGATCGTTCTCGGCATCGCGCTCGGCTTGAACGCCAGCCTGTTCACGGTGGTCGCCGGCATCGCGATTCGTCCGATGGCCGGTGTGCACGATCCGGCCACGATTGCAACCGTCTCCGGGGTGAACCCTCCAGGCCTTGGCGGGGTGAGCGGCCTCTCGTTTCCCGAATACGCTTTTCTCGCCGAGCACACGAAGGCGTTCACCGGCCTCGTTGCCGCGCGAACGATGTCGGTGCAACTCGAGAGCGAGGGAGCGGGGCGATCGACGGCCGCGTATCTCGTGACGGCGAACTATTTTGACGTCCTCGGTGTCCAGTTGGAACGAGGCCGGGGGTTTGTAGCCGGCGAGGATCGTCGTGGATCCGCGCGGGTGGCCGTGCTCAGCTACCAGTTGTGGAACACGCACTTCGCCGCTGATCCCGCGATCGTCGGTCGGCAGGTGCAGATCAACGGGTTGCCGTTCACCGTCGTTGGTGTCGTCTCACGCGCATTCGTTGGTCCAGAGGGCGCGCCGCACCGTGTGTGGCTGCCTTTGTCGATGCAGCCGCTCCTGCGACCAAACGATCCCTTTGCGGCCCAGATGCTCGATCGGCCGCAGGACTGCTGCGTCACGGTGACCGGGCGTCTCGCGCCGTCGAGCACCCGCGAGTTCGCGCGGGCGGAGATACAGGTGCTGAGCACACGGTTTCGAGCGGCGACTGCCCAGCAAGATCGTCAGATCGTGGTCGGCGGCACGCAGTTTCTATCCGGCCGGCGAGGCGAGATGCAGGCGCTGGCGATTCTCGGAGTCCTGTTCCTTGGCATCACGCTGGTGCTGTTCATCGCGTGTGCGAACGTCGGTAATCTGCTCCTGGCGCGAGCGGCTGCGCGCGTTGGAGAGATAGGGGTCCGGCTGTCGCTCGGCGCTGACCGTGCACGCATCGTGCGCCAGCTTCTGACCGAAGGGTTCGTCCTCTCATCGCTCGCGACTGGCATCGGCGTGCTCGTTTCGAAGTGGCTTCCGCCGTTCGTGCTCGGCGCGGTCGCGGGGGTGGCGCGGCCGTTCGACCTCGATCCGGATCGATGGGTCCTGCTGTACGCATTGGCGATCGCGATGTTGTCGTGCGTGGCGTTTGCGTTGGCACCGGCGCTTCACGCGACACGCGGCGATGTGGCGAGCGCGATCAAAGGCGACGCATCGGGGCTCAAGTCGCGGTTTCCCCTGCGTAGTGCGCTGCTTGCGATTCAGGTGGCCGTGTCGGTAGTGCTGTTGACGAGCGCAGGTCTCCTCCTGCGCGGCGTGGCACAGGCGCGCATCCTGGATCCGGGGTTCGACGTCGATGGCGTTTCGGTGGCGACGATCGGTGTCCCGGAGAGTGCGTACGACGCGGCCCGGACGCGCAGCTTCATGGACGCCGTTACGTCAGAACTGCGACGCGCGCGGGTGCCGCGGTTTGCCTTCGTCTCTGACGAGCCGCTGGGCGATCGGAGCAGCTTCACCGCAATGCGTCTACGGAGTGAGAGCGAGGGGCAGGCGAGAAGCATCGAGTTTCTCGCGGTGTCGCCCGGATTCTTCGCGGCGCTCCGCATACCGATCCTCGCCGGGCGTGATTTCATCGACAGTGATCGCGGGCGCAACGTTGTGATCGTCAGCCAATCGATGGCACGCCGGAACTGGCCCGCTGGAAACGCCGTCGGGCAGTCATTCTTCGGCGGCGGCCGCCAGCTGATGGAGATCGTCGGTGTCGTCGCGGACAGCCACGTCGCGGGTATGGAGGACATATCGCCGCTGTTGTTCTTTCCGCTGCGCGAGAACCCGGGCCCACTGCCCGGGCTAGTCTTCGGCTCGCAAGAGCGTTCGACCGCCGCGACGATTGCCGCGATCGTCGAACGCTTAGAGCCGAAGGCGCGCGTCGAGATCACTCCGCTCCGGGACCGCCTCGAGAACTGGCTCGGCGAGCTCGCGTTGGCGCCGCTGGCCGCATCGGCGCTTGGCGCGTTCGCGCTCCTCGTCGCGACGGTCGGAATGATCGGGGTTTTCTCGTATGCAGTTCGGCAGCGGACGCGCGAGATCGGGATTCGAGTGGCGCTGGGCGCGGGCGGGCGCGACGTGATTCGTCTGGTGCTCGCGTCGAGCTCGCGTGCGGTGCTGATCGGCCTGGGCGTCGGCGCGCTTGGCGCGATCGGCGCATCACAGGTGCTGCGAAGCGCGCTCTATGGCCTCAGTCCGCTGGACCCGATCGCTTACGGCGCCGTAGTCATGATGCTGGCGACCGCAGCGCTCGTCGCGAGCTACATCCCCGCTCGCCGTGCCCTGCGCATCGATCCGGTTCGGGCGCTGCGCTATGACTGAGTCGGGCGCTCTGACGAGGATGCCGAACGTCGAACCCGGAACTCGAGAACTTGGAACGGCGAACGCGGAACCCCGAACGTCGAATGTCGAACGTCGAACTTCGAACAGTAGATCTCAGTAAAGCCGCTTCCGATTTCCTTCCTCGACTTCTCTCTCGTAGTCCTCCACTGTGACGCCCGCGGGGCGAATCTGATCGTGGAGCACGCAGGCCATCGATGGCAGTGCGTCCGCACTCGGCCAGTCGTCGTGTTTCCACAGTTGCGATCGGATGAACGCTTTCGGGCAGTGAAGGAAGCACTGCTCGACCTCGACGCCGATTCCCAGGAGCGGCGTCTTGCCGTGCATGGCCATTCGCGCAAGCAGGTCCGGATCGGCGGTGATCCAGGCGCGGCCGTTGACGCGGAGCGTTTCCTGACGCCCCGGCACGAGGAAGATCAGCCCCACATGCGGATTCGCCAGCAGGTTGACCATGCCGTCGAGCCGTTTGTTGCCCGGCCGTTCCGGAATGACAAGACGTCGATCGTCCAGCACGTGGACGAAGCCTGGAGGGTCGCCCTTGGGCGAGACGTCGCAGCGGCCATCGGCGCCGCACGTCGACATCAGCAGGAACGGCGATCGCGCGATGAACGCGCGGCTGTGGACGTCGAGCGCGGGGCGCTCTTTCAGCTTCGATCGATCGGCGGGTACGCCCACGAGATCGCGCAGCTGCTGTTCGCTGCTGATGGTGCTGTCGAAGGGGAGTGGCATGTCGGCCTCGCGTCAGGTCCGGCTAAAGCCGGACGCTACGTACGGACTGTCCCTACGATAAACGTTTCATGCGATTCGCGACAGAGTAGCGCGTCTTGCGCAGGTCGGCCCACACGTCGCCCACCTGTTCGACCCGTCCCGCCATCGTCCGCAGCGTGAACGCCTGCGGCGACGCGTCACCGCGCTCGATTTCGTCCCAGGTGCACGGCGCCGAGACTGGCGCACCGGGCTTGGGGCGGACGGCGTAGGCCGCGGCGAACGTGGCGCTATAGCCGTTGCGTCCCGTATCGACGTAGATGCGCGAACCGCGATCGGCCTTGCTGAACTCCTGGGTGAGCCGATCCGGGTGCCGCGCCACGAGCGCGGCGCCCACCGCGTTGGCAAACCGCGCCGCATCACCCTTCTTCGTCTTTCCGTCGAGCGGCACCACGATGTGGAAACCCTTCGAGCCGGACGTCTTCACCCAGCTTTTCAGATCGAGCTCGGTGAGCAGATCGCGAAGCGCGAATGCGGCCTCGTTCAATCGATCGAGGTCGGGCGTCGAGGGATCGAGATCGAAGACGCAGACGTCGGGGAAGAGGAGATTCGGTAGGCGGGAGGTCCAGACGTGCGGCGTGATGCAGTTCTGATTGGTGACCCACAGCAGCGATCGCACGTCGCGGACGACAGGATGATGGACGACGCCGTCCTTCTTCGGCACTTCGACGCGCTCGAGCCACTCCGGAAATCCCTTCGACACGTCCTTCTGAATGAAACCCTTGTGCCCGATGCCCGATGGATACCGCTCCATGGTCACGGGACGGCCGCTCAGATGCGGCAGCATCACCGGCGCGATCGCCTCGTAATAGGCCGCCAGCTCGCCCTTCGTGATCCCGTCATCAGGAAACAGCACCTTGTCGGGGTGAGTGATCACGGTGTTTCTCGCACGACCTCGCGCGCCGACTTGTCGATGCGGATTCCCAGCAGGCGCGGGTGGCGCAGCTTGCCATGGACAGTCCACTCTGTGAACGCCACCTGCACGACGATCTTCGGGCGCACCCAGTGGGCTCGGATGCGCGGCAGTCCCACCGCCTTCGTGAACGGTGGCTTGTCGATCTCGATCGCATCGAGCTTCGCTCTCAGATCGACGAGCATCTTGTTGTCGAAGCCAGTGCCGACCTTGCCGGCGAACACGAAGTCATCCTTCTCGAAGTATCCGACCAGCAGTGCGCCAAGACCGACGCGGCCGCCCTGTGGATCGGTGAATCCGCCCACCACGAGCTCCTGGCTGGCTTCGACTTTCATCTTCAGCCAGTGCGGCGATCGACGATGCTCGTAGGGCGAGTCGCGGCGCTTGGCGATGACGCCTTCCCACTCCTCCCTGCGAGCGAGCTCCCAGGGTTCGGCGTCTTTCACCTCGGGCACGCGCTCGAGGGGGCGGCGGAGCGGAAGCGAGGCCAGCAGCTTTCGGCGTTCGACGAGCGGCAGCTCCATCAGGTCGCGGCCGTCGAGCCAGAGGATGTCGAAGACGTGAAAGGCCAGCCGGTGACCCTTGTCGGCGTCGCGCAGCGTCGGCGGCCCCCACACGCCGGTGACCTCGCCGTCGAGGATGACGTCTTTGACCGGTAGCTGGGCGACCGCGTCGGCGATGGCGGGATTGTGCTGCTCGAGGCGATTGCGCGAGTACAGCTTCACCGACGTCCCGTGCTTGAAGGCCAGCAGCCGGATGCCATCGAGCTTGCGCTCGAAGATCCAGTCTGGCCCGGTAAAACGCTCCTCGGTGAGCGTCGCCGCCATCGGCACCACCCAATCAGGAAAGTGCGCCATCGGCGTGATTTTAATAGGTTCGCTGGTGCACGGGTTCGCGGGTGCTCGGGTTCCCGTTCAGTGGTGCGCAGTTCAAGGGTGCACGGGTTGGTTCACGGGAGATAGTCGTAGTGTCCGGCTTCAGCCGGACCGGGCCGGCAGGACCCCGTTCACGAAATCGATGAACGACGGTGCGACCCGACGCACGATCTCGATCCCTCCCGTTTGCAGCGCCACTTCGTGATCGAGCTGCACGATTGGGTACTCCCGCTTGGCTGATGTGGTGTCGAAGCAGACCGGATCGTAGTTGTAGAAGAACGGGTTTCCGATCTGGATGAAGCCGGCCTGCAACAGCACGGGCGACATGTACCGGTCGGCGAAGATGCGCTCGCTCAGCTCCCATGGCGTGGGCTGGCCGGTGTTGGCGAACAGCAGCAGGTCGCCGATCTCGAACGCGGGGAAGCTGTAGTTCGAGACGAGGTACTGAAACGACGGCGGGAGTGGTTGAGGAAGACGCTCCGTCAAGGCCGCGACGTGCGCGCTATTGTCGGCCTTGATGATCTTCCAGCCGACGCCCCACTCCGATTCGCCATCTCGAAGAAACGACGGCACCTCGTCCTCGTCCATCGCTTTGCGATCGCTTGCGTTTACGCGATCAACGAAACGATCGATCACGGGTGCCACGTTCATCGAACGTCGAACCTCGAACGTCGAACCTCGAACCTCGAGCTATTTCTTCGCCGCCAGATTGTTCGAGAAGAACGGCAGCACCTTCTGCTCGATCCGCTCGACCACACGGTTGGTGTGATCGCCTTCGTACGTCTCGAACGTGTGCTTGACACCGAAGTCG
>Ga0075423_10002075_pt1 | contig 17997 bp, 16 predicted proteins | sample SoiMethybrSBSTD2_FD_80114 | JGI IMG/M metagenome (GOLD analysis project Ga0075423, IMG submission 80114) | Bulk soil microbial communities from a Populus tree surrounding site in Tennessee, USA - Soil MetaG P. TD hybrid SBSTD2 | ecosystem: Environmental > Terrestrial > Soil > Tree plantation...
CTGACCCACCACGATATCTGGGACTTCGACCCGCCGACCGCGCCGATCCTCGCGGACATCACGGCGGACGGTCGTCCCGTCAAGGCTGTTGTCCAACTCACGAAGCAGGGATTCGTCTTCGTGCTGGATCGTACGACGGGGAAGCCGGTGTGGCCGATCGAAGAGCGGCCGGTGCCGAAGTCCGATGTTCCGGGTGAGTGGACGTCACCCACGCAACCGTTTCCAACCAAGCCGGCGGCCATCGAAGTGCAGGGACTGACCGAGAACGATCTCGTCGACTTCACGCCCGAGATCAAGGCCGAGGCGCTTCGCATCGCGCGTCAGTTCCGTCTTGGGAACCTGTACACACCGTCATCGCTGCCAAATGCGGCTGATGGAACGATGGGCACATTGATGGCCCCCTCCGCGGTTGGTGGAGTCAACTGGCCAGGTGGTGCTGTCGATCCGGTGGACGATGTGCTCTACGTCGCATCCAACACAAGTCTGTTTGTCGCGCAGGTCGTGGAGGGATCACCAAAGACAGGAGTCCTTTATCACAACCCTCGGGGTCAAACCGTCGGACCGCCAACCACAGTCTTTGGTCTTCCGCTCATCAAGCCACCCTATGGGCGCGTCACCGCTGTCGATCTAAAGACGGGTGAGCGCCTGTGGATGGTGCCACACGGCAACACGCCCGAGGCAATCAAGAAGAATTCGAAACTGCAAGGCGTGGAGATTCCGAATACTGGTGCGCCGACGAGGGGTACGGGTCTGCTGGTCACCAGCACGTTGTTGTTCGGAGGCGAGGGTGGCGCGACGCCGGTGCTTCGCGCGTGGGACAAGAAGACCGGCGCCGTCGTCGCGGAGATCCAGTTGCCAGGTCCGACCACCGGATTCCCCGTCACCTATACCAAGGCCGGGCGTCAATACATCGCTGTGGCAGTCCGCGTTGTCGACGCCGTGGAAATCGTGGCGCTCGCGCTTCCAGCGGCGACAGCGCCAGGCGGCCGTGGACGACAACAATGACCCAGGGATCTTCGACGAAGAGTGTGATCGTGTTCGCCCTCGCAATCGCCGGCGGCCTGAGCCTGTCAGTCGATGTCGCGACCAGTTCGCCGCAGGCCAGTGCTTCGAAGAACGGCGAAGAGGTGTTCTTGAACCGATGCAGCAATTGTCATGGTGCAGACCGGGCTCTCGCCGCCCCTCGGACGAAGAAGGGTTGGGAGGGCGTGCTCGCAGACATGGTGAACATGGGCGCTCAGCTCGAAACCGGGGAGCAGGAAACGATTTTGGCGTTTCTCACCGAGCAGCACGGCCTCGTCAACGTCAACGCGGCGAGTGCGGAAGAACTCGTCGCGCTCGGACTGTCGAAGAAAGACGCCGACGCCATCGGTTCCTATCGAACCGATCACGGCCCGTTCGCTGACTTCGCGGCCCTTCAACGTGTGCCCGGACTCGACCTCGATCGGCTGAATGCTGTCCGGGAGCGAGTGGCATTTCGCGACTGAGGATACCGGCGCGAGAAAGCGCGACGCCACGCTCGTCGTGATCCTTCCGAAGAAATGTCCTGATCCGTCCTATTCCTTAGCTTGTGAGAAACGTCCGTCCACCCGCTACTAATGCGGTGGAGACGATGCTCGAAGCTGAACGGACCAGAGTATTCGAGAGCTGGATAGACGCGCACAAGGCAATCCTCTTCAAGGTGGCGCGCGTCTATGGCGCCACCCACTCGGATCGCGAGGATCTCTTCCAGGAAATCGCGCTGCAGGTTTGGCACAGCGTCGAATCGTACCGAGGCGACTGCACCGCATCCACCTGGATCTACCGCGTGGCCCTGAACACCGCGCTCGCGTGGCGCCGCAAGGAACGCAGGCATAGCCACGGACGGCAGGACATCGACGCAGCCACGGCGCTGCTCATCGCGCCTTCCGCTCGCGATCCGCGGCTCGAGTGGATCTACGAGCGGATCGCGGAATTGGACGAGGGCAACCGCGCGCTCGCGCTGCTGATGCTGGATGGCTTCAGCTATCGCGAGATGTCGCAGATTCTCGGTCTCGGCGAAAGCAACATCGGCATGAAGATCAATCGCATCAAGGCGACGCTTGCCGCCAAGCTTGCGAAGGAAGTGCACGATGAACTTTGACCAGATGTTGGAAGCCTGGCAGGCCCAGACCCCGTACGACGTGAACCGCGATGCGCTCCGACAGGCGCTCGATGCCGAAGAGATCAGGGTCCGGCGAGCGCTGCGCATGCACCGCCGCGCACTCTGGTTCATGTGGATTGTCGGCACCGGCATGGCGGTCTGGGCAGGTTTCTGGATCGCGATCACGATCACCAACGGTTGGCCTGCCATCTACGCGGTCGCATCCGGAGTGAGCCTGGTCGTCTTTGCACTCGGGGTCGGCGCGATTTGGATGGGCCTCGGGCGTCGGGCGGAGCTTGACCGCAATTTCGGCAACTCGCTGCAGGAGGAGGCGAGGCGCAGTCTGGCGCTCGTCGACTATCAGCTTTCCCTTGCTCGTCGCGCGATCTTCTCGGTGTTGGGGGTGCTTTGCTTCGTGGTTGGCACGGCGCTGTTCTCCTGGACCGTCAACAAGAGCCAGAACATCTCCGATGTATCGTCCGGCCGTGGCTGGTCTCTGTTTGCGCTCGTCTTCGTCGCCCTGGCCATTAGGGCGCTCTACAAGGGGCGTAACGAAAGGCGCATGAGGAAGCTGAAACTGGAGGCCCGCCAACGGCATTTGCGCGACTTGCTCGCTGCTCTCGACGCCCGCGAATGACCCGCAACGAGCACGGTGCTCGATCGCTTCTCGCGGCCGTCCCTGCGCTGAATGCTCTTCGGGCCGTCGAGGGTATAGACTCTCCGTTCCGCGTGAAATTATCGCGTCCATCACTGTCATGAGCTCGAGGGTCGAACGCGATACATCGTTGACGTGCCCGATAGGAGATAACAACATGCGACGGTTCATCCGGATCGTGAGCGTGGTCTCGGGTCTCGCCGTGTCGGGCGACCTGGCTCACGCGCATCACAGCCAGGCAGGTGTCTTCGATTCGAACAAGACGATCGAAATCACCGGTGTCGTGAAGTCCGTGTCGTGGCGTAACCCGCATGGACAGATCCTCCTGTCCGTGAAGGATGAGAAAGGCGTGGAGACCATTTGGGATGCTGAAACCGCGTCGATCAGCATTCTGCGGAATCGCGGCGTAGACGGAAGCCCCGTTCACGTCGGCGATCGTGTGACGATCGCGGGCTCGGCGTCGATGCGCGCCCGCCCCGAGATTCTTGCGCGCAGCATCTTGCTGCCAGACGGCAACGAGTTCAACTTCGGGTCGGCCACCCCCTACTTCGCAGCCGGGAGAGCCGGGCACGTGGTCGGGAATGTCAAGGTCGCCGGTGATGTCGCTGCCGCGAAAGCCAAGGCCGACGGTTTGTTCCGCGTCTGGTCCACGATCATGAGCGACCCGGCCGCGTTTCCGATGTTCAAAGGCGGGTATCCGTTGACCGCCGCCGGGAAGGCCGGGCTTGCGAAATGGAATCCGCGCAACAACATCCTCCTCAAGTGCGGCACTAAGGGTACCCCGCTGATCATGATTTCTCCGCTGCCGATGGATTTCCGCAAGGATGGCGACACGATCGTCATGCGGCTGGAAGAATACGATTCGGTGCGCACGATTCACATGAACCCGAAGGCGGTGGCGCCTGCGGCGCACACGATGTTCGGCTTTTCACGTGGACGTTGGGAAGGCACGACGTTAGTGGTCGAGACCGATCACATTGCGGCTGGCTACTTCGATCACGAGGGCACGCCACAGAGCAATCAAATCAAGACGGTCGAGCGCTTCATCCCGAATGCGGATTACACCCGTCTCGACTACATCCTGACGACGACGGATCCCGTCAACTTCACGAAGCCCTTCGACCTCAAGCGGTACTTCGTGTGGAAGCCCGAGAACCGGGTCAGCCCGTACGAGTGCCTCGATCGCTTCGAGCCCGGCAAGTGATCTCACGCGAGGGAGAATATGGTGCACGTCCTTCGCGTGAATCATGAGCGAAGGATTGAGGAGCTGAAGCGCCGCGTGCCGGCGAATTGATCGCCCCTTCCGGGCGTGTCCCTCAACCTGGATTGGGCTGGAACGCGACTTCACCTCGCGCCAAGCCGAGACTACCCATCTGCTGCTGAGGATGCTGCTGTCTGATGACTTCATGGTACCGGTACGGGGATTCGAACCCCGGTTCCATGGTTGAGAACCATGTGTCCTAACCCCTAGACGATACCGGCACGTGGGGTGGGAAACCTCATGATACTCGCCGGTTTCGTGGCTCGCAACCGCGCAGTTGGCGCACCGAAATGGTTGGGATGTCTACGGCGTGACGGCCGCAACCGTGCGAGCGACGGCCTCGGCACGAGTGATTTCGCCGCGCACATACGGCGCCCAACTATCCTCGATCGGCTTTCGATACTGCGGCCACGCGCGATCGAACAGGCCTTCCGAATCGAGAAACTTCCGGTACTCGATCCCGCGCGCCGCGAGGATGCGTTCGAGCGCCAGGCCAGTCATGTAGAACTGCACGACATGCCACAGCACGCCGTGCTGTTTCCATCGATCGCCGAATGCCTTCGCGAGCTCCTGTTGGATCGGCAGGATCAATTCATGCGACACCTCGTGAAGCACCATCTCCACGCCCGTCCAGCCGGTGAGCGGACCCTCTGCCGGTGAAACCGTGGAGTGCGTAGGAAAGAGCGACGTGTACGCGCGCCCCATCCAGACGATGTCGACACGCACCGGTGCCGTGAACCAGTCGCGTCCGTACATGCGCGACTGCGCGCTGACGATCTCCTTCTCGATCGTGCGCAAACGATCGACCGTCGATTGAATCCACTCGCGATTCGAGCGATCGTGCGCGGTCCAGTAACGTTGACGGTAGATCGGAGCCACTCGCTCCAACACGGCTCGAAGCGCCGGGCCGACGGCGTCGGAGGCGAGGTCCTCGGCGGCGAGCGCGGTCTTGATGCGCTCCATGCCCATGCCGGTCAAGAGGTCGCGATCGGCCAGATTGCGATCGTAGTAGTCCACGGCCGCGTCCCATGCCGCGCGCTCGTCTGCGGACAGGATCTCTGTCGATGGCGCGGGCTCATCCGGCATGAGCCTGCGCGCGCCGGTTTTCGGCCGCCGCGCCCACGCCGCCCCATAGAGCACATGATGCAGGTTTGGCCAGAACGCGCTGTGGAAGGCGAGGTTCGCCACGACGACGACCGGCTCGTCGGCAGTAGAGGGCCGCGCGACACACAGCAGCACGACGAGAGTGAGGAAGACGCGACGCATGCGCGAAGGGTAGTTCAATCGGGAGACGCCGTCTTGAACGAAACGGCAGACCCCCGTGCTCTCCATGCCGACGGCGTCTCGCCGAGCAGCGCGCGCATTTCCCGCGTGAGGTGTGCCTGATCGGCGTAGCCGGCGCGATAGGCGATCTCGGACCACGACGCCTGTCGTCCCCACGCAGCGCGCAGTGCGGTGTGCAGACGAAGAACGCGCAGCATTCGTTTAGGACTGATGCCCGCGTCGCGGTAGACGCGATCGCGCAGGGATCGAGGCGCCGTGGACAACCACTCAGCCAGGCCGCGCACCGTCTCGATCCGCGCATGGGACGTGGGAATCAGCGGCCTCACGTCGTGACGCGGAAGACGACGCATGAGGCGGACGATTTCGCGGACGATGACGTTGCGTGGAGCATCGTGTCCGAGATCGAGGTCCGACAGAGTGGCGTGAGAGAACACGTGCGTCACCGGAACGCCACGATCGACGAACTCTCTCGCGGATGCGCCGGTGAGCCCCGGCACGACTCCTGTCTTCAATCGCACGCCGACGGTGAGCACACGATTCGTGACATCGACGACCGCCGCGTGCGTCCGCGCCCCGACGAGGGCGATCTGCATGCGTCGACCCGCGCGCGATTCGGTGACTGATGCGATCAGATACGGAGAGGTGTCGGCGACGACGCGCCAGTCGATGATTTCGCCATGGCTTCCCTGGATCCAAATGTGTTCCACCAACCACTCGAGATCTGGCGGCGGCCCTATGAGTGTGACCTCGCGGAGATCGCGGCCGCCGTGATCGAGGAGCACCATCGCGATCTATCTAGACGTACGAAACGACGCAATGGTTCGTGGCGTCAACGCAAGTTCCCGAGTTCCAGAGTGTCCTCACGAACTCCGGAACTCCGGAACTCAGGAACTCGGGAACTTCGGCACTAGTAGCGACGTCGTCTGTTGCCGTCGCGGTAACCTTCTTCGTAACCCTGACGGAATCCCGAGCGGTAGTTGTTCTTATACGCGTCTTTCGAGCCGTAGCCGCGGTCGTACCCGTAATCGGCGTTGCGGTACTGGCGGTGCCCGGCCGGGTCGTAGCGATCGCGATCGCGACCGTCGTTCGCACCTTGCTCCCAGCCGTCGCTGTAGCCGCGTGCGAACGCGGGTTCCTGATAGCCGCGCTGCGCGCGCGGACCGCGTCCCCATTGATCGTCGCGGCTCCAGCGATCATCGCGTCCGTAGTAGCCATCGTTGCGTCCGACCTGCACGTTCACGCGAATGCGGTCGAAGCCGTTGCGATAGCCCGAGGTGAAGCCGCGGCGGAACTCGGTGCGATACCAGTCCCGACTTCCATCGCGGTTCTCGTACCCGCGATCGCCGTCGCGATAGATGCGATTGTTCTCGATGCCAAACGCGTGATTGTCACGCGCATCCCGCTCGCCTTGCTGGACGCCTTCGCGGTAGCCGCGATCGAACGCGCGGCTGCCCGAGGTCTGCGCTCCCGCCGGCGCCGTCAATGCGACGCACGCCGTGATCGCAGCGAGCAGAGTCTTCCAGTGTCGTGCACCCATGTTCGTCTCCTGGAGCTGGCACCGACACTTAGTGCAAACGACGAGCCACGAAAAAACGGCCCGATTTTGGCGGGTTGGCCGCGGAAGAGGTGAACCTGATGTGTCCCCTACTCGGACCAGATCACGAGGTGGCCTCCATCGGGCATGTCACCATCGACGAGCAGCGCCGAGCCGAACCGCTCGATGTCCTCCACACGGATCTTCGTCGACGTTCTGAGGCGTACACCACCTGGGCTCACGCTGCCATCGTTCATCACGTCGAACGAGCTGTTTCTCATCCGGATCAGCCAGAACGGAATGTCCACTCGAGTGAGCCGCTCTTCGTGCACGTCCCATCGCAGGATGTGCAGTGTCGTCAACTCGCCCGGCGGCCGCGTATCCGGCGGCGTCCTCGCCATCGACACGCCGCTCGGCCGAACGTCGAACACGGGCATCACCTGCCCGAACCGCGCGCGCACATCGTCCATCGTCTTCGCGGCGGAGGCTTGATCCATGTCGGTGTTGGCGACCATCGATCTGACTGCCCACATACCGACACCAACGACGACGATCGCCACGATCGCGACCACACCGACGATGGCGAGGAGAATCGTTTGCTGCTTCTTCGTCACGACTGTTCCGAGTCAGATTATCCTCGAACCTCGAACCGTATGATTCGCGTCATCAAGACCATCGATGCCCACGTCGGCGGCCAGCCCATTCGCCTCGTCACCGATGGCGTGCCTGCGCCAGCGGGAAAGTCGTCGCCGCAGCAGCGCGACTGGTGGAAGCGGCATGCCGACACCTATCGCCGGGCGCTGATTCTCGAACCGCGCGGACACCAGGACATGACCGCCATGCTGCTCACCCAACCGACGTCGCCGCATGCGCACGCCGGTCTGCTCTTCATGGACGCCAGCGGCTATCCGTCGATGAGCGGGCACGGCGTGATCGCCGCCGCGACCATCGCTCTCGAGCGCACGTTGATCGTCACGCGAAGCGAAGATACGAGCCACACGTCGCTCACGTTCGATACGCCTGCAGGGACGGTCCATGCCGACGCTCGTACGGAGACGCGCGGCGGCCGGATGGAGGTCGATTCCGTCGTGGTCACGAACGTGCCCGCGTTCGTCTATGCGCCCTCGGTCGGTGTGAGGATTGGGACTCGCGATGTGCGAGTCGACGTCGCCTACGGCGGCGCCTTCTATGCGATCGTCGACACCGAATCGGTGGGAGTGCCGCTCACCCCTGCGCGGCTGTCCGATCTCCGCCGGCTCGGCATTGAAATCTCGTTGGCCGCAGGCGACGCGCTTCGACCGGTTCATCCGATCGACGGCTCGATCGCCGGAATCGCTGGTGTGGTGTTCACGGCGCCGGCCAACGATCCGGAGGCGCACCTGCGAAACGTCACCGTGAAGAGCGGGGGATCGATCGATCGTTCGCCGGGCGGCACCGGCACATCGGCGGTGATGGCGGTGCTCGACGCAATGGGTCTGCTACCAGAGGGCGAGCCGTTCGTGCACGAGGGCCTCAGCGGCGCGTTGATTCGCGGTCGCACCGTTCAGCGGACGATCGTTGGCGACTTCCCTGCGCTCGTCGCCGAGATCGAAGCCGCCGCCTGGATCACAGGCGAACATACGTTTCTCATCGATGACGATGATCCGTTCAGCGAAAGTGGCGGTCTTTGAAAGATTCAACAGGTTCAAGGACAGTGAACATTCTTGTAAAGACCAGCTCCCCTTCGCACGTAAGACGCACAGGTTTACTCTGATCCCGATTCTCATGTTCGGCTGAGCCCGTTTTTCCGTTTATCCCTTGGAACGCGAACGGAGAACATGCCCCACCCCCCTGAATGGCACATTCTCGATAGCGACTTCTCACCCGCCGACGCCGGGCTGCGTCCGCCTCCGCGCCGCGTGTCGGACGGCGCAAAACGCCTGGCGATTGCGAGCCTCGATCGCAACGATCCTCCCGGTTACACGTTCGGTGGCGTGCCGCGACTCACCGACTTCAACGGCAACGTCTTTCAGATCACTCCGCACCCGAGCATGCCTCCGATCCACGTGTGGTGCGCGACCGAGGGCTTCGATCCTGCCGTGCATCCCATTCACTGGCGCGTCGTCTGCCGGCATGTGCTGTGCCGCCACATGAACGTGGGTGGCTTCCGCTACCGCGGCGCCGGTCAGACGATCGAAGGCGAGTGGCGCGGCCAGAGTCAGTCCGCGGCCTTTACCGTCTTCGACCCTGATTGCACGTACACGTATGGCAACGAGCGGCACGTGCTCGGCGGACACGCCCTACTCATCGTCGCCGTCGTCATCCATGGGGTGACGCTCTGCGACTACGTGCATCTCCGAATCGCGGGCACCAATCCCACCCAGGCGGACGTCTTCCGGTACCTCGAGACGCGCATGGCGGCCGACGAAAACATCGCACACATGGTGCGCGCCATCTTCCAAGACGAATCGTCGTTCATGCAGTTTGCCGCGCAGCCGCAGCGCGCGGCGGCGATGACGTTCTCGCGGCGGCATCATCCCGACCTCGCGCAGCCAGACTGTCGGGTGCGCTTCGACTGGCCCGACGATCCGCCAGGATTTCCGCTTGCCAGCTTCGATTTCGGCGTGGGCCTCTCTCAATCGACGCGGATCAACGGAACCGGCATCAGCGCGCAGGTGGCCTGGGACTGGCGCGAGAACGTCCGCCTTGTCGCAAACGGGTTCTTGAGAAAGCTCGCGCGCAGGTTCTCGCCAGACATGACGTGGCAGCATCTGGCGCTCGCCGCATGGGCCGCCCACCACGGCGCCGGCGACGCGGCCGATCGATACGCGCGTCAGCTGCTCCTCAGTGAGGAAGGGTCGCGTGTCTCGCTCGATCGCGTCGCCGACTCGGCGCCGATCTGCACGATCGATTCAGAGTCGGCGCTCGCTGCGCCGGGTCCGTGGATCGTGAGTGACGACGGCATGATGCCGGCCCACGAACGAATCCACATTCCGCAGCGATAGTCGAGCCGCCGACCAGGCCTGAGGCGCCGTTAGTCTGCGCCGTCGTTCTCTGACAGATCTAGCCTCGAGTGTGTGCGCGTCCCCTCGGCAGGCCGCGCCACGCGGAACGTCACGAGCAGCGAACCAAACCGAATGCGATCGCCGTCGGCGAGACGGACACGTTCGGTGATCTGGCGATCGCCGATGAACGTGCCGTTCTTGCTGCCGAGATCTTCGAGCCAGACGTCCTCATCGATCTGGATCCGCGCGTGGCGCCGCGAGACGGTCGTCGATGGCAGCTCGATCACGTCATCGTCGCCGCGGCCGAACAGGTTTTCGCCGTCGAATACCTGCAGGCGCTCGCTATCGCGGATCAGCCAGCCGCGCACTCGCCGCCGGCTGGGAGTCGAATCGGAACGTGGCTCGTGAGCGGCGGCGATAAACGCGTAGCCAAAACCATGAACGGTGCGTATGAACTGCGGGTCGCCGGAGTCGTCGCCGATCGCGCGGCGGATCTCGGAAATGAGACTGTGGAGCGTGATCTCTGCGACGAACGTGTCGGGCCAGAGGTGAGCGTGGATGTCGTCCTTCGCGACGGCGTTGGGGCGACGCTCGATCAGCAGCGCCAGCAGGTCGAAGGCCTTGCGCGTGAGCTTGATGTCGCGCCCGGCGCGGGCGACCTGACGGCTCGCGGCATCGAACGTGAGATCGCGGAACTCGAGCGGCAAGGCGCCAGTATCGGGCAACGAGGAGGGCGACGCAAATGAGAATCGCAGGCAGTACAATGCGCGGTTCATGCGCCGTGCATGTGTCCTCGCCGCCGTGGCCCTGTTGTCGTGTAACGCCGACGTGTCGGCGCATCCGGCGCCATTCAGCTATCTCGACCTCGTCTTTCGAAACGGCGGCATCGACGGATCGCTGACCGTTCACATCATCGACATCGCGCACGAGCTCGGCATCAGCCCGCCCGAGAAGCTGCTCGACGAATCGCTCATCGAACGCGAGCGGCAGCGCATCGGCGAGATTCTCGCGCCGCGCATCATGCTGCGAAGCGACCATCGCATCACCGTGCAGTGGCAAAGCATTCAGCTGATGCGCGACGAGCTGGCGCTGCGACTCAAGTACCGCATCCCGAACGAACATCCAGGCGCGCTGACGATCGATACGCACCTATTTCCGTACGATCCGATCCACCAGACGTTCGTCAACATCTACGAGGACAACAACCTGCGCCAGCAGGTGATCTTCAACGCCAACAGCACCGAGCACGTCTACTACCTGGGCACGGCGCAGGGTGCGCTGGCGGTGATGCGGACGTTTATTCCCTCGGGTACGCATCACATCTTGATCGGTCCCGATCACATCCTCTTTCTCATCGGTCTGCTGCTGCTCGGCGGCTCGTGGATGGCGCTCGTCCGCATCGTCACCGCGTTCACCATCGGACACAGCATCACGCTGTCGCTGGCGGCGTTGGATCTCGTGACGCCGCCGCCGAGCATCATCGAGCCGGCGATCGCGTTGAGCATCGTGTTCGTCGGCGCCGACAATCTGGTGAGGGGCGATGGCCGCGATCTGCGCGCGTGGGCGGCACTGACGTTCGGGCTCGTGCATGGGTTCGGCTTCGCGAATGTGTTGCGCGAGTTCGGTCTACCGCGCGAGGCGCTGGGGTGGTCGCTGTTCTCCTTCAACTTCGGCGTGGAGATCGGGCAGCTGGCGGTCGTCCTGCTCGTAGCCAGTATCCTCGCCGCCATCAGGCGCCGCAGCGATGTCGCCGGCGCGCGCGTGGCTATCGCCGGCTCGGTGGTCGTGATCGCAGCCGGGACCTATTGGTTCGTGCAGCGTGTGTTTTTTGTGTAATGTAGAGCGCAGGCTTTAGCCTGCGCGGTCACTTTAGCCTGCGCGGTCACGAGCCTGCGCGGTCACGAGCCTGCGCGTCACGCGGGGGCTGAAGCCCCCGCTCTACGAGATCTATCGCCAGCGTTTCCACCAGACTGCCGATACCGCGATCTGCTGATCGAACGTCGGCCGCCCGAAGGTGCGGCGGGCGCGATGGTCGCCGCGTATCGTGAGCTCGGGCGTCACTCTGAAGCCGATCGTTTCCTCGACGCCATTGAGATACTGCGTGTCCAGTGTGGTGAGCGGTGTGAGCGCAGGCGCGGCCATGCGCTCCACGCGCATCGCCGCGAACCACCGCGCAGTGATCGTCTGCTGGCCCTGCACGAACCATCCCGACGCGACCACGTTACCGGCGCCGGTCTCGATCGCGTCGCGCACCCATTCACCCAGCAGCCGCGAATAGCGATACGAGACCTCGGATTCGATCGTGACGATCGTGGCATCGCGGTTCTGCGTGATCAACGGGCTCTCGCCCGCCCGCTCCCATCCGCCGCGCGTCACTGAGCCTCCGACGCGGACGCCGATCACCGGCGTCAAGCCGGCGCCAACGACGACGTTGTTGAATCGCGGCGGGTTGGTCTGCGCGAAGATGCGTCGCGTGCGAAGCGGCGACGTATCGATGAACGCGGCGCGCGCATCCCAATGTCGTCCCGAGATGCTGGCGCTGGCGCCGTATGCGTACACCGCTCCTAGCAGAGTCGTTCGCGGCTGACCGAGCTCCACCACCGGGAGCGATTGAAACAGCGATGCCGGCAGCGACACCGTGGGATTGAGCTGCGGTCGCAGCAGCATGTTGGCCAGACCGATTGGCGACGGAATCAGGCCGGCATCGACGCGCAAGCCCACCGGACCTGGACGCTCGTAGCGGACCGCGGCCATCCAGATCTGCCGGTTCCATTCGCCGGTTGGCGACTTCTGCACCCAGGGGCGGACGATGCCTTCGAACCCCGCACCCATGCCGATCGACATCACGCCGTCCATGGTGACGCCGGACGAGTAGTCGCCGCTGCTCACGAGCTGCGTGCGATCGATCGCGATCGACGAATCGATCGCCACACTCGCCGGCCGCGCGAGTTGTGCCTGCGCAACGCTCGCGGCAAGGAGAACAGTGGAAAAGAGGAAGAAGCGAAAAAGTCGATTCACTTACGCCGACGCTTCACGCCCGAGCAGCGCCTGCAGCTGTCGTTCCGGTGCTGAGGGCGATGCCGCGAGCGCCGTGCGAAGCGCCTCCACAGTCGCGGGATCGAACTGGCTTCCAGAGTATCGCTGCAGTTCGACCAGCGCAACCGACGCGCCGCGGGCGGGTCGATAGGCGCGAGCGCTCGTCATCGCGTCGAAGGCGTCGGCCACGTGAACGATCCGCGCCTCGAGCGGGATGTTGTCGCCGAGCAAGCCGAACGGATACCCCTTGCCGTCGGGCCGCTCATGATGCAGTTCGACAATCCCGAGATGGGGCTCGAGGAAGGGAACCTTGCGAAGAATGCGAGCACCGAGACCGGGATGACGACGGATCTGCTCGAACTCGTCGGCCGACAGCGGACCGGGCTTGCGCAGCACGTGATCGGAGACGCCGATCTTTCCGATGTCGTGAAGCAGAGCGCCGAGGCGGATGATGTCCACATCGGCTTCGCTGAGATGCATGTTCCTGGCGATCAGCACCGACAGCGCGCTGACGCGTTCCGAGTGACCGGCCGTATACGGATCGCGGGCGTCGAGCGCGGCAGCGAGCGCACGGATCGCGCCGACGTACGCCGACTGCGTCTCCGCTTCGGCCGATGTCAAGCCGCTCATCAGCTTGTTGAAGGCATCGGCAAGCGAATCGAGCTCGCGGCTCGATCCAGGCGCGTCGAGCTTGCGCTCGAAGTCGCGGGCCGCTGTCATCCGCGCGATGTCGTTGACGATCCGCTTGATCGGATCGGTGAGCGCGCGCGCCAGCCAGAGGCTGCCGAAGAAGGCGAGCACGACGCTGCCGAAGGCGACCGTTCCCAGCGCGACCAGAGCGTCGCGCGTGGCGCTGCGCGCCGCACCATCGATCGACGTCAGCGAGTAGATGCGTGCCGGCCCCGACGCAAACAACGTCCGCACGGCGTATTCGTCGCCAGCCAGGTTGCGCGTGGCTCCGGGCTCGCCTTCGGCGGCAAGCAGATCTCGGGTCACGTCCTCGGCGACGGTTCGCGCGACGACATCGTTGTTGACCGTGATGACGATGCCCGCTTGCCCAAGGTCGCCGGCCAGCGCCCGCGCGTAGGCCTCGTCGAGGGTGGTGCCGACGACCAGCGTGCCGACGTCGCGATCGTCGACGCGGAGCACCGCGCCTGACACGCGAAACGCTCCTGTGGGTACCACCGCGACACCTTGGAATGCCGTCTGTCCACGCGCTGAAAGCTGTACCCGTTCGCCGACCGGCCATCGCTGTCGCGCGCTGCCGGCGCTGGCAAAGACGCGATTGCTGGTGTCGAGGATCGCGATGACCTGCGAGGCGCCGGTGACGCCGGCCAGCCGTTCGAGCTGTGGCGCCACGGTTCGGCGCAGCTGTTGCTCCTGATCGCGTGACGAGCTCTGTCGCGATTCAGTGAAGTACGTGTCGAGTGCCGCCTTGAAGGTTGGCGCCTCGGCGAGTGTCGCAATGGTGGCGTTCTGATCCTGTTCGCGGCGGGCTTCGAACGCGTGGAACACCCGCGCGCTCACTTCCAGCTTGTCGGTCTCGGACTGGCGTACCCGATCGCGGGCGTCGACGACGAGCACGATGAACACGATCAGCAGAATGACGGCAACCGTGATGAAGATGACGCCCATCGTCCGCGCGACGAGACGAGGCGGCTGCTTCACTGTGCGGGGACTGGGAGGACGAAGTTCGTCTCGGTGACGCCGCTGCTGTCGACTCGGACGGGGCGCGTCGTATCGCCGAGCCGTTCGTGCCACGCCGTGATCTTGCGATCGCCCGCCGGCACGCCTGCGAGCTCGAACCGGCCGTCCTCGCCGACGACCGCGAACCATGGATGGTTGAACACCATGATCGTGGCGGTCATGTGCGAATGGATATCGCAGAACACTTTGATGATCCCGGGCTTGGTCACGTGGACGCTGCGTGAGTCGCCACGCGGGAACCGCCCGAGGTTGAAGCTCTTGGCGCGCGACAGCGAGAAGACGTTGTGATAGATCGGATCGTCGTTTGGGAAGCCGACGTCCGATCCCACGGGGACCGCGACGACGCGCGGAATGAAGTTCTCGTCTCGCTGTCTGATGTCGACCATCATCGGTTGCGTCGGCTGCGCCGGCGCATCTTTCAGGAACACCACCACGTGGCGAAGCTCGGACGCCGGGGCGAGCACCGGCTGCGCCACGGTACGGGTGGGGTACGCTGCCGACGGCCGTCGCACGGTAACAGGAATGCCGATCTCGACACGCCCGCGCACAACGCCGCTCTGCTGGGCCGCCGGGTTGTTCCCCGACGTGATCCCAAGCACTAGAGACGCCGCCAGCAAGACGCCGACCCCGCGGACGCGCATCGGCTGCATTCTAGCGGAGACTCGTCTCGGCTTCTCCCTGATGTCCTTGATATCGTTCACTCCATGATCAGCTTTATGGCGGTGGCCCTGATGGCAGTTGCGGGACCACCCCAACCCGCCGCCGCGGGCCCCCCGGATGCCGGTGTTTCAGAGGCGTTGGCGCAGGAGCGGGCGACCACGGTCGGCGATCTCCGATACGAGCTGTCATTCACGGTTCCCGCAGATCGAAAACAGCCCATAACGGGCCGGGCGATCGTTGGATTCGCGTTGAAAAACCGCCATCGAGTGGTGTTCGACTTCGCGCAGCCGGCGGATCGTCTGCGGTCGGTTCGGGTGGGAACTCGGGAGGTGTCCTTGGCAGTGACCAACGGCCACGTCGTGATTGAGGAGGCGCTGACACAGGCCGGTCTCAATCAGGTCGAGTTCGAGTTCACCGCGGGCGATGAAGCGCTCAACCGCAACGATGAGTTTCTGTACACGCTGTTCGTACCGGCGCGGGCGCGGCTGACGTTTCCCTGCTTCGATCAGCCCGATCTGAAAGCGCGCTACACCCTGCACCTGACTGTGCCTGCCGGGTGGCAGGCGCTCTCGAATGGCGCGGAGCGGATGCGTCGCAACGACGGGTCGGCGGTCGCAATCGATTTCGTCGAGACGCCGCCGCTGTCGACCTATCTGTTCTCGTTCGTCGCCGGGCGGTTCACGGTGGAGACGGCGACGCGCGCCGGACGCGAGCTGAGAATCTTTCATCGCGAGACCGATGCCGCCAAAGTGGCGCGCAATCGCGATGCGATCTTCGATCTACACGCCAAGTCGCTCGCCTGGCTCGAGGACTACACGAAGATTCGCTATCCCTGGGGCAAGTTCGACGTCGTCCTCATTCCGTCGTTTCAGTTCGGCGGCATGGAGCATGCGGGCGCGATTCTCTACAACGCTGCCAGTCTGATGCTCGACGAGTCGGCGACGCAGAACCAGCTGCTCGATCGGGCGAGCGTCATCGCCCACGAGACGTCGCATATGTGGTTCGGCGACCTGGTCACGATGCGCTGGTTCAACGATGTGTGGATGAAGGAAGTGTTCGCCAACTTCATGGCGGCGAAGATCGTGAACCCGTCGTTTCCGCAGGTGAATCACGAGCTGCGTTTCCTGCTCGCGTACTATCCGACCGCCTATCAGGTCGATCGCACCGCGGGCACCAATCCCATTCGCCAGCAGCTCGCGAATCTCGACGAAGCCGGCCAGTTGTATGGGCCGATCATCTATCAGAAGGCGCCGATCGTGATGCGGCAGCTGGAACAGATCGTCGGCGAGTCAAAGTTTCGCGACGGGCTCCGTGCGTATCTGAAGCGCTACGCGTACGGCAATGCCACGTGGCTCGATCTCGTTCGCATGCTCGACGAGCGCACGCCGATCGACGTCACCGCGTGGAGCCGCGCGTGGGTCGAGGAGCGCGGTCGGCCGTCATTCACGACGATGGTCCGCACCGATGATCGCGATCGGCTCGCGGACATCGAAATCGTGCAGCAGGATCCGATGGGGCGTCGCATGATCTGGCCGCAGCGGCTTCGCGTCGCGCTGGGGTATCCGGGGATGGTGCGTGAGCTGCCTGTGTATGTCGAGCATGAGGTCACACCGGTGCCGACCGCTCACGGTCTTCCTCGACCGCTCTACGTCCTGCCGGCTGGCGCTGGTCTCGGGTACGGGCTGTTCGTGCTCGACACCGCGAGCCGCAACTACTTGCTGGCGCACATCGAGGAGGTGCCGAACGCGATCACTCGCGGCGCGGCGTGGGTGACGCTGTGGGACAACGTCCTCGAGTCGCAGGTGTCGCCTGACGCATTCGCCGATACGGCGATGCGGGCGCTGTCGCGTGAGACCGACGAGCAGAACGCGCAACGCGTGCTGGCCTATCTCTCACGAGCGTTCTGGCGATACATGTCGCCGGCCGACCGCAGCGCGCGCGGCGCGGGGCTCGAGGCGATGCTGCGGGCCGGCATCGAGCGGGGACGCACGCAGAGCGAGAAAGCGGCGTGGTTCAACACCTACCGCGATGTGGTTCTGTCGCGCGAGGGAATCGAGTGGCTCACACGCGTGTGGCGTCGCGAGGAAAAAGTGCCTGGGCTCACGCTTGCCGAGCCGGACGAGATCACGCTGGCACTCGAGCTCGCCGTGCGCGAGGCGCCGGGGTGGGAGGAGATCCTGCGTCAGCAGCTCGAACGCACCGAGAACCCGGATCGGAAGGCGCGGTTCGCGTTCGTGATTCCCGCGCTGTCAGCCGACCCCGCGGTGCGCGAGCGCGCGTTCGCGCGGTTCCGGTTCGTCGAGAACCGTCGCCGCGAGCCATGGGTGCTCGAGTCGCTGCAGTATCTGAATCATCCGCTGCGCGAAGTGCATGGGCGCCAGTTCGTGCGTCCTGCACTCGATCTGCTGCGCGAGATCCGCGACACCGGCGACATCTTCTTCCCGACGCGGTGGATGGAATCGACGCTGTGGGGGCATCGCTCGCCAGAAGTCGCCAAGACCGTGCGCGACTTTCTGGCGAGCCAGCCCGATTATCCGCAGCGTCTGCGCTGGACGATCCTCAGTGCCGCCGACGAATTGTTCCGCGCGGCCCGGACGGGGTCAGACCCCGGTGACGCGCCGTAGTGGGGTCAGACCCCGGTGACGGGTCGACTCAAGGGGTTGAGTCGAGTCGTAGCGGGGTCTGACCCCACCTAATGCGGCCGATAAGCGACGCGCGCGACTTCGGAGATCGGCACCGGCGCTACCGTCGCGC
>Ga0075423_10002076_pt1 | contig 17994 bp, 18 predicted proteins | sample SoiMethybrSBSTD2_FD_80114 | JGI IMG/M metagenome (GOLD analysis project Ga0075423, IMG submission 80114) | Bulk soil microbial communities from a Populus tree surrounding site in Tennessee, USA - Soil MetaG P. TD hybrid SBSTD2 | ecosystem: Environmental > Terrestrial > Soil > Tree plantation...
ACGTTTCGACCGGATCTGTCTTCGCCTCGGGGCGACTCACCGCCGCGTGTCGGGATGCTCTACCCCCCGGAGCACTGGAAGCGCGTTGCCGCTGCATTCGCTGCCGTGACGCCAGTGCGCCGCTCGCGCCCCGTCCAGCTCGTCGCGTTCTCGAGCTTCCCCGCCGGTGACGACCTGCCGCCCGAGACCGAGTTCCACCTGCGCCCGACCCGGGAGGAGCTGCGGCGGCTCTACTCATCCCTCGACGTCTTTCTGTGCGCCAGCCTGACGGAGACCGGCCCGCTCACCGTCCCGGAAGCCCTCGCCTGCGGCGTCGCGGTCGTGTCGACGGACGTGGGCAACGTCTCGCTCTGGACGGCCGGGGGCGAGGGCGCGTTCGTCGTGCCTCCCGGCGACGGCCAGGCGCTCATGCAGGTTCTCGACCGCGCGCTGGCGGACGAGGCGGAGCGCCGGCGGCGCGCCGCACGCGGACGCGAGCTCGTCCAGGCGTTCACCTGGGAACGCGCGACGGACGCGTTCGAGGCGATCCTCCGGAGGCACGTGTGACGGGCGGGATCGTCGCCGTCGTCCTCAACTACGAGCGCGCGGACGACACGATCCGGTGTGTCCGGTCGCTCCGGGCTGTTCACGGCCTGGAAGGGGTCATCGTGGTCGACAACGCGTCGCGTGACGACTCCGTCGAGCGGCTGCGGCAGGAGTTCCCCGAGGTCGAGCTGGTCGCTTCAGCCGAGAACCGCGGGTACACGGGCGGAAACAACCTCGGGATCCGGCAGGCGCTGGCGCGGCGAGCCCGGTTCGTGCTCGTCGTCAACAACGACGTCGAGGTCGTCGACGGGCGCTTCGCCGGCGTGCTCGCCGATCGGCTGGCCGCCGATCCGCGTGCGGGCATCGCCGGTCCGCTCGTCCGGTACCCCGACGGAACCGAGCAGGACACGGTCGAACGGTTCCCCTCGTTCGGGCTGGCGGCGAGGCTCGCGTTGGCTCACCGAGCCGGAGGTCGCCGCCGCCCGCCGGCCGCCGAGTCCGAGGTGGACGCCGTCAACGGCGCCTGCCTGCTCCTGAAGCGCGAGCTCCTCGACCAGGTCGACGGGTTCGACGAGGGCTACTTCATGTACGGCGAGGAAGCAGACCTCGCCTGGCGCGCCCGCCGGAAGGGCTGGACGTCGATCTTCGTCCCTGTCCCCGGCGTCGTACACCACCACGAACTCGGCGAGCAGCGAGACGAGGGGGCGTTGCTGTCGCGGCGGAACTTCGTTCGCTTCTGCTTCCTACACCGGGGGCGGGCCTCGGGAGCGGCGACCGCGCTCTTCTTCCTCGCGGGCGCGGCCGGCCGCGACCTTCGCCACGGGCAGCGGCGCGAGCTGCCTGCGCTGTGGGGCGCGCTGCGCTGGGTCTGGGGTGAGTCGCGGTGAGCGCGATCCGCGTCGTCTTCGTCTCCAAGATCCCGACGCCGTACCGCCTGCCGCTCTACCGCTTGCTCGCCGAGCGCCCGGAGGTCGACGTGCAGGTGCTGTTCGCCGCCGCTGCGGAGCCGAACCTGCCGTTCGACGTCCGGGAGTCGCTCGGGTCGGTACGGCACCACTTCCTCCCCGGCTTCTCCACGTCCTTGCCCACCGGGCGCGAGCCCTTCGCGTACCCGGTCAATCACGGCGTCATCGCCGCGTTGCGGGTCGCCGATCCCGATCTGATCGTCGTCGGCGGATACGTCGTCTACGCAGACCAGGCGGCGCTCCTGTTCGCTCGCAGGACCGGAATCCCGTACGTCGTGCACAACGAGAGCCATCTCGGACGAATGCGGCCGGCGTGGGTCGAGGCGCTCAAGGCCGCCGTGCTGCCTTCGCTCGTCGGCGGCGCGGCGGGAGGCCTCGCCGTCGGCTCCGCGGCTGCGCGGTATCTCGCCCATTACGGTCTCCATCCGGGACGCATCCGGCTCTTCCCCAATACCGTCGACGTCGGCGAGTACCAGCGGGCCGCGGCCGCCGTCCGCCGCCGCGGTGCGCGCATCCGGAGCCGGCTCGACCTGCCGAGGCACTTCGTCCTCTATGCCGGACGGCTCACGCCGTCGAAGGGGATCGGCGACCTGGCGGCGGCGCTGCGGATGCTCGGCGGGCAGTCGCCCGAGCTCGTCATCGCCGGAGTCGGGCCGCTTTCGGGCGAGCTCGGAGTGCTCCCGCGCGTCCGGTTGCTCGGCTTCCAGCCGACCGACCGGCTGATCGAGCTCCTCGCGCTCGCCGATGCCGCCGTGCTCCCATCGCGCGCGGAGACCTGGGGAGTCGTCGTCAACGAGGCGCTCGCGTGCGGCTGCCCGGTCGTCGTCTCGGACGCCGTCGGCGCCGTCGAGGATCTCGTCGTCGACGGCGTCAACGGCCGCGTCTTCCCCGCCGGCGACGTCCGCGCGCTAGCCGCGGCGCTCGCCTCCGGGGAACCTCCGGGGAACCTCCGGGGTGCCTCCGGGGTGCCTCCCGGGAAGCGCGACGCCCGCGCCGCGCGGATCCGGCGGTGGGACTACGACTTCGCGGTCGAGCAGTTCCTGGAGCTGATGCGGATCGTCCTTCCGGGACGGCTTCCGTGACCGACGTGCTCTACGTGCATCACCGCCCCGAGCTCGGGGGAGCGGCCGGCGCCCTGGCGCGGCTGATCGAGGGACTCGACCGCGACCGGTTTCGGCCGCACGTCTACACGCCGCCGGGGCCGGCCGCGCGGCAATTCGCCGAGGTCGGCGCGACCGTCCATGCCGGGCCGGCAGCGGCGTTCACCCACGTCTGGTCCGCCACGTACCGCGGCGTCCGCTGGATGCTGCTGAGCCGCGAGGCTGCGCGGCTCCCGGGTCACCTCTTCCGACTGCGCTCGCTCCTGCTCGAGGACTGCTTCGGGCTCGTCCACCTGAACGACTCGCCGCTCCTCCCCGCGGCCGACCTCGCCCGCCGGCACGGGCTGCCGATCGTGTGGCACCTTCGGTCGGCCCTCCCGAATGGCGGCCTTGACCGGCGCTCGCGCGCGATTCAGCACCGCATCGCGGCCGCCGCCGCCGCCTCGATTGCCATCAACGAAGACGTTGCCGCAGCCTTCCAGGACGTCGGGCCGGAGGTCGTCTTCGATCCGGTCGACCTCGACCGGTTCCGCCCCGCCGACGCGGCGGCAGCGAGAGCGCGGCTCGGGATCGCGGATGCACGCCCTGTCGTCGGCTTCCTCGGCTACCTCTACCCGGCGAAGGGATTTCGCCAGCTGATCCGCGCGGCCGGCCGGCTACGGACGGCACGGATCGACGCCACGTTCCTGGTCGCCGGCGGCGGCGTCCTTCCTTCGGCGTATTTCCGGAGGCCGCAAGGGAGGGCGCTCGAGCTGGCGGGCGCCTACCACGACTACGAGGGCGAGGCGCGACGCCTCGCCGCCGATCTAGGCGTCGCTCATCGCATCCGCTTCCTCCCGTTCACCCCCGATCCGGCCGATGTCTACCGCGCCAGCGACGTGGTGGCGATCCCGTCGCAGGGCCCGGAGCTCGGCCTGCCGGCGCTGGAGGCCGCCGCGTGTGGCGTCCCTGTGGTCGCTACCGGCTCGCGCACGGGCGCCGGCGTCGTCGTTCCCGACGAAACCGGTCTGCTCGCCCGGGACGGCTCGCCCGAGGCCCTTGCCGACGCGCTCGCCGAGCTGATCGTCGACCCGGCGCGACGACGAGCGCTCGGCGACGCCGCACGCGGGCACGCCGAGCGTCACTTCTCCGCCGAGACGAGTGCCCGCAAGGTGGAGTCGATCTACGAGCGCGTCCTGAGCGGGTGATGCCCTGACACGCTACGCGTACGCACAGCTTCCTGGCCGCGACCTGCTTGCCGTCCGGCTCTCGGGGGCAGGGCTGGGGAACCTGCTCGTCCCGTGGGCGCGCAGCCTGATCGCAGCCCGCCGTTACTCGCTGACGCTTGTGACGCCGACGTGGCCCCAGATCAAGCTTGGCCCGCTTCTTCGGCGAGAACCTGACAAGAGGCTCTACCTCCGCATCTTTGCTCCTCTGGCCGGCGAGGTTCACGGGATGAGAAAGCTGATCACCCTCGCGAGGGCGCATCGCGTTCCGGAGTCAGCACTCACAACCCCTGCGAGCGTTCCGTCCGATTCGGTGGTCGTGTTCGGCGGAATATCGGCGCACACACTGCTCGGCAGCGACCGCCTGATCTCGGCGGCCCTGTCGACGATGACACGCCCATGCCTTCGCACCAGCGTCCCAGCGAGGCAGGTCGGCGCGATCGCGGTCCACGTCCGGTTGGGAGACTTCCGCCCGCCGCTGCAAGGCGACGAGCCGGCGGCAAATACGCGTATCGCGCTCCTCTGGTACGTCGAGAAGCTTCGTCAGCTCCGCGCCGAGCTCGGAACCGACGTTCCTGCTGCCGTCTTCTCCGACGGACACGACAGCGAGCTCCAGCCGCTGCTTCGGCTTCCCCTGTGCGGGCGGGTCTCGTACGGCGCGGCCATCTCCGACCTGCTCGCGATGAGCCATTATTCGGTGCTGGTCGCCTCGCGGTCGACGTTCAGCATGATGAGCGCCTACGTCGGACAGGTTCCCACCGTCTGGCCGCGCATCGGCGCGCTCCCCCAACTCCACAGAGACCGCGATGCCGAGATCGAGTCTCCGGCCGGCGAGCGGCTTCCCGGCGCCTTTATCGCACTCGTCGGCCGCCGCCTGGAGAGCTGCGCGTCACTCGAGGCGTGACGCTTCGGCGGTGCGCGGTTACTTATCCCCGAAGGGGTTGATGAAGAAGTCCTTGACGCGCTTGAGTGAGAACGGAACGGAGCGCTCATTGGCGAGCTTCGCCTCCAGCGAGCCCGTGGATCCGCGGAGCGCGATCGAGCCCTGGAAGATGCCGTAGCGGTTCGCGCGTAGCCGCGCGAGCTGGTGCCAGCCCGTGGACGAGCTCTGCAGGATGCTCACGACGCCGGCGTTGCTCTTCGGCGTACGCCCCCAGATTGTCGCGCGCTTCCCGTGGCGGAAGGCGACCAACGGGAAGCGGTATGCCTCCATCGAGAGTTTGGGCCTGTCGTCCGCGAAGGTCTTGCCGTCGAAGTAGAGCCCGCCCTGGTTGAAGCCTTCGCTGATCGGGACATCGCGGAGCTGGAGCCAGATGCAGAGGTCGATCCCGTTCTTCCACATGACGTAGAGGGCCTGTGACGTCCAGCGTGCGTGGATCTTCATCGGCACCGCGGTCGGGTCGGGCGGGGCCGAGTCCCAGCTGAACTCCGTCACCCAGAAGCGGATCCGGCGTTTCGAGACGATCTTCCCGGCCTTGATCGACGCGTTCAGGAGCCGCCGCATCTTCGGCAGGTCCCCGAGCGAGACGTCGTCCGGGTTCTGGGCGTGGTGCGTCGGCCCGCCGGACGTGTATGGGTGCGTCGAGATGATGTCGAAGTGCATCTTCGCCTTGCACGTCGGATGGGGGTGCGGCCCCGGCGACATGCAGAGCATCTGCGCCATGAACTTGAGCGGGCCGATGGCGATGAAATCCTTGAACCGGCGTGTAAACGGAGTGAACGCGCCGGCCACGACGTCGTCGTCCGGTCGGACAGCGTGGATCGCGTCGGCCGCCGCGTTGACCATCCGGCGGTAGTACGAGGGCGACCAGGCTTTCTTGTTCTTGAACTGCGGCGCCAGGTACCGGCTTGCATTCGGCTCGTTCCAGATCTCCCAATACCGCACCCGCGGAAGCCCCTGGTAGCGGCCGCTGTAGCGAAGGGCAGCCGCGCGCATGAACTGAGCCAGCGCGGCGACGTTCGGCGTCGGGCTCGTCCCGAAGGTGCCCCACGCCGGCGAGTAGTAGACCGTGACGAGCGGCTCGAGGCCGTGCGCCTTCAGCAGCTGGAGCCGCCTGTCGAAGGTCGTCCAGTTGTAGGCGGGGTCGGCCGGATCGGTCGCGTTCGCCGGTTTCGTCGGCGCGACCTCGGACCACGTCAGCTGCGTGCGGACGAACGTCGAGCCGGTCGCGCGAATCCGATCGGCGGCAAGGCTCGCGTTCGGCCCGTCCAGCTCGCCGAGATCGGAGATCCCCGTCCGCAGCGGCAGGGCTCCCGATGCGGGCACGGCAAGAGCGCACGCGGCGACCGCCGCGAAGACGAGTGCCGGCAGCCTCATCCGACGATTGCCTCTTCGAGCCGCAGAAGCGCCTGCTCGCGCTCGAAGGTCTCGAGCGCGAACTCACGGCCGCGGCGCCCGAGCTCGGCGCGCAGGTCGCGGTCGCGGTGAACCCGCTCCATCGCCTCGGCCAGCTGCACGGGCTCTTCGGCAGGGACGAGCAGCGCCGCGCCGCTCGCGCGCAGTGTCTCCGCAGCTGGACTCTCGTGGCTCATGGATGCGATGATCGGCCTTCCGCTTGCGAGGTAGGACGCGATCTTGGAGGGAAAGTTCGCGTCGGACGCGATCCGCCGCTGCAACACCAGATGGCAATCCGCTGACGCGAGCAGGGCGGGATAGTCGGCCTTGGGCACCGGTGGGCGGACGCGAATGTTCGGCTCGTCAGCGGCCAGCGCGCGCACCTGCTCGGCGGCGTTCCCGTCGCCGACGATCGCGATCTCGACCTCTCCGTCGAGCTCGCGGGCCGCATCCACGAGCGTCTCGAACCCCTGCGTGTAGCCAAGGTTTCCAGCGTAGAGGAAGCGGCTCCGGCGGCGGGACGATCGCCGCCGCGGCACGATCCAGCCACCGTCGACCCAGTTGTAGACCGTGGTCACGCGTCGAGGATCCACGCCGAGCGCCCGCAGGTAGCCGCGGAAGCCGGGGCTGCATGTGACAACGCGATCCGCCGTCCGGAAGGCCGCCGCCTCGACCGCTCGGAGGCGGCGCAGCGTCTCCGCGGCGCCGAGCGCGGCCGCCGCGACGAGAACGAGATCCTGCAGCCAGATCACGAGCCGCGGGCCGCCGAGCCGTCGCATCGTCGCCGCGCAGACGGCTGCCGCGAGCGACGGCACGACGCAGACGACGACGTCGGCGCGCCTCGCCGCACGCAGCGCGGCAGGCAGGGCAACTGCAGCGAACGAGGCCTCGTACAGAGCCTTGTCGCCGACGCTCTCGTGCGGTCGCACGCGCAACCACGAGCGGTGCAGCGTCACGCGGCCCCGACGCTCCGTGCAGGTGACGACACCCTGGTAGCCGCGCGAGATGCGCCGCTCGGGGTAGTTCGGGACGGCGGTCGCGACCTCGACCTCGTGCCCCCGGGCGGCGAGCCACCCGGCCGCGTCCGTGACGAGCGGCGGGATCCCGGTCGGCTCCGGCGCGTAGTTCGGCGACCAGACGAAGATTCGGCGGCCTGCTCGTTTAGGAAGGTTCAGGGGAGTCGCTCCTGGTCAAGACGGAATTCTCGAGCACCAAAAGGTCCATTTTCGTGCGCAGGAAGCATTCAAGCGCTTCCTCGGGTCGGTTGACGATCGGTTCGTTCTCGTTGAACGACGTGTTCAGCACCATCGGCACGCCTGTACGCCTGTTGAACGCGCGAATGAGCTCGTAGTAGCGGGGGTTCGCATCGCGCTCGACAGTCTGCAACCGACCGGTTCCGTCCACGTGGACCACCGCCGGGATGAGCGCCCGCTTCTCGTCACGCACCACGAGCACCTTGCTCATGAACGGCACGTCGTCGTCCTCGCCCTCGAACCACTCTCCGACCGCGTCGCGCAAGACGCTGGGCGCGAACGGGCGGAACGATTCGCGCCGTTTGATCTTACGGTTGAGGATCTGCTTCATATCGCCCCGCCGCGGGTCGCACACGATCGACCGGTTACCGAGCGCGCGCGGCCCCCACTCCATACGCCCGTGGAACCAGCCGACGACATCACCGTCTGCGACGGCGTCGGCGACCCGCGAGCAGAGCGCCGTCTCGTCGGCGACCTCGTCGGCGCGGCAGCCCTCGCGCTGCACGTCGTCGCGGCGGCGGTCGAGGAGCTCCCTGATCTCCTCCTGGGAGTAGGCGGGCCCGAGCGCGGCGTGCGCCATGGGCCGTGGGCGTCCGCCGTCGAGCCTCGCTGAGACCATCAGGGCGGCGCCGATCGCACCACCGGCGTCGCCGGGCGCGGCCGGAACGTAGACGCTGGTGAACGGCGAGCGCTCGGCCACCTTTCCCGCGGCCACGGAATTCATGGCGCAGCCGCCGCTCAGCACGAGCGAGTCGGTCCCGTACCGGGCGTGCAGCCGGTTGAGCAGCGCGAAGAAGGCGTCCTCGAATCGATCCTGAAGCGAACGTGCGAGGCCCTTGTGCCGGTCGGAGAGCTCCTCCTCCCGGTCACGCGGCGGGCCGAGGAGCTGCTCCAGGCGGGAGCTGTAGAGCGCGTCAACCGAGGGCGCGCAGTTCCGCCACCGGTAGCCGATGTCCTCGCGGTGATGGCGAAAGTAGTCGAGCTCGAGGCGAAAGGCGCCGTCGTCCTGGCGGAGAACGCGGCGCAGCTCGTCGCCGTAGGCGGGGTCGCCGTACGGCGCGAGGCCCATGACCTTGTACTCGTCGCCGTAGCTCGGGAACCCGAGGAACTGCGTGAGCGCCGTGTAGAAGATGCCGAGCGAGTGCGGGAAGTAGACGCGCCCGTCGATCGCGACCTCGCTGCCGCGGCCGATGCCCCATGCCGTGCTGGCGAAGTCGCCGAAGCTGTCGACCGAGACGGCAACCGCCTCCTCGTACGGCGACGCGAGGAACGAGGACGCGACGTGTGCGAGGTGGTGCTCGACGTGATGGATCTCCCCGTCGAACCGTTGCCCCGGGAACGCGTCGCGAAGCTCGTCCTCGATCGCGCGCCAGGCCTGGGCGTTCCGAAGGCGGTCGCCGACCAGCCGGAGCGACGGCCGGCGGCCGATGCTGTAGGCGACCTTGCGACCGAGATTCGCCCGCGTGTTGCGGTTGATGGCGACGTGCTCGACGTCGCCGAGCGAGATCCCCGCCTCGTCGAGGCAGTAGGCGATTGCCTGCGCCGGGAACCCCGCCCAGTGCTTGGTGCGGTTGAAGCGCTCCTCCTCGGCCGCACCGACGACGTCGCCGTCGACGACGAGACATGCCGACGAGTCTGCGTGGTACGCGTTGAGTCCCAGGACAGGCCCCGCCATCCTGCCGCGAGGGATAGCAGAACACCGGCCCCGGCGGCGGGGCTTTCAGGCGCGCTTGCGGGCCGAGGCGAAGACGTCGGCCCAGAGCCAGCGCGCGCGGCCGAGGTGCTCCAGGCGAACGAGCTCGAAGCCGGTGTCCTCCAGCAACCGGCGCAGAGCGCGGTCGGAGAAGAAGCGCAGGTGGTCACCCTCGACCGCGAAGTGGCGGTCGAAGGCGGCCACGACGATCGCGAGGTTCTTGAGCAGACCGTGATAGGGCGTCGTCAGGACGAGCTGTCCGCCGCTTCGCAGCGCCGTCCTCGCGCCCTCGAGCAGCCGCCGCGGCCGCAGCAGGTGCTCGAGCACCTCGAACGACACCACCGCATCGAAGCTCCCGGCCTCGACCGGCCACGGCAGTTCTTCGACCGAGTGGTGGACGAACGTCGCATCCGGATGCCGTGACGACGCCAGCTCGACCGCGCGCGCGGAGACGTCCATGCCGACGGCTTCGTGGCCGGCGGAGGCAAGGAACGCGACGAGATCGCCGCTGCCGCACCCCGCTTCCAGGACCCGCGCCTTCGGCGGCAGCACCCGTCGCAGCCGCTCGACGCGAGTCGGTGTCAACGGATCGGAGCACGGTACGGGTGACTCCTGCTGCCAGTACTCGTCGTAGTACCGCTCGACCTCAGTCATCCGGGCGCCGCTGCCCGCGCAGCTTTCGCTCCTGGAGCTTTGCGTCGATCATCGCGTCGTACATGGCGATCATCGTGCAGTAGAGCCGGCCCTGACGCCCGTCCAGAAAGCCGCGCTTGACGACATAGAGCCAGAGGAAGCGGACGAGCGGCCGCCCGGGCACGCGGAACCAGACCCGGTCCTTGAGGGCTCGCCGCCGATCCATCCACGACCCTGTGAACGATCCCGGGCGCCGGACCGTGGCGGGGTCGAATAGCTCCGCGACCTCCAGGTCGGAGTACCGGTTGTGGCGGTCGATCATCGCCGCCAGGCCTTTCAGATTCTCGTGCAGGATCGGCTCTCGGAGCGTCGACTCGGGACCGTCGACGACGACGTGCTCGTGGACGCGGCGGTCCTCGAACCGGCCGCGACCGGCCCGGAACAGCCGCAGCTGGTAGTCGGGGTACCACCAGGCGTGGTCCAGGCGCCTCCCGAGGAAGATCTGGGCTCGCGGGAGCCGGTAACCCGCGGCGGCGCCGTCTCGGATCGCCCCGAGGATCTCGTCGCGCCCGGCGGGGGACAGATACTCGTCGGCGTCCATGAACATCACCCAGGGCGTCGTGATCCCGGTCTCCGCGAGCGCCCAGTTCTTCTGGTCGGCGTAGCCGCGCCACGGGCGCTCGACGACCTCGGCACCGCCGGCACGTGCGATCGCGATCGTGCGATCGCGACTGCCGCCGTCCACGACGACCACGCGCCCGAGCGGCCGCACCGACTCGATGCAGCGCGCGACGTGGAGCTCCTCGTCCTTCGTCGTGATGATGATCGTGACTTCGGCCGCTTCGCCGACGTCGCCGCTCACGCCGCCTCGACGATCTCCTCGTACATCCGCGCCAGCTGCGGCGCCACCACCGACCAGTCGTAGCGACGCGCGAAGGCGCGGCCGGCGTCGGCAAGCCGGACGTGCAGCGGCTCGTCTTCGATCAGCTGCAGGATCGCCTCCCCGAGAGGCTCGGGCGCGGCCTTGCAGACGAGACCTGCGCGTGCCGACGCAACGTCCGGGGCGATGTCCATCTCGTCCGAGATTATCGCCGGGACTCCCGCGGCCATTGCCTCCACCGCCGCGATGGCGAAGTTCTCGGCGGCCGAGGGGAGCGCCCACGCGCGCGCGGCCGCCAGCGCTGCCAGCAGGTCCTGTCCGTACAGCGGGCCGGTGAAGGTCACTGCGGTCGCGATGCCGAGCGACGCGGCCAGCTCGCGGAGCGGCGGCGTGAGGTTCTCGTCGTCGGGACCGACGACCACGAGCCGCACGTCGGCGCGCGCGCGGGCGAGAGCGACGGCGCGGATGAGCACGTCGAGCCGCTTCTTCGCGGACAGCCGGCCGACGTTGACGACCACCGGGGCGCTGGCGCCGTCCAGGAACCGGTCCCGAAATCGTTCGCCGCCGGCCGCGACAGCGAACTCGTCAGCGTGGATGCCGCACGGAACGACGAAGCGCCGGACGGCCGGCGCGACGTCCGCGAGCGCGCGGCCCTCCCCCGAAGTCGTCACGTGCAGGGCCGCCGCCCGCTCGAGCACGCGCCGCTGCCAGAGCAGGTCCGAGACCGCCTTGCGAGCCCGGCCGCGACGGCGGATCCACGGGTCGAGCGCGCCGTGCGGGGCGACGACGTAGGGCCGGCCCACCCGCGCAGCGGCGTGCCCGGCCGCGAACGTCGTGTACAGGTACAGCGCGTGCACGTGCACGACGTCGAAGTCGGCCACGTGGCCGCGGAGCGCCTTGCCGAGCGCCGGCGCGCGCACGAACCGCGACGGTCGGCCAAGCGGGTAGCGCCTCACGTCGAGGCCGGCGGCGGGCGGTGGATCTCCCGCCGGCTGCGCGGGCCCCGCCGGCGCGCCGGCGGGGCCGGCGATCGTCGTCGTGAAGACCGTCGACTCGATGCCCAGCGGAGCGAGGGCGCGGGCACTCTCGATGACGAACGTCGCCGGCCCCCCGGTCCGCGCGGCGAGCGAGGGCACGACGTGGAGGACCCGCACGGCCGCTTCGCTACTCGCTGACGACCGCCTCGAGCGGTCGTGCGCGGGGCGCCTCGTCGACCTCGCCGACCGGTTCGGCCTCGGCAAGCGTCGGCACGCGGAACAGCAGTCCGACGAAGAGCCAGAAGTAGACGTTGAGCGGGTCGAGGTCGATGTACTGGCTCTTGACGATGTAGACGACCGTCCAGATGACGACGGCGAGCAGCGCCGCCGACGGGGCGCGGAGGCCGGGGTCGCGCACGGTCAGATGCGCGCGGATGCCGCGGACGATGATCGTCCCGAAGAGCGCGAGGACGATGGCCAGCCCGGCCACGCCGAGCTCGATCCACGTCTTCACGTACCACGACTCCTCCCAGCGCCCGAGCACGGGGAAGATCGCCTCCTGCCAGGCGGTGTCGTTCGAGTAGGCGTAGCGGGCGCCGACCGAGTCGATGCCCGTGCCGAGGCCAAACGTGGTCAGATGCACGGCGTCCTTGCTCGACCGGACGATGACGTCGCCGAACTCCTGCCGGCCGACGTGGCCGATCTCCGTCCAGACGCCGAGCAGGTGGCTCCCTGAGAGCGCCGAGCCCAGCGCCAGCACGATCACGGTCGCGGGTAGGAGCCAGCGCAGGCCGAACCGCACCGCGCCGCGGCCCCCGAGCGCCACCATCAGCAGGATCAAGAACGGCGTCATGAAGAACCCGGCGCGGACGCCGGTCAGGAACGATGCGGCGAGCAGCAGCAGCCAGACGGCGGCCGCGACGATGTTCGACCGCCGCGATCCCAGTCGGCTGCCGCGCCACCACCCGTACGCGACGGCGAGCATGACGGCGACGAAGAGGTAGTACTGATAGAAGGACGAGAAGGTGCTCGGGATCCTGCGCAGGCTTCCGCCCCCGGGCAGCCCGAAGCTGACGAACTCCTGTGTCACCGCGCCCGCAGCGTTGCCGTAGAGCCGGTAGACGGCGTGCGCATGCCCGCCGTAGATCAGCGCCGCCTCGATCAGGCCCACCCCGGCCGGCACGAGCGCGAGCAGCGTCATCAGGCCGAACAGTCGGTGCAGCTCCTCCCGCGTGCGCACCAGGTGGTAGCCCAGGAAGATCAGCGGCACGTAGAACAGCCAGACCTTGACGCCGATCAGCCCGACGAGCGGCTTGGGCAGGTTCGGATTGAACGCCTGGGCCACCACGATCGCGGCCAGCGCAAGCAGCAACGTGGCGGGAGCTCCCGGAAAGCTGATCCGAATGCGCCGTCTCCACGCCCACAGGAGGAAGCCGACGTAGGCCGGGACGACGAACAGGAAGTCCTTCGCCAGCACCGCGACCGCGCGCTCGACCCGATGGCCGTAGGCGGCGTCGATCGCGATGCCGGAGATCGGGATGTAGATCACGAGCCCGATGACCGCCAGCCGCCAGTTCTTGATGCCGACCGCCAGCGCGCCGAGGAAGACGGCGAACGAGCCGACGAGGAGCGCGTACGTCACGGCGAGATCATCGACGATGTGGCCGATCTCTCGGACAGATCCACTGCCCCGAGGTTTCGGGATCGTCTGCTACGGTAACCGCCCGGTCGAGCGGGTCTGCGGAAGGGGGTCCCTGGAATGAAGCGGATGCTGAAAGCCATGGTGATCACGTCGTTGGTCGCGCTCGTCGTGGGCGCGCCGGCGGCCTGGGCGAAGTGCACGAACCCGAACCCCGCCTACTGCCAGTACACCGAGACCGCGCCGACCGCGACGGGCACGAAGTCGGTCGGCAGCGGCGGTGACAAGCAGGTCAGCAAGCTCCCGACCGCCGTCCAGCACTCGATTCAGACGCAGAGCGGCTCCGCGGCCACTGCGAGCACGCTCGAGCGGATCGCGACGACCGCCGGTGCGGGCGCTCCGGCGAAGGTCAAGATCAAGAAGGCCGAGAAGACGCGGGTGCACAAGGCCCTCAAGAAGGTCTCCGTCGATCGTGCCAAGCCCGTGCGTGCCGGCTTCAGCGCGGTCTCCGGCGGCGGGAACGGGCGCCTGGTCGTCCTCGTCACCATCCTCGGTGTGATGACTCTTGCCGCCGTTGCCCTCGCCGTCGCGCGGCGCAGGGGCGGCGCGCAGCGCTAGTACCCTCTGCGCATCGCGCAGCCTGACGTCGCAGGCGATTCCGACCAGCCGAGCGGCCACCGTGTCGGCCGGCTGTCGGCGCTCTTCTTCGCCTCCCTCGTCCTCGAGCGCGCCTTCTCACTCGGGCTCATCGCCGTCGTCGCCGCCGTCTACGGCGTTACGGCGAGCACGGACACGTACTACCTCGCGCTGATCGTCCCGGCCGCGCTCGGCTACTCGCTCACCGAGGCGATCTACACCGCCATCCTCCCGTTCTTCGGAGGACCGCACGGCGCGACGCGACGGCGGCTGGCAGCGGCCATGGGCATCGGCGTCCCGCTCGCCCTCGTCGTCGGCGGCGCGTACGCAGCGATTGTCGCGCTGGTGCAGCCGAACGACATCGCCGTCTGGCTCGCCTTCGCCGGCCTCGTCACGGCCCAGCCGATCGCCGGCGTCTACGCCGCGTACTTCACGGCCCAGCGCCGCTACGCGCTCGCCACGCTCCGCGTCCCCTTCATCACCGGCGTGGCTTTCGTGTCCGCGCTCGTGCTGCTCTCGTTCTGGGGGTCGATCACGGCGATCGCCGTCGCCTACTCGCTCGGCTTCTGCGGACAGCTCGTGCTGCTCGCAGTGCTGGCAAAGCGGCTGCCGGCCGAGCGCGGCGAGCCGGCGGCGTCACCGGGCCTCCGCATCCTGGGCCCGGCCGGATCGGTGTTCCTGGCCACGCTGGTCGGCGGGCAGCTGATCGTGCTCATCGAGCGGATCCTGGCCAGCTCGCTCGCCGCCGGCTCCGTGACGTTGCTCGTCAACGCACGCGGGTTCGTCCTCGTCGCGGCGATGGCTGCGCAGGCGATCGGCAGCGGGGTGTTTCCGGCCGCGAGCGAGCGCTTCCGGGAGCTCGGGCGCGAGGGCCTCGCCGACCTTGCGCTCACGGCGGTCCGGCTCGCCGCCCTCATCGCGCTCGTGTCCGCCGCCTACGTGTCCATCTGCCGCCGGCAGCTGATCGAGGTCGTCCTCCAGCGCGGCAAGTTCAACGCCTCGGACACGGCCGAGACCGCGCGGCTGATCGCGATCATGGCGGGTGCCCTGCTCGGCATCTCCGTCGGCGCGGTCGCGGGAAAAGCGCTCTTCGGGGTCGGGAGGCAGCGATTCGTCGCCGTCGTCAGCGCCGCCGGTGTCGTCCTCTACGTCGGCGCTGCGGTCGGTCTGCGCGAGGCGTGGGGCGTCGACGGGCTCGCCGCCGCCTTCCTGGTCTCCGCCGTGGCAACCGGAATGGCGCTCGCCGTCGCTCTTGCGCACGCGGTCGGGCTCTCGGTTCGTGCGGCGGTTCGGAACTGGGTGGTCATCCCGGTCGCGCTGGCGGCGGTGTTCGCGGTCGCCGCGGGCGGCGTATGGCTCGCCATCGGGCGGCCGACGGAGGGAGTGCCCGCGGCGCTGGCGACGCTCCTCGCGACCGGGATCGCCGGGCTCGCCGCTCTCGGGACGGCAGTCGTGGTCGCCAGAACCCGCGAATACGAGTTGCTTCGCGGCGCGCTGCGGGCGCGTGGCCTCGGCCGCGTCGCCGCGGCAGCGGGACGATAGGGCATGGCGGGGCTGCACGAGAATCGCCGGCGCGCCTGCTCGTTCGGCGCGGCAGCCGAGCAGTACGACCGCGCCCGCCCGAGCTACCCGGCCGCGCTGATCGACGACCTCACCGCCGAGGGCGCCCGCACGGTCCTCGATGTCGGCTGCGGGACGGGGAAGGCGTCACGCCTGTTTCTGGAGCGCGGTTGCGACGTGCTGGGCGTCGAGCCCGATCCGGCCATGGCCCTCCTCGCGCGCAGCCACGGCGTCACGGTCGAGGACGCGATGTTCGAGGACTGGGACCCGGCCGGCCGCATGTTCGACCTCGTCGTGTCCGGGCAGGCGTGGCACTGGGTCGATCCCGACGTTGGCCTGGCCAAGGCGGCTGCCGTCCTGCGTGACGGGGGCCGGTTCGCCGCCTTCTGGAACATCGACTCGTACGACGCCGAGACGAGCGCCTCGCTACGCCGCGCGTACGAACGGGTGGCGCCTACGCTCGTCGACGGGTCGTCGCACGGCGGGATGGCAGCCGCAGTGCGAGCGCCCGAGCGGAACGACGAAGAGGATCTTGCCTCGCTGCGCGCGTCCGGCTCCTTCCGCGACGACGAGGTGCGCCGCTATCCGTGGAGCCAGACATACCCTGCGGCGAGCTGGCTCGAGAGGGTGTCGACGCACAGCGACCATCGCACGCTCCCACCGGAACAACTTGCTGCCCTGCTCGAAGAGCTACGCGTCGCCATCGACGACCGAGGCGGCGAGATCGCCGTGCAATACGAGACGCTGGTGCTGACCGCTAGGCGAGCTGGCGGTACAACAGGATCGTCGTGATTGCGAAGATGATCGCGACGACGACGGTGAGCCGCGTCAGGTTCCGCTCGACGATGTGCGTCCCGCCCTGCGACGCGGGCGTGAAGCCCATGCCGCCGAAGCCCGTGTCGCGCCCGGAGTGCATGAGCACGAGCGTCACGAGCGCGAACGAGACGAGCACCTGAATGACCGCGAGGACTGCCGTCATGCCTCGACGAGAATAGCTGAACGTGGACGAAACCGAGGCCCGCGAGCGGATCCAGAAGCTGCTCGTCACCGGGGACAACCGCCTGAAGCAGGGCGCGTCCCGTGACAAGGTGCGGGAGAGCTACGAGCAGGCCCTCGCGCTCGCGCGCGAGACCGGCATGGAGGAGCGGGTTCGACCGCTCGTCGAGGTCAGGCTTGCTGACCTCGAGCGGCTCGAAGGAGCACCTCCTCCATCCGCGCCGCCTGACGCCTGACGTCGTGCACGGCGGCGGCCTCCCTCGCCGCAGGGTTCGGCCGTGGGAGTGCCGCCGCGCGGTGCAGGCCTGCGGCGATGTCGTCCTCGTCGAACGGGTCGACGAGGACCCCGGCCTGCGGCGAGACGAACTCGCGCGGTCCGCCGACGCGCGTCGCCACCACCGAGCGCTCGCAGGCCATCGCCTCGAGCAGCGCCTGGCCGAACGGCTCCACGAGGCTGGGCTGGCAGACGACGTGCGATCGCGCGAGTTGCTCGGGAACGCGGTCGTGGGGGATCGCTCCCGTCAGGGTGATCCCGGCTCGGCCCTCGAGCTGCGACCGGAGCGGGCCTTCGCCGACGAAGGTGAGCGTCCCGTCGCGGAGGCGGCCGAAGGCGTCCGCGAGCCGGAGCACGTTCTTCCGCTCGGTCAGCGACCCGATGCAGAGGTAAACGGGGGGGCCGTCGGAAGCCGCGGGCAGCGGCCGGAAGCGTTCGAGGTCGACCCCAGAGTCGATCACCTCCACCTTCCCGTGGGCCTCCGGCACCGACTCCTCGAGCCGGCGGCGAAGGTAATCGGAAACGGCGATCACCGTGGCGGCTCGACGGACGACCGCCCGCGTGGCGAGCCGGATGCTCAAGTGCTCACCGGCATTCGCGACGTCCTGCCCGTGCGCCGTGACCACGAGCGGAACGCCGGGCGCGGCGAACGCGGCGATGGCGCCGGTCGGGAACAGGAAGTGCGCGTGGACCACCTCCGGCCGGAACCGCCGCGCGACGGCGCGCGCGAGGCGAGCAAGCTCGAACCAGCGCCGCTTTCCGCCGGCGCGCCGGTCGAGGACCGCCAGCTCCACCGCGTGGCCGCGGTCGCGCAGCGCGACCTCGAACTGCTCGACGAAGGTGCCCAGGTCGGGATCCTCCGCGCCCGGATACATCTGCGAGACGACGAGGATGCGCACGGGCACAAGCCTGACATGCACCGCCTCAGTAGGCCCACCAATCCGCGAAGCGCGGCGACACGCCGCGGAGTGCCTCGGTTTCCGCCGGCACGGCGTCGACGGCCAGAGCGCAGGCGGTCAGGCGGACGTGGCCTTCGAGCACGACGTCGCCGCCCTCGGCGGCGGCGCTGACGAGGATGAGCTCCGGCCACCGCGCCCCCGTCCGCAACGCCTGCGCGGCGTCCAGAAAGCCGTCGTTGGCAACGCCGAAGACGCGTACTCCCGACCGGATCCGTTCCGCCGCGTCGGCCGGGCGGCGGCTGCCGCCCGAAAGCTCGACCCAGTAGTCGTAGTCGATGTAGCGCACGGCGGCCAGCTCGTCCCGGGTCAGGCGGACCCGCTGCCAGCGAACGTCGCCAGGGAACCCGGAAAACAGTCCCTCGCG
>Ga0075423_10002078_pt1 | contig 17992 bp, 18 predicted proteins | sample SoiMethybrSBSTD2_FD_80114 | JGI IMG/M metagenome (GOLD analysis project Ga0075423, IMG submission 80114) | Bulk soil microbial communities from a Populus tree surrounding site in Tennessee, USA - Soil MetaG P. TD hybrid SBSTD2 | ecosystem: Environmental > Terrestrial > Soil > Tree plantation...
CTAAAAGAGCTATGGGGCGGCAAAGTGCCGTGAAGCAAAAGTCCCCGCAACTCCGTCCTTAGAACGCTGCCAGCAACTTCCACGCACGCCATAATTGATAAGCAAGCCCGATGGCGGCGAACGTCAATAAAGCGGCCAAAGCTTGAAACATGCGCGCTCGTCTTACGGCCCGTTCGTCGTGATACACTTTCGTATCGGTCGCGACGGATGATTCTAAAGGCGGATAGCGACGCGACGATTCTATCCGCCGCGAGTAGCGCCATAAATAACCCGCCATCCACAGCGCCGGCAACGCGCTGAACGCTCCGATCGCACCGAAAAGGACCGCCGTGCGAAATGCGATGGCGCGTTTGTCCGCGAAGGCCCATTCGACCAGCGGGTTCATCCACGACTCGCGGAAAAAGATGGCCGCGGCCGCGATGGGCACAGCGGCGGCGAACCACAGCACGAGCTTGCGCCGCGCCGCCGGATCGGCTTTTTGAATCTCGGGACTTGCGCTCTCGACGCCGCTCATCATGTGCTCCGCCTGCCTAATTCGTTTCCATACTGTTTCATAACCGTATCGACATTGTCGAAGTCGGCCAGAGTTCTTAGGGATGCATACGTCGGAAAGATCATCGGCAGTTTTCTCTCCGCATAGAGCTGCAGGGCACGCACCGGGGCGATCCACAAGCTGTCAGTGACTTCCTCCGATGATTCCAGCGGGGTTTGGCCGGGCGGCAGCAGCGCGATGAAAAATCGCGTGTCGAAGCGCATCGAGAACTCCTCCGGCGTGAGCCAGTGGGCGAAATAGACCAGAGCTCCGGCATCGCAGTATAGATTCTCCGTGTCCAGCATTCGGGCGAAAGTCGACTCGCGCCGAACGATACGGCGGCGCTCGCGCTCGAGCTCGGATGGCCGCGATTCCGACACGGATTCGCCGCTGCAAAAAAGCACTCCCCCTTCTTCGAAGACTTCGCGGATACCTGCGACCCAATGGCCGAGGGCGACCTCGGGCTTGAGGTGCGCGCCAAGAATATTTCTCGCCTCAGCCGGAGAAACTCCGCGGCAGCGCTTCAGAATGTTTTCAGAATAATCTTCTTTCCTGACGGTGCCGCCGGGGAACACGTAAGCGCCGCCGAGGAAGTCCATCGCCTCGGGCCTGCGTGTGAGGAAGACTTCGATGCCGCCGCTCTCGCCAGAGCGCAGAAGGATCACGGTCAAGGCGGTCTTTGGCTCGGCGGCGAAAGTCATAAGATCGGCAGGGAAGGCGCCGGGTAATATTCCGTGCGGCACGGCGGGCCGGGAGCATAATAGAAGTCAAATTTATCGCTGCCCCGTGAGCAAAAAATAATGCTCGACGAGACCGTGCCGTAGTCCGCGCCGGGCGTGTGCACACAAAGAGCGCTTCGTGGGTCGGAAGCTTCGACGGGCGTGTGATCGCCTAAGACCCCGTGCAAGACGCCGACGGCGGAATCCAGGGATGCAGTTTCTTGGAGCAGCGGCGCGAGAGCCGCGCCGGCGTTTGTGAACAGCTCGCGCGCGCGATCGAGCTTTTTGCCGTTTTCCTCGGTGAAGGAAGTGTTGCTGAAAACGTGGAGACCCGAGGCGAGATCGAGCCGCTCGACATCGCTTGCTGAATTGTAAGCGGCGCAGGCGCCCTCCGCTCCCGCGACCAGGACGAGAAAGGGCTGGTAGCGTCCGGCGTCTTCGTAAGGGAGCGCCGCGCGGGCCTCCGCCATAGTCGCCGCTTGAAGGATGTCGAGACAGAGCAAACCCCGCGAGCGCGGCGTGGTTTTTGTTTCGATTTGGATCCTTCGGTTGACGATTCCGGCGGTGAGACCCCGAGAGTTGACCCCGAGCCAGGTCCCGCCGGCGGTGAGATCTTTGCCGGCGAGAATGGAGGGATCTCCCGGCCAGATTTTCGGCGCCTCGGTGGGGCGGGAGAAATGCTCATCCCGGTTCGCCGCGATCACGACCGGGTAATCTTCAAACTGACGGAGGTAGAGCGCCAGCGTGCACATGCCTATGGTTGAGGAAAGGGATTTCCCGGCGCGGCCCGCGCGCCGTCAAGCGGCGAGAACCTCGCCGCAGCTGCGGCAGGTTCGCAGAAGCGCGTCCGAGCGGATTTTGTCGGTCGCCGTTTTCACCGCGTCGCTCGGATCGTCGAAGCGGACGGAGGTCTCGTAAAGCTTCTCGCCGCAGCGCTCGCAAAACCAGACGAAGAGGTCGCGCTCTTCGGGACGGCGCTTGCGCTCGACGACGAACGTCCACGAGCCTTCGCCCCGCCGCGGCGAATGGGGAACATGCGCAGGCAAAAGCAACAGCTCGCCCGCCCGCAAGACGGCAACCTCGTGGTTTTTCTCCTGCATGTAATGAAGGTTCAGCTCGCCCTCGAGCTGATAAAAGATTTCGTCTCCGGGGTCGATATGAAAATCCTTCCGGCTGTTCGGACCGCGAGTGACGAAGGCGATGAAGTCCGAGTCTTCCCAAATCACGCGACGCTGTCCCCAGTTGCCGCGGTTCTCCTCGATCCATTGCTTCAGATTGAAGTTTTTAAGATGCGGGAACATCCCACTCCCGGTCTGATCCGTTGCTGAAGTATAGGCCTCGACGGTCAGCCGAATCAAGCCGTAAGAACGCGCTAGACTTGAAGATACGAAAGTTATATGGAACCGGTGAAGCGGCTCGCGAAGCGGGATCGGCTGTCAAAGGAGGGCGATTTCGATGTTGACCGAACTGTACGCGCAGGGGAAAATCTTCTGGCCCGACGGCGCCCGTCTAGCGATCGCATTGACCTTCGATTTTCAAGGCGGCGAGGACGTACGGCCGGATAAAAACGGCAAGATGAACCACGAGGAATACACTCAGGCGGAATACGGACCGAAGACGGGCATCTGGCGGATTCTCAGGATTCTCGACGAGACGCAGGTCAAAGCCACGTTCATGACCTGCGGCGGAATCGCGGAGAGATATCCCGAGGCGACGCAGGCGATCGCGCAGCGCGGCCACGAGGTCGCGGGCCACGGCTATCATCACGAGGTCGCGCGCGATCTGTCGCGCGAGGAAGAGCGCGATGTGATCCGGCGCACGACCGATATGATCAAGACGAGAGCCGGGCGCCGCCCAGGCGGCTGGCGCTCCTGCACGCAAAGCCCGAACAGCCTGGAGCTGCTCATCGAGCAGGGATTTCTCTGGAACAGCAATTCATTCTCGTACGATTTACCGTTCGTCTGGAGCGACGGCGCGCGCGAGCTGGTCGAGCTGCCGCGCCAGCTGTTCGGCGACGGCCGGATCTACGGCCATCGGGATTCAGGAAATCCCAACGACGCGCTCGTCGTCTGGAAAAGTTTCTTCGACGACCTTTATGAGGAATCCGCGCTGTCTCCGGGATTCAGCACCTTTCAATTCCACCCGTATATTTCCAGCCGCTTCGGCCGGGCCGGCGCTTTGAAACAACTCATCGAGTACATGAAACGAGATGGTGTTTGGTTCGCGACCGGAAGCGAAGTCGCGGAGTGGTGGCTGAAGCAGGGGTTCTCGACCGAAGCGCAAGCGCGCGCCGCAGCGGGCGTGTAGGCGAGGAGGAAACGAATGGCGCGTCCGGAAAAGCGGATAAATCAGGCCGAGGGCGGCGTCGCCTATCGCGGCTTGCGCGATTGGATCGCGCAGGTCGAGCGCCTGGGCGAGCTCGTTAAAATCAGCGGCGCGCACTGGGACCGGGAGATGGGCGCGACGACGCAGCTCCTGACGCAGACCGCCAAAGGAAAAGCTCCCGCGATTCTTTTCGACGAAGTCCCCGGCTATCCGAAGGGATACCGCACACTCTACGGGCAGTTCTCCTCCATCAAGCGCGTCGCGCTCACGCTCGGCCTGCCGCTCGATTACGAGCGCAAGTCGGACATCGTCAAGGCCTATCACGAGCGCATGCAGAACATGACGATGCTGAAGCCCAAGTTCGTCAAACACGGCCCGATCCTCGATCACGTGCTCGAAGGCGACAAAGTCGACGTGCTCAAATTTCCCGCGCCGATCCATCACGAGCGCGACACGGCGCGCTACATCGGCACCGCCGACATGTGCATCACGAAAGACCCCGATACCGACTGGTACAACTTCGGCGCGTACCGCTGCCAGGTCTACGACGAGAAAACGATCGGCTGCCAGATCACCGAGGGAAAGCACGGCCGCATTCACCGCGACAAATATTTCGAGCGCGGCCAGAGCTGCAAGTTCGCCATCGTCTGCGGCCAGGACCCGCTGCTCTATCTGCTTTCGTCCAGCCCGCTGCCGCGCGGCGTCTCCGAATACGATTTCGCCGGCGGCATTCGCGGCGAACCCGTCGAAGTGGTGAAGGGGCCTTACACCGGCTTTCCGATTCCCGCGGACGCCGAGATCGTCGTCGAAGGCGAGGCGGTGCCCGGCAATGCCAAGGCCGAAGGGCCGTTCGGCGAATGGATGGGCTATTACTCCGACGACGTCGTCCCGCGTCCGTACATCGACGTGAAGACGGTTCTCTATCGCGACGATCCGATTCTTACCTGCGCGCCGCAGCACAAGCCTGTCGACGAGACCGGGTTGCTCAAGGGCATCGCCGGGGCGGCGGAGATCTGGCAAGCGCTGGAGGCGTGCGGCCTGCCCGACATTCTCGGCGTGTGGAACCACGAGGGAGGCCCGGCGACGCGCTTCACCGCGATCCAGATCCGCCAGCGTTACCCCGGCCACTCGCGCAATGTCCTCCACGTCGCCGCCAATTGCGCCGCCGGAGCCTATAACGGCAAGTGGACGGTGGTCGTCGACGAGGACATCGACTGCTCCGATCTCGATCAAGTGCTGTGGGCGATGTGCACGCGGTTCGATCCGATGACCGATATCGATACGATTCAGAAGGCCTGGTCGTCGGGTCGCGACCCGATGTTCCTGCCCGGTAATTTCAACAATCGGATTCTGATCGACGCCTGCATGCCGTACGACCGCAAGCTCAAGGGAAAATTCCCTACGGTGGTCGACGTCAGCCCGGAGCTGCGGGCGCGGCTCAAGGCCAAGTTCGCCAAGATACTGGCAGACCGGTGAAAAAAGCCGTCTATCTGCTAGTCCGTCCGATGTAGGGGCGGTTCGCGAACCGACCTCTACGAAAGAGGAAGCTCTATGTCCTACACGAGTTGGAGAGGGACGGTCGGTCTCATCAAGCCGACGCATCGCCCGGGATCGCTCGAAGAGTTCATTCGCCTGCTGCCCGAAGGCATCGGCGTTTTGCCGACCTACGTCGGCTTCAAGCGCGGCGACACCGAGGAGTTTCGCGGCGCGCTCGCCGCCTACGAGGAACGGGTCGGCGAGCTCGCCAAGCATGGGGTCGATCTCATCCATCCGGAAGGCGCGCCGCCTTTCATGGTCCACGGCTTCAAGCGCGAGTCGGAGATTGTGCGCGACTGGGAGAAGAAATACGGCGTGCCGATCGTCACCGCGAGCCAGACTCAAGTCGAAGCGCTCTGGGCGCTGAAGGTCAAAAAATTCGTCGGGGTGACTTATTTCACCGGCGACATCAACGACATGTTCTCGCGCTATTTCCAGGAGGCGGGCTTCGATGTCATGGCGATGGAGGGGATTCCGGTCGCCTTCGAGGACGTTGGGCGGCTATCTTCCCAGGAGGTTTACGCCCATACGAAGCGAGCCTTTTTGAAACATGCCGGCGCCGAGGCGATCTATATGCTGGGATCGGGGTGGCGCACGCTCGATATCATCCGCGTGCTCGAGGAAGATTTGGAAGTCCCCGTCGTCCATCCCGTGCCGGCGCGGGTTTGGGCGGTGCAGAAGCGTCTTCACGTCAGGCAGCCGGCAAAAGGTTTTGGGCGGCTGCTGGAGCGGATGCCCTGACAGGAACGCGGCGCAGACGGCATACCCGACCGCCAAGAAAAAAGCCCTCCCCGGCGAATCAAGACGATCGATCCCTTCGGCCTCATTGACAAAGATGTTTCATGAGATAGATTTCTAGCTCCGTTTTTGGTTACGGGCGGTATTTTGCGCCCAATTTAAGCGGAGCAGCACATGAAGCGAGCATTTAAGAATTTAGTCAAAAATCGGTCCTCAAACGGCGTGAGCGCTAGGCGAAACGGCGCGGGCGAGCGCGAATTCTTGGAAAAAGCGCCGACCGGTATACCGGGACTCGACGAGATTACCTTTGGCGGGCTTCCAAAAAACCGGCCGACGCTCATTTGCGGCAGCGCCGGCTGCGGCAAGACCCTGATGGCCGTCGAGTTTCTCGTGCGCGGCGCGATGGATTTCGGAGAGCCGGGCGTCCTCATGGCCTTCGAGGAGACAGAGGAAGAGCTGGCGAAGAACGTCGCATCTCTGGGCTATGATTTGAATGACCTGATAGCGAAAAAAAAGCTCGTCATCGATTACGTCCACATCGAGCGGAGCGAAATCGAAGAAGCCGGTGAATTCGACCTCGAAGGGCTGTTCATCCGGCTGGGATCGGCGATCGACGCCATCGGGGCCAGGCGCGTCGTCCTCGATACGATCGAGGCGATCTTTTCGGGCTTCCCGAATCCGAATATTCTCCGCGCCGAGCTGAGACGGCTTTTCCGCTGGCTGAAAAACAAGGGAGTGACCGCGGTCATCACCGGCGAGCGCGGTGAGGGCGCGCTCACGCGCCAGGGGCTCGAGGAATACGTTTCCGATTGCGTCATCCTCCTGGACCATAGAGTCAATGATCAGATGTCGACGCGACGCTTGCGCGTCGTCAAATACCGCGGCTCGACCCACGGAACCAACGAATATCCTTTCCTCATCGACGAGGACGGCCTTTCCGTCCTTCCGGTCACCTCTCTCGGCCTCGACCATAAGGTCAGTTCGGAGCGCGTGGGCACGGGCATCGCGCGGCTCGATAGCATGCTCAGCGGCGGGTATTACCGCGGCTCGACGGTCCTCGTCTCCGGCACGGCGGGCACCGGAAAATCGAGCATCGCCAACCACTTCGTCAACGCCACGTGCCGCCGCGGCGAGCGCTGTCTTTACCTCGCGTCGGAAGAAAGCCCCGCCCAGATCATGCGCAATATGCGCTCAATCGGGATCGATCTGGCGCCATGGGTGAAAAAAGGTCTGCTGAAGTTCGACGCCGAGAGACCCAACGTCTACGGGCTGGAGATGCATCTTCTCAGGATGCACAAGCTCATCAGCGAATATAAACCGGCGTCCGTCATCGTCGATCCGATCACGAACTATCTGGCTCTCGGCGACGATCTGGAAGTGAAGTCGATGCTGATCCGCCTGATCGACTTCTTGAAGATCAACGGGGTCACATCCATCTTCACCAGCTTGACGCACGGAGGCGGCGCTTTGGAAGCGACTACCGTCGGCGTCTCGTCGCTGATCGACACGTGGCTGCTCCTGCGGGACATCGAAGTGAACGGCGAGCGCAATCGCGGGCTTTATGTCATCAAGTCGCGCGGCATGGCGCATTCGAATCAGATACGCGAATTTCTCCTCACCTCGCACGGCGCCGAATTGATCGACGTCTACTTGGGCAGCGAGGGAGTGCTCACCGGATCGGCGCGCGCCGCCCAGGAGGCGCGGGAGGCCGCTGTGGCAACCGTACGGCGCCAGGAGGTCGAGCGGAAACAGCGCGAGCTGGAGCGTAAGCGAAAGGCGCTGGATGCGCAAATCGCCGCGCTTCGCGCCGCTTATAGTGTGGAGAGCCAGGAGCTTGAAATGGGCTTGGCCGAAGAGCGCCTGAGGGAAGACAAACTGGCCGCCGAGCGCCTCGAGATGGCGCGCATCCGCAAGGCAGATGTTGCCAATGGTAACCGCCGCGGTAAGAACAACCGTAAAGGAGCACCCGCATGAACGCCGCGAAGAAAGAAAAAATCGACAAGTCCGCAAACGGCGAGCCCTGGGTGCTGCGACTCTACGTCGCCGGCCAGACGCCGAAATCTCTCACCGCCTTCGCGAATTTGAAGAAAATCTGCGCTGAATATCTCGAGCACCAATATCGCATCGAGGTCATCGATCTGCTGGAAAACCCACAGCTAGGGCGGGGCGACCAGATCCTCGCGATTCCGACGCTGGTCAGAAACCTGCCGCAGCCGATCAAGAAGATCATCGGCGACTTGTCCAATACGGAAAAGGTGCTGGTCGGTCTCGACCTGCGCGGGCGGGGGGTGCAATGAGCAAAAAAAACGCCGTCGCGATGAAATCGGGTTCCGCGCCCGAGGTCATGGTTTTGCGGTTGTATATCGCCGGGACGACGCCGCGCTCAACCCGCGCGGTCATGAACATCAAAGAAATTTGTCAGAACAGCCTGTCCGGCCAGTACGATCTCGAAGTTATCGACATTTACCAGCAGCCCAGCATGGCGAAGGGACAGCAGATCATTGCTGCCCCGACGCTTGTTAAGGAATTGCCTCTGCCGTTGCGAAGGTTCATCGGCGATATGTCCAATACCGATAAGATTCTCATCGGCCTCGACGTAAAGCCGAAGGAGCAGGCGTAAGATGGGCAAGGACGAGGCCGAATTAGAGCTTCTCCGCACGCGTCTGGCGGAAGCCGAGGAGACTCTCAACGCGATTCGCAGCGGCGAGGTCGACGCACTGCTCCTCGGCGCGCCCGACGGCGCTCAAATCTATACGCTGCGCGGCGCCGACCATACTTATCGTCTGCTCCTCCAGGAGATGAACGAGGGCGCCGCGACGGTGATGCCCGACGGCACCGTTCTCTACTGTAATAAGCGCTTCGCCGAGATGCTTCGCGCCCCGCTGGAGAAGGTCATCGGTTATCGCTTGGCGGACTTCGTCGATGAATCCTCGGGCGAGCTCTTGGATGCGCTGCTGCGCTCGGGCAAACATGTCCGCGTCAAAGAAGAAATTGCGTTCAAGACGCCGAACGGACGAGTGCCGGTGCCGGTTTACTGTTCGATCGGACCTGTTCAGCTGGACGGCATCGAATGCCTCAGTCTCGTCGCTACCGATCTGACCGAGCAGAAGCGCAGCGAGGAGATCGTCGCCTCGGGAAAATTGGCTCGCAAGATCCTCGAGCGGGCCGTCGACGTCATAGTCGTTTGCGATGAACAGGGCAACATCACGCACGCGAGCCGCGCGACTCACGAACTCGCCGGCACGAGCGCGGTTCTGAACCAGCGGTTCGAGAGCGTTTTCCCGCTCACGTTTCGAGACGGCCAAGCGATGAGCTGCGTGGAAGAGAACGATGGCGTCGAACACACCCGCTCGACGGTAGCGAGCTGCGTCGACGGCCGCACGGTGCAGGGTCTCGAAGTCGAGTTTCACCGCGGCGACGGCAGGAAATTCGATCTGCTGATGAGCGCGGGGCCGTTGCGCGACGCCAAAGATCAGCAATTCGGGTGTGTATTTACCCTGACCGACATCACGCGGCTGAAAAACGCGGAGGAAGAGCTCAGATCCAGCCAAACGCAGCTTTCGGCCGAGCTGAGCGACACCAAGCTCTTGCAGGGCATCAGCGCGGAGCTGGTCCACGAGGAGAACGCCGAAAATCTCTACAAGAAGATCCTCGATGCGGCGGTTAGCGTTATGCACTCGGATTTCGCGAGCATGCAGATGCTTTATCCAGAGCGCGGCCCCGGCGGCGAACTGCGGTTATTAAGTTTCCGCGGATTCAGCCCGGAAAGCGCGCGCTTTTGGCAATGGGTGGGTTCGGACTCCGGAGGCACTTGCGGCGCCGCGCTGCGCACGGGCGCGCGAGTCGTCGTGCCGGATGTCGAGCGGTGCGATTTCATCGGCGCCGAGGACCTCGCGATGTACCACCAGAACGGCATTCGTGCCGTGCAGTCGACGCCGCTGCTCTCGCGCAGCGGCAGGGTGGTGGGGATGACCTCCACCCATTGGCGCAGCCCGTATGCGCCTTCCGAGCGCGATCTTCGCCTCTTTGACATTCTCGCGCGGCAGGCAGCCGACTTGATCGAGCGCAAGCAGGCCGAGGAAGCGCTCCGCGAGAGCGAGGAAAAGCTCCGCCGGCAAGCCCAGGAACTGGAGCAGCAGCTCATCGCCTCGGGGCGCCTCGTCTCGCTCGGCGAGATCACCGCGTCCATGGCGCACGAGTTCAACAACCCGCTCGGCATCGTGCTGGGCTTCGCCGAGGAGCTGCTGAGTGAAAGAAAGCCGGAAGACCCCGATCATCAGGCGCTTAAGATTATTCACGAGGAGACCAAGCGTTGCCAAAAGATTATCCAGGACCTGCTCGAGTATTCCCGGCCTCGCAGCATCGAGAAGCGCTACACCGATGCGGGCGAAGTCGTCAAAAAGAGCTTGATGCTCATCAATAATCATTTTCACAAGCACAAGGTCGCGAGCCAGCTCGATGTCGAGTCCGGGCTGCCGCCGGTCGAGGTCGATCCGCAGCAGATCGAGCAGGTGATGGTGAACCTGTGCCTGAATGCGATCGACGCGATGCCGGACGGAGGCAACCTCGTCGTTTCCGTTCGCCGGTCCGCCGAGGATGCCCTGGAGATCGCCGTCACCGATACCGGAATCGGCATCGCGAAGGATGATTTGGCGAAGATTTTCCAGCCGTTCTTCAGCGCCAAGAAGAAAAGCGGGCTCGGATTGGGGCTTCCCATCTGTAGCCGAATTATCGCGAACCATGGCGGCAGGATCGAGGTCCAGAGCCGGCCGGCAGAGGGTACGGCGTTTCGCATCTACCTTCCGGTAAGCCGGGCGGCAGCTCAGGAAACAGCGGAGCGAGCGGTGGGATAACCGCCGGAACGGCGGAAAAAAAGTCTTGCGCGGCCAGAGGCCTGTATAATATCGATCTGCCGCTAAGCTAAGTATATCATGGCGATTCCCATTCTAGTCGTCGACGACGAGCCCAACTTCCTGGAGCTGATGAAAACCGCTTTGGGGAAGCGGGGATTCGACGTCAACACCGCCTCCAACGGCGCTGAGGCGCTGAAGCTGCTCGAACAAGAGCTATTCGATTTCGCCTTGCTCGACCTGAAGCTCGGCCCCGCAGACGGCATCGACTTGCTCGCGGAGATCAAACGGCGCCAGCCGAGGATCCGCGCGATCATGGTGACGGCCTATCCCACGGATGAAAGTCGCGCCGCGGCGCACAATCGGGGAGCAGCCGCTTATCTGAGCAAGCCCGTCGATCTGAGCGATCTGTTCCAGACCTTCAAGTCCGTGCTCACGCAGTAAGCGCGCCGCCTACATTTTCACGAAAATATCTTTGACCTCGTCGCCGGTGAGCTGTTTGATCGTCGTGATGCGGTCGCTGAACTCCTTCAAGGTTCCGAGCGAGTTCGGACCAACGTCGATCAGGATAGAATAAAGGGAAAAACCCAGCCGCTCTTTTTCTTTCCGGAAATTTTCCGCCCATTCCGCCGCGACCTGGCACTCGCCGTCGGTGATGAAAACGATGTCGCCTTTTTTATATTTGGATCGCTTAAGGCATTCGAGCGCGGCGTCGAGCGGTTTTTGAAAATCGGTGCCGCCGCCGGGAAAATATTCGGCCAGGTCCATCACCTTCAGCGTCTCGGATTCGTAGCGTCTCCCGACGTTAAGATCGAGGACTTGCAGCGGCATGTCTTCGGAAGAGAAGCAGATCGAGCGAAAAAGCCGCCGCTGGCGGCGGGCGATCTCGAGCAGCGTCAGCGTGACCGCCTTGGACCAGATCTCCTTGTCGCCGGCCATCGAGGAGCTGCCGTCGAGGCAGACGACCATCGGTCCCTTGCCCTTCTCCTCGACGCCGCGGAGCGAATACTGGAGCAGCTCCTGGTCGAGAAAGCGGCGCGCGAAATCTTTCCGCAGCAGCGGATGCGAGAGGCTCAAGAGCTCCGGAGGCAGGAGGCGATGCACCGCGTCGCCGCGCTCGACCTCGAGAATCTCCTCGCTCGCGCGCTCGAAGATTTTCTTTCTGAGCGCGAGGGCGTTGAACTTCATGCGGCCGATCATGCGGCTCAATTTTTTGAGCTTCTCGTTGCCGGCGAGCCGCTTGCCCAATTCGAGTTTCTGCCCGGGCGGCGAGCGATAGCCGGAGCCGAGGCTCGTGCCCCATTGCTCCGCCTCTTCGGCGGCCTCTTCGAGGCGCTCCGCCGCCTTGATCGCCTCCGCCTGGAAGCGGCGGCCGACCTCCGTCTCTTTTTGGCCCAGTTCTTCCTGAAGCCGCTGCGCCTTCTGGCGCAGCAGCGCCTCGGCGCCGTCCATCTCGCCTTCGATCTTTTCCTTGGCGCGCTCGAGCAGCTTGCCGATTTCCTCCGCGCCGTGCTCCTCGGCGAGCTTTTCCGACTCGGTGAACTCGTTCTGCTTCTCGGTAAAAATATCTTGCTGCTTCTCGATGTCCCAGAGATCGAGCATCTCGCGGCGCGTCAAGAGTTTCTCGGCCTTGAGCAGGCCGATCAGGCTTTCGCCCAGCAGCAATGTGCACAGCCCGGCCTTCGCCTCGTCCAGCGTGGTCATCGCGCGCAGGATCGGATAAAGCTCGCCCTGGCGCAGCGCGTTCAGGAACAAACGGTTGAATTGGGCGCTCGGCGGAATGTCGCGGGCGTCGTTAAAGACGATGTTGTTCTTGAAGAGGACGCAAAAGATATCTTGCAGCAGGGAGTCGAAGTGGGGCAGGAACGTCGCGCCGGTTTCTTCGATAGCGCGGAGCGACGGCGAATCGGCGAGGAGCTGCCCGAAGACGCGGCGATCGTAGGCGTCGCTGTCGATCCAGCGCGAGTTTTGCGGCAGCGGCCGAACGACCCGCTTCTTGGGAGCGACTTTTTTGCGTTTAGGCGGCATGATCAGTTCTGAGCGTTGAGCGGGAAAGAGCCTTTTTAGACTCAGCACCAGCACTCAGAAGTCTTTCAGCATATCCTTCTGGATGCCTTCGATCTCTTCTTTGATGGCGCCGGCGCGGTCGAGAGGGCGTCCCATCTGCTTCGCCTTGTCCATGATCTGATCGACGCGCGTGAGGATGTTTTTAAGCTTCGTGTGGACCTCGATCAGCGCGCGGGCGCGCTCATCGCTCGTTCCCCAGGGGCGCAGCGCGGAGTCGCGCACCTCGCGCGACTCGTAAAGCAGCTCTTTGATCTCCTCTTCGTACCCGAGCAGGAGCTCGCGGATCGTGGCGCGGACTTCGGTTTGCTCCTGCGGATCGCGCCAGAGAACGTGCTCGAGAAAATAAAGATCGCTTTCCTTGACCTCCGACTGTCCCGAAAGGTAGGCGTGCGCCTGAAGCAGATTGAGCGACTGGCGGTAGCGCCGGTCGGAAGCTTCGAGATTTCTCCGCTTGAGCTCGCGCCGAATGTCGGCGACGGCGCGGTAGATGTAAGTCGGGATCGGCGTCGCGCGGGCCTCGGCCTGCATATCCCGGAGCTCTTCGAGCGAGAGCGAGGTACGCTCCGGCGGCGGACCGGCCTCGAGCATGCGCAGGAAGCGAAAGTCTTCGGCGATGTAGTTGACGACGAAGCGCAGCAGGAAGCGATCGTAAAGCGCCAGCAGCTCGTCGTCCTCGGGCAGCTCGTTGCTCGCGCCGAACAGCGTGAGCAGCGGCACCGGCACGATCTCCTTGCCGTTGTGGAAAAGGCGCTCGTTGATGAGGGTCAGTATCGCGTTCAGGATCGACGAATTCGCCTTGAAGATCTCGTCGAGAAATGCGATGTGCGCCTCCGGCAGCTTGCGCGAAGTGACGCGGCGGTAGTCGTCCTGCTCGAGCGCCCGTAAGCTGACCGCGCCGAACACCTCTTCGGGCGTCGTGAAGCGGGTGAGCAGCCACTGGAAGTAGCTCGCGCCCTCGACGCGGCGGCAGATCTCGTCGGCGAGCATCGACTTCGCCGTGCCCGGCGGACCGATGATGAGCACATGCTGCGAGGAAAGCAGCGCCGAGAGCGAGCCGTCGATCAGCTCGCCGCGCTCCAAAAACATCTGTTTCAGCTCCTCGCGTATTTTCTTAAGCTTGTCCTGCGCGCTCATGTTTTCACTTTAGCATAAAGTACCAAATGACCTGCGCGCTGACAACGTCGGCGGCGCGCGCTTTCTCGTCTTCGATTGACAGCCGCGCAGGTATCGGTTATTGCCAGATGCTTTAAGAGAGCCGAAATGTCCCAGCCCAAAGTTTCCGTCCGCAAGTTGTCGAAGTCGTACGCGGGCCGGACTCGCGCCGAGATCATCGTTTTCAGGGACATCGATCTCGACATCCGCCAGGAAGAGTTCGCCTGCATCGTCGGCCCCTCGGGCTGCGGCAAGACGACCTTCATCAAGATCGTCGACGGCCTTATCGCTCCGTCGTCCGGCCAGGTTTTCATCGACGAGCGCGCGATCTCCGGTCCCGGCTACGACCGCGCGTTCGTCTTTCAGGCCGACTCCCTCTATCCCTGGCGCACGGTCATCGACAACATCGTGCTCGGGCTCGAGATCAAGGGCAGTGATAACGCTGAACGATACGCGAAGGCGCGCGAGCTCATTCAGCTGGTGGGACTCGCCGGTTTCGAGTCGCATTACCCGCACGAGCTCTCGGGCGGCATGCGCCAGCGCGTCAATCTGGCGCGCGCGCTCGCGGTCGACCCCGAGATCATTCTCATGGACGAGCCGTTCGCCTCGCTCGACGCGCAGACGCGCGAGGTCATGCAGCGCGAGCTGCTGAAGCTTTGGTGGAGCCGAAAGAAGACGGTGCTTTTCATCACGCATCAGATCGACGAGGCCGTCTATCTCGCCGATCGCGTGATCGTCTTCTCGCAACGCCCGGCGACGATCAAGGCCGATATTCGGATCGATATCCCGCGTCCGCGCAGCCTCGACGTCAAACGAACGCCGGAGTTCCTGGCGTATGTCGGGCAGATCTGGAAATTGATTGAAGCCGATGTGCTGGAGTCCGTCGCCCACTCGGACTGAAAGAATTGTCGCTCTATTCCTCCTGCAGCTCCCGCCACGGCGCTAATTTCTGCTCCAACAGCTTGAGCCCGCCGGTTATCGCTACGCCGGTCGCCGCAAAGACGAGGATGCCGGCGAAGAGGAGCGGGGTATTGAACGTCTGCCCGGCGAGCGCGACGAGAAACCCGAGGCCGGCGTTGGCGAAGAAGAATTCTCCGACCACGACTCCCGTGAGACCGCGGCCGACGCCGAGGCGGAGACCGGTGACGATGTACGAGAGGGAGTAGGGGACGAGAACCTTCAAAAGGATCTGCGCGCGGCTCGCGTTGAACGAGCGCGCGACCTCGATGAATCCTGGATTGACGGAGTAGACGCCGGCAAAAGTATTGACGATGATCGGAAAGACCGCGACGCTGAAGACGAGTGCGACCTTGGCGGCCACGCCGACGCCGAAAAACATGATGAAGAACGGCGCGAGCGCGACGAGGGGCGCGGAATAAAGTCCCGCCACCCACGGATCCAAATATTCCCGCGCCGAACGCACCGTGCCCATGAGAAATCCCGTCGCGATGCCGACGACCGCCGCCAGGGCGAAGCCGACGGCGAATTCGTATCCGCTCACCGACAGGTGCTTCCATATCTCGCCGGTGCGGAAGAGATGTCCGAGAGCGACGACGACCTTGGCGAACGGCGCCAGAATTCTTTCGTCGCGGACGACGTAGCGCGCGGCGAGTTCCCAGAGAACGATCACGTAGAGGAACGTGACCGCGCCGCGGATGCGCGCGCGATGGCGGCGATAAAAGCCGTCGGGGAACTCTGCCGCGGCGGGCGTCGCGGCTGCCTGCGCTTCCAGCATGGCGTTTCGCGATCGAAGCCGCCGGTTATTTCGCCAGCGCTTTTTGCCGGTAGCTCAGGTCGATGAATTTATTGGCGTCGGGGATCGGCTTCGAGATCGCCTCGATCTCGGCCATATCCTCGAGGGTCTTGCGGATCACATCGGCGTTGATGTCGCCGCGATTGTAGACCTTAAGGTCCGAGACGTATTTGTCGTAAGTCCGCTCCACGGAAGTACGCTGCGCCTTGCTGAGCTCGACCATGAGGTCCACGGCGCCTTTTTTATTTTTCGTATTGTTGATCCAATCTTGAGCGCGATACATGGCGCGCAGAAAATCGACGAGAACCTTTTCGTTCGCTTGCGCCCAGGCGCGAGAGACCACGATGACCGCGCTGGGCACGATCGAAACTTCATAGACGCCGCCGAGCTTTTTAAAGCCCGCGTCCATCGCTTCGAAGTTGACCGGCTCGGTGATCAGCGACGCGGCGATCTGCTTCGACTGCAGCGCGGCGTAGCGTTTGCCGGAGCCGCCGACCTGTAAAACGGTATAGTCGCTGTCCTTGAGGCTGTGTTTGCGCAGCAGCTGGCGGAGGTTGAGCGTGCTCGCCGACTGGAGCTGCGAGACGCCGATCACTTTTCCCTTGAGGTCGGCATACGACTTGATGTCGGGCTGGGTCATGAGATCCCAGGTCGGCAGCCGGATCTCGTTGCTCACGATGATCGCATCGCCCTGGCCTTTGATCGCTGCCAGAAGGGCGACATCCGGCGTCGGGCTTGCCACATTGACCGCGCCGGTCACGAGCGCGGTGACCGCCTGGGACGTGACGTCGAATCGCGTCGAATCGACGTCGAGCCCCTCGCTCTTAAAGAATCCATTCGCCTGGGCCTGAAAGACATCCCAGTAGTAGCCCGGCTCGGCGATATAGCCGTGTTTGATCTTTTTCAGCTCCTGCGCGGCGGTCGAGCCGGCGAATCCAAGGACAGCCAGGAAAGCTAGAGCCAATGAGAACTTAATGCTTCGTGTCATGTGTCCTCCCCCTCTTTTAAGAGAGCCCGCACTGAAATATTAGACGCGTATTTGTCGATACGCTTCACTCGATCAAGTCGTCCGCCAAGGAGCCATGCGTTTCTCGAAGGCTTCAAGTATCGCGATCGCCAAAACGCCCGCGAGGGCGAAAAGCAAAACGCCCAATAAAACCTTCGCCGTATCGAACCCCTGCGCGGCGATCGAGATCATAAAGCCGAGTCCCGCCGTCGCGAAAAAAAGCTCGCCCACGACGACGCCGGTGAGCGCGCGGCCGACGCCGAGTCTCAAACCGCTGACGATAAAGGGAATTGCGGCCGGGAGCTGCACCTTGAGGAAGATTTGCCGGCGCGTCGCGCGGAACGACGCGGCGACCTCGACCAGGTTACGCTCGACGCCGAGAAGGCCCGCCTGGGTATTGATCATGATCGGGAAGACCGCAATCGTGAAGACCAGAGCGACTTTAGAGGCGAGCTGGATGCCGAAAATCAGAATGTAAAATGGAATCAGCGCGACGAGCGGCGTCGCGTAAAGCGCCGAGATCAGCGGCTCCAGGTGCTCGCGAATGGTCCTGATGGTACCGGTGAGAAAGCCTAAAAAAATCCCGGCGACGGCAGCGAGGCCGAAGCCCAGGACGAATTCGAGCAGGCTGACGTAGAGATTTTTCCACAACTCGCCCGTGCGCAGTGAGATCCAGAGCGCCTCCAGGACCGTCGAAAGGGGGACGATCACGAGGCGGTTCGTGAGCACGGTGCGGGCGAGCACCTCCCATAGAATGAGCCCGCCCACGATGGAAACGACGGCTCTTCTTCGCCCCCGGCGCTCGGCTGCTGCTAATTCGTTCGCGGTTAGATCGACGCCCGCCATTTAATCTGAAAAACTCACCGGCCCGCTGAGGTCTGTGACTACTTAATCGTGCCCCCGTCCGATGTCAAGGCGGGCGGCCATGGCATTCGATTCGCTCTCCATGTTAAATACCACGCATGAACCGCGAAGCGGTCGAAAGGCAGCGGCGCGCGCTCGCCGCCGCGGGACTCGACGCCTTGATCGCCATTTCCCCCGAGAACGTCGTCTATACGACGGACATCGCGGTGCCGTCGCAGCCGCTGATGCGCTGGCGGCATGCGGTCGCGATCGTCACCGGCGACGGCCGCAACGCGATGCTCGTGATCGACATGGAAGAAACGACGGTCCGGAGCGATCCCGAGATCCACAATGTGCGCGTGTACCGCGAGTTCGTCGAAGATCCGATCGAGAAATTGGCGGATCTGTTGATCGAGCTCGGTCTCGCACGCGGCGCTGTGGGCGTCGAGCTCGATTATCTGCCGGCGAAAG